>Ga0209488_10003149_pt1 | contig 13327 bp, 6 predicted proteins | sample Rivendell_Oct201_8_FD_188349 | JGI IMG/M metagenome (GOLD analysis project Ga0209488, IMG submission 188349) | Vadose zone soil microbial communities from the Eel River Critical Zone Observatory, Northern California, USA -... | ecosystem: Environmental > Terrestrial > Soil > Vadose zone >...
CACCGGCGGCTACCACTGGTTCCTGTGCAGCACGGCGCACGGTCGCAACGCCGAGCCCAATGCCTCGCGGCCCGGCCGGCGCGGCATCGCCGGCCCGTCGCACTGTGTCGGCCGCGTGCACATCGCCACCGGCAAGGTCGAGTACCTCGAACTGCCGGTCGACGTCGAGCGGCAGCCCGGCGAGCCCGACCACTTCGTCTACGGCATCGCCCGCACCACCAGCACCGTGAACGCGCGCGGCATCGACACCGCGGCCGAAGACCGTTCGCGCACCGATGGCTGGGAGATTCCGGCGTTCTGGGGCAGCCCGACCGCGGTCTGTGACGTCGTCTACTTCACCACGATGCTCGGCATCACCTATGCGCTCGACGCCACGGCCACGACCCTCGACGAACACGCGCTGCTCGCGGTCAACGACCTCGGTCCGTCCGGCACCGCATGGAGCCTGAACTCGATCAGCTACGCCGGCGGCCGCCTCTACCACCGCAGCCTGCGCGAAGTGGTGTGCATCGGCTGGCGGTAGCGCGCACCCGGGCGCACGCGCGTCAACGACTGCCGACCGTGGCCTGCGCGCCGTTGCTCATGGCGACGCCGAACGCGTTCGCCTGCGGGTCGAACACGGCGCCCTGCAGCCACACCATCGCCCCGGCGAGTGCCGTGGTGTCCGGCACCGGCACCGACCACGAGATGCTGCCGCCGGCACCGTTGCCGAGCCGCTGCGCATCGATGCCGGTCAGCAGCGCACAGCCGGGCATGCCCAGCGCGCCGAGATCGAGCGGCAGCGGCAGGCCGTTCCACTGCGTGTTCGAGTTGCCGCAGAGCAGTGCTACGACCGCCGGGCTGGCGAGGGGGTCGAGTTGCAGCAACAGACTGCTGCCGAGCCAGGGCAGGTTGTCGCTCGCCGCTGCACGCGCGAGTCGCGGCGTTCCCGCCACACCGGCGCAACCGGCGCCGAAGTCGACCACGTCCGCCGCGTGCACCGGCGCGTATTCCCAGGTCGAGCCGGAGCTGTGCACCAGCACGACGACGCGGCGTGGGGAATCGTAGACCAGGTTGTCGAGCTCGTCGGCAGGTGGGCTCGCTGGCGGGGCGCGCAGCAGCCAGTTGCTGCCGTCCCACTCCCAGGTGTCGGCGAGCGGGGCGTTGAAGAAGCCGCCGAACAGGACGACGCGCGCGCGCGCGGCATCGAACGTGGCGGACAGATGCGTGCGCGCGCCCGGTTGGGCCGGCGGCAGGCGGCGGATCCAGGCGGCGCCGTCCCATTCCCACGTGTCGCCCAGGTAGCCGGTCGCGCTGCCGCCGCCGAACAGCAGCGTGCGCGCGCGCACCGCATCGTAGGCGAAGGCCGGCGCCGAACGGGCCGCCGGCGACTGCGCCGGCGCGCGTTGCAACCAGCTGCTGCCATCCCATTCCCAGGTGTCGTTGAGCAGCGCCGCAGTGCCGCCGCCGCCGAACACGATGAGGCGCGCGCGCGCGGCGTCGAAGGCGCAGCCCATGTCGGCGCGCGGTGGCGGACTCGCCGGCGGGCTCTGCAACGTCCAGGTGCTGCCGTTCCATTCCCAGGTGTCCGCCGCCACGTTGGTGCCATCGAACCCGCCGAACAGCACGACGCGGCCGCGCGCCGAGTCGAACGCCATGCCGCCGCCATGGCGCGCTGGCGGGTGGGCGCTGGGCTGCAGCTGCGTCCATGACTGCCCGTCCCATCGCCACGTGTCGGCGAGCACGCCGGACGCCGCGAACCCGCCGAAGTACAGCAGCCCGGCGCCGTCTTCGGCCGCGCTGGCGCCGTGGCGCGCCGGCGGCTGGTTCGCCACCGTGCGCTGCAGCCATCGGGTCTGGGCCGCGAGCGGCACCGTCAGCAGGAACGCGAACGCCTTGGTCGAGCAGGAGGGCATCGGTGGCACCTTGGGTGCCATGGCCAGTCGCCGGAATCGGGCAGGACGGACACAGCCGGGAAAACCGCAGCAGCCACTGCTGCGCATGGCCTGCCCGTCATGGCCTTCGCGCCGTCGGGTCGGCGTCGCTGGTGGGCTCAGCCGCCGCGATAGGGACCGCGGGTCTCACCCCAGCCCCAGTGCGGCATCGGCGCGTGCGGATCGACCGCGGCACCCGGCTGGGAGTTGATCACCGCCAGCCGCGATCCCCATTCCAGGTACGCCACGAACGCCGAGCGGAACTCCGGGTCGTCGGGCAGCCCGACCTCGTCCGCAGTACTCAGCAAGGTGTCGAGCCAGCGGCGCCGTTGGGCCTCGGTCAGCTGGCGTTGCCGGTGGGCCCCGACCATGTGGGGATGCCCGCCCCGTTGTTGCGAGTAGACATCAGGGCCGCCGAGAACCTCGGCGAGGAACTGCGCGACGAACCGCGGATGGCGCGCGTCCATGTGTGCGAACAGCGGGCCGATCAAGGGATCCTTGGCCACGTTGCCGTAGAAGCGCTCGAGCAAGCGGTCCAGGGCGGGCTGGCCGCCGATCCATTCGAACAGCGAGGGGACGCGGTCGGAGCTCACGGTGGTTCAGTGGCAGGCAGGGAGTCGGGCCACGCGACGATAAACCAGGCGCAGGTCGGCTGCGAGCCGGCACGCGAGCACGTTCGCCCGGCACGAGGACGATGTGCGCCGGTCGCGCGGCGTACTAACGTTGCGTCTTGCCGACCTTGCGGTAGGCGCGCATGCCTTCGGTGCGCGAGAAGGTCAGCAGCACGGCGTCGTAGTCGGCGTAGCGATCGAACAGGTCGCAGTACTGTTCCTCTTCGGTCGGCCACGGGTAGGCGAAGATCAGTTCGAAGTCGTCGATCGCGAGCTCCATGCTGCCATAGGCATCGGCCGCGGACAGCACCGTCCGGGTCTCGAGATCCGACAGCTGTTCGCTGCGCGCATAGTCCTCGGGGATCAGACTGCCCTGCACGATCTCGGCGTCCAGGCCGTGGTCGGCGAGCAGCACGCGTGACGCCGCGACCAGCTGTGGATCGAGCTCGATGCCGTGCACCTCGCAGCCCAGCAACGCGGCGAGACCGGTGACGACGCCGAAGCCGCTGCCCCATTCGCAGAAGCGCCGCACGCCGCGATGCTGCTGCAGCAACGTGCGCAGCGTGCGGTAGACGAGCTCGTGGTCGCTCGGGATGAAGCCGTGACCGCTCCGGTGCCCGGCCTCCGCGAAGTAGCTGTCGATCTGCGCCTGCGCAGCGGCGAGGAACGCCACGACCGCAGCTGGCAATGGCCCGGTCGCCGGCGCGATGTCGAACGGGGTCAGCGCCACGGTGGCGCGCAGCGTAGCTGCCGGTCGGTGGGCAGGGAATGCGCCGGCCATGCGCGGACCACGGCTGCCGGTGGCGCGATCGTCCGGGCGAGCAACGGCTTCCCGCAGGGCCCACGGCACGCAGCCGTTGCCGATCGCCGCGCCGCGATTGAGGTGGGGGCGTCGCCGCCGCACACTGCGCGGCCATGGCCTGGCAACCGGCAACGCGCGGCTCCGTCCTGGCGGCTGCGCTGCTGGGGCTCGCTGCGTGTGCAGCGCGAACGCCACCGCCGGCGGCTGGCTGCGAACTGTTCGTGCTCGGTGTCGCCCAGGATGGCGGCCTGCCGCAGTTGGGCTGTGAGCAGCCGTGCTGCGTGTCCGCCCGCGCCAGCGGTCGCCTGCTGTACCCGGCCTGCCTCGGCGTGGTCGTGCACGCCACCGGTGGCCTGCTGCTGGTCGAGGCGACGCCGCAAATCGAACCGCAGGTGGCGCTGCTGCATCAGCTCGCCGGCGTGCAGGGCCGCGGCCGCCGGCCGGTCGATGCCGTGCTGCTGACCCACGCGCACATCGGCCACTACCTCGGCCTCGCCAGTTTCGGCCGCGAGGTCGCGGCGACCGCAGCGCTGCCGACCTGGTGTTCGGCGCGCATGGCGGCGTTCCTGCGCACCAACGGCCCGTGGAGCCAGCTGGTCGCGCTGCAGCAGCTGGCGCTGCACGAGGTCGCGCCGCGCACGATGTTCACGCCGCTGCCCGGGCTCGAAGTCACCGCCATCCCGGTGCCGCACCGCGACGAGTTCAGCGACACGCTGGCGTTCCAGCTGCGCGGCCCGCAGCGGACCGTTTTGTTCGTGCCGGACATCGACGCGTGGAGCAACGCACCCTTGCTGCAGGAGCTGCTGCACGGCGTCGACATCGCCTACGTCGACGGCACGTTCTTCGACGGCAGCGAACTGCCGGACCGCGACCTGGCGGAGATCCGCCATCCATTGATGACCGACACGATGCAGCGGCTGGCGGAGTTCGCGGCGCGGCGGCCGGGGGCGGTGCGGTTCCTGCACCTGAACCACAGCAACCCGGCACTGCACGACCGCTCGGTGCGCGAACGGATCGAACGCGCCGGCTTTGCCGTGGCCGAACAAGGTGAACGCGTGGTGCTGTGAAGCAGGACGGATGCTGTCGATGGGCATGCTGCTGCAGGGCCGCCCCGCCGGAGGCGCGCATGCCCACCGAATGCATCAGTTCCCACCGACATGGCACGGCGGGGCTCGTTGCCGGCGGTCGCGGCAGCATTCAAGACGTGAGCCGGCAATCTGTTGCAGTGGCGACGGCCTGACGGCGCTGGCTCGGCCGGGTCTCCTGCCCGGCGCGAAGGGCGGCGGTCACCACCGGTCCGGTGCCGGCGGAAAGGGCATTTCATCCCGGCTTCATGGTGCTCTCATCCGCGGGCGGTACGAGAGCGTGCCATGCAGGGCTACGCGAACACCAGCTACGAAAAGCTGTGGCATCTGTCCGATCTCGGTTTCCTGCGGCTCGCAGGCCCGATCGCACAGGATGCCGCCAGGCATCACTTCCCGGTCTACTTCCATGACTCCGTCGTGGCCGCAGTGCAGCGCTCCCGGGCCCTGGCGCACGAATGCGGCGTGAGCTTCGTGGCAACGCTGGCACAGGCCAGCAACAGTGACGCCGCGGTGGAGGTGCTGGGAGATGCCGTTCTGCTCGAGGCGATGATCGAGAACGTGGTCTGCAACGCCTTGCGCTCCTCGCCCCGTGGATCGCGCGTGGAACTCGACGTCCGGGTCGTTGGCGATTCGATCGCGCTGTACGTGCGTGATCATGGGATCGGGGTTGCTGCCGATCGTCTGGATTCGCTGTTCGGCTGGTTCGAGGTGTCGTCCGAGTCGCGTGAGCCCTCGCGCCACGGCCTCGACCTCGCCATCGCCAGACGCGTCGCCGAGCACCATCGCGGCACGATCTCGTTCCGCAACCGGACGGGTAGTGGTTGCGAGTTCGAGATCAAGTTGCCGCGCTGGCGCGCCGAAGGTCCCGCTTCGCTCCGGTCGTTGAAGGCGACACGGGCTGGCTGAGTCGGCTGGCTGCGTCGGGCCCGGCGGCGTCGAAGACGCGCGGACGGTGGCTGCGACAGGGGCGGACAGGCCCGGACGGCAGGCCGCGCGCACCGGATCCGAGGTGCCGCTCGCGCATGATTCCAGGCGGGGGCAGCAGGAGGCCTGATCAGGACCCGAACCAGCGGCCAGCGCTGCTCGGTGATGGATCGGATGGCCGGGCGGCGCGGCTGCGACGCCGGTCCGTGGCCGCCGTCCTGCAGTTCTCATCCGCATTTCATCCGGATTTCAGAGCCGAAGCCTAGGTTCCCCGAAGTATCGAACACCGCGGATCGGTCGCATCCGCGATGCCCCATCCCCTCACGGAGACACCACATGCTTCGTGCCGACGCAACGGCGCTGCCGCAGGGACGCGAGCAGCGCGCAGCGCAGACTTCGCCAGGGACGCAGGCTGCTCCGGCGACCGGGAACGGCCTGCCCACCGGGGTCGCGCCCGTCGTCCTGCAGCGGCTGGCGACCGTGCGCGAGGCGGCCCGGTTGCATCGGCTGGCGCACGACCGTCGTTGCCTCTGGCTGTTCTACCTGGAACACAACCTGTTCGACGAAGCCCGGGGCGCGCGGCGGCAGACGATCGAGCTGCTGCGCGGCGCCTGCCGGCAATGGCGCCTGATGCTCGGGACCGCGCGTTGACGGCTCGGGTGTGGCCACCGGTTCGGCGGAATTGAGCGGCTTTCCCGCCTTCGGCCACCGCGGTCGTACGGTCGGTTCTCCGCGCGAGCCCGAAGAACTGATCCGCGCCGAGCTGTTCAGCATCGAGCGCCTGGAACAACACGGCGAGAGCCTCGCGACCGCGCAGGGAGTCACGGTGGCGCGCGGCCGCGGGCGACCGCTGGTGACGCGGCTGCGGGACAACGGCCGCGTGCTGCTGGGCGCGTACCGCGCGATCGCCGTGGCCATCCGCGAGGAGCGCGCGATCACTCCGGCAGCCGAGTGGCTGGTCGACAACTTCCACGTCGTCGAGGAGCAGATCCGCGAGATCCGCGACGATCTGCCCGCCGGCTACTATCGCCAGCTGCCCAAGCTGGCGGCGGGACCACTGGCCGGCTACCCGCGCGTGTTCGGGCTGGCCTGGGCCTTCGTCGCCCACACCGACAGCCTGCTCGACCCGCAGACGTTGTGCCGGTTCGTGCGCGCCTACCAGCGCGTGCAGCCGCTGACGATCGGCGAGCTGTGGGCGGTGGCGATCACGCTGCGCATCGTCCTGGTGGAGAACCTCAGGCGCTCGGCCGAAGGGATCGTCAGTCGTCGGACGGCGCGCCAGCAGGCGGACTCGCTGGCGGACCGCCTGCTCGAGGCCGACGCGCCCGCAGCGGCGATCCTGCAGGCGCATACGGCGGCACCGCTGCCGATGGCGTTCGCCGTGCAGCTGGTGCAGCGGTTGCGCGATCACGATCCGGAGGTGACGCCAGGACTGCGCTGGCTCGATCAGCGTCTCGCCGCCCAGGGCACGACCGCCGACGACAGCGTCCGCGAGGAACATCGGCGGCAGGGCGCGATGAACGTCACCGTCCGCAACGTGATCACCAGCATGCGCCTGATGTCGGCGATCGACTGGAACGAGTTCTTCGAGAGCGTCAGCCTGGTCGACGTGGCGCTGCGCGCCGGCAGCGAGTTCGCGGCGATGGACTTCCCGACGCGGGACCGCTACCGGCATGCGATCGAACAGCTCGCGCGCGGCTCGGCGCACACCGAGCTCGAGGTCGTCGAGCGGGCGATCCTGGCTGCCGGTCGCACCGACCCGGGCGGGCCGCAGCGCCAGGACGACGCGCCGCCTGGTGACGACGCTGCCGCCGGCCGGCGCCGGCGGGACCCCGGCTTCCATCTGCTCGCCGGCGGGCGGCGCGCCTTCGAGCAGGAACTCGGGTTCCGCGCCCCGATCCGCAGCTGGCTGCCGCGCGCCCGGCGGGCCACCGGCATCCTCGGTTATCTGGCGACGATCGCGGCCCTGAGCGCCCTGTTCGTGGCGCTGCCGCTGCTGGTCGTGGCAGCCTCCGGAGTCGGCGCGCCGGCCCTGAGTCTGTTCGCGCTGCTCGCGCTGGTGCCGGCGTCGGAGATCGCCGTGGCGCTGGTCAACCGCGGCGTCACCAAGCAGCTCGGACCGCTGGCGCTCGCCGCCCTCGAGCTGCGTGACGGGGTGCCGGCCGAGCTGCGCACCTTGGTCGCGGTACCGACGATGCTGTCGACCTGGGCCGCGATCGAGGAGCAGATCGAGCGCCTCGAGGTCCATCACCTGGCCAGTCCGGACGACGACCTCTGCTTCGCGCTGCTCTCGGACTGGACCGACTCCGCCACCGAGCACGGCAGCGGTGACGACGAGCTGCTCGGCGCGGCCGCCGAGGGCATCGCCCGGCTCAATCGGCGCCATGGCCCGGCGCCGGGCGGCGCGCGGTTCCTGCTGCTGCATCGCCGGCGGGTCTGGAACCAGGGCGAGGGCAAGTGGATCGGCTGGGAACGCAAGCGCGGCAAGCTGCACGAGCTCAACCGCTGGCTGCGCGGAGCGCTCGACACGACGTTCCTCGCGGCGGGCAGCCAGCCGCCGGTCGTTCCCGCCGGCGTCCGCTACGTGATCACGCTCGACGCCGATACGCGACTGCCGCGCGGCGCGGCGCGGCGGCTGGTCGGCAAGATGGCGCACCCGCTCAACCGTCCGAGCCTCGATCGCGACAACGGTCGAGTGATCGAGGGCCACGCGGTGCTGCAGCCGCGCATCACGCCGTCGCTGCCGGCGGCCGGCGAGGGCTCGCTGTTCCAGCGCGTGTTCTCCGGCCCGGGCGGCATCGACCCGTACGCGTTCGCCGTCTCGGATGTCTACCAGGACCTGCTCGGCGAAGGCTCGTACACCGGCAAGGGGATCTACGAAGTGGACGCCTTCGAGGCGGCGCTGGCCGGGCGGGTGCCGGAGAACACGGTGCTGAGTCACGACCTGCTGGAGGGCATCTTCGCGCGGGCCGGACTGGTCTCCGATGTCGAGGTCGTCGAGGACTTCCCGGCGCGCTACGACGTCGCCGCGGCACGCCAGCACCGCTGGGCGCGCGGCGACTGGCAGCTGTTGCCGTGGATCTTCGGGCGCGGCCGGGACCAGAGCGGTGACCGGGCGCGAACCGCGATCCCGCTGATCGGCCGCTGGAAGTTGTTGGACAACCTGCGCCGCACGATGGTGCCGCCGGCCGCCTTCCTGGTGCTGCTGGCGGGATGGCTGCTCGGCGCCGTGGCCGCCGCCAGCGTCAGCGGCTTCCTGCTGGCGACGATCGCGATCCCGAGCTTGGTGCCGGTCATCGCCGGGATCCTGCCGCGGCGGCGCGGCACCAGGTTGCGCGGTCACTTGCGCGCCGTGGCCGCCGATCTGCAGTTGGCCCTGCTGCAGGTGTTCTTCGCCGCGGCGCTGCTCGCGCACCAGGCATGGCTGATGACCGACGCGATCGTGCGCACGCTGTGCCGCCTGTTCGTGCGGCGGCGGCGGATGCTCGAATGGCTGACCGCCGCGCAGGCGAAGTCCGACCTGCCGCTCGACATCCGTGGTTCGTACCGGCGGATGGCCGGTGGCGTCGCCCTGGCGGTGGTGGCGGCAATCGCGGTCGGCTGCGCGGGCCACGGCTCGTGGCCGGTGGCGGCGCCGGTGCTGGCGCTGTGGCTGGCGGCGCCGGTGGTGGCGGAGCGGGCCAGTCGGCGGCCGCCGCTCGTGGCCCACGCGTGGATCAGTGCCGCGGACGCACGCACGCTGCGGCTGGTCGCGCGCCGCACCTGGGGGTTCTTCGAGCAGTTCGTCGGCCCGGGCGATCACATGCTGCCGCCCGACAACTTCCAGGAAGAGCCGGCGCCGGTCGTGGCCCATCGCACGTCGCCGACCAACGTCGGGCTGTACTGCCTGTCGGTGATCGCCGCCCGCGACTTCGGCTGGACCGGGACGCTCGACACCGTGGCGCGGATCGAGGCCACGCTGGACACGGTGCAGCGGCTCGAGCATTGCCACGGCCATCTCTACAACTGGTACGACACGCGCGACCTCCGCCCGCTGGAGCCGAAGTACGTCTCGTCCGTGGACAGCGGCAACCTGGCCGGACACCTGATCGCTCTCGGCGGCGCCTGCCGCGAGTGCATCACGGCTGCGGCCGTGCACCCGTCATGGCTCGCCGGCGTCGAGGACGCGCTGGAGCTGACCCGGGCGTCGCTGCGGGCGTTGGCCGACGACCGCCGCACCCAGATCGTCACCAGGGCGCAGCTCGACGATGCGCTCGCCGCCTGCGCCGTGACCCTCGGCCAGGCGCCGGCCGGTCCGGTGGCCACGGCTGCGCGCCTCGCGGAGCTCGCGCTGCACGCCGACACCGTGACCGACATCGCGCGCGTGCTCGCAGCGGAACGGGTGGACGCCGGCAGCGCCGAGGTGCTCGCCTGGGCCGAAGCGCTGCGTGCGTGCGTGCAGGGTCACGATCGCGACCTCGAGCAATTGCTGCCGTGGGCGCGCCTGCTCGGCTCCGGCTCGAGCGGCGAACCGCCCGCCGCCGACGACGCCCTCGGCGCCCTGTTCGCGTCGATGCCGAGCCTGGCCGAGCTGCCGGACCGCTGCGAGCTCGCCGTCCGCATGCTGGTGCAGCGCCGGACCGCGCCCACCGGCGCCGACGCGACCGGCCGGAACGACGACCTGATCGATGCGCTCGAACGTTCGGCTGCAGCGGCCCGCGCGCTCGAACGGCGGCTCGCGGCCCTCGACGACCGCGCGCGAGAGTACGTCGGCGCGATGGAGTTCGGCTTCCTGTTCGACCCCAGACGGCAGCTGTTGTCGATCGGGTATCAGGTCGCGGAAGGCAGGCTCGACCCGAGTTGCTACGACCTGCTCGCCTCCGAAGCGCGACTGGCGAGTTTCGTCGCCATCGCCAAGGGCGACGTGCCGGCCAGGCACTGGTTCCGGCTCGGGCGGGCGCTGACACCGATCCAGAACGGCGCGGCGCTGGTGTCGTGGTCGGGATCGCTGTTCGAGTACCTGATGCCGGCGCTGATCATGCGCGCGCCGGCGGGCAGCCTGCTCGACCAGACCTACCGCTTCGTCGTCCGGCGGCAGATCGAGTACGGCGCCGAGCTGTCGGTGCCCTGGGGCGTCTCGGAGTCGGCCTACAACGTGCGCGACCTGGAGCTCACCTACCAGTACTCGAGCTTCGGCGTCCCCGGTCTGGGGCTGAAGCGCGGGCTCAGCGCCGACACCGTCATCGCTCCGTACGCGACGGCGCTGGCGGTGATGGTGGATCCGTCGGCGGCGGTCGGCAACTTCGCGCGCCTTGGCGCCGCCGGCGCCGCCGGCCGCTACGGGTTCTACGAGGCGCTCGACTACACCAAGACGCGCCTGCCACCGGGTGCTTCGGTCGCGATCGTCCGCGCCTACATGGCGCACCATCAGGGCATGACCGTGGTCGCGATCGCCGATGCGCTGCACGGCGGGGCGATGCGCGCGCGCTTTCACGCCGACCCGGCCGTGCAGGCGACCGAGCTGCTGCTGCAGGAGCGCATTCCGCGCAGCATCGCGATGGCCCGGCCGCGCGCCGAGGAAGTCCAGGCCGCGCCCTCGCCCGGCGAAGCGATGCCGCCGACGCTGCGCCGCTTCCACAACCCGCATGACCCGATCCCGCGCACGCATCTGCTGTCGAACGGCCGCTACGCCGTGCTGCTGACCGCGGCGGGCTCGGGCTACAGCCGCTGGCGCGATCTGGCGGTGACCCGCTGGCGCGAGGACGTCACCTGCGATCCGTGGGGCACCTACGTGTTCCTGCGCGACGCGCACAGCAACACCGTGTGGTCGGCCGGCTACCAGCCGAGCGGGGTCGAGCCGGACAGCTACGAGGTGACGTTCTCGGAGGGTCGGGCCGAGATCGTCCGGCGCGACGGCTCGATCCTGACGACGCTCGAGGTGGCGGTGTCGCCGGAAAACGACGCGGAAGTGCGCCGCGTGTCGGTCGCCAACCTCGGCAGCCAGGTGCGGGAGATCGAGCTGACGTCGTACGCCGAGGTCGTGCTGGCGCCGTCGGCCGTCGACGCGGCCCACCCGGCGTTCGCCAAGTTGTTCGTGCAGACCGAGCACGTGGCGGGCCTGCCGGCCTTGGTGGCGACGCGGCGCCGGCGCTCGCCCGACGAGCCCGAGACGTGGGCGGCACACCTCGCCGTGGTCGAGGGCCAGACCGTGGGCCACCAGCAGTACGAGACCGACCGCGCGCGCTTCCTCGGACGCGGCCGCGGCATCCGGTCGCCGATCTCGGTGATGGACGGCCGGCCGCTGTCCAACACGGTCGGCACGGTGCTCGATGCGGTGTTCAGCCTGCGGTGCCGGGTGCGGATCCTGCCCGGAGCGACCGCACGCGTGGCATTCTGGACCATGGTCGCGCCACAGCGCAGCGCGGTCCTCGACCTGGCCGACAAACACCGCGACACCAGCGCGTTCGAGCGCGCCGCGACCCTGGCGTGGACCCAGGCGCAGGTGCAGTTGCAGCACCTCGGCATCAGCCACGAGGAGGCGCATCTGTTCCAGCGGCTCGCCAACCGCGTGCTGTACTTCGACCTGAGCCTGCGACCCGCGCCCGAGGTGTTGAAGCGCAGCGAGGGCGGACCGTCGGTGCTGTGGGAGCACGGCATCTCCGGCGACCTGCCGATCGTGCTGGTGCGCATCGACGCCGCCGAGGACCTCGAGATCATCCGGCAGCTACTCCGCGCCCACGAGTACTGGCGCATGAAGCAGCTCGCGATCGATCTCGTGATCCTCAACGAGCGCTTCACTTCCTACGCCCAGGACCTCCACATAGCACTGGAGACGCTGGTGCGGGCGAGTCAGCCGCGTATGCAGTCGCAGGACGAAGGTGCCCGCGGACGGGTGTTCGTGCTGCGCGCCGACCTGGTCGCGGTCGAAGCGCGCGGCGTGCTGCAGACCGTGGCCCGCGCGGTGCTGCTCGGGCGCCGCGGCAGCCTGTCCGAGCAGGTGCAACGCCGGCGTGAACCGGAGCCGGCATCGCCGCCGCCACCCTGGCGCTCGCCGGCGAGCGCGTCGTGGCGCCAGCCGGCGCGAGCCGCCGGGGCGCGGCTGGACCCCGAGTTCTTCAACGGCCTCGGCGGCTTCGCCGATGGCGGGCGGGAGTACGTGACGACGCTCGGCGAGGGGCAGTGGACACCGGCGCCCTGGCTCAACGTGATCGCCAACGCCGGATTCGGTTTCCAGGTGTCGGTCGAGGGCGGCGGCTACACCTGGTCGGTCAACAGCCGGGAGAACCAGCTGACCGCCTGGGCGAACGACCCGGTCAGCGACCCGCCCGGCGAAGCGATCTATCTGCGCGACCTCGACAGCGGCGCCGTGTGGTGTCCGACGGCACTGCCGATCCGGTCCGGGGCGGCGCGCTACGTCGCTCGGCACGGCCAGGGCTACAGCCGCTTCGAGCATGGCGCGCACGAGATCGCGCTCGAGCTGCTGCAGTACGTGCCGCTGTCGGACCCGATCAAGATCTCACGGCTGCGGATCCGGAATGGCTCCGACCACTCGCGGCGGCTGTCGGTCACTGCCTACGCGGAGTGGGCGCTCGGCACCGCCCGCGGTGCCTCCGCACCGTACGTGGTGACCGAGCTCGATGCGGCGACCGGGGCGATGCTCGCGCGCAATCCGTGGCGTCCCGAGTTCGGCCGGCGCGTCGCGTTCGCCGATCTCGGCGGCCGGCAGACGGACTGGACCGGCGATCGGACCGAGTTCCTCGGCCGCAACGGCACGCTCGACCGCCCGAAGTGCCTGGCCAGCGACGCGCCGCTGTCGCGTCGCTGCGGCGCCGGCCTCGATCCGTGCGCCGCGCTGCAGACCGAGATCGAGCTGGCACCAGGCGGCGAGACCGAGATCGTGTGGTTCCTCGGCGAGTGTGCGTCCAAGGCCGAGGCGCAGACCCTGATCGTCCGTTATCGCGCGGCCGATCTCGACCGGATCCTGCGGGCGGTGACGCAGACCTGGGACGACGT
>Ga0209488_10003150_pt1 | contig 13325 bp, 20 predicted proteins | sample Rivendell_Oct201_8_FD_188349 | JGI IMG/M metagenome (GOLD analysis project Ga0209488, IMG submission 188349) | Vadose zone soil microbial communities from the Eel River Critical Zone Observatory, Northern California, USA -... | ecosystem: Environmental > Terrestrial > Soil > Vadose zone >...
GCAATAATCCGCCAATGCAGCCAGGCAAGCGTAGATATTTTTTTACCCCGACCAAGCATTCTCGAGTCGCGCATTCGTTCATTCATTATTATTTATATTTTTTCGTGCCTTGGTGACGCCGCCGCCACTTTGGGGCTCAGGCTCAGCACCCCAATATTCTTTGTCGGTTCATTCTTTTCACGATGGGCGACCAATTACCCTTCGGTGTGGAATCTCGTAATGGGCGCAAGCCTCGCGAGAATATTTCAGCAGTGCCGTAGTGCAAACTTGTCAGTGGTGCGTAAAACCTGAGAGGGAGGGAGGCGGTGAGTCAGCGTCGAGGCTTCGAAGAAGCAAGTCATTGTGTTGGCACATTATCCATATCGCTTAACTATCGTGAACGCGAACGCAAATATTAGAGGGTCAATGCGTTCCAGAGTTGTGCGCGTGTACCTTTCTTGATATCCGACTTTGCCCTGCAGATTAGGATGGGAGCTCATCTAAACATCTCGTCGTCCTCCCCACAAATGGCAGGTAGAGAACGCCAGCAAGGAAAAAAAAAGCGAGGGGCCGGATGGGGAGGGTTTAATATCAGCCAGGTCGGTTGTTGAGACGCTTCTTGATGTGCTTTGAGTTCAGCTCCGCAACACACTTCCATAGAGATGATGGCGATGTGATATCAGCGGAATAGTGCTCTTGCAACTCGGAGTAGAGAATGAAGTCCCGATTCTGCATCCCGTAAATGAGCAACCAGTCGCTCGTGTGGCCGCTGCAGTGGTAACAAGTCCGAGTCAACTCGTCCTGTCCTGGGAGTTGAATAAGTACGCCCTACGTGGACTCGGAACCATGAAGGGCCTCGAACAGGCTTGCACTATCGGGGCTCAACGGGTTGCACTGGCAGACAAAAGCGTCAGCTTATCTTTGTCCAAAGGCTTCAAGTTGTTTTTGAATGGCTCCGAGTCGTGGATAGTGTCGCCGTCGCAAAGATAGCACGAGCCCCTGGAGACATGGTAAGGTTTCCTTGAGTATCTGGCACCCATCCCGGGTTTTTATGAGATGCATATCATCGATAAGTACAATCACCATCCGACAACCCGCGGGCGAGTCCATCGTTTCCCATAGCCGGGAATTTCCGAGTGATTATATAATCAAAGACTGACAACGTTGTCCCACCAACGATGCCGTCGCCATTCGTTGTCGTTGACAAATGTTCAAAGCTGCGAGACCGGCGCGTGAGTAGCTCACATCCCAAGTGAATGCACACTTAACTGTGTATCAGGCTCTGTGCGGTCTTTTGGTCGAAGAAATTTAGCTACCGTACAGGACACACCTGTTCGGCGATATGGGGGACTGAAGGACCAGGACCGTATCTTCACAAACGCTTACTTGCGACATGATCATGGGATCAAAGGCGCCATGGTACGCTCCTTGTTTCTTTTGACTTTAACTTCTGGTTTTATACGTTTGTCAGTCTCGTGGCGACTGGCATAGGACAAAGGACATTCTGCTAAAAGGCGACTCATGGATCATCCAAACTATCAAGGATTCCGGTTTGCGTGGGCGCGGGGGTGCTGGTTTTCCGAGTGGATTGAAATGGAGTTTCATGAACAAGCCTGGTTGGGAGAAGGATCCGAGGTCCGTCCCGTCCCCATCACTATTCTACCTAGTCTAATCCCACATCAATTCCAGACCCCGCTACCTTGTCGTAAATGCTGATGAGGGAGAGCCTGGAACATGTAAGGACCGCGAAATTCTACGCGGTGACCCCCACAAACTCGTGGAGGGTTGCCTCGTCGCCGGACGCGCCATGAACGCCACCGCCGCGTACATCTACATCCGCGGCGAGTTTTTCCAGGAGGCTTCACACCTTCAGCAGGCCATCACAGAGGCGTACAAGGCCGGTCTCATCGGAAAAAACGCGTGCGGCTCTGGCTATGCGTTTGACGTGTATCTCCATCGTGGCGCTGGCGCGTACATCTGTGGTGAAGAGACGGCGCTCATCGAGAGCTTGGAGGGAAAGCAAGGCAAACCGCGTCTCAAGCCGCCGTTCCCCGCAGACGTTGGCCTGTTCGGTTGCCCGTCCACGGTCGCAAACGTAGAGACCGTCGCGGTCGCGCCAACGATCTGCCGCCGCGGCGCTAGTTGGTTCGCGGGTTTTGGTCGGGAGCGCAATCAAGGCACAAAGCTTTTCTGCATCAGTGGACACGTCAATAACCCGTGCGTCGTCGAAGAGGAGATGAGTATTCCTTTGAAAGATCTTATTGAGAAACACGCTGGAGGCGTCCGTGGGGGATGGGATAACTTGCTCGGAATCATTCCGGGTGGCAGCTCCGTGCCTGTGCTCCCGAAGCCGAAATGTGAAGAGGTGTTGTGAGTAAACAATGTCACATTATCCTCCCACGCGTCTCATCACTCCTTTAGGATGGATTTCGACTCTCTGAAGGACGCTCAGTCCGGTCTCGGGACTGGCGCTGTCATCGTAATGGACAAATCGACTGATATTGTTGCGGCTATTGCTCGGTTCTCTCAAGTTCGTACATTATACACTCTGCCGACCGCTCTATCTGATCTGTGCCTAGTTTTACAAACATGAATCGTGCGGCCAATGTACACCTTGCAGAGAAGGAACCACGTGGATGATGAACATGATGAACCGCTTTGTCGAGGGCCGCGGACATCAGCGCGAAATTGACATGCTTCTTGAATTGACGTATGCGTGCTCATCCGCCCCACATTTCTACCTATCTCATGGCTTACCGATCCATCCCCTACCCTCTACAGTAAACAAGTCGAAGGCCGGACTATCTGCGCCTTGGGTGACGCGGCGGCGTGGCCCATCCAGGGTCTGATGCGACATTTCCGCCCAGAGGTGGAGAGGCGCATCACCGAATTCCGCGCGCGTGAAGGGGGCGTGTTGTTCGGAGGGCGTTTGGTCCGCGACGTTGACCCTGCTCTAGCCATTCCGGACGATCTCGGCGGCCATCTGCCAGAGGTTGCACCACCGGCCGCGCAGGCGACGCCATGATATATGGGGGTGACTGCTGCATGACGCTCCTAATTCAACGCCAATGTCCCTCGACTTTGCCCTTTTTCGCGTAGAACAAAGTTACAATATACATACGGTATTGTATTTGCGCTCAGGCGCACGTGTGTGGGAAAGTTCCCTGTCTCAGGGTCACCACAAAGCAGTCTTAGTGAGGGGACGTGCGGGTGCAGGGGTGCCCTTCCCCTGAACCTGTTCAACACGTATCATCCCTTTCCGCATTATTGGCGCGCGTGATGACTACAAAATTATTAAGGGTATCAACGCGTTGGCGGCGGCTATTTGTAATGGGCGATGATAGTGCTACGGCATATCAGAATGCTGGTTATACCTTCGGGGCGGAGCGCGAGCGTTCGCCAACCCCAAACACATTTCACCGGCAACTTATGGGTCATCCATCAAGAAACGATCAAACAACCCCGCGCTAAGACGCAACCAGCGTGATCACGTGTTAAAACCTCGTGGTTCACGGTCATGTGACCGAGTCGGTGGCCTATCTCAAGCCACACGGTGAACGAGACGTAATCGCCCATGCTGCAGCCAGATACCTGCTGCTTACGCGCGCTCCTTGCAGTGTAGGAAAATGCACAGAGCGGCAAGACAATAATGATGAAGGTAGGCCAAGTTCACTGGGGGAAATGGCAAGTGTTGATATTACAATAAGGTCATAGGTAGATGCATGGCAAGCAAAAGGCCTGAGCTGTACTGGATCCTTTCGCCCTTCCATCTGTCACGATAAATTATGGGAGCTTTCCAAGCACAAGGCTCTTCAGTTCGTCATGGTCTCAACTTGTTCCCGATGTGGGCTGGTGATCCGCATTGGCACGCGGTCACGGTTCTGAGACTCAAGGAACTTCAGGTTGAAGATGACGGCGCGGCGAGGGTAGCAAAGACTCACGGCCCGGCCATTCCCCTAAGTCCCCTTCTGCTTTTTTCCTATGTGCAGACCGCTGGCACGTCTCGGTTTACGTGGACACACGCAACCGGTGTCGTGCAGGATTTGAGTGGGCCCTGCCCAAGATGACCACCACTACACTCGTACTTGGCCCGGGTCTGGCCGGCGTTATGCATAGCGTTGAGGAACTGCGTGTTCGGTTCCATGTGGACTCGAGAGTTGATCATTAGGGATGCCGTTCATTCTGTGGAAGTGGAACGAATGCGGGTACCAACAACTTGGGCAGCGTAGTGGACTGGCGTCTGCTATCTATCATTCTACTCCCACAACCCCTCTCCGTGCTCCACATTTTCTAAGCCGTCTTTACTTGGACAGGATGGCATGTGAACATCCAGTTAAAACAGAAGGAATAGGGATAACTGCCAGTGGTCGTTTGGAACGCGACGAGGCGTCTCTTCCCAAACTATTGTGCTCAGGCTCCGCTGACCCCTTTTCTCATCACATTTGTTCTCAAATATATTATAAACTCACCACAAATGATCTTGCGACGTTGGTAAGCCTTGTTCCTACCCTCTGATGCCAAATTGTGATTGTGCTACCAAGCCGTAGCGCCGTGTCCGGGCCTCATGGAGTTGGGAAGTCAAGTTACCTCCTATCTAACTCAATCGCGTGCCGTCGATGATCGCCGCACGATATTTTACGTTCTCCCTTCCTTCCAGATGGATTGACCATTGATGAGTAGTACTGGGCATGCCAGTACCTTTCCATACGATTGTGACACAAGATCCCAATTGAACGGCGTAGACCAGACAAGAAAAATGCGCTACCTCTGATATTCGACGCATTGCAAACTTAGCGGCGATATTCGTAAGGTAGAAAGCGCGTGCGTGACACGGCCGGCGTATGCATTGAGCAAACTGCTCTTTAATGCATGTCGATGACAGAAGAATGGAAGTCGAACTGTACTAGCACAACTTGAAAAGCAATGCGAGGTACTGCTGTCCCTCTAGAACACCAACGAGATCATAGATAAAAATCGAAAACATAGGCCATCGACAGTGACTCGGATATTTCAATGTTATGTGTATATTAATGACGATTTAAAAGATTATAACTTGGGCTGGAAGGAGCAACAGCGGTACCGTGACCATGCCATTATCCGGCAAGGTTCGCAGGACACTAGTCGTTCTGGAATACGATAGGGAAATTAGGCCAAACCGGCTCCACGCTCATCGCGGGTGATAATGCACTTGGAGTGATCGCGTGGATAAGTAGCGGTAGGTTGGCAACCGTGCTCGTCGACCTCGTCCACGGCCCGAGTGCCTACATAATCACGCATCAGAGCGGGTTCAAGGGCGCGGTTTCTGATTCGTTAATCCACATCAGCGTCAGACAAACTGCAAGAGGCGAAGACGACTCACTCAACGGGTGCGCTGAGCGCAGCAGGCAAGACAGCCAAACATGCGAGGGCGATTGAGATGATGGTGATGGAGGGAAACATTTTATCGATCTGAACTGGAAAAGAGCAGAGATTCGATGGCGAGGGGGGCAAGAGAATGCTGAGGGTCACACTGGCAAAGATGGCGTCTTTTAACAAAGGATTTCATACGCTAAAAAGGCAGGTGCCCCACAATCTGGATTTCCCCTCTGCCTTCCGATGACAGCTGTCAGTTTTCGCACTAGCATAATAGTAAAGACTTTTTATTTTTATTACAATTGTACTATACAAAATAAGATGTAACTTCATTAAGTAATCGAACGGAAATGCGTTGAGTCTGTGCCCGGGGATGCTGCGAATGCACGGGGTACTCCAACCAGCAGCAGCACTGCGCAACCTCTCGCGCTGTGATTGGAAGGAAGTCACGGTCAAGGATACTATGCCTGTGCCCTCAATCGGACTGTCACGCTATATCACGCTGAAACTTCTAGGCTTGTTGTTAGCCCGTAATCGCACAAAATTCCCGAACGTGGGAGCTCCGACACGGGATCAGTTGGCAAGTGGTCAAAAAAACGACGTCCGTGAGGTTCCTAACCTAAATTCGCAAGAGATGAAAACTCAGTGACTCGCGAACAAGCTACCGCTGGCCTAGATGAAAAATGCGACTTTTAGGCCAGAGTTGGAGGGCAACCGAGCCCTAGTCTCTAGTCTCGATCCCGGTCTCGTCATCGGAGTTTAGATTTGAGGTCGAAGACTTACAGTTTCAATCTCAAATCTAAAATGCGAAGAGGGCCACCAGCACCAGCACCACCTAAAATTGGAAATATTGCTCGCAACTCCCTGGAGGACGGTTAAACCCGGAGATTAAATCGGATCACCAGGTGAATGTAAATGAATCTCACCTCAGCCTAGGCAGAAGAAGCAGCTGCTGCCATGGACAATGCTCAGGAAAACCCCAAACCCCTACCTAGAATAGACATGCTCAGAGTGGTAACATTACAACTTTTCAGGGTTCCCCTTAGACATCTTGTTCGTAAGGGAAACACAACACCTAATGGACTTTATGAAAGGAATAGCCAATGCAGCGGCATGACGGAGAATTACATAGTCTGATCGAAAAAGGAGAGCAATAGTCGAGGTAGCATCAGGAAGAACCTCCCGAGCTAACGAGTTGCTAACGAGGGCTAACGAGTGCTAGCGAGGGAGCTCGTTAGCTTATTATTCGCTTACCACCCATAATTGAGTGCTAAACTACTGAAATTATCGTCCATATTGTCGATCGTTTCCACCATAAATGAATAATATTCTGCCAGCCAATAGTACTACGGTGTACTGACTACAGCTACTGTCCAATGGCACAACATTGTGCCAACACCAGTCACAAAAAACCGATCAGGGGAATGAGACATGACACAATGACGAAAGTGAACGATATGGTCTGTAAATTGTGTGGGACAGGGAATTTGAGACATACAACAGCAATCTTAGGTGTTGAACATTGAACCCGGGATGATCTTGCTAACCTTCGATGGCGTCCAGGTCAGATTTGGTGATTGGAATCACAGGAATCCCAACTGCCATGCTAGAGCGACAACGTTCAATTAGTAACCGCAACAGAAGATATGACAATTACATACTCACCTACTGCGGGTGAATCCAATTTGAGAACCGTACGCACCTCCTCGCTTAGGCTTAGAGGCATGCGCTCGGTGGAGTATTCGAAGGGGCAGGCAACGGAGCACAGAAAGGAGGCGGCGACGCATGGACAAGAGAGCGATCCGCTGTGAGATCCAGGTCTTGTCCTGGACTGTGCGCTTCAAGGACACGGACGGATGGGGGGATTCTCGAGGTCCATTTGGAATGGGCCTTTCGAGCGGGAGAGGCTGCTAGCATTGGGCAGGGGAAGTAGGTGCAAGATCATTGCTGGTCTGAGCGAGAAGATTTGCTGCACTCGCGGATTTGAGACCCGTTAACACTGCTAGCATGCTCCCGAAGACCCGAAACTCCTGCTGCCATCTTGGCGTGGGATACGACATTCCTGGAATTCAGATAGGTCTAGTAACTGCCCAGAAGGAAAGCAGCTGGAGCGTTATGTTGGAGGTGACGAGAAAACATTTTATGTGGTTGAATGGCCACCAAACGGGAACACAGATCTAGACGGCCATTGCCTATAGCAGCAGGAACATGCGACGTTCAGATGGGGGCTCGCACCCCGCGCCGCAGTAGTTCCAAAGTAACAGCGGCGAAAGCTCTGGACATCACGATTGGGTTGCGCCCAACCAAGTGGCAATTTCAGGGTGACGCCCGGAGAAACGTTGACACGGGCAACTTGCCAGTACCTATGCAAGGATTCCGAACGAGGGGAGCCATATCTACCACATTTTTAGGTAAATACATTTGACACGGTGCGGACGGACAATGAACGGGAGAAGGATAGGTTCAATATGAGGCCTTGAAGCAACTTCAGGCAAGTCCTGCACTGGTGTGGTCAACATGACTCTTAATTCACCTTTGCAAAGGATCTCAACCCGAGAGAGGGTGGTGCCAAGCAGGCGTATAACCACTTGTAGATTTTCACCAAAGGTGTCGACACCGAGTCCCTTTGGCTACCAACCATAGACAAGGCGGGCGTGACCAGCAAACATGAACAAATAAAACCCAGCCTCGCCTTGACAAACGTCTTGTATATCCTCTCAAAATATAGTTCCTTCTCTCACCACATTTTTGGACGCTTTCTTACTGTCTGGGAGAAATCCGGACCCAACTTGTGTATTTTTCCACCCTGTGAGCCTGAAAAACCCTCCATATCTCCTATTGCTTAACAGTTCATCTCAACTCTCCGGAGTCTCCGCCACTCTTCCTCTGTATAACCCTCTAAGCAGTTAATGCCATCACTTTCTAGATCTACCCCTTTCCAACGAAAGTCGCTACTGACCTGAGTCTCTTACACCCCGTGACGGTCACTCTGGGTTTTTCTCCTGCCTGGGCCCTTGACATCTCACCGTCACATGCTTATCAACACATTCAGAGGACTGCATCCATTTCACTTTTCCTTGACAATATAGATAGGTGAATTCTCCTGATTGAAGAACGTTTTGTGCCGAGCGTCCAAAACATCCACACCGTGACTTCGCAGATGACTAAATCATTTCCTTTTTTGACACCTGACATGTGATCCACATAGACTGCGCTCCAGGCCCCCTGGAATTTGTTAACATGACACGCCCTTGCACTCGTGCAGACAACCCTTACGGCATTCGCCTCTTTCTCCCAGACACGTTTCTGACCCCACTCCATCGAGCAATTTAGCAGAGAAACAAAAAAGGAAGGAAAAAATAAAATAAAAATCCACATGCCAAACTTGTTGCTGATCGCTGCTGTTCTTTTTCTCTTGGAACGGTCCTTGGCTGTCGGGTCTTCACACGCCTCACAAGCTAAAGCTGAACGGGCCTGTACTGTATATTCGTCAACTCCTAGTTCAAGTCACGTAAAGGCGGCACGCTGTTGCAACACTCGCCCACGTGCTGTGCGCTCTTAGGCCCAAAATTGGTTGCGTCGTCTGGTGGCCGCCGCCTGGTGACGTGCGTGACGTACTCTGAGGCTTTTTTCAACTTCTCCCACTGCCACGAGGACCGTCGCCTTCCCTCCCCGTTCCTCTGGCTTGGTACCAAGGCACCAAATAACAGCATCCGAAGCCATGTGCAGCCACGGTATCCCCTCCTCTGCCCTCCTCACGTAACACCTTGTTCAATTCTCCCCGGTTCCTGCCCCTCCTTACTTGATACCACAAGGTCTAAAGACTGATTTTTTATCGACCGGACCCGAGTCTACTAGTCTGAGCTTTCCGCTTGGGATGGGACGGAAAGAAGCAGCATGCTTGTACCCGACCCCCTACACAGGGGCCAGTCCTCATTCGGGCTGGGGCGTCGGTACGCGCCGCGCACGAGTACGTGCGTTGGGTTGGTGAAAGGGGCGCCTGAATTCCAGCCTTGGCAAGCCCAGCTGCCGGCCCCCTCCTCGTGCCATGCCGTTTTCTATTTCGCCATTCAATACTGTCCCTCTCGCAGGCGGGGGACCTCTGCCGTAATCGCCCATCTCCTCGAGGACCCATGACTCCACGCCCTCACGCAATAATAGTGAGTCTCGAGAAAACAATCGAAGCAAAATGGAGGTGACGCCCGGAGCGATTGGGGAAATGGGATGTTTCGGCATGGCCGTCTCTCCGGTGACTTTTGATAAGGGTGCGGGAGATTCGCCACGAGGCAAATGGGCAGACGAAATTGTAAAAGAGTTTGGGTCACAGGGGCGGAGGGGCGCAGCCGGGGCGCAACATGAATACCAATTACGCTCTGGTGTGGGTTGGGAAAAAAAAAACTTTATCGGGAGGCGCAGGGGGTGATTATACACATCAGCGTTCAACGAACGGGAACGCATAAATGGCGGGCGCATTTGCCCAAGGAAGAAATCCCCATCGCGTCTCGAATACCCCTTTCGCATACCTACTTCATATTCGAAATGGTGATTAATCTTACCTCGCTCCTGCTCATGCTGTCCCTCGGGACCATCAGCGTCTTGGGACATGACGACCATGATAAGGACCAGATGCCCTTGGACTATGTCCGTTTCCCGTATCAGGCAATGTATCCCGGGGACAACACCGGTCGGTGCTCTCTTTACTTTTGCGTGCGCTCGAAAGTTTTGACAGGTGGTTTGATTCCTAGTGACCGCTGATGCGATCTTCTCGGGAATTACAACGTTTGCGAGACTTCCATGGGTCCAGTGCCTCACGAAGGAGAAGCACGTCCCATTTGATATCGCATTCCTCGGCGCTCCGTTTGTAAGTCACAGATCATTCTCCACCAGTATCATGCCCCAGTTGCCGAGATGTTACTCTCCGCAGGACACCGGCACGTCGTACAGGCCAGGAGCACGCTTCGGGCCCGCAGGCATCCGCGCGGGTTCGCGCCGCCTGACGCTGTACGGCGGGTACAACGTCCCGCTGGCCGTCAACCCGTTCCTCTCCGGACTCAAGCTCGTCGACTGCGGCGACATACCCGTGACGCCATACGACAACGCTTTTGCGATCCAGCAGATCGAGGACGGGCACCGGGAGCTGCTGCATCGCACGCCCTTCTCCGCGCTGCCGAACGACTCGCTCACGGGCGCGCCGCTCAAGCCGATCTCAAAGGACGGGAAGCACCACCCGCGCGTGATCACGCTCGGCGGGGACCATACGATCGTGCTCCCGCTGCTGCGCTCGATCCACAGCGCGTACGGCCCGATCTCGGTCATCCACTTTGATTCGCACCTCGACACATGGAAGCCGAGCGTGTTCGGAGGCGCGCCGAGCGCGCGTGCTGCGATCAACCACGGGACGTACTTTTATTGGGCGAGCCGGGAGGGACTCATCGCAAACGGGAGCTCCATTGCAAGTATCTTTTTCCCCCTACCGCACTACCCCATCCCCCTTGACCTTTGGAGTTGGTGTGCGAATTGTTGGGATCCTAGTGACAAGTTTTTTTCCCCTTTTCTGTGATAGCACGGCGCGATACGCACGACGCTCTCTGGTCCAGCGGACTATACGAACGACGATGAATCGGGGTTCCAGCGAATCGAAGCTCGCGAGATCGACGATATTGGTGCGTGGAAGTGGATATAGAAAGAGGACGAACAGTTGCTGAATTTTATCTCGTAACCCAGGAACGGCGGGAATCATCAAAAAGATCCGCGACACCGTGGGCGACCGACCGGTTTATCTGTCCATTGATGTGCGTTTTCCGTTTTCTTTATGTCCAGGAGTTGCTGAGTCAGCAATATCGATGGGGGATGTAGATCGATTCGATCGACCCCGCGTTCGCACCTGCCACTGGCACACCCGAGACTGGCGGGTGGTCGACGCGTGAGCTGCGCACTATCTTGCGGGGATTGGACGGCCTGTACATCGTGTCAGCTGATATCGTTGAGGTTGCTCCTGCGTACGACACGAACGCGGAGCTCACGACCATGGCCGCGGCCGACGTGAGTTTTTGAATTTTGACGCGTTGATCACGCGCCGTTTCGTTGTCATGCATGTGAGCTGATCGTGGGTTGTCTTGGAATAGGTACTATTTGAAGTGTTGAGCGTGATGGCCAAGACGCCATTGGGGAAAGTGGTAAACTGATTGAAGGATGGAAATGATATGACAGAACGGAAGATGGGCGGAGCGTACGTACGACATAAGCGATGGTACCGATTGGTTTTAGTCGAGTTTTTATAATGCCAAGCCATTGACAAGCTCAGGGTCGCTGTCCCTTTATCTCATTTTTTTTTCTTTATTTTCTCCTCATTTCTAAGAACTTGGACGTTTTCTATCTGAACTCCATCCTGCCTTTTCATTCACATTTCATTTTTTCCAGTTAAGAGGGAGCGGGCCTGGGGGGAGCGCTAAACGATTTACCAGTTTGGTGTTCAGCGTTTATCCCATTAAGGGTTAATCTGAATATCCCTCTCAAGCCACTTGTCACCCGTTGCCCATCTCCTCTTGCCCTTTCTTTCTTCTCTCCCCTTCCCCTCTTCCCCCTTCATATTCGAGACCCTGCCCTCCCGCGACCATTCTCCTATTTACGCCCCTTCACGACTTGGTTGGATGACACGCATCTTTCCGAGGTCCCTCCCCTCGAGATCGAAAAGGGCAAGTGCAGTGCACGATGGAGACAAAAGGGATGAGGGCACAGGTGGTCCTTCTGGTGTTGTTCTTCCCTTGAATATGGTCGGTTCCGGGATGTACGAAGCGTGAGTTCTTGCTTTCCTCTCCGTTCACAGGGCCGACCCGACAAGCGGCCCGCATGTATCCATTCCTCCGAACGTTCATATCTCAATCTCAGAGTCGGAGAGGTTTTGGGGTTTTTCCTCGCATTTTCTTGCTGTCCATGGTTGCGTGCCGCTTCATTGGCACCTTTTGCTTGGTCTCGTCCCCATGCCACAACAAGGGTTCTTAGGCGCTCCGCTACGCGGGTGCCGAAGCGCTCGCATCGCCTCTCGGCTACTGTGGGGCGTCGCTTTACGCTAACTTTGTCGCACTTCTGGCCGATCTCTGATTGCACAGTCACACTGCCCTGTCACTGTCGCTTTCTTATTGTGCTCTTTCTGATGGACTCGTTATGCGGTTTCGCTGGGCGCCTGCCACCTTATTCCCTTCGTTTTTTTTTCTCATGATCACTGACACACCTTTGCCACCGAATTAGCGTTTACACAGTCGCTGTTCAAGTCGGTAGCAACAATCAAAACTTTTCCCTTCAAGTCGATACGGGCTCTTCTGACCTTGTACGCCGTTAGCCCATCAAATACTTTCGTTATCCTGACACCCTTTCAGTGGATCGCGTCGACTTCTTGCACTTCTAGTGCGTGCTCCTCCAGCAAAGGGCGTCAGTACGACCCCTCAGCTTCAGGTAACGCGACGGGGTCGGATTTTCAAATCACATACCTCTCCGGCCAAGCGAGTGGACCTATATACTGGGATAAAGTGCAGATTGGTCCATACACCGTCAATAACCAAGCTCTGGGTGCGCACCTTCATCACCCCCAATCCACCTTCCTTGTTAACTCTGCTTTGCCTAGCTTCTGCGACAAGCGTTGATTCGGAGCCTCTCGAACACGAATTTAATGGCATCCTTGGCCTCGCCCTTCCCCTCAACTCCATCATAGCTCAACAAATCACACCTGTGACAGGAAATGGTCGCGATGGTGCTCCGTTTGCATCTAATCTCTTTGGCATCTCACCTGCTAGCTCTGCACCTTCATCCCGTTTTCTCTCACTCTCTCTTGCACGGCCAGGATCCAGCGCCATCCCATCACTTCTGGGCATCGGCCGGCATCCCTCGGACCTAGTACGCGATCCAAGCAAGATCAAGTACTCATCAGTTGTACAAGAAAACAAAGGCACCTTGTTCTGGCAAGTCCAAGTTCGCGCGATCACTGTTTATGTCAATGG
>Ga0209488_10003151_pt1 | contig 13323 bp, 12 predicted proteins | sample Rivendell_Oct201_8_FD_188349 | JGI IMG/M metagenome (GOLD analysis project Ga0209488, IMG submission 188349) | Vadose zone soil microbial communities from the Eel River Critical Zone Observatory, Northern California, USA -... | ecosystem: Environmental > Terrestrial > Soil > Vadose zone >...
GGTAATCTTCCCGCACCACCAGATGACGATCCTCGACTACAACCGCGTGGTCCGCGATTTGAACGGCCGCAGCGCCGACGCGCTTCTCGCCGCCCTGCGCGAGCGCTGCACGGTCGCGGCGTCGGACCGGCCGGTGCGCCCGGCCACGGCTGGTGAGTTCGGCATGTTCCTGGCCGGCCGTTGGTATCGCCTGACATTGGACCCCAAGCTCGTGCCGCAGCGCGACCCGATCGGACGCCTGCCGGTCACGCTGCTGGCAAGTAATGTGCTCGAGCCGCTGTTTGGCATCGTCGACCAGCGCACCGATAAGCGCATCGACTTCGTCGGCGGCGGCCGCGGTCTGGAAGGACTTGAAAAGCGGGTGACCTCCGGCGAGATGGCCGCGGCCTTCGCGCTTTATCCGACGCAAATGACGGATCTCATGGCGGTTGCCGACGCCGGCCTGATCATGCCGCCGAAATCGACCTGGTTCGAGCCCAAGCTTGCCGACGGCATGGTCAATCACGTGCTGGATTGACCTGAAAATTCGAGCGCGGAAACGACAAAGGGCGGCCCTGCGGCCGCCCTTTGCATATGAGCCGTCGCCGCGATCACTCGATCGGCAGCGCCACGAACAGCATGTCGCCTTCGGCGGTCGCGACCAGAAGCAGCGCGGTTTTCTTGCCGGCCTTCTTCAGGGCATCGACCTTCTTCTGCACGTCGGCCGCGCCTGCCATCTGCTCCTGCTCGATCGCGACGATCGTGCTGCCCGGCGTGAGGCGCTTGTCGGCGGCAACCGAGCCTCCGTCAACGCCGGTGATCACCACGCCTTTGACCGCGTCCTTGATCTTGTATTTCTTGCGCAGATCGTCGCTCATGTTGGAAAGCTGCAAGCCGAGCGACTTCTGCACCACCGACTTGTCCTCGGCCGGAGGTGGCGTAGCGGAGGCCTTCACCGGTTTCTCGTCGTCGAGCCGGCCGAGCTTCACGGTCTTCTTTTCTTCCTTGCCTTTGCGGACGACGATCACCTCGACGTCGCGGCCGACCGGCGTGTCGGCGACGATGCGCGGCAGGTCGCGCATCTCCTTGATGTCCTTGCCGTCGAACTTGATGATGACATCCCCGGCCTCGATGCCGGCGGGCTTGGCGGGGCCCTTGTCGTCGATGCCGGCGATCAATGCGCCGCGCGCGGGCTTGATGTTGAGGCTCTCGGCGATCTCGTCGGTGACCTGCTGGATCTTCACGCCGAGCCAGCCGCGCCGGATCTCGCCGAACTGCTGCAGCGACGATGCGACCGCCTGGACGACCTTCGACGGCACCGCAAAACCGATGCCGATCGAGCCGCCGGACGGCGAGATGATCGCGGTGTTCACGCCGATCACGTCGCCGTCGAGGTTGAACAGCGGGCCGCCCGAATTGCCGCGGTTGATGGCGGCGTCGGTCTGGATGTAGTTATCGTAGGGGCCCGAGTTGATGTCACGATTGCGCGCCGACACGATGCCGGCCGTGACCGTGCCGCCGAGGCTGAACGGGTTGCCGATCGCGATCACCCATTCGCCGAGCCGCAGACCGTCGGAATTGCCGAATTTGACCGACTTGAGCTGCTTGTCGGTCTTGATGCGCAAGAGCGCGAGGTCGGTCTTCTGGTCCTTGCCGACCAGCTCGGCCTTGATGCGCGAGCCATCGTTGAGAATGACCGTAATCTCGTCGGCGTCGGCGATCACGTGATTGTTGGTGACCACGATGCCCGCGGCATCGATGATGAAGCCTGACCCGAGCGAGTTGACGCGGCGCGGCGTGTTGCCGCCGCGGTTCTGGTTGTTGTCGCCCTGCTGACCGCGGCGATTGAAGAAGTCGCGGAACAGCTCGTCGAGCTGCGGATCATTCGGGAGGTTCGGCATCGCGCCGCCACCACCGCCGCCCTGATTGCGTGACGCCACGTTCTGCGACGTCGAGATATTGACGACTGCGTCGATCACCCTTTCCGCGACGTCGGCGATGCCATCTGGCCCGCGCGCGCTCGCAGGCGCGGTGAGCGTTGGAAGCATCAGGGCAGACATTGCAATGGCGGCCAAGGCGGGCCGGCGGACTTGTCTGGTATACCGGACGAGTGTGCCGAGCATGGATGTCTAAGCTCCTCAGGGGAAAGTCGATACTGGGACAGTGCGCCTGTCCCGGCATGGACGCAAGGGTGCACCCGACGGCAACGAAATGCCCCTGGGAATAGGGCAGAATCGGGACCATCACATTGCGGTGAACAAGTCCTATCCCCGCACCAGCCAGATCACCAGCACCCCAAGCAAGGCACTGATGATCCCGGCGATTCGCAGCTCACCCTCGGGCGTTTCGAGCGCGGTGGCGGCCAGCCGCTTGGCCAGAGCCGGAAGCGCCGCGAAGATCAGTCCCTCGATCGCCAGCACCAGGCCGATAGCCACGAGAAAATCGCGCATCGCCAAAACGCCTCGTCGCCAGCGCGCAGCAGACTACTGCTTAGGCGCGCCGCGCGGCTTGCCGTTCGGATCAGCGAAGAAGCGGAAGAAATCCGTGTCCGGCCGCAGCAGCAGGCGCGTGTCGCCTTTCTGCAATCCTTGCTCATAAGCCTGCATGGCGCGATAGAACGAGAAGAACTCCGCATCCCTGCTATAGGCCTCGGCGAAGATGCGATTGCGCTCGGCATCGCCTTCACCGCGGACACGCTCGGCTGTCGAGGTCGCCTCCGCCACGAGCACGGTCACGTCACGGTCGGCCTTGGCTTTGATCTCCTGCGAGCGCCGGCTACCCTCAGCGCGGAACTGCGCAGCCTCCTGTTGCCGCTCGGTCTGCATGCGCTGATAGATCGCCAGACTGTTCTGCTCGGGCAAGTCGGCGCGCCGAATGCGCACGTCGACCACGGTGATGCCTAAGGCTTGTGCCTCGGCTTCGACCTGCGAGCGCACTTTCGCCATCAGTTCCTCGCGCTGGTCGCGCACGACCTGCATCAGCGTGACTTCACCGAGCACACGCCGCAGCGACGAGTTCAACAGCGTCAGAAGACGCGCATTGCCACCTTCGACCGAGCCGACGGTTTGATAGAACAGAAGCGGCTTGGTGATCTTGTAGCGGGCGAAGGCGTCAACCACGAGCCGCTTATAGTCGGAGGCGATCACCTCCTGTGCCGGGCTCTCGATGTCGAGGATGCGCTTGTCGATGTGGATCACCGTGTCGACCAGCGGGTACTTGAAGTTCAAGCCTGGCTTAGTGATCTCCCGGATCGGCTCGCCAAGCCGCACCACCAGCGCCTGGCGCGTCTGATAGACCGTGAACAGCGTGCTGTACGCCCCCACGAACACAATCAGCAACAACGCGATCATGGTGCCGCCGACGACATTGAGCCTCATCGTGCGCCTCCCGGCTGTGTCGTCTGTGCAGGACGCTGCGCCGGCCGCGTCAGCTCCGGCAATGGAAGATAAGGAACCGCGCTGGTTGCCGCGCCCGGATCCATGATGATCTTCTCGGTGCCGTTGAACACCTTCTCCATGGTCTCGTAGTAGATGCGCTGGCGGGTGACCTCCGGCGCCTTCTTGTACTCGTCGTAGACCTTCAGAAAGCGCGCCGCCTGTCCCTTGGCCTCGGCCACGGTCTGCTCGCGATAGGCTTCCGAGTCCTGCTGGATCTTGGCAGCCTTGCCGCGCGCCTCCGGCACGATGCTATTGGCGTAGCGCTGCGCCTCGTTTTGCGCCTTCTCTGCGTCGGCGCGGGCGACCTGCACATCACGCTGCGAGTCGATCACCGATAGCGGCGGGTCGACCTTCGCCATCTGCACCTGCGTGATCACGACACCGGCGCCATAGAAGTCGAGAATCTTTTGCGTCAGCTCCTGCACCTCGAGCTCAATGCCGGCACGTGCGCCAGTCAAGATCGGCTGAATGCTGGTGCGGCCGGTGACTTCGCGCATGGCGCTCTCGGCCACCGCCTTCACCGAGTTTTCGACTTGCTGGATGTTGAACAGGAAGTCGCTCACCTTGTCTTTCTTCACCTGCCAGAACACGGTGAAATCGACATCGACGATGTTCTCGTCGCCGGTGAGCATCAGGCTTTCTTCCGGCACGTCGCGGATGCTGGTGCCGCTGGTGCCGCGGCGCAGATCGTCAACCTGGCGCATGCCGATATGGATCTGCCGCACCACCGTGATTTGCGGGGTCAAGGCAGTTTCGATCGGGTATGGCAGGTGATAGTTGAGGCCCGGCCCGGCGTAGCGGTCAAACGCGCCGAACCTGAGCACGACGCCGTATTCGTTGGTATCGACGCGATAGAAGCCGGACAGGCCCCAGACCAGGAGCGCGGCCAGAATCAGCAGCAGCACCCCCTTGCCGCCCAGATTGCCGCCGGGCAGCACGGTGCGCAGCTTGTCCTGGCTGCGCCGCAGCAGTTCCTCCAGATCGGGAGGGCTCGATCCGCCACCGGACGGTTGCTGGCCCGAGCCCCACGGGCCCTTGCCGCCGCCGCCCGATCCCCATGGGCCACCGCCCTGATTGCTCCACGGCATTGTCGGTATCTCCTGGCTTGCCGCGCCGACTGCGGGGCATTTGCTCAATTGGCTGCGGTTATAGGTGAGGCCTCTGCCCGTTACAACGCGGCGAGCCCCGTTGCGGCGCAGCAGCGCACCACCTTGCATTTATCGTTAGCGATCCTTGGCCGCCAGAGCGGAAATTCCTGCAGGCGCCGCCCCGCCCTTGATCCGGACATATTCAACCACGGTGAAGCCGGCCTCGTCGTCCGGCCCTGCTGCATGCTCCGTTTGCCCCGCCGCCCGCCAGGTCGCCGCGTCGATAGTAGGGAACCTGGTCTCTCCCGTGGGGCGTAAGTGGACGTGGGTGATCAGGAGGCGATCGGCAAGCCCCATGCACTGGGCATAGAGGTCCGCCCCACCGATCACCGCAATGGCATCAGCACCGCAGCGCAAGGCGTCGCCCCGCGCCACATCGAGCGCCGCCGCCAGACTGGCCGCCACCAGCACGCCTGGGACAGAAAAGGAGCGGTCGCGACTGACCATAATGTTCGTGCGCCCCTTCAGGGGTCCTCCGATCGACGTATAGGTCTTGCGACCCATCACCACAGGCTTGCCCATGGTGACGGCGCGAAAATGCGCCATGTCGGACTTGAGCCGCCACGGCAGGCCCCCCTCCTGCCCGATCACGCCGTTGTCGGCAACGGCGGCGACGAGGATGATGGGAATCCTAGGCATGGGTGCAATCCCAACACAATCGACCGGTGACATTTATCGCAGGGAGCCTTCGGGCAGGTGCCATTTGCGCTCGAGCGCCCGCAACAGATCGACATCAAATCGCTTTGCCAGCACAAGCGAGAACCCCAACAAGTCCGCAATCTCATCATCAAGCGCCCGCTTGAGCTCCTCCGCCGTCAGACCGCGAGCACGGGCGCGGGCGCTGTAGCGCAGGAACGCCTGAACAAGCTCGCCCGCCTCTTCCAAGGTCTTCAAGATGATCCAATCATCCGTTGGATCAACGTTGAGCGATGCGGCGTAGCGGTCACCGGCCTCGGCGATCTTGTCGCGCAGCAGCAGTACGTCCATGGTCACACCGCCACCTGCGCCTTGATGTGCGGATGCGGGTCATAGCCCGTGAGCGCGAAGTCCTCATAGCGAAACGCGAAGATGTCGGTGACCGCCGGGTTGAGCTGCATGCGCGGCAGCGCCCGCGGCACGCGCGAGAGCTGCAGGCGCGCCTGCTCCAGATGATTGAGATAGAGGTGCGCGTCGCCGAGCGTGTGAATGAACTCGCCCGGCTGATAGCCGGTCACCTGCGCCACCATGACAGTGAGCAGCGCATAGGACGCAATGTTGAACGGCACGCCGAGAAACACGTCGGCTGAGCGCTGATAGAGCTGGCAGGACAGCCGCCCGTTGGCGACATAGAACTGGAACAGGCAATGGCATGGCGGCAGCGCCATCTTGTCGACGTCCGCCGGGTTCCATGCGGTGACGATCAGCCGGCGTGAATCCGGGTTGCGGCGGATCATCTCGACCACATGGGCGATCTGGTCGATGGCGCCGCCGTCGGGGCTCGGCCACGAGCGCCATTGATGACCATAGACCGGTCCGAGGTCGCCGCGCTCGTCGGCCCAATCGTCCCAGATGGTGACGCCGTGATCGTTGAGATATTTGACGTTGGTGTCGCCGGCCAGGAACCAGAGCAGCTCGTAGACGATCGACTTCAGGTGCAGCTTCTTGGTGGTGACCAGCGGAAAGCCCTGGGCGAGGTCGAAGCGCATCTGATGACCGAACACCGACAGCGTGCCGGTGCCGGTGCGGTCGCGCTTCTGCGCGCCGTCAGCAAGAATCCGCTCCATCAGGTCGTGATACTGATGCATGCCTGTTCGCTCGTGAATCCCGGAATCGGAGGGAGTTTAGCGCCTCCAGCGCCGTTCACGAAGCGAGATTGCCCACAGGTCTCTCCCGCCTGCTGGCGCCGGGATCAGAGTTCCCGCTTCGCCTCGGCCAGGAGCTCGGCGAGATTGTCGGCCGGGGCCGCAACTGCCTCGGATGGCTGCGCAATTTCGGGCGCAGCCAAGTTCTGGTGCCGCCAGATCCCGATGAGCGCAAACGGCACCACCGCCGCGGCCACAAGCAACGCTACGGTCTGGCTCGGATGCAGCATCACCACAAAGGAGAGCGCCGCCAGGCCACAGCGCACGGGAATGTCGGAGGCCGGTCGTGCCAGGAACCGGCCGAACATGGCGACCGCCACGCCGCTGGTGCCGATCAACACCAGGACGGTCGCCAGCACCTGCGCCCAGCCCGGGCTGATCACCATCTCGGAGCGGGCGAAGATCGCAAAGGTCATGAAGGTGATAGGCGCACAGATCTTGAGCGCCTCGTACATGGTGCGCAGGAACGACGCATTGGCGATGCGGGCCGACACCGCGGCGGTCAGCGAGGTCGGCGGCGAGAGCTCGCCCCAGACCGAGAGCAGGAACACAAAGAAGTGCGCGACCCAAGGGTTGATCCCAAGCTCCTGCAGCGGACGCACGATCACCACGGCGCCGATGATGTAGGTCGCGGTCGGCGGCAGCCCGGCGCCGGCCAGCCAGCCGAAGATCCAGGCCATGAACACCATGGCGGTCACATTCCAGGCGCCGAGATCGAGCAGCATCCCGCCCATCCGGTTGATGAAGCCGGTGACGGTGAACAGCCCGATCATGATTCCGAGCGTGGCGAGGAGGAGCGCAAGATAGGACGTCATCTCGGCATGCGTCTCGATCGCGATCCGCAGATTGCCGAGAAGCGTCTCGTTCTGCAGCGCAGGATCCTTGCGCACGTGCTTGAACACCAGAAACGTCGCAAGCAACAGCGCAAGCATGAGGATCGCGGTGTAGAGCGCGGCGAGCAGCTCCCCCATGCCGACAAAGCCCATGAGGTAGACCAGGAACACGACGCCGGCGAAGAAGATCGTGGTCTTGAGCCGGTCATAGAGCAGCACTGTCGGCACCGTGACGACATCGCGCGGCAACAGCCGCACGCACAAAAGATAGACCGCGAGCGCAATCGACAGATAGTAGACGATGGCGAGCGCGAGGCCGCGGACGACGACCTCGAAATAGGGCACGCCGAGAAAATCCGCCATCAGAAAGGCGCCCACGCCCATCATCGGCGGCATGATCAGGCCGCCCATCGAGGCCGAGGTCTCGACCGCCGCCGCGAAGGTCGCCGGCACGCCGTAGCGCATCATCAGCGGGATCGTGATGCTGCCGACCACCGCAGCATTGGCGGAGCCGCTGCCGCTGACCATGCCGACCGCGAGCGAGCCGAGCACGGCCGTCTGCGGCACCATCTGGCGCGAACGGCCGGCGAGGAGCCGCATCACGTTGATCATCGCATTCTGCGCGCCGAAGCCTTGCGCCGCCGCCGCCAGCAGCAGAAATGCCGCAATGAGGGTGAGCGCAAGCTGGCCGTAGAGGCCGTAGACGCCGGTCGAGAGCTCGACCGTGCTCGAGGTGACCACGCGATAGAACGTCGTGCCGGGATGCCAGAAGAAATCGATCGGGCTGAGATAGCCCCAGAGCGTGTAAAAGATCAGACCGAGATTGATCCAGAACAGGATCGGATGCGCCAGCCGCGACAGCTCCATCACCAGCAGGAACACGAGCAGACCGACAACGAAATCCTGGGTGGTGTATGAGCCTTGCCGCCAGATCGCGATGTCCTCGTATTCGCTCAGGAAATACACGAAGGCATAGAGGCAGATGCCGATGTAGAGCGCAACGAGCGCGTCATTGGCGCGCGCCGGCAGCCAGGGATAGAGGTGGCCCTGCCGGTACATGAACAGGATCTGCAGGATGAGCGCGATCGACATCACGCGCGCGACCAGCTCCTGCGCGCCGCCGTAGCCCGTGTAGAAATACCAGACCAGCCAGACGAACTGGATCAGCGCAAAGACCAGGATCAGATTGCCGATCGTCGCGACGCGCTTGATCCGACCGATGCTCATGTCGGCCGCCGATCGTCTTGGCGCTTGCCGTGAGGAATCGGATCGGTCGGATGCAGCAGCAATGAGTGCAGCGCAAACGCACGCGCACAGGCTGCCCCCTCCCCGTTCATGGCCGAGCCCGCGTCAGTTGCCGGCGGCCACCTTCCATCGCTCATCCCAGGCGCCACGCTCCTTGAGGAACTTGGCGAGGCCGGCATGCACCGCGATGTCCGGATTGGCGTTGATGCCGTCGACCTGCAGCTTCACGAAGTTCTGCGCCAGCGGCCCAAAGCCGGCATCGGTCGAGGCCAGCCGATCCTTGTTCTTCTCGAACGCGACCAGCATCTTGTAGACGACGTCTTCCGGCAGATCGGCACGCGCGTTATAGGCAAACAGGATCGGCACACCTTGAATCTGCTGCACGCCGACCGCTTTGCTGAACGCATTCTTCGGGTCAACGGCCGCAAGCGAGAGGCCGCCAGCCTTGAGCTTCGTCACCTCGTCCGGGCACGGATTGACGACCGTGACATCCAGCCGGATCTCGGTTTCCCTCCAGTACGGCGCGAGCGACGCGCCTGAGGTCGTGTAGGCGGCGGCGCCGACGATCGAGCCGCCCTGCAGCGCGTCCGCCTGCGACTTCGGATCGATCTGCACATGCCGGAAATCGTAGCCGAGGACCTTGTAGGCACGTCTGATATTGAGCCAGTTCATGAAGCCGGCCGGCGAGTAGAACGCCGGCTTGCCGCTGAAATCCTTCCAGCACTTGAACTGCGTGGCCTTCGAGGCGTGCACCGCAATGAACGTCTCCATCGGATAGGCGTACCAGGTGTGCACCAGCGTGCCCCTGGACGCCCGGAAGTTCCGGAACGCGCCGTCATTGGTCGCGTATTCCGTCATGCCGATGTCAGCGGTGTAGCCAATCTCGCCGTCGCCCTCCATGGTGGCCTTCATGGCCGCGGTCGTCGACGGATAGGGATTGACGGTGACGGCATATTCGCCGCCGAGCGCCTCCTCGATCATCTTGGTCACCGAGGCGGCGACCTTGTAGCCATAGGTGTCGACACCGGTGACTGCCCAGCGGATCGACTTGCGTTGCGCCTGCGCCGGCTGCGATGTTGCGACGACAACCAGCGAACCAACAAGGGCGGTTGCGATCAGCGTGACAATGGTAAGGCAACGGGTCCTGGGCATGTTCCATTCTCTCTCAAGGCTCGCACGGGCGGGTCATCTGTTCGGGGGGCAGCCTATCATAGAGACGTGTGCGAGGCACTGCGCACGCGGAACAACCCTGCCGCTCAAACTGCGACTGACAGGCGCAGCACGTGAATTCAGTTCTGCGGGCCGGCCGCCTGGATGATCGGCGTCCAGCGCGCGATCTCGCTCGTCACCAGGCCCTGCAATGCCTGCTGTGTGCGCCCGGTCTTGTCGGGCAGCACGCTGCCAAGCTCGAGCAAGCGTTTGCGGGTGACCTCGTCGTCGAGCGCCTTGTCGAGCGCGGCGCTGAGCATGTCGACGATCGGCTTGGGCGTGTCCTTGGGCGCAAACAGTGCGTTCCAGGCCTGCGCCTCGAACCCCGGCAAGCCGGCTTCCTTGGCGGTCGGAACATCCGGCAGCGCCGGGCTGCGGACAGGCGTGCCGATCGCATAAGCCTTGATCTGGCCGGCCGTGATCTGCTGCACCACGTTGACGATCTGGTCGCACATATAGTCGACCTGTCCGGCAATCAGGGCGGTCAGAGCAGGCCCGGTCCCGTTGAACGGGATCGAGGTCGGCTTCACGTTCAGGAGGTGATTGAGCAAGAGGCAGGTCGTGAACGACACCGAGCCGACGCCGGCGTGCGCCATATTCAGCTTGTCGACATTCGTCTTCACATAGGGAATGAACGCTTCGAGATCCTTGGGCGGAAAATCCTTGCGCGCGAGGATCAGCACCGGTGTGCCGGCCACAAGCCCGATTGGCGCAAAATCAACGTCCGGCTTGTAGGCAAGGTTGGGATAGAGCGCGACCGAAGCGGCGTGCGTACCCATGTGCCCCATGATGATGGTGTAGCCATCAGGGCTGGCGCGCATGGCGCGCGTCGAGGCGGTGGTACCGCCGGCACCCACGATGTTCTCGATGATGAGTTGCTGGCCGAGCGTGCGCGACATGTGCTCGGTCGTGATGCGTGCAATGACATCGGTGGGTCCGCCGGCGGCGAACGGCACGATCACGGTGATCGGGCGGCGGGGATAATCGGACTGTGCCGACACAGCTGAGGCGGAAAGCCCCAGCGCAAGCGCCGCAGCGATCCAATGGATCGTGCAGACGATCGTCTTCCTGAGGAGAGTCTTCCCGAGCAGAGTCTTCCTGAGCAAACCGCTGTTGAGCAAGCCGCTGTTGACCAAGCCGCTGTTAACCAAGCCGTGGGTCAATTGCCTGAGCATCCGCGCCTCCCCTGCTGGCTGGTTGTATTTTATCGACCGCCGCCGTCAGAGTAGAATTCTACCCTGACAGCCGCGAACGATCCAGCACTTAGAAGGGCGGCGCGTCGCCGCGGGAACCGCGGCGCGGCGTTACTCGACGAACACCTCCTCGCGCCGCTTGCGGATCATTGGCAGCACCGCAAGGACGAGCAGCAGGATCGCGACGGCGAGCAGCCCGCCCGAGATCGGCCGCGTGAAGAACACGGTGGCGTCGCCGCGCGCGATCAGCATGGCGCGGCGGAGGTTCTCCTCCATCAGCGGTCCCAGCACGAAGCCAAGCAGCATCGGCGCCGCCTCGAAGTCGTGCTTGATCAGCCAGTAGCCGAACACGCCATACATGGCCGAGATCATCACGTCGGTCGGCGAGTTGTTGATCGAATAGATGCCGATGCAGCAGAACACGATGATCGAGGGGAACAACAGCCGGTACGGCACGCGCAAGAGCGTGACCCACACGCCAACCAGCGGCAGGTTGATGATGATCAGCATCAAGTTGCCGATCCACATCGACGCGATCATGCCCCAGAACAGCTCGGGCTGCTTGGTCATGACCTGCGGGCCCGGCACGATGCCGTGAATGGTCATGGCGCCGACCATCAGCGCCATCACGGCATTCGGCGGGATGCCGAGCGTGAGCAGCGGAATGAACGCAGTCTGCGCGGCCGCGTTATTGGCGCTCTCGGGCGCGGCGACCCCTTGGATCGCACCCTTGCCGAACCGCGACGGATCCTTCGCGATGCGCTTCTCGAAGGTGTAGGCGGCGAACGACGCGATCACCGCGCCGCCGCCCGGCAGGATGCCAAGCAGCGATCCGAGCAGCGTGCCGCGCGCAATCGCGCCCGATGAATCGATCAGGTCCTTGCGGGTCGGCATCAGGCCGGTGACCTTGGCGCTGACGATATCCCGACTCTCCTCCGGCAGCTCGAGATTGCGGATGATCTCCGCGAACCCGAACACGCCCATGGCGATGTTGGTGAAGCCGATGCCGTCCGCCAGCTCCGCGATGTCAAAGGTCATGCGGCCGGCGCCGGTCTCGAGGTCCGAGCCCACCATCGACATCAGGAGGCCGGTCATCACCATGGCGATCGCCTTGAGCACGGAGCCCTTGGCCAGCACGACCGCGAAGATGAGACCCAGCACCATCAGCGAGAAGTATTCCGCCGGGCCGAACAGCAGCGCGAGGCTCGTCAGCGGGGCGCCAAGGGCTGCGACCAGCACTGTCGCCACGCAGCCGGCAAAGAACGAGCCGATCGCGGCGATCGCGAGCGCCGCGCCGGCGCGGCCTTGCCGCGCCATCTGGTGGCCATCGAGGCAGGTGATGACCGACGTGGCCTCGCCCGGAATGTTGACCAGCACCGACGTGGTCGAGCCGCCATACTGGGCGCCGTAGTAGATGCCGGCGAGCATGATCAGCGCGCCCACCGGCGGCAGGCCGAATGTAATCGGCAACAGCATCGCGATCGTCGCGACAGTTCCGATACCGGGCAGCACACCAACAAGCGTGCCGACCAGCGCGCCGAGCAGACAGAACAGGATGTTCATCGGGGAAAACGCAACCCCGAAGCCCAGCGCCAGATTCGAGAGGAGTTCGGACATGGCAAACCTCAACCGCGATGCATCAGTTCAGACCGGGAATGAGCTTCGCCAGCATCGCGAAGATGCTCTTGAACAGATCCGCGAACTGGTTGAGCAACAATTGCGGCGCATTCGCCTGCGGCCAGAGCTGGAACGGCAGGTTCAAGAGGTAGACGAACAGCAGCACGCATCCCAAGGTCATCGCCGCCGCTGCGATCAAGCTCTCGACCCATTTCATCTCCTTCGATCCCATGATCGAGACCAAGAAGGCAAGGTAGGTCGCAAAGACCAGCCCGAACGGCCGGATGAGCGTGGCAAAGAGCGAGATGCCGATGATGACCAGCGCGGGTCCGTAGATCTTGTACTTCTCGATCCGCGGGCCATCCGAGAGGGCGCCGATCACTGCCACCGCCGCACCAACAAGGGCAAGTATCATCGCGAACAGGCGCGGCGCCGTGCCCGGGCCGAACGCGAAGCCCCGCTGGCCTGGCAACTCGGCCGACGCAATCAGTGCAAAGGTGCCAAACAGCACCAGCGCAAGCCCGCCGTAGAAGTCCTGCGGCCCGCGCACCGGCACCAGACCCGCAATAACGGCAACGCCGACCACGCCGGTCAGGATGGCCATCACGCGTGGCACGGTCGGATTGGATATGTAGAAAGTAGCTAACACCAACAGGAGCGCGATCACCGTGATGATGACTCCGCCCTTGAGCCTGTCAGTCAAAGGCTCATCCACGTGTGGTGTGTTCCGGGACGGTTGGACGTCCTCAGCCATATCTCAAGCTCCCCTCAGTTCCCGCAGTTGCGTAAACCCAGCGCTCCCACACTGGTGCTACACCATG
>Ga0209488_10003153_pt1 | contig 13321 bp, 7 predicted proteins | sample Rivendell_Oct201_8_FD_188349 | JGI IMG/M metagenome (GOLD analysis project Ga0209488, IMG submission 188349) | Vadose zone soil microbial communities from the Eel River Critical Zone Observatory, Northern California, USA -... | ecosystem: Environmental > Terrestrial > Soil > Vadose zone >...
AAGACGACGCCGAGAGCGGTCTGCCAGGGAACGCCGCGGCCGAGGACGATGGAGTAGGTGAAGTAGGCGTTGAGAGACATGCCCGGCGCGAGGGCGATGGGATAGTTGGCCCAGAGGCCCATGATGAGCGTGGCGATCGCGGCGGAAATGCAGGTGGCGAAGAGAACGCCATCAATGGGCATGCCGCCTTCGGCGAGGATGCGCGGATTCACCACCACAACGTAGGCCATGGTCATGAAGGTGGTGAGGCCGGCGAGGAGTTCGCGGCGGATGGTGGTTTGATTTTCCTGAAGGTGAAATACGCGTTCGAGCAAGAAGTTTTTCCCTCGAATAAAAAGGTGCGCCACTATAGGCCGGACGCGGCGCGACGTCAACGGCAGAAGTGCAGAAACACTGATCTCTTGCCCTCTTCGTAGAAAAGAAACGGCCGCCTCCGAACTGCGGCTAATGCGGAAGCGTGGATTCGCGTTCGGACCAGTGCTCGATGATGTCGCGGACGACTTTGTCGCCGACGACTTGAGCGGCTTCCAATGCGGGAAAATAAGCGGAGTAATTGCCGGAGACCATGGTCTTCAAGTCGTCGGCGACGTTGGCGCCGGGAGGTTCACGGTCGTAGTTGCTTACGGTGCGGAGCACCAACACACGTTGCAGAGCGACGCGGCCGGCTTGGCTCAGAAAAGTGAGCGCTTGCATCGTGCCGGTGTCTTCCATGGCCGAAATCATGTAATTGCCTTCGCCGGCGGTGTAGTAGCGTGTCCAGGCGTTGGCCCACTCGTTCATTTTTGAGCCGTGCCAGAAGGTGCTGGAGGAGAGCGTGTCGCCGCGGGTGACGAACGGGGGCTTTGCGGCGTTGGGAAATCCGGCGAAGCGCGCTCGGGAGTTGCGCAGAGAATCAGAATCGGGAAGCGGAATATTTTTCGTCAAGCGGAACGCCCAGCTGACAAGTTCGGGATTGAGACTGTAGATTTCGCCCTCAAGCTCTTTGCGCATCGGTTCTTCGTACGGAGTGGCTTTGCGCAACGGCACATAGCCCGTCGGCCAATTTTCCGGAATCTGGCGCGCATCAATCTCGTAAGCCAGATCGCCATCGAGAACGTGATCTGCCCAGACGGCTGAGCCAAGCGAGACGTCGGCGGGATCTCCACCTCCAATCCCGGCGACAATCCAGTACGCTCTCGAGAGGTCGAATCGAGGGTCCAACCCGACGGCCATCACGGATGCGGCTGCTTTGGCGGTTCCGACGCCGGTCAAGATGCCAAGCACTCCGTCTTTGTTCAGGCGCACGTGGTGATACCCGGCTGGGAGAGGAATGATTTGATCCAAGTGCTCGCGCTCGGCCCAGAGTTGGTATTCACCGGGAGTGTCGCCGGTGTCTTCGCCGCGTTCGAACATGGCGACCACAACAACCTTGATGGTGATTGGCTTGCTGGGTGGCGTGGATTGGGCAAGAAGCAGGACGGGGAAAATTGCGGACACGACTAAAACTCGAAAGAACCGTCTCAGGAGCCTGCTCATGAATTCTCCTACCTCTTGATCTGCCTGATATGCTGTGCCTCGCGAATGAGAATCTATATCACAGCTTGCAGCCGCAAAAATCCGATTGTTGCGCGGGCGATTCGCTCGGGCCGCGAGTTGCCGGAGAAAAACCGTATGAGAAAATCGAAAGTGAATTTGTCGCGAAGTCTCCCTTTGTCCAGATCGTCCTGTGTTCTAGTTCTTTTGTTGAGCCTGGTCTCGCCCGCTGTGGCGCAAAACAAGGCTCCGCGTGCCGTGGCCGCGCAGAACACTTCCGAACAGCGCGCCGAGCTTCAACTCCAAGCCGCTCGGCAGAATCCGCTGCAGCTTCGTCACTTCCTGCTTGGCATGCCGAAGGGCGCGGACCTGCACAATCACTTAAGCGGCGCGGTTTATGCGGAGTCCTGGATACGCGCCGCAGCCGAAGATCATTTGTGCGTCGATCTTGCGAAGCTCGCATTTGCGAAGCCGCAGCCTTCTTCGGACAGCGCAGCGGAGCAACTCGCGTGCGGTGAGGGCAAAGTGCCGGCAGCAACTGCTTACAAAGACCAGCATCTCTTTGACGCGCTGGTGGATGCTTTCTCGATGCGCGGTTTCGTGCCATCGCCGGGAGTGACGGGGCACGATCACTTTTTTGACGCGTTTGCGAAATTCGGGGGGACGGATCACCGGCACCTGGGCGAGTGGATCGATGAGGTGGCGACGCGAGCGGCGGGGCAGAATGAGCAGTATCTCGAGTTGATGCATACGCCGGAGTTTACGCACACAGCCATACTTGCGGGGCAAATCGACTGGCACGATGATTTCGAGCGGATGCGCAAAGATTTGCTGGAGCGCGGCCTGCGCGAAGACGTGGCGCCGGCGAGCGCGGCGCTAAACGAAGCGGAAGCGCTGCGAAGGAAGCGCGAACTTTGCGATCAGCAGGATGCGGCGGCGGCTTGCCGCGTGCAAGTGCGATATCTCTGCCAGGTATTGCGCGGGCTGCCGAAACAGATTGTTTTTGCGCAGACGCTGCTCTGTTTCGAGACGGCTTCGGCGGATGGGCGATTCGTGGGCATCAATCTGGTCATGCCCGAGGACGGCTACACGGCGATGAATGACTATGCGCTGCACATGCGCATGGTCGGATTTCTTCGCACATTGTATCCGAAAATTCACATTAGTTTGCACGCGGGAGAGATTGCGCCGGGATTTGTGCCTTATGAGGAACTGTGCTGTCACATTCGAATGGCGGTCGAGCAGGCTCAGGCGGAACGCATCGGCCACGGTGTGGACATCATGTATGAGAACAATCCTCACGCGCTTTTGAAAGAGATGGCGGCGAAACACGTGATGGTAGAAATCAGCCTGACGAGCAATGACGTGATCCTCGGCGTGAGCGGCAAGGATCATCCCTTCCCGCTTTACCGGATGTTCGGCGTACCAGTGGCGCTCTCCTCGGACGATGAGGGCGTTTCGCGTATTGACCTGACGCACGAATACGTGCGCGCCGTGCAGACTTATGATCTCCACTACGCGGACCTCAAGCGGATGGTGCGCACCAGCCTGGAGCACAGCTTTTTGCCGGGGGCCAGTTTGTGGAATGCGCCGGATGCCTTCACGCGCGTAGTTTCTGAGTGCTTGGAGGATTCGCTGGGCGCTGACAAATTTTCTCCGCGCTGCGCCGATTTTCTCGGGTCCAACAAAAAAGCCGGGCAACAATGGGAACTTGAGCGCCGTTTTCGGGCGTTTGAAGCTGGATTATGACGGCAATTTCTTTCGCCGCCGTTGCCGTCCTGCAGTTTTTTGGCAAGCACACGAAATTCTGAGGTCCATCTTGCCCACAGTTGCGCCTTGCACCGAATCTGCGAGACCTGTATCGTAGCCGCCTTTATTCTCGTTCGAATTGAGCAGGAAAAAGGGACGGCCTTTGATGGAGATGACCACCCAGTCGAGTTCGCAGTCTGCCGGCTACGGATTGCGGCGGGAAGTCCTTTCACCGATGGAGACGCTGGCGCAGTCGGTTTCCACCATCGCGCCCACAACGACACCGGCAGCGACTATTCCACTGGTTTGCGCTCTGGCTGGCAACGGCACCTGGCTCGCCTACGCGCTGGCGACAGCGGCAATTCTCTTGGTGGCGTTGTGCATCAGCCGATTTGCGCGGTACTCGTCCTCGCCAGGATCGCTTTACACCTACGCGTCGATGATTCTTCCGCCGTGGCTAGCGGCCACCGCGGCGTGGAGCCTGCTGCTCGCGTACATCGCCACGGGGTCGAGCGTTATCGGGGGCTTCTATCATTACGCCAACTTGCTGCTGCACGACGCCACGGGACACGTCGCTTCCGCTGTTTTCCTAGCTTTGATCGTCACAGCGATTTCGATTGGGATCGCGTGGCGCGACGTCAAAATTTCGGCGCGGCTGATGCTGTGGATCGAAGCCGTTTCCGTTACGTTGATCATGACCGTGGTTGTGCTCGTTCTGGTGCGGCACGGTCTGCATTTGGATTGGACGCAACTTCGGTTGCGAGGCATGACCGGCAGCGGGCTGCGGCTGGGATTGGTGCTGGCGCTCTTCAGCTTCGTGGGATTCGAAAGCGCGACCACGCTTGGCGCGGAGGCGCGCAACCCGCTGAAAACAATTCCGCGCGCGGTGATCCAGAGTGCGCTTCTGGCCGGGGCGATTTTCATTCTTTGCGCTTACACAGAAGTGCTTGGATTGCGGACGGTCGGTCAAGACCTAGGGGCCAGCCAGGCGCCGATGCGCGTGCTCGCGGGTGTGGGCGGCGTGCCGGTTCTGGGATTGTTGATTGATATCGGCGTGCTGGTGAGCATGTTTGCGGGAACGCTGGCGTGCATCACCGCGGCTGCGCGCGTGCTGCTGCTCATGTCGCACAACGGGATTACCCATGGCTCGCTGCGGAGGACGCACGCGCGGCATGAAACGCCTGGGCGGGCCATCGTCGTGGCGGGCATGGCGGCCGTTGCTCCCGTGGCTGTGTTGGCGGGGCGTGGCGCTAGCGGGTTGGACGTGTATGGCTGGATGGGTTCGCTGGCGACCTACGGATTCATTGTGGCTTACGCGCTGGTGTGCGTGGCGCTTCCGCGATACTTGCGCCAACACGGCGCGTATCGTCCGGGAGTCCAGGTCATTCCCTGGCTGGCATTCACGGCCATGCTGCTGGCGCTCATCGGCAATCTCTATCCGGTTCCCGAAGGACCCTACGGGAGGCTGCCGTACATTTACCTCGCCTACTTGTGCGCGGGGTTGCTTTGGTTTCTCCTGCAAAGGCGCAGCAAGGGAGCGAAGCCGACGCAAAGTTAAGTTATCGAATTCGATTCCGCAGGCGGTGGAAATTTTCGGAGGCGCCGGGTTTTCCACAGGAAGTGAAAAACAAATCTGCGGAAATCAAATTTTTCATTACTCTTCCGACCTGAATTGGAATAGCTTCTTTCCAACATTTTGCACTTTGTCCCGAGGGCTTGGCGAGGCCGCGAACGTCGCTTTAACAAAGCTCAGTTTCGAGGCAGGCTTGGGAGGAATTTATCGGCCAAGTGTATCTGGACAATTTTAGGAGGCCGTTTCGAATGATAAGAAAGCGCAAATCTGGATTCTCCGTCTTCTTCTTCGCATCATTCCTTTGCTCCTGCATCTTGTTCGTCCTCGTCTCTCCAACGCTAGCGCAGCAAACTCTGGGCGGCATCACCGGCACGGTGACCGATGCGTCCGGCGGTATTTTGCCAAACACGACCGTGAGCATCGTGAGCGACCAGACCAAGCTCAGCCGGACGCAGACAACCAACGCCGGCGGAATCTACGATTTTGTGAACTTGCCGATCGGCAGCTACACGCTGACGTTCAGCCACGACGGATTCGAATCGCAAAAGATTCCTTCCATCGTGGTCCAGGCGGACCGCACCGCAACGGTCAACGCGACGCTGAAGGTGGGCCAGGTGGGCACGACGGTGACGGTGGAAGCCAGCCCGCTGATGAACGCGGTGGACACCACAAACGGCTACATTCTTGAAAAAGATCAGATCGAGTCGGTGCCCTTGCCTACCGGAAGCTTTACCGGCATTGCCATTCTGTCTCCGGGCGTAAACGCAGAACTATCCGGCGGGACCGGCGTGAACAGTGGATTGGGCAATCAGCCGATCTGGGCTAACGGCCAGCGCGACACCAGCAATACGTTTCTATTGAACGGGATCGACGCGAGCAATCTGTTCAACGGGAAGAGCACCAGCCAGGTGGCTTCGGCGCGCATCGTGAATAATACCGGCATTGGGGGAGCGGCGAGCATTTCGAGCACGACCGCGGAACCTCTCCAGAGCACAGCTTCGCCGTATCTTGCGATTGGCCAGGCCCTGCCCACTCCCGCGCCGGAAACGATCGAAGAATTCCGCGTGAACACGTCGATGTACGATGCGCAGCATGGATCGACCAGCGGCGCACACATTGACATGAGCACGGCGTCGGGCACGAACAATTACCACGGGAGCGCCTATATCCATCGCGGAACGGATGCGCTTAATGCCGCTCCGTTTTTCTACAACGCCGATCCGAATATTCCTGCCGGCGACAAAGTGCCGGGACTGCATCGCTACAGCGCGGGCGGGACGCTGGGCGGACCGATCGTCAGCAACAAGATTTTTGCCTTCGTCTCATACCAGCACATTCACGATTCAGATGCGGAGATCGGCAGCTCGCGCGTCTCGGTGCCACCCGGACTGACGAACGACAGGAGCGCGGCGGCACTGGCTGCGCTTGTCAACGGCACCACTTCTTCGAGTTGCCCGGCGCTCCCCTGCAACTTCCCCTTTTCAGCGCAGGTCAATCCGACGGTCGGGACGGCTCCCGGCGACATCAGTCCGATTGCCTTCGGTTTGCTCAACTACAAAATGCCAAACGGGCAGTTTCTGATCCCCTCGGCCAAGAGTTTCGTTCCTACCATCAATTTTCCGGAAAACACTTTTACAAGAGGCACGGCGTACTTCCTGGCGCACCAAGCGGTTTCCAATATCGACTGGATCGTGAGTCCGAAGGACACCCTGGCGCTGAAATACTACTATCAGCATGACCCGAGCATCGCTCCGTATGCGTACTCGGGCTCACCAGGCTTCACGCAACACCTGGACGCGGGAAGCCAGGTGGCTTCGATCAGCAATACGCAGGTGCTGAAACCGAATCTGAGCGTAGTCGAAGTGTTTGGTTTCATTCGCGAAAAAGTGTATAGCACCATCTCGCAGCCGTTCTCACCGCAGCAATTTTCCACGTACGTTCAAGCACTAACGGGCGCGTCCGCGGCCGATTCCACAATCAACACGTTTGGCTCTTCTTTCTTTCCCGGAATTTCCATCGTGGACGACTACGGGAATCCCCCGGCACCTTACAACCAGAACTTTGTTTTCAACGCCGCGACGAACATCGGCAGCGGCGCAAATTCCCAAGGAGCCTTTACAGGCGTATTCCAAAACCGCTTCATGCCTTCGGCCAACGCGATCTGGACCCTCGGCAGGCACACGCTGACCTTCGGCGGCAGTTTTTCCTACACCCAGCTCAACACACGGGACTTGAGAACGAACAAGGGCACGATTGGGTTCGCCGATTTCTCGCAGTTTCTGCAGGGGTTGGTAACGCCGTACACACCTGACGGCTTCATTACAACCGCGTATCTCCAGGGCGATGCCAACCGTTACTATCGTGCGAAAGAAACGGGCGCGTATCTCCAGGACAAGTTCCAAATTCGTTCCAATCTGAGCCTGACCGCCGGGGTTCGTTTCGACGACCATGGAGGGATGACGGAGAAGTATGGGCGCCTCTACAATTTCGATCCCGCAAAGTACAGCTATAACGATACTGCGGATGCGATCGTTTCGACGGGCTTCATCATTGCAGGGAATAACAAGTTGTTCCCGAGCAAAGGAGTGAGCAATTCGACGCTCACGGGAAGGCAATGGGGCCTCGGACCACGGCTAGGTGTAGCGTGGAGCCCCAAAATGTTCAACAACAAGATTGTCGTGCGCGGCGGTTGGGGCATGTACTACGACCGCGGCGAGCTGTTCACATATTTGTCGCCAGGCTTTGCCGCGGGCGTGATCGCGGGGGGCCCCTTCGGCGTCAACCAAGCTCCGCCATTCGTCAATTCGCAGGTTTGCAGCACTATAGGAAACTTCTACGAGTTCTTTATTCCTACGTGTGACCCGACGCAAACAGCAAACGGGGGTGGCTCGTTCTCCAATCCGTGGGGCGCAGTGCTGCAAGCTCCTCCCACGGGCAATCCGGCGACAATTACGCTGCCCAACGCTGCGCTCATAAAGCAAGGGCTGCCGCTCTTTGCGTTTGCCGATTACAACCGGGCAAATAAACTCCCTTACACGCTGAACCAGACTCTTGATATTCAATGGCAACCCCGGAAGGATCTGGCCATCACTATCGGCTACGTGGGCAACCTCGGACGCCATGAAATCATTCCAGTGCCCTTTAACCAGGCAGGAATCGCCTCACCAAGCCACCCCATTCATGGCCAGAACTATACTTATGGCTACACCGTACAAACGCCTGAGTGCTTCACGAGCGTTACCGCCTGCGCCATTGGTCTCCCCGACGGAACGCAGATGCAGGCGACCTACGAGGGCGGCAATGTTGATTTGCGCGTCCCCTACCTCGGCTATTCATCGGAATCCGAATCGTACACGGCTGCAGGGATCTCCGCCTATAACGCGCTCCAGGCGCATGTCGAAAAACGTTTGAGTCACGGCCTTCAGGTGGGCTTTTCATACACCTTCTCCCACGCCACGGACGAACAAAGCGCCATGGGACTCTTTTACAATGGGAATAATCCCACCAACCTTCGCAGCGGTTACGGCCTGTCGGACTTTGACCGCAAGCACGTTCTCAACTTCTCGTACCTCTACGAGTTGCCCAAATTCTATGAGCTGACATCCTTCCGGGGAAGACTGGCGGATGGGTGGGCCATCGCAGGATTGGCAATCATCCAGAGCGGCCAGCCGTATAGCATCGTTGACTACTCAGGCGCGGTCGGTAGCATCTTCTATGGTACGTCAGACGGAATCACTAATCCGATCGTCCCACTTACCTCGAACTGCTCGCCCTCGAAGGCGGTCACGGGCGCGAGTGGGACGGTACCTGGTTTGCCGGCGCTGGATGCGAACTGTTTTACGTTGCCGCTGCTCAATCCTGGTGATCTCGGCGGGGCAATTCCGGCAGGTGACCCCTATGAAACCACGTTTACCACCGGCCAGCGTAATATCTTCCGCCAACCCTGGCAGCGCAGGACGGACTTATCCGTGATTAAGGCGACGAAATTGACCGAGCGCGTCTCGATGAAATTCACTTTTGACATCTTCAACGTTACGAACACTGCCAGCTTTGACATCCCCATTGACAACGTTTCGCAAAACTTGGCGTTCAATGACTTCCCCATTTCGGGGACACCGGCGCGGCCTACGAGTTGCGACTCCTCGAACGCCGGCTTTTTCGCATGTCCCTCTCTGAGCGGGCTGGGAATCGTGAACAAGACGATCGGGAGCCCGCGGCAGATTCAGATGTCGCTGCGGTTTAGCTTCTGAGGGGCGCGGCGGTTCAAGAACAATGCCAGTACATATCCCAGCGGAGGTAACGGCTGGTAGCTTCATGAACGGCGGACGCGACCGATGAGAAGTTTGCGGCCACGTGATGTTCAAACCCGCGTTCGCAAATAAAGCGAAGAAGTTTCTGCAAGTGGGGAATGTGCACGACACCGGCGCCGCCAAAAGTCTCGAGCGAATCATCGGTGAAGGCTCCTTCGCCGACATAGCCGCGGATTTTTCCTTCACGATCATCCGTCGAGACGCGGGCAAAGCTCATCGGACCGGCCTTGACTCTTCCCACGCACGTTCCAAACGTGTTCTCCTTACCCACTGTTCCGGCGATGATCTCCTGGAAATCCATGCGTACATCCTGGAAGAAATGCTTCGGAAGATTGCTGCAGTGAAAACAGACGGCCTTGTCGGGATCATCGGCGTAGTTGTTATTCCAGTCGAGCAGCGCACTGGGAGTTTCGGAAGCCAGTTGCAGCGCGTGCATGCCCACAACGCCGGCAATATCGACTTCGCAGGCGCTGGACATGCCCTCGTTGCTCATCATGCTCATCACCGTGCAGGGCACGACTCCGAAATACTCCTCGAGAGAAGTCCAGCACTGAATGGCGCTGATGACCACTTCGGTATCCTGCATCCAACCATCGATCACCGCGCCCAGCTTGGCCATTTTGAGAAGGGCAGCATCCGGAATGCTCTGTGTGGAAACGTACCGGCGGATGGATTGGAGCTTCTTCTGCGCGAGTGCGTCGTCGTCTTTCATGCGCGCGATACGCCCAAGAATTTCCGAAAGATCGATGGTCTCGACGGAGATGCCGTTGGCTTCGAGGATTTTTTCGCTGTAGCGCACGGTATTGAAAGCCGCGGGCCGCGCGCCGATCGCGCCGATGCGCAGCCGTCGCAGTCCTTTCACAACGCGGCATACGCTGAGGAACCATTCCAGGTCGCCGCGGAAGGTGTCCGACTGCGGCAGTTCGGTGTGGAGAGTCGTCAAGGAATAAGGGATGCCGTATTGGGAAAGATTGTTGCAGGCCGACATCTTGCCGCAAAAACTGTCGCGGCGGTCCCGGATGGACATTCGACCTGGCGTGTCGGGGGTGGCCTGAACCAAGACAGGCACGGAAAGGGCCGCCATCCGAAGCGTATCGGCGATGGCTCGTTCATCACCGAAGTTGGGCAATGTAACGACAATTCCGTCGATCGCTTCCCGGTGATGCTTGAACAAGTCAGCGCAGCGCCTTGCTTCGAGGCGAGTTTCTACAGCGCCAAACTTTGATTCCGCTTCCGTGAGCGCGACCACTTTCGCTCCCGCGGACTCGAGTGCCGCGCGCATTTCCTGATGGCCGGAGCGCGCCAGGTGATCGGGGAAGAATCCGCGATTCCCCACGATCATCCCGAGTGTCATTTGGCGTTTCGCTGCTTCGCTCATAATCCTTCCTTCCGCGAGAAAAACTGGCAGGCGTGAAAGCGCTCAAGGATCAGCTTAGACGATCTGCCAGCAATCCCGAAGAATAAGGCCGATGTGAAGTCATGGGCTGCGCGCCACGAAAAAACGATGGTGCTCGGAATTGTTCGCGCGATACGGAACTGTAAACGCTTGCATCCGGACGATATTTCCGCGCTGATGCCATTGTCAAGGGAGATTGAACGTCACGGCTGGGGATCAGCAAACCGATATATCGGGATTGTACCCACGTCAACTTGAGCAAGCGTTCGCGGTACATTAGAATGCACGGCGGCAGGCTTCCCGAATAGACAATGCAAACCAAGCATGCCGAGCTCATGAACTTGAATGCCGTCGCGAAGAAGGCAGGTGTCTCCACGGCGACCGTGTCTCGGGTGCTCAACGGCTTAGATCAAGGCGCTCGGGTACCGGAAGACATGTCCGTGACGGGGTTCGACAACATCAAGCTCGCCGAATTCTGTTCTCCCGCGCTTACGACCGCGCATATTCCCCGCGAGCAGATCGGACAACTTATTTTCGAGAACCTGGTGCCTGATTCAGAGAAAGAGCGGTTGACCGGGCGTGAGATTCTGGTCGAACCAGCGCTGGTCGTTCGTGAATCCACGGCGCTCGCGCGGGATGCTCGGGCGATAGCGCGGCACAAACAAACGATTGTCGCGGACTGAACGGCGATTTTGCGGCTTGCTGTTCTCCTATGGAACCGCTGTAGGTGTTCACCAGAGTCAGGAGCGAACCAAAATGCGTTCCCTTCTCCGTAGTTTCTTTCTGCAAACGCTTGCATGCGCGCTTCTCTGCACAGGCGTACCTGCCTCTGAATCTAAGCCGCTTCAAATCTTTTTCATTGATGTGGAAGGCGGGCAGGCCACACTGGTCGTTACCCCCTCGGAGCAAACAATTCTTATCGATACCGGTTGGCCGGGGTTCAACGGGAGAGATGCTGGTCGCATAGTCAGGGCGGCTAAAACTGCGGGCGTCGACCGGATCGATTATGTGCTGATTACCCATTTTCATCGCGATCACGTGGGCGGGGTTACCCAGCTTGCCGGTCAAATAAAGGTGGGAACGTTCATCGATCATGGCCCCAACAGGGAGGATGCCGATGATCCGCGCGAGGACTTTGCAGCCTATGAAAAGGTGGCCTCACAATCGAAACGTCTGGTGGTGAAACCGGGCGATCAAATTCCGATGAAAGACATAAGCGTACAAATTCTAACGGCGGCGGGCGAGCACGTCAGCGCTCCATTACCAGGAGCCGGGCAGCCGAACGCGCTTTGCGCCTCCGAGCCCGAAGCGGCTGTCGATACTACGGAGAACGCTCGTTCGCTTGGCATCTTGATCACTTTTGGAAAGTTTCGCTTCCTCGACCTCGGTGATCTCACCAAACGGAAGGAAAGAGACTTGGTATGTCCCAACAATCTGATCGGGACCGTCGACCTTTATCTGACCACGCATCACGGTTTGAACCAATCCAATGCCAAAGTCATTGTGGACGCGATTCATCCCCGCGTGTCGATCATGAATAATGGCGCGCACAAGGGCGGAAGCCCGGATGCATGGGAAACGATCCACAATTCACCCGGACTTCAGGACTTGTGGCAATTGCACTACGCGCTGGACTCGGACATAGCGCACAATGCGCCGGAGAAATTTGTCGCCAACTTGGACGAAAATTGCGAAGGTAAATACATCAAGGTCACCGCAGAACAGAACGGCACCTTCACGGTCTTGAATTCGAGAAATAGCTACCAGAAGACCTACTCGAAATAGGGACGCAATCGTTTCCGGCGCCAGCTTCGTCAGCGATTGTAAGCGATTGTAATTGTTGTAAAAATGGCGCGCCCGGGGGGACTCGAACTCCCGACCTTCTGGTTCGTAGCCAGACGCTCTATCCAACTGAGCTACGGGCGCGCAGTGGATAAATATTATCACAGGCTTGCGCGGCGCATCCAGCCGCCGCAAGAGTTCACTTTTTGCACCCGAAAAGCATCAGAAGCCACTCAGCTGTATTCGGGAAGCAAGCAAGGCTGGATCACCCGGAGGATTCGCCCGCCGGCGCTGGTGCGCCGCGCACAAAACTTCGGCTATGCGCTTCGGAGCCGCGCCAGAGCAGGGCCGCCAGCGTCAGTATCGTCACCACTTCGAAGCCGGCAATGGCGCGCTGATAGCCGAAATGAATGTGTAGCGCGTATTGAATGGAATTTGTCGGCGAGGCCAGCAAAATCCCCAACTGATAGGCGAGGCCGGGCATTAGGCCCCGCGCCGAGTCCGCAGAAAGCTCATTCAAGTGCACCGGGATCACGCCCCAGGCTCCTTGCACTCCCGCCTGCATCAGAAATGCCGCAATGATAATCACCGGCAGCCCCCCGCCAAACGCCCACAGCGGAATCATCAAGAGCGACAAACCCATAGCGGCGATCATGCCTTTGCGGCGCCCCGCTACCTGCGAGAGGTGTCCGAAGATAATCGCGCCCACCACAGCCCCAAGGTTATAAATCATCGCGATATTGGCTACCATCGCGGCAGAAATCTTGTGCACTTCTTTCAGGAAGTCCGGATAAAGATCCTGTGTTCCGTGCGAGAGAAACATCATGAAGGTCATGAGCACCACAAGATAAGCGAAGCGCTTCCACTCTCCTGCAACGATGCGCAGGACCTGCCCCGTGCTCGCAGCGCGATGTTGTTTCCAGGCTTCCGATTCCGGCACTTTCGTCCGGATATAGAGCGCGAGTAGCGCGGGTAGCGCGCCAATCCAGAACATCGGGC
>Ga0209488_10003155_pt1 | contig 13319 bp, 15 predicted proteins | sample Rivendell_Oct201_8_FD_188349 | JGI IMG/M metagenome (GOLD analysis project Ga0209488, IMG submission 188349) | Vadose zone soil microbial communities from the Eel River Critical Zone Observatory, Northern California, USA -... | ecosystem: Environmental > Terrestrial > Soil > Vadose zone >...
CCGGCCATGCATCATCGGACGGCCCGGCCGCAGCGCGACCTTCCAGAAGGACAGCTTGAGGCCCTCGGCCGCGAGCGCCCTCTGCACCAGGTCGTAGTCGCCGACCGAGGCGCCACCCGAGGTGACCAGAATATCGGCCTGTGCATCGCGCGCGCGGCGGACCGCCGCGACCGTCTCCGGCAGCCGATCGGGCGCAATGCCGAGGTCGACGACCTCGCAGCCTTCGCGGCGGGTCAGCGCCATCGTGGCATAGCCGTTGGAATAGACGATCTCGCCCACGCCAAGCTGCGCGCCCGGCGGGACGAGCTCATCGCCGGTCGCGAGCACCGCGAGCTTCGGCTTGCGATAAACCGTGAGCGACGCATGGTTCATCGCCGCCGCGAGCGCGAGATCGCGATCGTTGAGGCGCCGGCCTTGGGCGAGCAGCACCGCGCCGGACGCGAAGTCGAGACCGGCGCGACGGATGTGACGGCCGGCGCCGCTCGCCTGGTTGATCACCACGACATCGCTTTCGCGTGTTGTGTTCTCTTGGATCACGATCGTGTCGGCGCCCGGCGGCACCACGCCGCCGGTGAAGATGCGCGCGGCCTCTCCCGCGCCGACCGTGCCCTCGAACGGATGGCCGGCCGCGACCTCGCCGATGAGGCGCAACCGCGCGGGCGCGCTCTTGACGTCGGCTGCGCGCACCGCATAGCCATCCATTGCCGAGACATCGGCCGGCGGCTGCGTCCGCAGCGCGGAGAGATCAGCCGCGAGCACGCGGCCATAGGCGTCCGCGAGCGGCACGGTCTCCGACCCCAGTGGCGCAGCGTGCTCCAGCACCTGCCGCAGCGCCTCGGCGACCGACATCAGCGCCACTGCCTACTCCTTCGCGCGATAGCGGCCGGACTTGCCGCCACTTTTCTCAAGGAGCCTGATGCCTTCGATGCGCATGCCGCGCTCGACCGCCTTCACCATGTCGTAGATGGTGAGGCAGGCAACCGAGACCGCGGTGAGCGCCTCCATCTCGACGCCGGTCTGCCCGGTGACCTTCGCGGTCGCGCGCACGATCAGCCCCGGCAAGGCTTCATCGGGCTCGATGTCGACCGCGATCTTGGAGAGCGCGAGCGGATGGCAGAGCGGAATGAGCTCATGCGTCTTCTTGCCCGCCATGATGCCGGCGATGCGCGCGGCGCCGAGTACGTCGCCCTTCTTGGCGTCGCCCTTGAGCACGAGATCGAGCGTCGAAGCCGTCATCACCACGCGCCCCTCGGCGATCGCGACGCGCTCGGTCGCGGCCTTCGCCGACACGTCGACCATGCGGGCTTCGCCGCTCTTGCCGAGATGGGTGAGCTTGCCTTCGCGTGCCACCGGTCTACTCCGCTGCGCCTGCGAGCCGCGCCGGCCGGCCGAGGAGGGCACGCGTCGCAGCCGCGACGTCGCCCTGGCGCATCAGGCTCTCGCCAACGAGAAATGTCCGCACGCCGACGGTCGCAAGATCATCAAGATCAGCGGTGATGAAGATCCCGCTTTCCGCCACCGTGATACGCGCGGCGGGAATTCTCGGCGCGAGCCGCTTAGTGGTCGCAAGCGTGGTCTCGAACGTGCGCAGATCGCGATTGTTGATACCGAGGAGACGCGAGCGCAGCTTGAGCGCGCGCTCGAGCTCGACCTCGTCGTGCACCTCGAGCAGCACATCCATGCCATAGGCGAAGGCGGCTGCCTCAAGCTCCTGCGCGAGCGAGTCGGACACGCCCGCCATGATGATCAGGATGCAGTCGGCGCCCCAGGCGCGCGCCTCCGCCACCTGATAAGTATCGTACATGAAATCCTTGCGCAGCGCCGGCAGTTCGGTCGCGGCGCGCGCGGCGGTGAGATACTCGGGTTTGCCCTGGAACGAGGGCGTGTCGGTGAGCACCGAGAGGCAGGCCGCGCCGCCTGCCGCATAAGCGCGCGCGAGCGCAGGCGGATCGAAGTCGGCGCGAATGAGGCCCTTCGATGGGCTCGCCTTCTTGATCTCGGCGATCAGAGCGTGGCTACCGGTCGCGTGCTTTTCTTCCAGCGCGCGAATGAAGCCGCGCGGCGCCGGCAGCACCTTGGCGTCAGCCTCGAGCGCCGCGAGGGAGCGCGCGCGCTTGGCGGCCGCGATCTCCGCGCGCTTATAGGTCTCGATCTTGGCAAGGATGTCCGCCATCGTGCCTCACGCATTCGAGACCGCGATCAGGCGGTCGAGCCGACCTTCGGCTTCGCCTGAATCGATTGACTTCGCCGCGAGCGCGAACCCCTGCTTGAGCTCCTTGGCGCGGCCCGCGACCACGAGGCCCGCCGCTGCGTTCAGGAGCGCGACGTCGCGGAACGCGCCCACTTTGCCCTTGAGCACGTCGAGCAGCGCGCGCGCGTTCTGATCCGCGTCGCCGCCGCGCAACATCTCCGGCATGGCGCGCGCGACGCCGACATCCTCCGGCGCGATCTCGAAGCTGCGCACCGTGCCGTTCTCCAAGGCGGCCACATGGGTCGGGCCGGCGCTCGTGATCTCGTCGAGGCCGTCGGAGCCGTGCACCACCCAGGCGCTCTCGGAGCCGAGATTCTTGAGCACATTGGCGAGCGGCTCGACCCATTGGCGCGAGAACACGCCGACCATCTGCCGCTTGACGCCGGCCGGATTGGAGAGCGGCCCCAGCAGATTGAAGATGGTACGCGTGCCAAGCTCGACGCGAGTCGGCCCGACGTTCTTCATCGCCGGATGATGCGCGGGCGCGAACATGAAGCCGATGCCGGCCTCGCTGATGCAGCGTCCCACGGCGTCGGGCGCAAGCTCGATCTTGACGCCGAGTGCGGCGAGCACGTCGGCGGCGCCCGAGCGCGACGACAAGGCGCGGTTGCCGTGCTTCGCCACCGGCACGCCGGCGCCCGCCACGATGAAGGCCGCGCAGGTCGAGATATTATAAGAGCCCGACGCGTCGCCGCCAGTGCCGACCACGTCGATGGCGTCAGGCGGTGCCGACACCCGCAGCATCTTCTCGCGCATCACGGTGACGGCGCCGGTGATCTCCTCGACCGTCTCGCCGCGCACGCGCAGCGCCATCAGGAGGGCGCCCATCTGCGAGGGCGTGGCCTCGCCCGACATCATGCGGTCGAAGCCACGCGCGGCTTCCTCGCGGGTGAGCGAAGCGCCGGTCGCAGCCTTGGCAATGAGCGCCTTGAAGTCGTCGGTCACGGCTGGGCCTCACTGTGCCGCGCGGGCGCGCGCCTTGCGCCGCGGCCGCCGGTTGGTGTTGGCGTTCCAGGCCGCGGCCAGGTCGAGGAAGTTCTTCAGAATGACATGGCCATGCTCGGACGCGATGCTTTCCGGATGGAACTGCACGCCGTGCACCGGCAAGGTCTTGTGCGCAAGACCCATGACCAGATGGTCGTCGGTTTCAGCGACGGTCGTAAGCTCGTCGGGCATGGAGGCGCGATCGACCACCAGCGAATGGTAGCGCGTGGCCTGGAACGGGCCATTGATGCCGCGGAACACGCCGTCGCTCTGGTGCTTGATCGTCGAGAGCTTGCCATGGACCGGCACGGGCGCCCGCACCACCTTGCCGCCGAAGACCTGCCCGATTGCCTGGTGACCGAGGCAGACCCCGAACAGTGGAATGGTCGCGGTCGCGGCCTTGATCAGGTCGAGGCAGATGCCGGCATCGTCAGGCGTGCAGGGGCCGGGCGACAGCACGATCGCCTCAGGGTCGGAGGCGACCACCTCGGCGGCCGTGACCTTGTCGTTGCGATGCACCACCACCTCCGCACCCAATTCACCCAGATAGTGAAACAGGTTGAAGGTGAAGCTGTCGTAATTGTCGATCAGGACGATCATGGTTCTCTTGCCCGCTCAGGGTCTTAGAGCATTTTGGCGGGAAGGGGAAACGCCTTTTCGTCCCGAAAATACGCCCCAGGCAAGACCTTAACAGGTCGCTGAAAAAAGCTTGGCCGAATTGCGCGGGCTACCCGATCGTGGGAGTGGCTTAGCCTTCGTCGGCCGCTGTCGCTTTCACATGCTTCTTTTCACGCTCTTGTTCGCGCCCTTGGCCGAGCGCCTGTCTCTCGCCGCCGTTGCGGCCCCGCCAAGCCGGCCGCATGCGCTTGCGCAGCTTGGCTGCCTTTCGGATCCGGCCACTGCCGACCGATGCGGCGGGTAGACGCGGAGCGCCCTCCGCCGAAAGCGCGGCCTTCGTTGGGGACGCGTCCAGGGTGCCTGCCTTATCGAGCGTCTCGCCAGCATCGGCGAACGCGTCGTGGTCGCGGCAAGGCATTCGCGCTGCCAGTTTGAATGATTGCAGCCCCTTGACGGCTTCCTTCCAATGTTCGACCGAAAGACCCGTAATTGCGAGGACGTAGTTGCGCGTTTCCTGCGGCAGCCCCGATTTGTTGGACAGCCAGTTGTTCACGCGAGCTTCGCCCGCATTATAGGCTGCTGCCGCCAATCCGAGATTGCCGAAGCGCTGGAACAGCCCACCCAAAAGGCGCGCCGACGCCGGGAGCGCCTTGAGCGGATCGAACGGATTCGTCAATCCGACTGCCGCAGCGGTTCTTGGCATGAACTGCGCAATTCCCATCGCTCCGGCTGGGCTCACGGCGCGGAACACGAACCGGCTTTCCTGCCAGATCAGGTTCGAGAAGAAGCTGACCGGCAGTCCGGACGTGTGGGCCGATGAAGCGAGCGTGTCGCAAAGCAAGTCCAGTGAGACGTCGGGAACTCGTTGCGCAGCGTCTTGCTTCGCGTCACCGCCGTTGTCCTTGCGCAAATCGCTTTCCGGCTCCGCTGCTTCGACGCGCGTCGTTGGCAGCTCAGCCTTCATGGCCGGCGTGTCAGCGAAAGCCAGTGGAGGTGCCGTCAGGGCAAGAGTCATTGTAACAAGCGTCATCGTGATCAGGCGCAGCAATTGGTGCATTCAAATAATCCCCGTGCTGCCGGTGCGTGGCACCGGCCGGTGGCCCAGTCGTCGACTTGGGTTGTGATCGCCCCTCTCGGGAGCGGTACGCTGATGCCGAAGCAATTCGGCGCTTTTGTGAAGGGATGAGATTTTTTAGGCGCGGCGGTGTGCCAAGTTGTCACTGACGTTGCGAGGAGCTCCGGTAATGAGCTTTCAGTTCTTGCTGACAAACTCGGCGATCGAGTTTCATGAATGTTTGTTAAGCGACGGCGAGGACAACCGAGACTTTGATCCATCACTCGTATCGCAGGGCCGATTTACAGCGCACCGCCTCTGTCGCTACATTCGTCGCAAACACCACAGGGGAACGCCATGATGATGGGAGCGCTAATCGCCAAGCTTGCCGCCGTGAGCGCCGTGATGCTGAGCGGGATTGCCAACGCCGCCGAGATCAAAGTCATCGGCTCGCCTGGCACGCGGGAACCGTACACGCTTTTGGTGCCGGGCTTCGAGAAGGCGACCGGCCACAAGCTGACGACCACCTGGGGCGGCGTCACCGCGGTCGCCAAGCGCGTCGCCGATGGCGAGGTCGCCGACGTCGTCATGCTGCCGGCGGCGCAGATCGATGACCTTATCAAGCAAGGCAAGTTGATCGCCGACAGTCGTGTCAATGTGGCGAGCTCCGGCATCGGCGTGGCGATCCGCGCCGGTGCGCCGAAAATCGATGCCACCTCGTTGGAGGGCATCCGCAAGGCGCTGCTCGCCGCCAAGACGATCGCCTATTCGGCCGGGCCAAGCGGCATTCACATGGAGCGCCTGATCGCGAAATGGGGTCTGACCGAACAGCTCAAGGCGAAGATCGTGCCGCCGATTCCCAACGTGCCGATCGGCGAGGTGGTAGCGCGCGGCGATGCCGAGATCGGCTTCCAGCAGGTGAGCGAGCTGTTGCCTGTGAAAGGGATCGATTATCTCGGACCGCTGCCGGCCGACATCCAGGAGGTGACGGTGTTCTCCGCCGCCGTACACAAGGCTGCCGGGCCAACGGATGCCGCGCGGGCACTCTTGAAATTCCTCACCGCACCGGAGGCGGCTCCGATCATCCGCAAGACCGGCATGGAGCCGGGCTGAACGATGCGAAACATCAAGACGCGCCGGCAACTCCTGAAGGCCGCCGCTGCGACCGTCGCACTTCCAGCGCTCGCGCGCCCGGGCTTCGCGCAGACTTACCCGTCGCGCCCGATCCGAATGAATGTCGGGTTCCCGCCCGGTGGTGCCGCCGACATTGTTGCACGACTGGTCGGTCAGGGCGTGTCGGTGCGACTTGGCCAGCCGGTGGTGATTGAAAATCGTCCCGGCAGCGGCGGCAATGTTGCCGGCGAGGCCACCGCCAGGGCGGCGCCGGACGGCTACACCATCATGCACGGGCCCGACAACCTGTTCATGGCCAATCCGCATCTCTACGCCAAGATGACGTTCGATCCGCTCAAGGACCTGGCGCCGATTGCGAGCCTGACGGCGAATCAGCTTTTGCTGGCGGTGCATCCGTCGGTTCAAGCCAATAACCTGCGCGAATTCGTCGAGCTCGCGCGCCGGGCCAAGCCGTCTATGTTCTATGCATCGATCGGCAATGGCAGCCAGCACCACTTGGCGATGGAAATTCTGAAGCAGCACGTCGGAATCGATCTCACCCATGTGCCGTATCGCGGCGGCGGTCCGGCTGGCATTGGGCTTCTCGCCGGCGAGGTGTCGGCAATGTTTGGCGGCGGCTCGCTGGTGCCGACGATTCAATCCGGCAGGATCCGGGGGCTGGCGGCCTCCGGCGCCACGCGCTTTCCGCTGATGCCGGAGCTTCCGACCATCGGCGAGATCTATCCCGGCTATGAGGTGCTGATCTGGCATGGTCTGTTCGCGCCGGCCGGCGTCCCGCAACCGATCATGGATCGGTTGCGCGCCGAGGTCATCGAAGTGCTCAAGGAGCCGGACCTGATCCAGCGGCTCGCGACCACGGGATCCGGGGACCCCTATTTCAGCACGCCGGACGAGTTCAGGATCCGCATCCGTGGCGACAACGAGAAATACGGCAAGGTGATCCGCGCCATCGGCGCGACCCTGGAGTAGGTACGCTGCCCGAAGCCGCCGCCGCCTCCTACGCCTCCGCACTCGACCGCCGCACGCCGAGCGTGAGAATGCGTTGCAGCAGGTCGTCGTAAGGGATGCCGTCGTGCTTGGCGGCGGTGGCGAATTCCTGGCTCTCGGCGATCTCGGGATTCGGGTTCGCCTCGATGAAATACGGAATGCCTTTCTCGGACAGCCGGAAATCGATGCGGGCGTAGCCGTCCAGGCCGAGCGTGCGGTAGATGCGCTTCGCCAGGGTGTGAATGCGGGTATAGATCTCGGGCGCGATCTCCTGCGCCGGTCCGTGCAGGATGCCGCGCCGTTCTTGGTAGTTGGTGTCGTGCTTGATCTTCTCGGTCGCGATCGGCCAGGCGCCCTCGGCGAGCTGGGTGAACTGCATCTCCCACACTGGCAGCGCACGCAGCCGCTCGTTGCCGAGCACGCCGACGTAAATCTCGCGCCCCGGAATATACTGCTCGGCGATCGCCGCAGTGCCGATCCGCTCGTGGATGAACACGACGCGCTCGGCGAGCTTCTCGTCGCTGTCGACGACCGATTGCTGCGAGATGCCCCAGGACGCGTCCTCGCTGACGCTCTTGACGATCAGCGGCATCGCGAGCCGGCGCGGCCGCTTCACCTTGCGGCCGATCGGAAACACCGCGAAGGCCGGCACCGGAATGCGATGATAGTGCACCAGCGTCTTCGACAGGTCCTTGCCGCGCGCCAGCATCAGGCCGCGCGGGTTGCAGCCGGTATAAGGTACGCGCATCAATTCTAGATAGCTCGCGACGTTCTGGTCGTAGATCGCCTCGCCATGGAACTGCTCGAGCAGCGTGAACACGACGTCGGGCTTCCAGCCCTCGATCTCGTCACGGATGGGCTTGAGCTCGTCGTGCACGCCCAGCGGCTTCACGTCGTGCCCGGCCGTCCGCAGCGTGTTCACAACATCGTATTCGGTCTTCCAGGCGCTGGCGTCCTGCTCGCTGAATCCTTCGTTTGATTCGGGGGGTATGAGGTCCGGGTGCATCAGAACCAGGACACGTAGCTTGTTCATAGCGCGATCCACTTCCGCCGCGATGGACCGAACAATGCGTGCATCGTCTTGGCAGTCAACAGCACCGTGAAGTCTGCCACAAGTTTTCGTTCGGCCCCGACCGCGCGCAGATTGAGCTCGCGGCAGCGCGTAATCATATCATCAACGACGGCGTCGAGGGTGAGCTGATATTCGCCTGTCCACTTTGCCACCAGCTCGCGCATCTTGGAGCGGTGGCGGCGGATGAACTGCGAGGCCGGCATCAGCCGGCGGTGGCGCGGATCGGCCGAGAACAGCCGTTGCAGGTCGCGATCATAGCTGGTCGGCGAATCGAACGCGTAGAGCGCCTGCTTCTTGCGGTAGTGCTCCTCGAGCGTCTCGGTCAGCTGGCTGATCGGATCGACGACCTCGCGGCCATGGAGCATTGGCTTCTGCCTCGCGATCTCGGCCATCAGCTCGTCGACATATTCAAGCTTCTTGAGCGCCGGCCAGCCGGCATAGCGCGCGCGCCAGTGCGAGCGCGGTCGCAGCCATACCGCGAAGGTCTCGGCGAAATCTTCGTCCGGATGGCTTTGCGCGTACCACAGGCGCAGATGCTGCACGAAATTCCGGCTGGCCGGATTGGGCCGGTAGTAGCGCGGATAGCGACGCGAGGATGGCCCGAACAGCTGCTGCCAGCGGCGCTTGCGATGCAACTGGTAGGAGTGCTGCACCACATGGCCGGCTTCGTGGCGCAGAATGCTCATGCACTCCGACCAGGTGCCGCCCTCGACATCGATGATCATCTTGCGCTCGAGCTGCATCAGCCGGGGATGCGCGAGATAGAACGGGACGGCGATCCCGGGCGCGTCGTCGGGGCTGAACCACTCGTTCGAGATCCAGGCGTGCGGCCGCACCCGCAGGTTCTGCTCGGCAAGCTCCTCGTGCAGCCGGGAAAGACAATCCTCGAGCCAGGTGCCCTCGACCGTGACCTTGAGATCCTTGAATCGAAGGCGCAGCAACTCCTCGTCGGGCAGCGATGACCAGGTGAATTTCCGACGCGGCATGGGGCCTCAACCACAGGATTCAGCGCACAATGGTGTCACGGGTGGCCGTGGCCGACAACCGCGGCGGGCGGCCCGCCGGGGGTGTCGGGTGACACGGGTTAAGGCTTGGTTCTATAGCCAAAATCGGCCGGCCCTATCCAGTGCGACAAGCAGGCCAGCGAGCCATTCAATCACTTTTGGTGAATATGTTAGGTGCGCTGAACTGTGCGCTGCACAAAGGACCGGCGCCGACGGCATCCCCATGCCGCAGGTGCGTGCCCGCAGGACCCGCGACGAGTCTGGCCTGACCCAAATCGATACGGTCGGCCAAGGGCAGCAGCATGATGCCGCAAGGCCCATGCCGGGGCTCCCGGGTCTCGGCAGTCTCCAAGATCAACGCTGCCGAGGAAACAAATATGGAGACGTTCCTGGACCGCCATTCACAGGTCATCCACTCTGCGGCCCCGAAGCATCGCAAGCATCACGAGCACCAGAAGCAGCGGGCCGGTCGACAGGCAGGCCATCAACCAGCCCATGAGCGTTGCGATCATGTTCATTGCTGCCCCCGCGGCGCAACGGAGCCGGACTGCGCCTGTTGCTGCGAGTTCTCGATATTCGCTGTCGCGGGCTCGCGCTGAGCCAGGAACGCATAGGCGACGAGCGAAGCGACAATAACGGCCCACACCAACAGCACGCGTCGCGACCACATCGCGATGGTGGCGCGATCGGCAGGTGAAAGCGGGACATGTATCTGCGGCCTCATCAGAGCCTCCACTCATTCAAGGGTGACAGGTGACGCCTGGGCGCGCCGGGTCCCGGGAATGGACGCAAGGCATTCAGCGCGCCTGACGGCGGTGGGGGCGACAGTCGGCTCCCACGGTCTGTCGGACGCGCGAGTGCGCTTGGTGGTTTGCACTTGGCGGTTTGCCGGCGATTGAAAAGAATCCTTGAGCCGCATCATACCGCCGGCTGGGCGCCGCCCTCGGCGGCCGGGGCAAAAAAGTCATTCCGCCACAAACCGAACGCATCGTTGGTGCGTCGAACAGGTTGGCAGCTCTAACAGCGACGAGCCAGAACAGCGCGAGCCATGGACAGGCTTATTGCAGACGATCAGCTCATCGCGCGGGTTGCCGCCGCGGATCCGGTCGCCCTCGAGACGCTCTATATGAGGCACCAGACCCGCGTTTTCGGCTTCATTGCGCGGATCGTGCGTGACGAGGCGGTCGCCGAGGAACTCACCAACGAGGTGTTCGTCGATGTCTGGAAACATGCGGGCGGCTACGAGGGGCGATCGAGGGCAACCACCTGGCTGTTGTCGATTGCCCACAATCGGGCGATCAGCGCGCTGCGGAAACGGCGCGAGGAGCCATGGGACGACGAGACGGCGGCCAGTCTCCCGGATCAGGCCGACGATTCGGAAGTGGCGTTGCAAAAAGCCGACAAGGGCCGGCTCTTGCGCCGCTGTATCGACGCGCTATCGACCGAGTATCGTGAGATTGTCGATCTCGTCTACTTTCACGAATTGTCGGTCGCTGAGGCGAGTGCGGTCCTGGGCATACCGGAAGGCACTGTCAAGACCAGATTGTTCAATGCCCGCAAGCGCCTCTCGGTGCTTCTGAAAGATGCAGGTGTGGATCGAGGGTGGCCATGAGCAAAGACACGAAGCATGAAAGCGCCAAGCTTGAAAGGGACAAGCGTGACGAGGTCGAGATGATGCTGCCGTTTTATGTGACGGGGCAGCTCGATCATTCCGAGGCGAATGAGATCGACGAGTATCTCAAACATCATCCCGACGTGGCGCACCAGCTCGACCTCATCCGCGCCGAGCGCGAGAACACGGCGGCAAGCAACGCGATCTATGCGAGCCGTCCGGCTCGCAGCTTCGATCGTGTCGCAGCCATGATCGGCAAGACACCGGCGCAGCCGACGCGCGCGGCCGGGTGGGGGCTTGATTGGATCAAGCAGCTGTTCGCGATCCCATCGTCGCCCGCTCTAGGCTTTGTTGGCGCCGCGGCCGCGATCGTGATCCTGCTGCAGGCCGCCACCATCGGAACGCTGGTGGTGGCGCAATATTCCGGCATCTTCACTGGAGCCTCGGGCGGCAACGCGGTCGATGCGGGAACGACCGTGGTTGTGCGCTTTGCCGACGACGCTTCGGCAGCGGCGATCGCGGACGTGCTCTCCGGCCTCGGTTTGAAAATCGTCGATGGCCCGCGCGGCGGCCGGCTGTTCACGGTGCGGATCGGTCCCAAGAATATGAGCGAAGGCGAGCGCGAGCGGCTGATTGCGGCTCTCAAGGCGCGCAGCGATCTCATCGTGTTCGTGTCGTGATGCAGACGCCGTGAGGCAGCCTGTGCGAGCATTAGCGTATGTTTATTTCTGAGCAAGAACGTGGAGCGTGTCATGTTTTCATGGTTCCTATTCCTCCGACGATCGCTCGGCTTTGCCGCGATGCTCTTTCTCGGCGGTCTGCTGCTCGCGGGCGGCGGACGTGACAGCGCCGAGGCGCTGCCGCTGCGACCGGTCGCGGGTGTGGATGTGACGCCTGACATTTCGCTCGTGCGACTGCGCGGCGGAAAGCGCGCGCGGGGATTGCGGGAAAAGCGAGCAGGCGCGCGGCACCATGGCCATCAGTCCGACAATCAGGCGGACAACCATCAGAACCATCACAACCCGCAAGACCAGGTGGGAAGCCCCGGCGACAGCCGGCCGACGAACACCAACGATGGAAGGCCCAACGGCGGGGGCAAGAACAACGATGGTGGGAAGAACAACGATGGGAAGAACAATGATGGGAAGAACAACGGTGGGAAGAACAATGACGGCAAGCCTGCGTCACTGCCTGGTGGCCAAGGCAAGAATCCTCCGTCCATCCACATCGTCTGCATCGCAGGGCGCGTGAGCAATGGCCAATGCAACTGCGGTCGCCGGGAAGGCCGGCAGGACCTCGGCGGCAGCGTCTTTGCCTGTTCGAGTCCGCCGCAACGGCAGCCGTTCGCGCCCGTGGCGCTCGCGGGAAGCGGGGGAAGGGCGCTTGCGCCGGCGCAACGCAATCCGCAAACGCCGCCGACCCAGAACCCGGCGAGCCAGGCGCCTTAGCAGCCAGCAGTGACGAACGCGCCGCAGTTCGTGCCGGACGAGGTCGTCGTGCGCATGGCGCAGGCCACACCGGAAGCAGTCGACGTTGCGGTCGGCCAAACCCACGGCCTGCAGCTGCTCGAGCGCAGCGCCGTCACGCTGCTCGGCGTCCGGCTGGTGCGCTATCGCGTCCTCAACAACCGGCCGCTCGCGGCCGCGGTGGCCGCACTGCAAGGCGACCCGCGCGTTCTCGGTCCGCAGCTCAATTACTATTATCGCCACTTGCAGGGCGATGCAGACCCGAGCAACGGCCTGCAATACGCCCTGGTCAAGCTCGATGTCGCGCGCGCTCAGACGGTGGCGCGCGGCGGCGGCACGCTGATCGCGGTCATCGATGCAGGCGTCGATCAGAGCCATCCTGACCTGCAAGGCTCCGTCGTGGAAGCGTTCTCCGCTGTATCCGCCAATGGCAACGATCCGCACGGCACTGAGCTCTCCGGCATCATCTCGGCCCACGGCATCGTGCGCGGCGTTGCGCCTGAAGCGAAGCTGCTCGACGTGCGGGTGTTTGCAGGCGAGCGCGGTCGGCAGTCAACGGCGACGACCTTCAATCTGGTGCGCGGCATCGACTGGGCGCTGACGAAGCGCGCGCGTGTGCTCAACATGAGCTTCACCGGCCCGAGCGATTCTCTGCTCGAAGAGAGCATCAAGAAGGCTGCCGCCAAGGGGGCGATCACGGTCGCTGCCGCCGGCAACGGCGGCCCGCAGGCCGCGTCGGCCTATCCGGCCGCGTATCCCGGCGTCATCGCGGTGACCGCCATCGATGTTGATGACCGCCCGTACTCGCTCGCCAATCGCGGCACTTACATCGCGGTGGCTGCGCCGGGCGTCGATGTGCTCGCCCCTTCTGGCAACCATGCGCATCAGATCGTCTCGGGCACGTCCTATGCGGCCGCGCATGTCAGCGCCGTTGTGGCGCTGATGATCGAGCGCTATCCGACGATCGACGTGGACGCGGCGCGCCTCGCGCTCACGGCGGCTGCTGTCGATCTCGGTCCACCCGGTCCTGACGATCAGTTCGGTGCCGGACGCGTCAATGCATTCGCAGCACTGCGCGCGGTTGCCGATCTCTAGTTCTACTGAGTCAGAAAGTCGCGTTACGAAGGTGGCGGGACT
>Ga0209488_10003158_pt1 | contig 13311 bp, 8 predicted proteins | sample Rivendell_Oct201_8_FD_188349 | JGI IMG/M metagenome (GOLD analysis project Ga0209488, IMG submission 188349) | Vadose zone soil microbial communities from the Eel River Critical Zone Observatory, Northern California, USA -... | ecosystem: Environmental > Terrestrial > Soil > Vadose zone >...
TGGACAGCCACAGTATGACCGGAAAGCTGTCTTCCACGACAAATCGCTCAACACAGTCCTGGCCAGATGCACCCCCCATAAGACGATTGTTGAGTGCAGGTAACACTTCGGTTACGCGGTCGACGAGGGGCTCCTCAAAAGCGTGAGACGCGTGGTGGAACTCGATCAGACAGGTACAGGTTCTTCACAGCGGTGAACGGGGCCCAGGAGTTCTAACCATTGCGCGCTCTCCATGTCGTCTTTCCAGTGTGCAGGTGAAAGTCGACCGGCTTTGGTGATTTCAACTCTTGGCACACAATTTCCAACATGAACGATGTGCCAAAATGGAATTGTGGAAAAAGAAAAAGTGAAAATTCGATGTTGTGGTCGAAAGTGATAACTACTGCTTGAAAATACGTCTTGAACTTTCCGCGTGACTGATAACCCGGAGAACATTAACGTTGAGGTCCATGAAGAATACTACGCGGAGGTTGTCATATCACGGTTTGTTTGTTTTGTCCACTGGTGTCGGGCGCGAGATAAGGGCTTCTATACAAGATGTAAAAAGAAGTCAGTCACAAGCAGGGTTCGAACCCGCACTTTCAAGGTGCACATTTCTTGTCTGCCTTCAATCCTCGACTTCGGAATGGAAACAGCCTGAGATTTCTTGTCTGTGACTGGACCACTTGGTTATGGTGTCTTGTGCATAGTAGAGAAGGGACAGATTATGAATGATATGACAACGGATATCTGATACTTCATCTCCTGTGTTTCTGTGGTGAACTGGTCAATATGTTGTTGGAGGTGGCATTCAAGGTAAATGAATAGGACAAAAAGCGGTTGATTCAAATTTGACCCATGAGAAAAGGTAATGGCAAAAAGAATCCGAACACCTGCTGGGTTCGAACCTGCACTTTCATGATGCAGATTTCTTGTCTGTTATCAAACCACTCAGTTATGGTGTCTTGAACACATTGTTTAGAATATATGCCATGAATGCGATAACAATAGACATTTTGAGCACTCATGCCGTTTATCAACTAGTATATTTTGCAGGGAAACCGTACACAAGTTTCTTCCATGGGACGGCACTCGCAGACGGTGTATTTCTCCTTACTGAGCAGTAAACCTTTACAATGTTCGTCATCGGAGTTGGGGGTGCAGCTGTAGTCAAGAACCGGATCTGCCGGACCGTTTTCAGGCTGAGGTACGATCTAATCTACAATTCAATTCGACCTCGTTATGCTGGTGCTGATTTTCGCATGTGACTCTGAATCTGGAAGCTTCGCGCCTGAACGTCTAGGCATAACATCATAAAATGTATTATCATATAGTGCTTAGTAGAATATCCGTTGAAAATCTTTACCATACCAAAAACATCCAGAGAGTCCACATGTCCAATGTCCCGTAAATATGTCCAATGTCCTGTAAATATGTAAGATCAAACGCGCGTATCAAGCGACAATTATGTCTGAACTATCCTGAATCCTCCAGCACTACGCTGTAACAGGTTTGTTAGTCCCTCCAAAGAATCATTAGTTTCAGAAATGTGAATCGCTGAGGGAGGCGTATCGTCAGCCCTGCTTGGAGCCCAGGTTATATCGCGAGGGCGAAAATTCAGCTTTGCCACTTTGGAGGGCAGAATCCGCGATATAAAACCCTTCCGGGGGGTGGAAATACGCGTCCCCAGTTCCACAACGGTCGTCGCAGCGTCGTCCGTCCTCGCGTCATCGGTCACCCCCAGAAGCTGGGCCCGTAATAATGCCGGCAGAACGGCCGGTGCGCCAACATCGTCCCACGCATAGTACAGCGCTTTCACGGCCCTGGGGTGCAGCTCCAATATTTCGACCCCAGGCAGCTTTTCAAGCAACTTCCACCAGCACGACGACGGTAGCTGCGTACGCGCCGGATCTCCCAGGAGCATGAGCCTACGACCGCGTTTTGTTGCGCCAAGAAGGTCGCACAAGGTGCCCAAGTGGAAGATCGGACTGGTGTAAGGCATGTCCGTTTCGGCCATCGTCGGGCTCCCGTACCAGAACATCTCGAAGCATAACTCGGCATCTTCACAGGAAGTCATGTCGTCTCCGGTCCACGTGCGGAAGGTACCCTTGTTGGTACCCCCAGAAAGGTAGACATGTTGGAGTCCGTTTGCGGCTTCGATAGTTGGCAGCAGAGCATTGAACCAGCGCAGCCAGCGGTCCCATCCGGAAACTGCTAGCGTGCGCAGCTCTAGCCGCCGCCTTGCACCTCGCGGAATTGCCAGTCTCTGGCTGAGTAACACGAAGTAGCGGGGAGAATCTGCATGTACTACAAATTGTTTGAGGTGCGGCAATTCAATTAGCGGGTCGTGAGGTGCGTCGGTGTCTTCCCAGGGAGCGCGACAGTGTTGTAACGTAAAATGCGAGAGAGCGGGCATCTGACTCAGGGCCTCAACGAGGGCCAACAGTGGAATTTGCTCGCCTGATGTAAAGTGTGTGATGCCACCCAAGATCCAGCGAGGTGCGACGATGTAACGGTCCACGGTGAAGTGAATGCGACGGATGGGCGCTTGACCACCAAACAGATCCTCTGAGAGGACAACTGGAGGTCCACGCTCCCAGAGAGAGAGGGTAAGGCTTTGGAGTGGCATCGTGATACGCAGGGCATCCAAGACACCGCAGACATCTTGACGCGGACCAACTAACCGGAGAGAGCGCAGTCTCGCGCAATCAAAAAGTAGGGGGATGACATCGTCCACACACAGGCATATCCGTTTCACGGTCGCCTGTCCGACTCTGAGGTCAACATCTACCGGTGCTGGGGCGGAACGATCCATGAGGACCTTGAGCCAAGGGAGTGATAAATTGGGGGTGATTGTGCCCCAGAGCGAGTGGTGGTTAAGAACGACGGCGCGCCAATGGCGGCAAACGTAGGTTATGGCGATCCACTCGGGGTACACTTGGAGGAACGGATCATGGTCGGGGGAGCGTGGCTCGGCGGCGCAGGTAAAGATCCTCTGAAGGATCTCGACGGGGAGGCGGTGGATGGGGTGTGGTGCGCCTGACGGTGCTGAGGTGGAATGGGCCTCACCAAAGCTCGAGTTCCTGAGAAAATTTAGCGAAGTACAACACCTCCGAGGATCGCCAGGCATACCGTTCGGGATGATCTCGTCTCCATCGATTCACTCCCATATTCCTCCATGTAGCCCTTGGAGAGTCGGGCCGCCCTCCATAGCTTGTCATCATGTTATGGGTGCGACGGGATCTGGTGACAAAGTTGGTTGTTATCCTCGCTCGACACTTGGATTTGTTGGCGGTTTTGGACAAGGGGCCTTTAAGTGAAAAGGCGCCCAGTGAGCCCGCTGAAGGTCGTTTACACGTGGCAGTGCTGACGGCAGTAAATGGCCGGGCGTGTCTTACCATTTGGCATGGTACAGTATATGAAGAGGTTGGATGGAATGCCCTCCTGCACTATAAATATACCAACCGGCAGATATCGAGTCAGAACAGGCTTTGACTCGTCCTCGTGTATGGGAGATGATCGATCATCTCCTCAGCGACCACCCCCGGAGTCGGCCGTACAGCAAGTAGAGCCTGCCTTTGGCGACAGCTCTAGGCAGCTGTTCTCCATGTACTCTGAGATTAGAGACGACGAAGACAATAGATAACCGAACGCTGGAAAACGATGGCCTCCCCATTTTCGTGAGTCCTCATCTCCGTCGTGCACACATAAACTGAAAAACACGATATATTCTCTGCCGTTGTCACCGCACTGCTGGCTATGTCAATCCAGGTCCTCCACCTTCCGAGTCTAAACATGCCAGACATTCCGCAAGTAAAAGTACAGGTTTCCGATTTCGTTACTAGTAATTCAGAGTCGAGCATTAGTATTGATTTCCACAACGTCACTCAGGGGACGGAGATAGGAAGGGAAAGAGAGGTAGAGGAACATACCTCAAGGTCCAGAAGAGGTCAGTCACGCTGCATTCTAATCTGTGCGTACCGTCCTGCACTGCGTTGCAACAACCTCATCAATCTCTCCTCCGTCGCCGTCATTTCTGCCACCGGTTCAAGTAATGATTGTGCTTGTACCATTCGCACGCTCCGCAATGCAGGGAGAACAGCTGGCGCCGTATCCACACCCCACGCAGACACCAATTCCCGCGCGGCATCAAGACGCAACAACTCCAGATCCTCCACAGAAGACAGCTTTCCTAACAAGTTCCACCAGTATCCTCTTCCTACCTTGGTGCGACGATGGGGAGTAAAAGAGAGCGAGAGCGTCAGCACATCCTCTACACCCAATAGGTCGTACAGCTCTGCCAGGCGGAATATGGGACTAGGAACATCTCCCAAACCACCCAAGGACCACCAGACCTTAAAGGAGACCGCTGCCTCTTCATAGTTCAAGTCACCTGTCCACAGGCAGAGGATCCCCGTCTCGACCCCACCATAAAGCCGCATGTGCCGCAATCCCTTAGCAGCTTTGATGCGAGTCAGTACGGAAGGAGCCCAGAACGCCGAGTCGCCCCAGCCTGAGCTGCTCTGTACGCACACTCTTATTTTCGCACCGTCTGGTAATGTGAGTCGTTGGTGAAGTATCGCAAAAACGGCCGGTGATCCCGTGCCGCCGTCTACTTTAAGGTGTATGAGGTTCGGCATTGGAATGGGCACGTTCCGTGGCGCATCGGAGTCTTTCCATGTCGGGGTGTGATACTTCAGCGTGAGGGACTGGAGCGCAGGCATTTGGCGCAAGGAGTCGAGCATATCTTGGAGAGATAAATGCTGATTAGATGTGAAGTGAGTGACGCCGCGAAAAAGTTGATGAGGTGCAATGATGCGGCCATTTACGGAGAAGTGTACTTCACGGACGGGCGCTTGTCCTCCAAACAAGGTAACAGGGAGTTTGACAGGAGGTGGAGTGAAATCCACGATGTTCAAAGAGAAAGTACGAATGGACGTCGCCGTATGTAGCTTATCCAGAAGCCATGGGACAGTCTTGGATTCACCAATAATGTGGAGGGAGCGCAACCTCGCGCAGCCAGTGGTAAGGAGGGCCGCGACTTTGCTTGCGTTCGCCTGCCTCCTCCCATAGGTAACGGGGTCTATTGTGAGGCTGACATCCACAAGTGCTGGATTCGAGCGTTCCATGAAAACCTTAGCCCAACTCATCCCTAAAGTTTCTGTGTTGATCGAGGTCCAGAGTGCGCGATTGCCGAGTGCTGCTGCACGCCAGTGACGGCAGACATGAGTGATAGGTTTCCAAATGACGAATATGAAGTCTGGTGAAAATGGAGGGTACCGTGACCCCGAGTCGGTGCAATAGCTGAATATCAGCTGAAGTATTTCTAAGGGAAGGTCCAAGATAGTGGTGGTTGTGGTCTGCATTGAACCGGAAGGTGAGGTTGCTTGCGTCTCCTCTTGATCACCCGTTTTCAGAGTGGCTAGAGTTCTGTTTGACAAGATGTGAGCTATATTGAACCAGAACATCGATAAGACACGAATAACAGACGCTTCGTATGGCTGGCCTCGGTGTTCTGGCTGTGCCAGGTCTGGGCCCGTGGAGTTGAACTTCAAGTATGCTGTGCCACGTCTCTGGTTATGGGCGTTACGATGGGCGACGTTATGGCTACGCATTATTAGAGACCGGGGATAGATCATAAAAAAAACGAAGCTCACTCAGCAGCAGAGGGGCTACGGGCTGGCAAGGATGAGGGTGAGTTTGCAGTTGGGGGACTGGTTCTCGTGTGGCTGTGCTGCCGTAACGAATCGGCAGACACCGATCAGTTGAAGGTGTCCGCCTTCAGTTCAGTTAGCGCTTACAGCGGTTCGACGATATCTGGGTAAATTCTCCCATCTACATGCTCCGTATCCTCTTACTGATAAGTGCTATGGTGATGTGCAACCAGCGGGATCCTGAATGAAGTCCCAAACGGTCCAGGTTCGTTGATGGGTCAGGCCGGAGTGTGGCCCGCATACCAGTCCAAGACCGAGTTTAACTGAAGTTGTGCTGTACGTAGATACAACTCGAAAAGACATTCTTTCTGCAATATCGCAGGCTACATGCCACGCTGGAGCCTGACAAATCACTGTGATTTACCCATCACTTCCTCCGTCCAGTTCCCATTAATTACTCCTTCCACGCAACTCTGTATAGTACATAGCGTCTTCCACCCTCCACGTTCTGAGTCTAAGATGACAGGTATTCCGCAGGAAAAAGTAGATATTTCCGATGATAGACAACGTAGTTACTACGATAGCAATTCAGGGTCAAGCATCAGTATTGATTTCCACAGCCGCGCTCGAGGGACGAGGATAGGGAGGTAGAGGAACATACCTTAAGGCCTAAAAGTCACGCTGCATTCTAATCTGCGTGCTGTCCTGTACTGCGTTGCAGCAGCCTCATCAATCTCTCCTCCGTCATTTCTGCCACCCTTCCAACCGAGGAATTTGCTTGTACAATTCGCACGCTCCGTAATGCAGGGAGAACAGCCGGCGCATCATCCACATCCCACGCAACCTTCAATTCCCGCACGGCATGAACATGCAACTCCAGATCCTCCACAGCAGACAGCTTTCCTAATAAGTCCCACCAGTATCGCCTTACGAGGTCGATTTGACCGCGAAGAGTAAAAGAGTGTGAGAGCGTCAGCACACCATCTACACCCAATAGGTCGTACAGCTCTGTCAGGCGGAAGATGGGAATAGGAGGATCTCCCCAACTACGATACCGCCAGTTGACCCCGAAGGAGAAGGCTGCCTCTTCGTGGCCCAAGTCACCTGTCCACAGGCAGACGCTTCCCTCCCGGATTCCACCAGAAAGCCGCATGTGTCGCAATCCCCTGGCAGCTTTAATGAGAGTCAGTACGGAAGGAGCCCAGAATGCCGAGTCTTCCCAGTCTGAACCCCTCCGTGCGCAAACTCTTCTTTTAGCACCGTCTGGTAATGTGAGTCGTCGGTGAAGTATCGTAAAAATAGCTGGTGATCGTGCACTGGCTTCTACTGCAAAGTGCATGAGGTTCGGCATGGGAATGGGCACGTCCCATGGGGCATCGGAGTCTTGCCAGCTCAGGCTGCGAGATTTCAGCGTGAGGGACTGGAGCGCAGACATTTGGCGCAAGGAGTCGAGCATATTTCGGAGAGGTAAATGCTGATCGGATGTGAAGTGAGTGACGCCGTGAAAAAGGTGATGAGGTGCAACAATGTGGCCAACTACGGAGAAGCGTACTTCACGGATGGGCGCTTGTCCCCCAAACAGGTTAACGGGGAGTTTGACAGAACGTGAAGTTACACCCAGGATGTTCAAAGAGAGAAAACGAACGGATGTCGCTGTATGTAGCATTTCCAGAAGCTGTGAGACAGTCTCGTGTCCACCAATAATGTGGAGGGAGCGCAACCTCGTGCAGCCGGTGGTGAGGAGGGCCGCGACTTCATGTGCATTCACATGCTGGACCCCATTAATGATGGGGTTTACTCCGACGCTGACATCTACGAGTGCGGGATTTGAGCGTTCCATGAAAACTTTAGCCCAACTCATTCCCAAAATTTCCGTATTGATCGAGGTCCAGAGGGTATGATGGTTGAGTGCTGCTGTGCGCCAGTGGCGGCAGACATGAGTGATAGGGACCCAATTAGCGCGTGCGAGGCCAGGTAGAAGTGCAGGGTACAGTGGCTCCGAGTAGGAGCAATAGCTGAAGATCATCTGAAGTATTTCTAAGGGAAGATCCAAGATAGTGGTCTGGGTGAGTGTGGTCTGCATCGGATCGGAAGGTGAGGTTGCTTGCGTCTCCTCTTGGTTACCTGTGGCCAGTGTAGCTAGAGTTCTGTTAATGAGCTGTATTGCACCACAACACAGATAAGACCCGAATCACAGATGCAGTGTCTCGTATGGCTGGCCTCGGGGTTCTAGTCGTGTCAGGTCCGTGCCCGTGGAGTGGTCGTTACGACTTTATGACTACGCACTATCAGATACAGAGCGGAGGTAATACGCAAAAACGAAGCTCACTTAGCAGCTGCCAGCAGGTAGGTGTGATAGGCCACGGGCTGGCAAGGATGTAGAACCAGCCGCAGGGTTCTCGCGTGGCTTCGCCGCCATTTGCCGTAACTCATCGGCAGACGCCGATCTCAACTGCCCCGCACGACATGTGCGGTGGAATCTCTACAGAAAGGTCTGAGAGGATTTGGGGATGAAAGTGAGATCTCCATGATCTACACCGACAAACCTTTCAGACCACCCCAGCCGGTCATTCGCTTCCACGCCAGGTGACATCAATTGAAGGCATCGCCTCGACAGCTAGCACGGCAACTGTCTCATCGACTGCACTGCGGCTGTAGGCCATGCCTGTGACGTTCTATCTCCTCGCTCCCTGTCTCTTTTGCACTGTAAGCTAAGGACTACCTTTGACCGCGAATTTCGTAGTTCGTGGATCCCCCGCTTTCATCTACCCTTGTCAATTCTCGCCTCGCTCGCTCTTTCGTCATCCCGTCGCCCCGCCTTGCCAGTGCGCCCATCTCCCTTTCATCCTCGATCTCGCTCCACAAGGCACTCCTCGTTCACCTTAATCAACCCTTGCGACCACACGTACCAGCATTCCGAGCCCCCTCTTAGCCTTTTTGGCCCTACGCATGTTCAAGTTTCGATTTCGCATTTGATCGTTACCCCTTCTCGACTAATTTCATCCGACTTGGTTTTATTCCCTTTACCTTACAAGATTCCGAGTCCAAGGTTGTCTCGCCTACTCTTTGTCACTCTTATTTTTCTTTCATCCCTTAGTATTCCTTTACCACTAAGGTCGCCTCTAATCACTTAGTTCGTCTCACTGGCAATTCTTAGATCTTGTCGACTAATTCTCGTTCTCAGTCGTGGGGTCCTTCATAGGCACGAGTGTCCCGTGACTTATGGAGGCGCTCTTATTGTACTGGTCTGATATCACTTAGCATTTTCTGCTTCGTCTTTGTCTCGCGGATTCGTACTTAAAGGCTTCGGTTTTGACTCTCGAAATATAGATTCCCTCTCGCGTTTCCACTCTAAATCCCTGCGTACTGGCGAGAAACCTTTTTGCTTCGACGCCAGCTGTGAGCTACCGCGCCCGTCTGTGTCTGATCTCGAGTTATCCCTTCTCCCGCTGTCGGTTTCCGGTCTCGAGTCTTCCCACGAACTCGTGGACGCACTTCGAGTCCGCTTCAGCACCCCCCCCCCATATCTCACCCACGCGTCGTTTAGATCTCCTTTCTTTATCTTTCCCTCAGTGGGACCACGTCCTCCAACCTACAGGCAATGCAACCCCGCAGCGCTTTTGCCCGCGTGGGTTGGGGGGGGTAGTGGGAACAAGTCAATCGTGAATGCGGTGTTGCAGGTGTTCATCTACTGTCCACCGTTCTAAAAATTGTTCCAAGAACTTGGCCTATTGACAGTTCAGCACAGAGCTGGCGATGGTCAAAAGAGTGGAGTCTCGGCGCCGCTAGTTGATGGACGTGCCGGTGAGACTCGTCGATGGATTTGTGCGTGATGAGGAGAAGATGTGACCGACGAATGTGTACGAGGCGATGAAGTTTGACGATATGTGGGCTACATGCAGCGTATTCTCTTACTGGTCTGTGCCATCTAACTCAGATGAGTACAGGATGGCAACTAGCAGGATCCTGAAGGAGGTCTCAAACTGTCCAGGTTCGTTGACGGACAAGGCCGGAGTGTGGCCCGCATGCCAGTCCAAAGTTCGAGTTCAACTGAAGTTTTATCTAGATACAACCCCACAACACATTCATGCTGCGATATCTCAGGCTACATACCGCGCTGGGACCTAATAAATCACTGCGATTCGCCCATCGCTTCCCCTTCCAATTCCCATTAGTCACTCCTTCCGCGTGGCTCTGCATAGTACATCGTACCTGCCACTCTCGACCTTCCGAGTGTAACATGACAGATATTCCGCTAGCAAAAGTAGAAGTTTCCGATTATAGTTCAGACTACAAGCGTCAGCATTAACGTCCATCGCTTGAGGATAGGAAGAGCAAGGGGGGTAGAGGAACATACCTCAAGGTCCAAAAGGAGTTGGTCCTGCTGTCCTGCGCTGAGTTGCAACAACCTTATCAATCCCTCTTCCGTCATTTCTGCCACGTTTTGAACCGACGATTTTGCTTGTACCATCTGCACGCTCCGTAATGCAGGGAGAACAGCTGGCGCATCATCCACATCCCACGCAAACTTCAATTCCCGCACGGCATCGACACGCAACTCCAGCTCCTCCACGGCAGACAGCCTTCCTAAGAAGTCCCACCAGTATCCTCTTCCCAACGCGATGCAACCGAGAGGGTTTATGAGGAGCGCGAGTGTCAGCACCTCCTCTACACCTAATAGGTCGCACAGCTCTGCCAGGCGAAAGATGGGACTAGGAACACCTTTGAAACCACTAAACCGCCAGCTGACCTCAAAGGAGAACTCTGCCTTTTTATGGCCCAAGTCACCTGTCCACAAGTAGACGCTTCCCTCCCGGATCCCACCAGAAAGCCTCATGTGCCGCAATCCCCTAGCGGCTTTAATGAGAGTCAGTACGGAAGGAGCCCAGAACGCTGAGTCGTCCCAGTCTGAGCACTTCCGTGTGCGCACTACTCTTTTAGCGCCTTCTGGTAACGTGAGTCGTCGGTGAAGTATTGCAAAAATGACTGGTGATCGTGCGTTTGTGGCAACTGTAAAGTTCATGAGGTTCGGCATTGGAATGGGCACATTCCATGGGGCATCGGAGTCTTGCCAGTCTAGGTTGCGGTGTTGCAGCGTCAGGGACTGAAGCGCAGGCATTTGACTCAAAGAATCGAGCAGATCTCGGAGAGGTATAAGCTGATTAGATGTGAAGTGAGTGACGCCGCGGAAAAGTTGATGAGGTGTAGCGATGTGGCCAACGGCGGAAAGGGATACGTCACGGATGGGCGCTTGTCCCCCAAACAAGTCAACGGGGAGTTTTACAGGAAGTGAAGTGGAATCCACGATGTCCAACGAGAGAGAACGGATGGATGCCGCATTACGTAGAATATCCAGGAGCCGTGAGACAGTCTTGGATTCACCAATCATATGGAGGGAGCACAATCTCGTGCAGCCGGCAGTGAGGAGGGTCGCGACTTCGTGTGCGTTTATATGCCTGATCCCATAGGAGGTGGGGTCCACTTTGAGGCTGACATCGACAAGTGCGGGATTCGAGCGTTCCATAAATACTTTAGCCCAACTCATTCCCAATATTTCCGTGTTGATCGAGGTCCAGAGGGTGTGATGGTTGAGTGCTGCTGCACGCCAGTGGCGGCAGACATAAGTGATAGGTACCCAAATGGCGTGTGTGACGCCTTGTCGAAGTGCAGGGTACGGTGACTCCGAGTAGGAGCAATAGCTGAAGATCAGCTGAAGTATTTCTATGGGAAGATCCAAAATAGTGATAAGTGTGGTCTGCATCGAATTGGGAGGTGAGCCTGCTTGTGCCTCCTCTTGGTCGCCTGTTGCAAATGTGGTTCTTAGAGTTCTGTTAACAAGATGTGAGCTGTATTGCACCAGAACACAGATAAAACACGAATCACATACGCTTCGTATGACTGGCCTCTGTGTTCTGGCTGTGCCAGGTCTTCGCTCATGATATTTGAAGCATTCTGTGTCGTGTCTCCGTTTATGAACGCTACGATGGACGACTTATGGCTACGCACTATTAGAGACCGGACGAGATCATACACAAAACGAAGCTCAGGGAAGTGGCCGCGTGTGGGGCACGTAGCACGTCACGGCCCGGGTGCTGTCATAACACATCGGCAGACGCCGTTCAAGTGGCGGCCAAACAAACATCCTTAGCGCGCGCACCGAACTGCTCTCAGTCAACAAGATACTTTTTTTGCCCTCCCGCATCTTCTATGTTACTTTTCGCGTAGACTTCTGGAATTCCCTGCTTTAGGAGGGCGTCTACTACTTGCAACAGAGGACCTTTGAATCTGGCGTCGTTGGCGATGACAATGATGACGGTGTTAAACCCACCTTGTACGGAACTAGACTGTAATGGATGTTTGAGGGGGATGCAAGAACGATACTTGGGTTTTCCGACAATGCCGAAGCGTGTCTCATGCAATCTGGGTCAGTAGGATGAGATAAATATCCAAGGGGGGCCGCGTAAATTGGGACATGAATTACTTCCCGCAAGATGTGGAATCTCTACAGAAAGTCTAAGAAGGTTTTATGATTCCCATGATATGGAGACCTTTTCGACTGCCGCAGCCGGCCCTCCACCTTCCGAATCTATCATGACAGGTATTCCCCTAGCAAAAGTACAGATTTCAGATTACAAACAACTTCGTTACTAATAATTCAGAGTCGAGCGTTAGCATTGGTTTCCACAGCGTCATTCAAGGGACGGAGGGAGGAAGGGTAAGATAGGTAGAAAAACATACCTCAAGGTCCGAAAGAGATTGGTCATGCTGCATTCTGATGTGCATGCTATTCTGTATTGCGCTGCAACAACGTCATCAAATCCTCCACCGTAATTTCTGCTACCCTTTCAATCGAGGATTTCGTTTGTTCAATTCGCACGCTCCGTAATGCAGGGAGAACAGCCGGGGCATCGTCCACACCCCACGCAAACCCCAATGCCTGCACGGAATCGACAGACAGCTCCAACTCCTCCACAGCAGACAGTTTTCCTAACAAGTTCCACCAGTATTCTCTTCCCGACATGATGACGCCGTAAGGACCTATAGAGAGCGAGAGCGTCAGCACACCCTCTACACCTAATAGGTCGCATAGCTCTGCCAGGCGGAAGACGGGACTGCGAACACCTCCCCAATCACACGACCACCAGTAGACCTCAAAGGAAAACGCTGCCTCTTCCTGGTCCAAGTCACCAGTCCACATGCGGACGATCCCATCCTGGAGCCCACCATAAAGCCACATGTTCCGCAATCCCTTAGCAGCCTGGATGAGAGTCAGTACGGAAGGAGCCCAGAACGCCGAGTCTTCCCAATCTGAACTCCTCCGTGCGCTCACTCTTATTTTAGCACCATCTGGTAATGCGAGTCGTGGATGAAGTATCGCAAAAATGGCTGGTGATCGTGCGCCGGTGTATACTGTAAAATGCATGAGGTTCGGCATAGGAATGGGCATGTTCCATGGGGCATCGGAGTCTTGCCAGTTTAGTTTGCAAGGTTTCAGCGTGAGGGACTGAAGCACAGGCATTTCGCGCAAGGAGTCGAGCAGATCTTGGAGAGGTATGTGCTGATCAGATGTGAAGTGAGTGACGCCGTGAAAAAGATGATGAGGCGCAACGACGTGGCCAGCTGCGGAGAGGGATACGTCGCGAATGAGCGCTTGTCCCCCAAACAAGTTAACGGGGAG
>Ga0209488_10003159_pt1 | contig 13310 bp, 8 predicted proteins | sample Rivendell_Oct201_8_FD_188349 | JGI IMG/M metagenome (GOLD analysis project Ga0209488, IMG submission 188349) | Vadose zone soil microbial communities from the Eel River Critical Zone Observatory, Northern California, USA -... | ecosystem: Environmental > Terrestrial > Soil > Vadose zone >...
GCAGTTTTACTTACGCACGACGGACGTGACGGGAGTAGCGGAATTGCCTGGGGGCACGGAGATGGTGATGCCGGGAGACAACGTGAGCCTGGTGATTGAACTGATCACGCCGGTGGCGATGGAGAAAGGTTTGCGCTTCGCGATTCGCGAAGGCGGACACACGGTAGGCGCCGGAACGATCAGCGAGATTGTGCAGTAGCAAGGGAAGAGAGCGGAGCTTTGCTCCGCAAGGACAGCCGAGGCGGCTGTCCCCGCATCAAGGAAAGCTTAAGACACAGGGAGTGAGCAATGCCCCGAGAGATCATTACGATGCAGTGCGGTGATTGCAAAGAGCGGAACTACTCGAAGACGAAGAACCGCAAGACGATGACAGAGCGGCTGGAGCTCAAAAAGTTCTGCCGCCGTTGCCGTAAGCACACGCCGCATAAGGAAGTGAAGTAGATTTGGTAATTGGAAAATTTTGTAATTTGGGAGTTGAAAATCTGAAACTCGCGGGTTCTCAAATCACTAAATTACTCAATTGCAAAATTACTCAATCAAATTCAGGGGCGTAAGCTCAACGGTTAAACTGTCGGTCTCCAAAACCGAACTTGGGGGTTCGAATCCCTCCGCCCCTGCCAGATTTTAGAACTTGGGCAGGACGGCAGCTTCCGGGCACCGAGGCGACGAAGAAAAGGAAGAAGTAGATGGCGAGCATCGCGGAACAAAACGCAATCATGACGACGGTCAAGGCCTGGCCGGACCGTATCAAGACGTTCTACAACGACGTGCGCACCGAGATGCGCAAAGTGACCTCGCCTTCCTGGAAGGAAGTCCGCGCCACGACGGCGGTTGTCGTCATCACCGTCTTCATTTTCGCGGTGTACTTTTTCATCATCGACAAGCTCATTCAATCGGGCGTCAGTTTCCTGTTCAACTATTTCAAGGGCCATTGATTCAAGGTCAGGACGTAAGGATCTACAAAGAAGCACCCTATGCCGGACGAAGAAAAAAACGAAGCAGGATCAGGCGGAGAAGGCGAACAGCACGCCCCCGCTGCGGATGGATCAACCGCGACCGCCGAGGCTCCCAGCAACCCGAACATGAAGTGGTACATCATCCACTCCTACTCCGGGTTTGAGCGCAAGGTGAAAGAGTCGCTGGAGTCGCGCGTGCAAGCCTTTGGCCTGCAGGACAAGATCGGCAAAGTGCTGATCCCGACCGAGTCGGTCACCGAAGTGCGCGGCGGCAAAAAATATACTTCGGAGCGCATGTTCTATCCCGGCTACGTGCTGGTCGAAATGGACATGGACGACCACGTCTGGCACGTGGTGAAGTCGACGCCTCGCGTCACCGGGTTCGTGGGCACGGGACAGCAGCCCACGCCGCTCTCTGAAGAAGAGGTCCAGCACATCGTCTACAAAGTGGCGGACAGCCGCGAGAAGCCCAAGCTCAAGGTCAAGTTCGAGAAGAACGAATCGGTGCGCATCACCGAGGGCCCATTCGCCAGCTTCACCGGCGTGGTCGACGAGGTAAACGAAGACCGCGAGACCTTGAAAGTGATGGTCACAATTTTTGGCCGCTCGACCCCGGTAGAACTCGAGTTCAACCAGGTGGAGAAGGTCGCATAGAAGCCTTGGCTAAGAGCTAAAAGCCAAGAGCTAAAAGCCAAGAGCTACAAGCTAGGAAAAGAGATCATGGCAAAGAAAGCTACAGGTTCGGTAAAGCTGCAGATTGCTGCGGGCAAGGCAACGCCGGCGCCTCCGGTAGGTCCGGCGCTCGGTCAGGCGCAAATCAACATCATGGAGTTCTGCAAACAGTTCAACGCCCGCACCAACGCGAAGGAACTGGAAGGTCTCATCATCCCGGTAGTCGTCACGGTTTACAGCGACCGATCCTTCACTTTTATTACCAAGACGCCGCCAGCAGCGATCCTGCTTAAGCGCGCCGCAGGCATTGCCAAGGGATCGGGAACGCCGAACAAGGACAAGGTCGGCAAGGTAACGGCCCGGCAGGTTGAGGACATCGCCAAGCAGAAGATGCCCGACCTGAACGCCGCGACAGTCGAGAGCGCGATCAAGAGCATCCGAGGAACCGCGCGGTCGATGGGCATTGAAGTAGTTGGGTAAGTAAACATTTTGTAGAGACGTAGCTTGCTACGTCTGCAGTCGAAATCACCACGGCTCACCGGAACAACGATGAGCGGTGGGAGACGAGAGGAAGCCATGAAAAAAGCGGGAAAGAATATCACCAAGGCGCACGCGGCAATCGAGAAACGCCCTTATGTGCTGCAGGATGCGGTTCCACTCCTACAGAAAGTCAAGTTCGCAAAGTTCGATGAAACCGTCGAGGTCACGATGCGTTTGGGTGTCGATCCCAAGCATGCCGACCAGATGGTGCGCGGCACGGTCGTGTTACCGCACGGCTTGGGCAAGTCGAAGAAAGTTTTAGTCATCGCAACCGGCGACAAAGTAAAAGAGGCCGAAGCGGCAGGCGCTGATTTTGTCGGCGGCGAAGAAATGGTCGAGAAAATTACCAAAGAGAACTGGACCGATTTCGACGCGCTCATCGCCACTCCCGACGTCATGAAATCCGTGGGACGTTTGGGTAAGATTCTTGGACCCAAGGGCCTGATGCCGAATCCGAAGACGGGCACGGTCACTTTTGACGTGGGCAAGGCGGTGCAGGAAGTGAAAGCCGGTAAGGTTGAATTCCGTACCGACAAGACAGCCCTGGTGCACGTGCCGGTGGGTAAGATTTCATTTTCGCCGGATAAGTTGATTGAGAACGCCCGGGTGGTGATCACCAGCGTGATCAAGGCGAAGCCGTCCGTGGCCAAGGGCAAGTACATCAAGGGCTGCACGCTGAGTTCGACCATGGGCCCCGGGATTCAGCTGGATACGACGCCGATCGAAACAGCGGCGAAAGCATAGTAGTGTGGCGCGGGCACTCTTGCCCGCGTTGCATAAAGCATAGAAGAAGCTGCGGGCAAGAGTGCCCGCGCCACAAAAGACAGATCCTTGACTAGAAGGAATTGACAATGGCAGTTAGCAAAGCAAAAAAGACGGAACAGACTGAGAAGCTGAACGCCGAACTAAAGAATGTCTCGAACGCAGTGGTTGCCACCTACAGCAAACTCACGGTGATGCAGGACTACGAGTTGCGCAAGACTCTGCGCGGCGTTGGCGGGAAGTACAAAGTCGTCAAGAATACGCTCGCGGAGCGCGCCGCTAAGGGCACCAAAGTCGAAGAGGCGCTGACGAATCTCGCTGGCGTGACTTCAATCGCCTACACCACGGGCGATCCAGTCGCGATGGCTAAGGCGTTGACCAAGTACGCCAAGGACACGCCGGAGTTCACCTTCAAGATTGGCGTGGTCGAAGGCCGTGTGATCTCGATTAAGGAGATCGAAGCGCTGGCCACCATGCCGTCGAAGGAAGAGCTGATGTCGAAGCTGCTGTTCCTGATGAATGCTCCGGCGCAGCGTCTGGTTACCGCGATGAACGCGGTTGGACGCAACCTGGCGGTGGTAGTCGATCAAGGCGTCCAGCAGAAGAAGTTCAAGGAAGCTTAAGAGATTGGGTAATTGAGCAATTTTGCAATTGGGTAATTGAAGAAGCAAAGCTTTTGAAATTTACCCAAACGGATTTGGTTATCGGCAAGTCGGGGGTTGCGCGGTTCGTTCCGAGCGTTGTCTGGCGCAAGGAATCAGAGCCTGGTCGCACTGGAACCCTGGCCGATCGATAACGAAAGCGAGACGTAGCAAGCTACGTCTCTACGAAGAGACTAAATTACTGGAGAAATAACATGGCAGATCTAGCGCAGTTGGAAGAATCAATCGTAGGGTTGTCGCTGCTCGATGCGGCGCAGCTCGTGAAAAAGCTGGAAGAGCGTCTCGGCGTGTCGGCGGCTGCAGCAGCCCCGGTTATGATGGCGGGCGGTGGCGGAGGGGCAGCGGCAGCAGCTCCGGCCGAAGAGAAGACGGAATTCACCGTCCTCTTGAAAGAAGTCGGCGCCAACAAGATCAACGTCATCAAGGCTGTCCGCGAAGTCACCAGCCTGGGCTTGAAAGAAGCCAAGGAACTGGTGGATGGAGCGCCCAAGAACGTGAAGGAAGGCGTCTCCAAGGAAGAAGCGGAGACCATTAAGAAGAAGTTCACCGATGCCGGCGCCGTTGTTGAGGTGAAATAACGCTGTCGGCGGCATCCGGGCCGTATTCCGTAGAGACGTAGCTTGCTACGTCTCTGCTGGCGGCGCCGGAATGACGTCGGCGAACGTGCCCGTGGACAGGGAGACGTAACAAGTTACGTCTCTACAGGTTGGATCGGGTTGCACCTCGAAGGGCTGAATCGCCCCAACGACGGTGCAAGACGCAATTGCAGTAACGTTCTAGTTGTGAACCCAAGGCGGCGGTGTTAACATCTAAATAACATCGCTTCCTCTGGCTTCACAATATCGAGCGCGGCTTTGATCTCGCCGCAATTACGGGTGTCAGGGCCACGAAGGAAGTTTTGGGCATGCTGCTCCGCGGGCAGGCGGGGCGGAAACAGGCCGAAGAACTGGCGCAAAGAGTTCAAATCAAGAAGGGCGAAACGCCGTGGTTGGCGTCTGCGGGAACACCCGTCCCTGCAGGCGCCCCGTTGTGTTTTCCGGTTCCGGGCTCTTAAGTTCTGCACACTGGTAAGTACCGCGGCGCGATAAGCGCCCTACATTCCGCGGTTTGACGCGGCCCTCGGCTGCGCTAGAGATTGGGAGTTTCTTGACGATGAAGACTAATGCCTTCCGCAAACGCTTTGATTTTTCCAAAATTCCGGCCACCATCCAGATCCCGAACCTGATCGAGGTGCAGAAACGCTCCTACGACCGGTTCCTGCAGATGGACAAATTACCCAGCGAGCGCGAAGACGGCGGCTTGCAGGCTGTCTTTCAATCCGTTTTTCCGATCACTGACTTTCGCAACGTATCACAACTTGAGTTTGTGGATTACGCCATTGGTAACTGGGAGTGCAAGTGCGGCCACCTGAAAGGGCTGCATCACCTGCGCACCACTTGCAAGAACTGCGGATCCACGGTTATTACCGACCCGTTCCATCCCGGCGAAGTGCTTTGCGGCAAGTGCGGCACCTACAACGCGAATACGCCTGACTTCTGCAACAAGTGCGGCGATCCGGTTGGACTGCAACTGAAATATGACGTGGCCGAGTGCGAAGAGCGCGGCATGACCTACTCCGCTCCGCTCAAGGTCACGATGCGTCTGACCATCTTCGACAAAGATGCTGAGACCGGAAACCGTTCCATCCGCGATATCAAAGAACAGGAAGTCTTCTTCGGCGACGTCCCGCTGATGACGCAGAACGGTACCTTCATCATCAATGGCACCGAGCGCGTGATTGTCAGCCAGTTGCACCGTTCCCCGGGCGTGTTCTTCGAAACTGCCAACAACCGCACATACTTCCTGGGAAAGATCATTCCCTATCGCGGTTCGTGGGTTGAGTTCGAATACGACCAGAAAAACGTGCTCTACGTCCGCATCGACCGGAAGCGTAAATTTCTGGGCACGATTTTCCTCCGCGCCCTGGGCCTGCGTTCCGGCGAAGACATTCTGCGCACCTTTTACACAGTCGATCGGCTCGTGGTTCGCGACAAGAAGCTTTACTGGACGCTCGACCCCGCTAGCGAAAAAGCTACAAATCTGCTGGGCATGAAGTTGGCACACAGCATCAAGAACAAGTCCGGGGACGAGATTGCTCACTCCGGTCGAAAGATCAACGCCCAGATCCTGAAGGACATTCAAAAGGCGAAGGTGAGCGAAATCGAAGTCGATATCAGCGACCTCGAAGGCGCGTGGACCGCCGGCGACATCGTGGATACGACTACTGGCGAAGTCATGCTGGAAGCGAATTCCGAGCTGACCGCCGATAAGGTCTCGAAGATTCTCGACTCCGGCGTGGTGGAGATGACTCTGTTCTTCCCCGAGCGCGACGACGTGGGCACCGTCATCAGCCAGACCCTGAAGCGTGATTCGGTAAAAACGCCGCAGGAAGCGTTGATCGAGATCTACCGCAAGTTGCGTCCCGGAGATCCGCCGACGTTGGACACGGCCACGGCGCTGTTCCATGGCATGTTCTTCGATCCGCGCAAGTACGATTTCTCGAAAGTGGGTCGGCTGAAGTTCAACATCAAACTGTTCGAGAACCAGGAAGCCACCAGCCTCGACAAGCGCACGCTCGATCCTGACGACTTCTACGGCACCATCGGCTACCTGCTGAAGCTGCGCAAGAGTATCGGCTCGGTCGACGACATCGATCACCTGGGCAACCGTCGCGTCCGCGCGGTCGGCGAGCTCATGGAGAACCAGTTCCGTATCGGCCTGGTCCGCATGGAACGGGCAATTAAAGAAAAAATGTCCGTGTACCAGGAAATGTCGACGGCGATGCCGCACGACCTGGTCAATGCAAAACCAGTTATGGCTGCCATCCGCGAATTCTTCGGATCTTCGCAGCTGTCGCAGTTCATGGATCAGACCAATCCGCTCTCCGAGATCACGCACAAGCGGCGTCTCTCGGCGCTTGGGCCGGGCGGTTTGTCGCGTGAGCGTGCGGGATTCGAAGTGCGCGACGTGCATCCTACGCACTACGGACGTATCTGCCCGATCGAGACGCCGGAAGGTCCGAACATCGGACTGATCTCATCGCTGAGCTGCTACGCCCGCATTAACGACTACGGCTTCATCGAGTCGCCCTATCGCAAAATCAAGGGCGGCCGCGTGATTGACTACGTCACCGTGGTGAATACCGGCGACAGCGATTACAAAGTCGGCGATCACCTGGAAAAGCACGAGATTGAGAAGGTCAACGCTGAGCTGAAGGAGAAGCGCAAGAAGCCGGCTGAAGTCGAGCCGTTCTCGTTCTATCTTTCGGCTTGGGAAGAAGACCGACACACGATCGCACAGGCCAACGTGGACCTCGACGACAAGGGCCGCATCACTGCGGAACTGGTCAACGCCCGCAAGGCCGGAAACTTCGTTCTGGTAAGCCGCGACGAAGTGGGCTACATCGACGTCAGCCCCAAGCAGCTGGTTTCCGTTGCAGCGTCTCTCGTGCCGTTCCTTGAGCACGATGACGCAAACCGCGCGCTGATGGGCGCGAACATGCAACGCCAGTCGGTGCCTTTGCTCCGCGCGCAAGCGCCGATCGTGGGTACTGGAATGGAAGGCGTCACTGCGCGTGACTCCGGCGCGGTCGTGCTCGCTCGCCGCAACGGCTTCATCGACTCGGTCGACTCCGAGCGCATCATTGTGCGCGTCGAAGGCGAACACCATCCCACGCAGCTGTCGCGTGAGGTGGGCAGCGACATTTACCAGCTCACCAAGTTCAAGCGCTCCAACCAGAACACCTGCATCAACCAGAAGCCGGTGGTGAAAAAAGGCGAGCGCGTGGTGAAGGGACAGGTCATTGCTGACGGTCCTTGCACCGATCACGGTGAGTTGGCTCTCGGCCGCAACGTGCTGGTCGCGTTCATGCCGTGGCGTGGCTACAACTTTGAGGACGCTATTCTCGTCTCCGAAAAGATGGTGAAGGATGACTACTACACCTCCCTCCACATCGAGGAGTTCGAGATTGAAGCTCGGGACACCAAGCTTGGCCCCGAAGAAGTGACGCGCGACATCCCTAACGTTAGCGAGACCATGCTGCGCAACCTGGATGAAGCGGGCGTGATTCGCATCGGCGCCAGCATCAAGCAGGGCGACATTATCGTTGGCAAGGTGACGCCCAAGGGCGAAACCCAGCTCACGCCGGAAGAAAAACTTCTCCGCGCGATCTTCGGCGAAAAGGCCGGCGACGTGCGCGACGCTTCGCTCTACTGCCCACCGGGCATCGAGGGCGTGATCGTCGACGTGAAGATCTTCTCCCGTAAGGGCCAGGAAAAAGATGAGCGGGCCAAGTTCATTGAAGGCACGCAAATCGCCAAGCTTGAGAAGAACCTTTCGGATGAAATCCGAATCTTGACGGACGAGCGGCTCAAGCGCCTGGAAAACATTCTGGGTGGCAAGGAAGTGCAGGCCGACCTGCACGACGAGCGCACCAACAAGCGCCTGCTGACCAAGGGCGCGATGCTCGACCGCGACGCGATTGAGCGCATCTCCACCCGCAACCTGAAGCGGATCAAGTACGCCGACAAAGACCCGCGGGTGAATGAACAGATCGACGAGATTGAGGAAATGACCTCACGTCAGATCGACGTCCTGAAGAAGATCGTCAACGAGAAGAAAGAAAAACTCACCAAGGGCGACGAACTGCCGCCGGGCGTAATCAAGCTGGTCAAGGCCTACGTCGCCATGAAGCGCAAACTGAGTGTTGGCGACAAAATGGCCGGCCGTCACGGGAACAAGGGCGTCATTGCCCGCATCCTGCCGGAAGAGGACATGCCTTACCTTGAAGACGGCACACCGGTTGAGATCGTGCTCAACCCGCTCGGCGTACCCAGCCGTATGAATGTGGGTCAGATTCTTGAAACCCACTTGGGATGGGCCGGTTTCACGCTGGGCGAGAAGATCACCCGGTTGCTCAAGGAGAACACGCGAACCGAAGCCATCCGGCGTGAGTTGAAGGTTCTGTTCAAAGACTCGCAGCTGGCGGACATCATCGGCGATATGAGCGATGACGAGCTGGAAGCCGTGGCCCCGACCCTTACCAGGGGCGTGTTCATGGGCTCACCAGTGTTCGACGGATCACGCGAGAGTGAGATCAAGGCCTTACTCGAGCACGCGGGCCTGCCGACCTCGGGCAAGACCACTTTGCATGACGGCATGACAGGCGACCAGTTCGAACAACCGGTCACCGTGGGCTACATCTACATGCTGAAGCTGTCTCACCTGGTGGATGACAAGATTCACGCGCGTTCCATCGGCCCGTACTCGCTCATCACCCAGCAACCTTTGGGTGGCAAGGCGCAGTTCGGCGGACAGCGTTTCGGAGAAATGGAAGTCTGGGCGCTCGAAGCTTATGGCGCAGCGTTCATCCTGCAGGAGCTTTTGACTGCGAAGTCCGACGACGTCTATGGCCGTACCAAGATCTACGAGGCCATCGTCAAGGGCGAAGCTGCCATGGAGCCCGGCGTACCGGAATCGTTTAACGTGCTGATCCGCGAGCTGCAATCCCTGTGCCTCGATGTGGAATTGATCAAGGCAACGGAGAAGAAGCCCACGGCCAGCGCGGCAGCAGATTGATCGAGTAATTCGTTGTGTAGAGACGTAGCTTGCTACGTCTCTTACAGCGATGCTGCTGCTAAAGAGTTACGAATGATTTTTTGAAACATTAGCCACTGCGGCAGAAGCTCTCGATGCCGCACGAAAGGCAAGAGTTCAACCGGTTTTAAGTGCGAACTGAGAACCGGGAACTGAGAACTGGTCTCGAGAGCCGCTGGCGGTGGCGCACTACCGCAGGAAGCGGAGGAACACCTTGTTTCGTTCGAGCCCGTTCGAAATGGCCAATGTAATTGCGGACTTCGATGCCATCCGTATCAGCCTGGCGTCCCCGGAAAAAATCCGGAGCTGGTCGCACGGAGAAGTCACCAAGCCCGAAACTATCAACTACCGCACCTTCAAGCCGGAGCGCGACGGCTTGTTCTGTGCCCGCATCTTTGGCCCGGTCACCGATTGGGAGTGCTTGTGCGGCAAGTACAAGCGCATGAAGCATCGCGGCGTGATCTGCGACAAGTGCGGCGTGGAAGTCACGCTCTCGAAAGTCCGTCGTGAACGCCTGGGGCACATTGAGCTGGCCTCGCCCTGCTCGCATGTCTGGTTTTTCAAGGGACTCCCCAGCCGCATCGGCCATCTGCTCGACATCTCGCTGCGCGACCTAGAGTCCGTCCTCTACTTCGAAGCTTACGTCGTGGTTGAGCCCGGTGACGCTCCGGTGAAAGAGCGCGAGGTCATCAAGGACGAAGCCAAGTTCCGCGAACTCGACCAGCAGTACCGTCCCGCCGGATTCAAGGCGATGATGGGCGCGGAAGCGATCAAGGAACTTCTCAAGCGCGTCGACATTGAAACTCTCTCCACCGAACTGCGCGAGAAGATGAAGAACGAGAGCTCGCTGCAGAAAAAGCTCAAGCACACCAAGCGGTTGAAAGTCGTCGAGGCATTCCGCAAGAGCGGCAACAAGCCGAACTGGATGATTCTGGATGTAATTCCGGTTATTCCACCCGAGTTGCGCCCGTTGGTTCCACTTGATGGCGGACGCTTTGCCACCTCTGACCTCAACGATCTCTACCGCCGCGTCATCAACCGTAACAACCGGTTGAAGAAGTTGATGGACCTGCACGCGCCCGAAGTCATCGTGCGCAACGAAAAGCGCATGCTGCAGGAAGCAGTGGACGCTCTCTTCGATAACGGACGCCGTGGTCGCGTGCTCCGTGGCGCCAACAATCGCCCGCTCAAGTCGCTCTCCGACACGCTCAAGGGCAAGCAAGGCCGCTTCCGCCAGAACCTGCTCGGCAAGCGCGTGGACTACTCGGGACGTTCCGTCATCGTGGTCGGTCCAGAACTCAAGCTGCACCAGTGCGGCCTGCCGAAGAAGATGGCGCTCGAGCTGTTCAAGCCGTTCATCTATCACCGGCTGGAGCAGACGGGCAACGTCACCACCATCAAGCAAGCAAAAGAAATGGTAGAACAGCAGGAGCCCATCGTCTGGGACATCCTCGAAGAGGTCATCAAAGACCATCCGGTGCTCTTGAACCGCGCCCCAACTCTTCACCGTCTGGGGATTCAGGCTTTTGAGCCGGTGCTGGTGGAAGGCAAGGCGATCAAGATTCACCCGCTGGTCTGCACGGCGTTCAACGCCGACTTCGATGGCGACCAGATGGCGGTGCACATTCCGCTGTCTCCGGAAGCTCAGGTCGAAGCAAGCGTACTGATGCTGGCTTCGCACAACATTCTCTCGCCTGCCTCTGGACAGCCCATCACCGTGCCTACGCAAGACATGGTGCTCGGGCTTTACTACCTCACCAAAGGTAAACCGGGCGCCAAGGGAGAGGGTCGCGCCTTCGCCAACATTGATGAGGTCGTGCTGGCCCTTGATGCCGGAGCGGTCGAGACGCTCTCGCCCATCCGCCTGCGTTACAGTGGCGAGCTGATCGACCTGACCACGGCGTATGACGATCAGGACATCATCCACACTGAGCCGGTACAAGTTGAGCGCGCCTTCGTGAACACCACGGTTGGCCGCGCCATCCTGAACGATCACTTGCCTGCGGGTATGCCGTTCATCAACGGCTTGCTCAAGAAGAAAGGCATTGGCGCACTCGTCAATTACTGCTACCTGCGCTTTGGATTGGAAACCACAGTCAAGATGCTGGACGAGGTCAAAGACCTGGGCTTCCTGTACGCGACCAAGGCAGGTCTTTCCATCGGTATCGACGACCTGGTTATCCCGGACAACAAGAAGACTCTGGTACGCGACGGCGAGAAGCAGGCAGTAAGTGTCCAGCAACAGTATCTCGACGGAGCCATCACTAACGGCGAGCGCTACAACAAAGTGATCGAAATCTGGTCGGCCATCACCGAGAAGGTTGCGGACGAAATGTTCGGCCAGATGCAGCAGCGCGACAAGGAAGGCTCGATCAATCCGATTTACGTCATGGCCGACTCCGGCGCTCGAGGATCGAAACAGCAGATTCGCCAGCTTTCGGGCATGCGTGGATTGATGGCCAAGCCGTCCGGCGAGATCATCGAGAGCCCCATCACAGCCAACTTCCGTGAAGGGCTGACCGTGCTCGAATACTTCATCTCGACCCACGGCGCCCGCAAGGGCTTGGCGGATACGGCGCTCAAGACGGCCGACTCCGGCTACCTGACGCGTCGCCTGGTAGACGTGGCGCAGGATGTCATCATCAGCGAATACGACTGCGGTACGGTCGATGGCATCTACGTGCAAGGTATCGTCGAAGCCGGCGAAATTATCGAGCCATTGCGTGACCGCATTGTGGGCCGCGTCTCGCTGGAGAAGATTAAAGACTACGACGGCAACACGGTGGTCGATATCAATCAGGAAATCACCGAAGATACCGCGGGAATCATTCAGGCTGCCGGTATCGAACGGGTGAAAATCCGCTCGGTGCTGACCTGCGAGTCGAAGCGCGGCGTTTGCGTCATGTGCTACGGTCGCAACCTGGCTTCCGGACGTCTCGTCGAACTAGGCGAAGCGACTGGCGTAATCGCGGCACAGTCCATCGGCGAGCCGGGGACGCAGCTCACCATGCGTACCTTCCACATCGGCGGCACGGCTTCGCGAGTTTCCGAGCAGTCGCGCCTCGATGCCAAGAACATCGGTTCGGTGCGCTTCATCGGCTTGCAGACCGTAAAGTCGAAGTCGGGCGACCTGGTGGTCATGAACCGTCAGGGTTCGATCGCCATCGTCGACGAAAAGAACCGCGAACGCGAACGCTACTCCGTCGTGTATGGCGCCAAGCTAAAGGTCAACGACGGCGACCAGGTGCAGATGGGTCAGGTAATGGTCGAGTGGGATCCATATACCTTCTCGATCCTGACCGAAATCGGCGGAACGGTGCAGTTCAAGGACTTGCAGGAAGGCGTCACCCTGCACGAAGAGGTGGACGAAGTCACTGGACTATCGCGTCACGTTGTAGCCGATTCTCCCGACGAGAAGCGCCAGCCGGCCATTGTGATCAAGGGCAAGGCCAGCAAGCGCTACCTCATGCCATCCCGCGCTCACCTTATGGTGCAGGACGGCGATGTGGCGCATCCGGGCGACGTGCTGGCGAAGATTCCGCGCGAAACCACCAAGACCAAAGACATTACCGGTGGTCTGCCGCGCGTAGTCGAACTGTTCGAAGCCCGCAAGCCGCACGAGACCGCGGTCATCAGCGAAATCGATGGCACGGTCAAGTTCGGCGAGGTTTCGAAGGGCCAGCGCAAAATGTACGTGGTCGCCGACAACGGCACGGAGAAGGAATACTCGGTGCCGCGCGGCGTTCACATCAACGTGCAGGAAGGCGAGCGCGTCAAGGCCGGCGAACCGCTTATGGACGGCCCGCTGAACCCGCACGACATCCTGGCCGTGCTCGGCGAAAAAGAGCTGCAGTCTTACCTGGTGAACGAAATCCAGGAAGTCTACCGGCTGCAGGGCGTCAACATCAGCGACAAGCACATCGAAGTGATTGTCCGCCAGATGATGCGCTGGGTGAAAGTCGAGGACGTGGGCGATACGCAGTTCTTGCTCGAGCAACAACTCGACAAGTTCCGCTTCCACGAAGAGAACGAGCGCGTGATTTCGCAGGGCGGAAAGCCGGCTACCGGACGCCCGCTACTTCTC
>Ga0209488_10003161_pt1 | contig 13307 bp, 11 predicted proteins | sample Rivendell_Oct201_8_FD_188349 | JGI IMG/M metagenome (GOLD analysis project Ga0209488, IMG submission 188349) | Vadose zone soil microbial communities from the Eel River Critical Zone Observatory, Northern California, USA -... | ecosystem: Environmental > Terrestrial > Soil > Vadose zone >...
TGGCGGTGCCCCCGGCGATCTTGCCGCAGGTCAGGACAATCGGGTCGAAGACATTGGCGCGGCGGGTGACCATCGCATGCAGCGCGAGCCCGATTTCGCAGGCGACCGGCACCGGATCGACCGCCAGATGCGGCATCGAGGCGTGCCCGCCGCGCCCCTTGACGGTGATGGTCCAGGTATCGGCCGACGCCAGCATCGGACCGGGCTTGCCCAGGATGGCGCCGGCCTTGGAGTTGGGCCAGATGTGCAACGCGAAGGCGGCATCGGGTCTCGGATCCGCATCGAGCAGCCCATCCTCGATCATCAATCGGGCACCGCCATGGCCCTCCTCGCCAGGCTGGAACATGAATTTGACGGTGCCTGCGAGTTCATCTCTGTGCCGGTGCAGCAGATGCACCGCCTGCACCAGCATCGCGGTATGGGAGTCGTGACCGCAGGCGTGCATGCGTCCGGGAAACTCGCTCGCATAGTCGAGCCCGGTATCCTCCGGCATCGGCAGAGCATCCATGTCGCCGCGCAACAGGATCGTGCGGCCCATCTGCGCGCCCGGCCCGGTGCCGGTCAATGTAACGATGAGGCCGGAGGTCGATGATCCGCGGGCGATCCCGACATCGAGCCCGCGCAATTCGTCCAACACCGCCGCGGTCGTCAGCGGCAGATCGAGCCCGAGCTCGGGCTTGGCATGAATGCGGCGGCGCAATGTCACGGCGGCAGGCAGGAGCGCGCGTGCTTCGTCGAGAAAGCCGTGCGGCTCGGACATACTCGATATCCTTCTGGTTGTTGGCGCGCAACTATGTACCAGCCGTAGCATCCTCGCCAGCCCTGGTTGGTCGCCGACGGTGCAACCCTACAATCGTCGCGCCACCCGCCAGCTTCTGATATCAGTCCAAGCGCCGTCGGGTGTGACGATCACCGGCCGATCGAGAATGAATTCGCGCGTATCGACGCGCCGACCGCACTCCTCGGCGATGGCCTTCAGCTTGCTCTCGTCGGATGACCAATTCGGCTGCCCACCTGTTTCCTCGACCGAATAGAGAAGACTGATGTGTGGCGGATGCGGCTCGGCCGCGCCGGTGATCCGCCGCAGGTCCTCGCGAAAGCGCTGGAGATCCGCGGCCGCCTCGATATCGACGACGACGGCTCTCATCGGTGCGGCGGTCGAACAGGAAATCCGTTTTTTCCTCACCCTGAGCGGCAACAGCCTGCTGCCTCGGATGTATTCAGCCGCGACGTCCCAGGAATCGGGGTTTGATCGCGGGCTGCAGACCGTCAAGTGGGGCTGAAACGGTACGGTGCCGTGGGCGCTCGCCAACATCGCGATCAGTGCCCCGAGGGAGGCTTCCTCCTCGCCGCTCAGCTGCAGCCAAATCGATGCGAGCATGACGCCACTCCTGTTTCACGCTGACCGGGTTGCTGACCGTAGCTGGACCCGATGCCGCTTGCTATCATCCAACCTGGTTCGAAACTCCGCCACGGGGCGATGACAGAACCGGTCCGAAACATCGTGGTGTTCGACCTCGGCGGCGTCCTGGTCGATTGGGATCCGCGGCATCTCTACCGCAAGCTCTTCAGGAACGACGAGCCAGCGATGGAGCATTTTCTCGCGTCTGTCTGCACGGATGAGTGGAACCGAGCTCAGGACGCCGGCCGCAGCTTCGCCGAAGGTGCTTGCCTGCTCAAACGACAACATCCCGACAAGGCCGAATTGATCGACGCCTATCATGCCCGCTTTGACGAGATGATAGCGGGACCGATCGCCGGCACGGTCGAGATCCTCGCCGAGTTGCGCGACCGCGGCGCACCCCTCTATGGCCTCACGAACTGGTCGGCCGAAACCTATCCCCTGGCGCTCAAGCGTTTTGAATTCCTCAGTTGGTTCCGCGGAATTGTCGTGTCTGGCGACGTCGGGGCGATCAAACCGGACCCGCGCATTTATGGGTTCATGCTTGCGCGCTTCGCCATCGATCCGCAGCACGCCGTCTACATCGATGACAACGCAGCGAACGCCGAGGCCGCCCGGCGGTTCGGCATCCATGGCATTCATTTTACGACCTCCGACGCTTTGCGGAGGGAACTCGTCCGACTGGGACTGCTCTGAGATCATCAATCCCATTGCGAATCCCCTTTGATTTGATGGGTCAGTGGCGATGTGGAACTCAATTCGCTCTCCTCGCGAAATTGATTATCGTCGGAGCGATGATGAGCCCGACGCGCACGGCCTCGCCATTCGCGATGGCGCTTGTCAACCGGCGGATCGGACGCCGCCTGAATGCTTGATGGTTTCGCTCTAGGCGTGCATTAGTCCGCGCGGCACCCGTCACCACAGTGCCCACCTTTTAAAGTAGCCGTCTACAATGATCGTTGAGCAGAGGTGGGTTCTCACCACGCGGCTAATGGCCGCAGACCGGCAGCGCTACAGAATTACACTTTGACAATTCTTCCTGTGCAAGTCTAGCGTTTAGTGACAGAATGGTAGTTCTCCAGCCAGCGCGAGACGCCGCGCCAAGAGACGCTCATTAGCTGCCCCGACCTTTCTAAACGGGTTTCCAACATGGCTGACACTCCCGCTATCGCCGATCGGAATCTCGAAGCAACGACAAATATCTCCTTGAAGCGGGAACCTGCTTGCTTTGCCTTCTTGTCGGCGTGCTCGGTCTCGGCGCCGATGCCGATAGATTCGATCAATCTCGATTTGGCCTCGGCCGATTATTTTGACGGCCGGGCCTCACTGTGGGCAGCCCTCGAAATTCGCTCGTCGGTTTCCGACGATAGCCCGACTGCGATCCTCGGGTTCGATGAGACGTTCCTGCGACCTTTCGCCCGAGCATTGATCGAGGCCGCGACCACCCGCGCCGCGTTTCGGATGACCATACTTCAAGAGACGAGGGGGTCGGATCGCTTCCGGGTGGTCGAGTACGTCACAGGTCTGGGCAAAGCCCTCGAGGAGCTGGTCCTGCAGCCGTTTGATAATGTCGTACTGATCAGCGCGGCGACGCACAAGGCCGGCGGCAACAGCGAAGAGAGCCTATTTCAGTTGCCTCGCACCGACAGCTTTCTGCGCGCCTTTGCGCGGATCGCGTATGTCGCAGATCGAAGCTTGCGCGATCTGCTCGCCGATATGGAACGGCTCGCGCGTCGGCGGAATTCTTCGGCTGCTGCATAAGCCGCGCTGTGGAAACCCTAGACAGGGGGGTGCGTCACCCCCCTGTCACCCGCTCAAACCGTTGATCCGTCCTGCCGACTTACCGTGTCGGCGGCTGACCGTAAGGCATCGCAGACGGCGGCGGGTTGGAGAGGTTGCCGGCCTGGAGGCGGGCCAGTTCGTCGGCATTCAGCTGGTTGGCCGAGCGGTCGGGAGCTGGCATGCGCCCACCGCCTTTCGCCGCCATTTTGCCCTTGGCCGCCCGTGCAGGCCGATGCGCCGGCGGCATCGCCGACGACATCCCCTGCGATCCCGGAGCCATTGCGGCCGGCGGCGCCCCTGGATACGGCGCATCCCGAGTAGGGCTCGGCGGCAGATTGGACAGCGGCGAAGAGGGACCGGGGCCTCCGGGAACCGGCTGATTCGGGCCAGGGGCGCCTACGCCCGGGCCGGTACGCTGCGCCGAGGCGGGCGCGGCAATCGCGAGCGCGGCGACAATCGCTACGCCGCTCAAGAGATGCTTCATGTCATTGATCCTCTGTTGCAGTTCCGGACAAGCGATCAGGCTACCGAACACTCAAAAACGCGGAGGCGGGCTTTCGCGGCACAAACGGCGCAGCGCTTCATTCCGTTCCGGTCCGGCGGATAATATGACCGGGCGGGCCGCCTTTCAAGCGTTAGGGTAGCTGAATAAGGTAACGAATAACGGCAAAAGCGAGAATGAGCGAGTGAGCTCCTGCCGCGCCGCGATGCGTGCGGAAACTCGTTCCGCTCGTCGATCTGACTGGCATCGACTCGGCACTGCCCCGTCACAATCGCCGCAGGGCGCTACACCTGCGACCGGGATCAATCCGGCAAATTCAGGCGCACCGTTTAGCGCTGGTCGGCACCTAGGCGCCGACCAGCGTCGGTGAGTATCCTCGTCCGTTTCAGATGGCGCTATGCCGCAAGCGCTTGGCGGTGTTTCGAGTGATGCTGCGGCTTTCCGGAGCTTGCGTGGCTTGAGGACGATTTCTTCGATTTCTTCTTTGAATGGCTCTTGGAGGAACCTTTCGACTTCTTTGTGCTGCTCGGTGCGGCTCCGCCGGTGTCCGGCGCCATTGTCGGCGAATTGCTGGTCTGGGCATAGGACTGGATTGGCAATGTGCTGGCTGCAAGGAACGCAAGCAAGGCAAACCCCGAGATAACCGCTCTCATGAGATGGCTCCTGGATAAAAATATCGATTCGGCATTTCTCTCGAACTCGTGGGGCTGCCGACCGGCATTACCGTCGCACTAGTTGCGGGGTCGAATCGTGTCCCGAGAGTACCACGGTCAATTCCGAGCCGCCTAAGGATTATACAATAGCCCCGCAAGCCCCGCTCAATGCAGTCTCGAATCGCGGCTTTTCCCGCCGTTTCTACGTGCCTAATGATCCGCTAAATCTCTTGGCAGCCGATGGCGCGCGGCCGGGACACGGCCCACTGAACCGAATCGGGGGCGCTTCATTCGACCGCTCACCGCCGTGGGCGCAGGCAAAAAAAAACCGCCGCGGCGAACCGCGGCGGTGCTTCTGCGAGGTCCCCGAGGAGACCCCGCGTCGGGAGTGAGATCTCTTACGGGAAGAGGATCTCCACGCGCCGGTTCTGCGGCTCGCGCACGCCAGGTGCCGTTGGCACGCGTGGATCGTTCATGCCGCGACCGGTTACGACCATATCGTTGCGGGCCACACCGAGGGCGGCCAGCGCACCGGCCACGGCATTCGCCCGCCGCTCGGAGAGCCGTTGATTGTAACCGGCCGAGCCCGAGAGATCGGTGTAACCGGTGACCTGCAGCCGCACGGACCCACCCGCTCGGTATTGTTGGGCTGCGAGCTGGATGATCTGCTGACCCTCCGGGGTGATGTTGTACTTATCCCAATCGAAGAAGACCAGATACACCTTCGGCGGTGGCGGCGGCGGCGGCGCCGGCGGCAATGGCGGCGGCGGCGGTGGTGGCGCGCCAAACTTCATGGTCACGCTGGCCACGATGTTGTGCGTATTGTAGCCGGTCGTGTACTGGCTGCCGCCGCAACAGTTGAACCCCCTGTTGCCGTTCGGAAACGGACGCCTTCCTGAGTTGCTGAAGGTCGGATCGGTGGTCGCCAGGTAACGATAGTCGAGATCGAAGGCGACCGTGGGGCTAAAGTCGTAGCGAATACCTCCGATCGCCTGATACCCAAATTGCCAGCCGCTGCCCTTCAGGAAAGTCCCGCCGAAGGTTTGTGGTACCGGAACAAGACCCGCCGGCGTCTGAGCGACCCCTGGCGGCAGGGCGTTGATCGTCGTGTTGTTGAGCGTGACGCTGTCGATTATGTCCACCGCGCCAACGCCGGCACCGATGTGCGGACTGATTGGCCAGCCAATCGTGAAATCATAGATCACGTTGGTCATGATCGCGTGCGCAAAGCGCTGCCCGGTGAACTGCCCGCCGCTAGTGATCGTGTTTCCGAATACGCCGGTGGCGCTCAGCGAAGACAGCGAATTTCTACGGTAGTTGTATTCTTCTTCAAAACGCCACGGGCCCCACTGATAACCGAGGCGGCCACCGACATTGAAGCCGCTGTCGAAATTCGCTGTGATAGTTCGCCTCGGGATCGCCAAAGCGGCACCGCCGGGGCCGGTGACGATCTGGCCGTTTATGTTATCCGTTTCATTCGTGAGTTTGGTCCACCCGCCCTCGGGTCCGATATAGAAAGCTCCCGGCGTTCCAGGCGGCGGGAACACTCCCCCCAGTTGCGCGTGCGCTTGAGCTCCCCCGAGCGCCACGGCTAGCGCCACACCAGCGCCTAGCAGATAGCGATTTGTCATCCCTTACCTCCGGCCACAAATACGCGTGCGACGATGGTTGTCCCGCCACCGTTGGCTGATCTTCGTCATCCCGCCGAGCGATGGCAAACGGTTTTTGCCCGCATGATGCTGCTGGCCGAGAAATCGCTGCAGAACGCCGACCGATGCGACATTCAAGCAACAGTTTCGGCGCAAGCCGACGAATTCTCGCCGATCCAGCGCGTCTTTTTCGCAACACCACGCAATGAAAAAATCGGCTACCCAACTTTTTGGGTGGTCGAGTGGAGGCCTGTCGGGCGGTTGTGACGCAACGCGCGCACCGACACGACACCCCGCAACCGCCTTGCGCTATTCAACGTCCGGTAAAATCGTCGATCTCCCGGGGCATGCGGCTCTCGCCGGCCAGCGCGCCCACAGGACGGAACTCACGGATCGAACAGAACGCCAGGGTTGAGCATGCCTTGCGGGTCGAGCGATTGCTTCGCCGCCCGCAGCGCCGCCGCAAACAGCGCCGGGATTTCTCTGTCGTACCACGGCCGGTGATCGCGGCCGACAGCGTGATGGTGGGTGATCGTGCCGCCGGCGCGGATCAGCGCGTCGCTCGCCGCACTCTTGATCGCCCGCCACTGGGCCAAGAGATCACCGTGCCGACCGAGGGCATGGAAACTAAAATAGGGGGCCGGCCCGTCGGGATAGACATGGGTGAACCGGCAGGTGACCTGCCCCGGCCGCCCGGTGACGTCGCGAATCGCCGTCTCGGTCGCACCCTTGACCTCGTCGTGGAATGCTTCGAACCGTTCCCAGGTGATCGCGGTCTCGAAGGTGTCGGCGATGATCGCCTGCCGCACCAGACGCTCACGGGCATAGGGCATCCGAATAAAGGCATTGCGCCACAAGCCGGCCGCACCCTCGCGATGCGCGTCCGCCACGCCGGCGCGCTCGGGCGTACCCCCGAAGTCGGCGCAGCATTCGAGCGCTCGGGCCATCCAAGTCTCAAGCGGATGGTCGGCGGACTCGAAAGCCAGCACCAGGATCGCCGATGTGCCGTCCCCCGCCCCGGTGTTTTGGGCTTCCTGGGGGTCGAGGATTCGACAATTGGCCGGGTAGAGTCCCGTTTGAGCGATTGCTCTGACGGCCCGGGCCGCCGTAAAGAAATCGGCGAAGCGAACCGCACCGCCGGCACGGAAGCGCGGCCGGTCCTGTAGCCGCATCCAGGCCTCGCTGATCACTCCCAGAACGCCTTCCGAACCGATGAACAGGCGGTCGGGGCTGGGACCCGCCCCGGAGCCCGGGAGGCGGCGGGTTTCGAGCGGACCGCGCGGCGTGATCACGCGCAGGCTTTCGACGAAGTCGTCGATATGCGTGTAGAGGCTGGCGAAATGGCCGCCCGACCGGGTCGCGATCCAGCCGCCCAAGGTCGAGTACTCGAAGCTCTGCGGGAAATGGCGCAAGCTCAGCGCGTGCGGCTTGAGCTGCGCCTCGAGCGCCGGACCAAAGACCCCGGCTTCGATCCGAGCGGCGCGCGAGGTGCGATCGATTTCCAGCACCCGGTCGAGGTGCCGCAGATCGAGGGTGATCGCGGCTCGGCGGGCGCTGCCGTCGAGCCGCGGCTCGACCCCGCCGACCACACTGCTGCCGCCGCCAAATGGAATGAGTGCCGCCTGCGCGCTCCCCGCCCAATCGACCACCGCCGACACTTCGGCCTCGTTGCGCGGGTAGGCCACGACATCGGGCGCGTTGTCGTAATCGCCGACGAGCCCGCGCGCGTAGTCGGAAAACGACTTGCCATAGGTGTGGACGACCCGGTCATAAGCCGCGCTCGAGCAGCACGGCGCCAGTGAGGCCGGCGGCACGACCCGCGGCCGCCGCAGCTCGATCGCTGACAGCACCGGCGGCGCCACCTCGTCGAAGCCGTCGACACCAAAGAGGCGGCGATAGCGATCGAGGGCAGCCGCCTCCTCCTCGGCCGTCAGCCCCTCGCCCTCCCGGCCCCAGCCGAAATATTTGAGCCGCGCCTGCGTCATCCGGCACCCCTGCAATCCGCTCCAGCCGAAGGATAGTACGGCGGATCAGGGTGGGGCATATCGCGAAATTCCCCTGTCGTCAGGGAGAAACCGCGAAATTCTTCCGATATCCGGCGCCAATCCGTGAAAAATCAATAGCTTGCGAGCGAATTCTGCGCAACCTGGGCGAGTTAGCAGGGAGCCGACAGGTGGTCCTGAGGGAGGGAGCAGGGAGAGAGACGGACCAGGGAGGCAACCGCCGACCCACGGCTATCCACGTTCCAGCAGCAGATCCTCGGCAGGCTGAACCCGGATGAGGCAGTGGAGTGGCGGCATGCCGTCACGCAAGCTCAAGATGAGAGATCGTTCTTCATTGCTCAGCCGCATCACTGTGCGGTAGGGAGCAAACGTTAATGAACACCGCGAAGCCAATGCTCGCCGTCACATCGACACAGGGAGAGGACCGCGATGGATGCCGCTACCGTTTATGAGAACATCCGCGCGTTATCCGCCGAATTCGCCACCGAGCGCCGCGAGCGCCAACAGCGAAATGAGCTGGTGGCCGCAGACTTCGCGCGGTTGCGCGAGGCAGGGTTTCTTTCTTCTGACCGGCGCGCCGCCGGACCATGGCGGCATTTGGGAAAGCGTAGGCGAGGCCACCCGGCCGATCTGCGAGATGCTCCGCACGCCCATGGCGATTCGTCCGCGGCCTTGGTCTGCGCCATGCACCCGGTCGTGCTGAGTTTCTGGATGGCCATCCCGCGGGCGCCAGCGCCCTTCGACAATGCGTGGGAGGGGCAGCGCCGGTCGATTTTCCGGAACGTCTGCGAGGGGGCCTGGTGGGGGACCATCGCCTCGGAACCCGGCACCTCGGGCGACATCGCCAAGACCAGGGCCACGGCCAGACGGGGGCCGACCGACGGCGCGTACCTGCTTACCGGGCAGAAGAATTTCGGGAGCGGGTCGGGTCACCTCCTACATGGTCACCGTGGCCGTTCCCGAAGGGGAGACCGCCCCGGACATGTTCGTGCTGGATATGCGGGACGTGCCTTGGGACGGCTCGGCCGGGGTGACCCTGACGGCTGCATGGGACGGGCACGGTATGCCCGCAACTCAGAGCCACGCGATGGCCTTCAACGAGTTTCCTGTCACACGCATGGCATGGCCGGGGCAGTTCCGGCGCATCGGGGAAGCCCCGGGTGGGTTCACCCAGAGTCTATTCACGGCGGTTCATGTGGGAGTGGTGGAGGTCGCTCTCGAAACCGCGCGCCAGCAGTTGTCGCGACGCAGGGACAGCTTGCGGGCCTACGAGCGGGTGGAGTGGACGAAGGCGGAGCTCGAAGGCTGGCTGATCCAGCAGGCCTACGAGGGAATGCTGCGGGCCATGGAGCAGGACCGAGACAGGCGCCTGCGCGCAGTGCAGGCAAAGACCGCGATCGCGGAATTGGCGGAGTCGGTCCTGCGGCGGATCGGCAGGGTTATTGGCGGCGGGACGTTCTCCCGGTCCTCGCCCTTTGGATATTGGTACGAGGATGTGCGAGCGCTCGGCTTTTTGCGTCCCCCGTTGGGATTGGCCTATGACCAGCTCTTTGAATGGGATGCCCCCAACTGAGAACTATTGAGTAGTCGTAGGCCACAGCTCGGCGATCACTCTGCAGTCATCCTGGGCTGAAACGCAGACGACAGTATTTAAGGCGGGCCCGAGAGGATCGCGAGGCGCTGGCGCAGGGTTCCAGCGCGCATCACCGCCTTCAAGGTCAGCCAGAGCTCCTCATAGGCGATCACAAACGGGTTGTCGGGGGCCGAGCGCGGATGCGCCAGGCCGTAGCGGATCGCAATATTGGGCTGCTCGGCCTGATAGGAGCCGAACAGATGATCCCAAATCAGCAGCACGCCGCCATAGTTTTTGTCGATGTATTCGGGATTGCTCGCATGATGCACGCGATGAGCCGAGGGGGTGTTGACGAACCACTCCAGACCACCGACACGCGGCACGAGTTCGGTGTGAACAAAGAACTGGTAGGATAGGCTGGCTGATACCATGCCGTAGACCCATACCGGATCGTAGCCGATCCAGACGATCGGCAGATAGAACAGGAAGACACCCGACAGGATCGGGGTCCAGGCCAGACGGTAAGCAGTGGTGACCAGCATTTTTTCGCTGCTGTGATGCACGCTGTGCGACGCCCACAAAAACCGGATCCGATGCGAGCACCGGTGCTCGATGTAGAACCCGAGATCGACCAGCAGAAACAGCACGACCAGGCTTGGCCAGTGACTGAACGAGACCGGGATCGTCGTCAGTCTGATCTCGTAGACAGACGCTGCAACGACGCCGAAGATCAGACCGCGCGTTGCCGCCTGAGTGATGAAGTGGCCAATCGCCATGCTGATCGAAACGCCCGCATTTTTCCACGGATAGGCGCCCTGCCGGCGGCTGATCAGCAACCCCTCGAGCACTGTCGTGGCGAGGAAAATTGGGAAGAAAATCATGATGACCGGGTTTGCCGTCCTGCCCAGCAATTGGTCGAAGCTCAGGTAGAATTCCATCGGCTGATCTCCCGGCGCCTCCTCGCAACGAGGCGGGCCCGTTATAGTTTGGCCGCGGCGATTTCGTGGGCATGCCGGACCTGCTCGGGCATCTCGGCGGTGTCCTTCAGTCGCTCGACCACGGCGGCGCGCAGGGCATCGCGGTCGACGACGAGAGCTAGCGCCTGAGCCAAGGCAGCGTCGGGCTCTGCCGCGTCGAAGCAATACCAGATGAAACGGTCGAGCAGCTCCGGTCGGGTCAACGTTTCATTCATCTTGCGGCGGCAGTCGTCGTCCCAAATGTCCGGCGCCCCGCGCAAGATCGCGCGCAGGCAGGCGATATCGGCGATTGTCTCGAGCAGTGTGCCGGCGTGCAGCGCGGCGCGGCAGGCGCCGGCCAGCTCGTTGCACAATGGTGCTATGTCTTTCGCCATCAGAAACGGCCCGATCGGTGCGGGTTGGTCGGGCTGCTCCAGTTCGAGCTTCATCTGCACCTCGAGGAGGTGACCCGCGAGGGCGAAACGGCCGCCGGCAATCCATTCGCGCAGAATGTCGACATTAGGCTTGAGAAACCGTCGCCGGTCTCCGAGCCCGTGCAGGTAAGGCCCGGAAATGAACTTGGCGAGCCAGCGGTTGGGGCGGTCGCGGGGCGGGTCCGCCAGGGCCGGAACCGGTTCGGCAAAATCGCTGAACGCCGACCAGATTTCGCCAAGGGGCCAGTCATGATCGGCGAACCGCGGATGGACGCGATGACCGCAGCCCTGCAGGGCGACCAGGTATTCGGCGAGGCTGCCGTTGCGATCGGCTTCCCGCAACGCGCCGGTCAGCGTCGCTCCGTCGCGATCGCCAAGCTCGCCGATCATGTCCGCATAGCGCGGATGCGGCGCGGCATCCTCGGCTTCGCCGGCGTCGATCAACGTCCCGTAGGCGAGCGTCTTGGCCAGCGGCAGGGCTGCGTTGATGGCGTTTAGCGGGTCCCTTCGGTTTTCCGCCGGGGTCTTGAACAGAAACTCGATCAGCCGCTGGAGGGGACGCACCACCGGCCCCGAAATCAATCGCTCGGCGCTCTCCTCGAGCCAGAGCTCTTCGGCAGCGCCGAGCGGGGATTTGACGGTAACGTCGACTGCGACCGCGCGGGGGCTTGTCAGCATCCGGTCCAGCAAGGCTTCGCCGAACAGATTGCTTTTCAGACCGACGATCTGTTCCTGTCGGTTCCGGAATGTCTGCTCGACATCAGGATATTTCACCTGGATCGCCGCCCAACCAAGCAAATCAACCTCGTCGACTTCGAGACGCAGCAGCCGGTAGAGCATCTCGAACCCGGCAAGGAGACGCTTGGCGTCGCGCAGGTTACCAAGGATGCCTGGAACCAGAATGCTGAGGAGCTGGGAGAGGCGCTGCCGGTGCTCATCGGGCTCCTCTACCAGCTCGCCAAAGCGCTGGCCGACGAGCCGCCTGACCTGCCGAGGCAGAGCGGGCGGCAGCGTCACCTGCAGATGCACCAGCGTTTCGAGCGCGGCGCGGCCATTGTCGCCGTCATTCTTGCCATGCGCTCCTGCAATGCGGTCGGGGTCATAGGCCAGGAGGTATGAGAACCGCTCGAAATTCGCGACCAGGCGGACCAGCCGCGCGACCACGGCGACCTCGCGCTCATCGAGCCGATCGATCTCGTCGATCACGACGACGACGTCGATCTCGCGGACGATCTCGGCACGCATATCGTGCAGAGCGTCGCCGGCAGGGGGGCTCTGCCGCAATGTGTCGAGACCAGCCGCGGCAGCCCCGCCATCGCACAGCAATATGTTGTCGGCAGGGGCGACGCGTTTGGCATACCGGAACAGGGCCTGCCCCAAGCTCTTCAGCTTATCCGGTTGCTGACAGCCCGGGCTTTTGGCGCTCGTCTCGAGCGCCGCCATCGCTTCGGTGAAAAAGGCATGAACCAAGCCGTTGCGCGGGTTCGCCAGAGACGGGTTGAACCTGATGACGACGGCGGCCGGGTGGTGCTGCTCGGTTCGCTCCGCCACCATATTGAGGACGGAAGACTTGCCGGAGCCGCTTGCCCCGGCGAGGCCCAGGACGATGCCGGTTGCCCGCCCTTCGGGGTCGATCAGCGCGCCGAGGAGTCGAGCGACGAGCTCCTTGTGCAATAGCCGGTCGTCGCGCTCGGTTTCGATCGGCCGCTCGAGGTTGTGATGCATTTGATCGACGGTCTTGTTCATCCCATGCGACCGGGGCCGACAACCAGCCCGGGCGAAGCACCGCCAGTCTTATCCGCCCATTCGCTAGTTTACGGTTAACCGCTGCGGATGCCGGTGCCGTTTGAGACCACGCCTCTTAGGGCACCAACACGGCGGCGCCCTGCAGCGCGCCGCGGCGCAAATCGTCGAGCGCTCGGTTCGCCTCGGCGAGCGGATAGGCCACTGTCTCCGTCCGCACCCCCACTTTGGGCGCCAGTGCCAAGAATTCTTCGGCGTCGCGCCGGGTCAGGTTGGCGACAGAGCGGACGGCCCGCTCCTCCCACAAGATCCGATACGGGAAGGATGGGATGTCACTCATATGGATGCCGCCGCAAACGACGGCGCCGCCCTTGCGCGTGGCCGCCAGGGCGGCCGGCACGAGCGCCCCGACCGGGGCGAAGATCAGCGCTACGTCGAGCGGCTCGGGCGGCGCGGTCGTCGAATCGCCCGCCCACTCGGCGCCGAGCGAGCGCGCGAAATCTTGCGCGGCCACGTCGCCCGGGCGGGTGAAGGCGAAGAACCGGCGGCCCTGATGGCGCGCCACTTGCGCCACGATATGCGCGGCGGCGCCGAAGCCATAGATGCCGAC
>Ga0209488_10003162_pt1 | contig 13304 bp, 16 predicted proteins | sample Rivendell_Oct201_8_FD_188349 | JGI IMG/M metagenome (GOLD analysis project Ga0209488, IMG submission 188349) | Vadose zone soil microbial communities from the Eel River Critical Zone Observatory, Northern California, USA -... | ecosystem: Environmental > Terrestrial > Soil > Vadose zone >...
AGAAAACCTATGTTGGTGCCGTGACCCTTGTGGAACCGCGGTGGTTGGTAATATATGAAGGAGGAACAGATACTTCACCCGCCGTCACGTCAACACGCATTGAACACACTTAGTTCAAAGAAGTGGGGACGTACCCCCCGAGATTTCCGGCCGCAACGACCATAGCAATGACAACCCCCTTCTTCAGATCTCCGCCTGCGTTTCCCCCTGACCAGGCGAGAATGACAGCCGCGGTAGGGTACACGCCAGACGCGGTGATTACCGTAGCAGCATAACCAGGTCCAGGTTTGCTCGTCGTATAGGCCAGGATGAACCCAGCCATCGCAATCGTGGCTCCGGCCACAACAAACGGACCCCGCAGATTCACCCTGTCAGACCAGATACCAACGAGGACCACGATGACGCCAGCGCATACGAAAGGTGGGACTGACAAAAGTTGGGCTCCCCCGGCCGAGAAGCCTAAAGCGTGAATGATCGTAGGCATGAAGAGAGCAATAGAATAGACGGGAACCACAGTGCTGTACATGTGGCGATTAGGTTGGGAACCAATAGAGAGACGATAATAACTGACCCCAAAAAGATGATACACTGTATATAAGTCTTCCAGTCGGTCAGAGCTTGCCAAACAAACTTGGAGCTAGCGTGTGTTGGCTGGCCCATCCGATCTTCTTTCAGTGTTTGTAAAATAAATTTCCGTTCGTCCTCCGTTAGAAAAGTTGCGGTCTCCGGATACTGAACGACTATTAGCCAGGAGCGCGTGAGAGTCGCAAGTATACGAACGTCGTGCATGAGGAAAAATGATGCGAATGCAATGATCACAGTCGCTGCGAAAGACATCAACATACTAGCGAAAATCAAGGAATGCTAACACACCCAAGCCTTCGATGAGGAACTGCACAAAGGAGTGTCAGTACATCACGCGATGAAGAGACAAGGTGAAGAGACGATCACAATCCACTGCCAACCATGAAGACCAGCCTTTCTGTGGGTATGGAATCAGCGCGCACTGGCAAGCCATGACCAGAAGAGCGGCTTACCCCTCCAGGTTTCGAAGTGCATACGCGAAAATGCCGCCGAATGCTCCAGCAACGCATGCAGTAGCAGGTAGAAAGGAGATACGTTCGGCTTGTATCCGGCGAGGATACCACAATGAAATGTAGTATATCACACCAGGGAACAACCCTCCTTCAGTCAGCCCGAGAAAGATGCGAGCGCTGCGCAAGATAAGCCACATGAAGCAACGAAAGAACCAGGTCCCCTACATGACGAGGCCCTCGTAGGAATTCACCAAGCACATAAGGGTCATGACGGTGCCCCAGGCTACCATGAGTGAAGGAACTGAAGACGCGGTGAGATATGTTCATTGTGTGAAGACGGAATACGGACTCCATATGGATGGTCGAAACAGTTTGATGGCGATGTTTCTACCAACACGGTCTTAGCGGCGCAGTTCCCAGATGCCAAATACGAAACCCATACGAAGGTATTTCCACGAAGCAATACATGATCTGATGGTCATGTCATTTCAACCCAGTCGTGAACTCAAACTGGATCAAGCCTTACAAAGAAGACTGCCGCCGCCGTGTTGTAGCGTAAACCGACGAGATTAAGGTCTTTCGACATCCCGAGTATCCTTGCATTGCCTGTTCATCGAAGACAACATTCAACGATTAGTACGAGCTTTTCAAGTGTCAATAGTACACACTTACCGATGTTGGAGCGATCTCTGTTGTGTTTCAAATATAGAAACGTCGGTGCAGGGCGTGAAACGCGTAGATTCGCCACTCACAAAAAGCTCAGAAGATAAAGCAACGCGAACCAAGGCACCAGGGTAAGATCCACCTTCCGCCATATGCGCCTCCTCTTGATATGCTCGTCCTCAGAAAACGACACTTGACCAGAGTTTGTGGGCACACTGTGATCGCCTTCGAGCTCCTTTTTAATGGAATCGGACATATTTTGGCGGGACAGCTACGAAAAGTGTCGAGAACAGAGGAGGGTTTTGAGTTTATACCCCTTTTTATACGGGAACAGTGACATCCGTTTTTGTACGCCGCTAGCCTAAGACACAAACCGGGAATTGGGACGGGTAGCACTCAAAGCGAGTCGAGGGGCGAAATATCGCTGTCCCAAGCGTCCCAAGACCGTGAAAACGCGCGTCGCGCGTAGTCGAGTCACCTCCAAGAATGTGTTCAGTTCATTGACTGGGCCAATTTACTCGGCGCCCAGTCTGACGAGCACAGAGAAACATCAGCCGTTACCAACTGTCGCCCCCGCCCCCGTTGACAGTGATGACGACGACTGAAATTGGCAGGCAGTCGGAGCGACTCGGAGGTGGCAACACGGGCCGCGCACACAAGGATAACTTAGGGGTGTTTCGAAACCAAACTAGACCAAATCCTGGGGCCCCAAACCTCGGAACCGCTGAGAGGGGGAAAGCCAAGCTAAGCCCAATACCGTATCTGATCGGTCGGCGGAAACAGCGACGCTTACTCCGGCTCCGAGTCCGGAAATGCTTCCATAGCTTTGATAGTGCAGTTGTCGAATTGTCGAATTGCATGCCGTCTCTCCGATCTGTGGGGACTGTATTCGCCCTAACTTAGTCGCGCTCAATTGAGATCAGCAAGTGACTGGTCGCTATGACGAACCGGACATGAAAAGGTATGAATGGGACAGGGCCCTCATTCGAACAGTCACAGCGCGAGTTCAAACCCCGCTAGTGCTTTGAGCGTGCTTGCTGGAGTCCCAACAGACTGGAGATAAGAAACTCCGACACAGCTTTTAAGAACTCCAACACGGCATCAGTCGGCAAGTGTGACAAGTTCAATCAAAAATGCTTATGGACTACACACTAGATTAGATGCCATACACGAAGTTTTGTGACTGTTGCGAAAGAAATGAGAAATTCGGGGTGACAGAATGAGGGCCTTGTCCGAATGAGGGTACAGGGATAGCGGATTTTTCAATCAAGTGTGAACCATGTGATGAAGTGATGACGGCGAGCTAGCCCCACTCACGCCACTGATATTATGTGAGATGAGGGCACAACCTCAAAAAGTAAAAGTAAAACGTCCCTGAGTTAGTCGTATCAGGACATTCCTTGGGCAGTAGGGTGGTGTGTTGCATTTTCAAAGGCCGAACGCCGCTCACGATTCAATACACTTTCAGAGTTGTAGTATACGCCAAGAGCCCGCACAGATCGGCGCTATATCCGATAAATATTCTATACTATTCAATGAGTCAATCACTCAAATGACGTAACTGAGAATGGGGTCAGCATGTGCGCGGGTCTAAGACAGGAGGGGGGTGACTCACCGGAAGAGCGGACTCTCATCTCCCAATTCACGGTACCTATCTCGCATGTTCTCGTCGATGCCCTCGCGGAGGCACAGCTCCTCTTTCTCCTTGTTAAGCACTCCGTATCTCCACATCAATATGCTAGAGCATACGATACTGCCCATCACACAGATTACTCCTCCGTTTCTCATATCAATGAACGAATGCATACCTCAAACATAAGCAACCTATACAGGTGCCGTGGCCCTTGAAGAAACGCGGGGGTTGATAATATATGAATGAGGAACAGATACTGTACCCTCGCATCACAATCCCGTTCGGATCAAAGAGATCAAGAACAGGCACATACCCTCCGAGATTTGCAAGCCCAACGATCATAGCGAGGACAATCCCCCTCTTCATGTCTCCGCCCGCGTTTCCTCCAGCCCAGGCGATAAGAACAGCGACGGTGGGATACACGCCAGATGCGGCGATAATAGCAGCAGCATAACCAAATCCGGGTCTTACCGTCGAGCAGGCGATGATGTATCCAACCATGGAAACCGCTGCCCCACCCACGACGAATGGACCGCGCACGTTCATCTTATCAGAGTAGATGCCGACGGTGACTGTTGTAATGCAACCGCACACAAAAGGTGGTACTGAAAGAAGCTGAGCACTTGCAGCAGAGAAGCCCAGGTCATGTATGATAGTCGGCGTGAAAAGGGCGACGGCATAGACCGGAATAATAACACTGCACATATGACATATGAGGCGAGTTACATGACTGACTACAAAACGACCTACCCTGTGTAGTTGATAACATGCAGGTAAGTCTTCCAGTCGGCAAGAGCCTGCCAAACAAACTTCGAACTGAAGTGAGTTGCCTGCCCGTAGTGGTCTTCTTTTAAAGTCTGGATAACGAATTTTCGCTCATTTTCTGTGAGGAATGTTGCAGTGTCTGGATACTGAGCGACTGTGAGTAAGGAATCTGTCAGCTAGAAGTGTACGAACATCATGCATGACAAAATATGATGTGAATGCTATGACAAGCGTTGCTGTAAGAAGATCAGCACACTGGCAACGTCAAGGAGTCCCAACGCACCTAGGCCTTCAATGAGGAACTACACAGAGAGGTCAGGAGATAAGCGGCGGAAAAGAAATGCAGAAACAGACGATCCACTGCCAGCCGTGAAGACCAGCTTTGCTACGAATATCGAAATTAGCGGATGACAGCATTCTCTGGCCACGGTGTCTTACCCATCGAGGTGTCCGATTCCATACGCGAGAATGCCGCCGAATGCCCCGGCAACGGTAGCGGCAGAGAAGAAAATGGCTACCCGTTTGGCTTGCATCTGACGGGGATACCACAGTGAAAGATAGTACGTCACTCCAGGGAACAAGCCTCCTTCAGCTAGCCCGAGGAAGGCGCGAGCGCTGCGCAGGATGAGTGAAGACATTAGTGGATAAAAAAAATTACTCACATGACGAGGCCCTTGTAGGTATTTACCAAACACATAAGGGTCATGATCGTTCCCCAGGCCACCATGATTGTAGGAACTGAAGAAATGACCTGAGAGGTGCTCTCGTCCAAAGAAAAGGAGACCGACTCCATCGCGATGGTCTAAATAGCTTGAGAATAATGTTCCTTTCCGTGGTATCAGAGCAGCCGCCATAAAGTGAAATGCGAACATACGAGGGTACTTCCACGAAGCAATACGGTATCTAATGGCCAGATGTCACGTGTCATTTACAAGTGGAATAGAGATCAAGTCCTACAAAGAAGACTGCGGCGGCAGTGTTATAGCGTAACTTGATGAGATCGAGGTCTGTTGACATCCCAGCAATCCTCGCATTGCCTATTTCAGAGAGTCAGTCACTGGCAACGGGTTCCGCCTATCATGGCAGTCGCGTACCGATATTGCTCCGATCCCTTTGAAATGTAAATATGCAGGTCAATTACTAGAGCAATGGATTCATCACTTACAGGAAGGACAAAAGATAAAGCAAGGAGACTAAGGGCAACAGGTGGATATCTAATGTGCGCCAGATGCGCTTCGAAACATCTTCAGCTATTGCGATTTTGTCCTCTTTTGAGTCTGCGGACCAAGCCCCTCCGTCTTTGAGCTCTTCCTTCAAATCCGACATTAATATTGACGTCGGTGGGGGCAGACGGAAAGCAAGAGAAAATAGCGTCCCAGTTGCAGCCAAGACAGGAGAACCTCTATGACGGGCTGATTTTATACTGTACCCGCGGGCAGTGCCAAGCGCCCGATGGCCGGAATGAGTACGAGACGTGTTTTGTACGTTGGCGGTTCAGGTGCTTGGGGAGAGAGGAGGAAAAAAGAACTGATGGCATGGTGTGCCCCAGCAACCAAGAGAGGACAGCCAAATTACCCGCAGAGGTGACTGCGATGCGCATGCGGAAAATGTGAGACCTTCGCGAAACATACAGACCCGGCCGTGCAAGAAAAGTTTCCCAACGGAAATACCGTATTCGGCTTATCTTCTGGTCCCATACAGCACGTCGCGCTTCTCGATAGTTTCACCGCGTGGAGCGGACAGGTTCCATAGATACGCTCTTCAAGAAGAGTGATGCATGGTGACGCCTCGTGCTCAGGAATTAACCGATTTGGAGAAAATTCCCCGAGGGGATGCTGCCGGGAATGATAGTGATGAAACGAGAGCCATTCGAAGCGCGCATAATGAGGAGTTAGGTGAGTTGCCGCCGATAACAAAAAGGTTTGAGAGTTGGCCTGGACTCGGATCGGTCTGGGGGTAGATGACAATATCAGTCATACTGCATCCCAGATGTCGTTGTCTCGCGTTGCGTCGTGTATAATGACATACAGCTTCGGCAATCCCCGGATTCTCTAGGGTCTTCCGCTTGTGGCGTTGCGAGCCGCTGCATTATTAGTCACTCTGCGGCGGCCTTGCGTTCGTGTTCTTGATTTTGATTAGATCTCCAGTCAGCTCTTTAACAACGTTCGCATTATGGAAAATTCGAGTGACCCACAAGCGTCTCAAGAGACCGCAAGCCTTGTACTACGCCTCGCCGGTCCTTCCACAACCAAAGCCGGGTAGGTCGGCACATGTCTGTCGTGATGCCCATCGCGCTCCCCCACGCTCATGAGGCATCATCACCCATGCCAGCCTCGCAACCGAGCAAACAGAAATAAACCGCATCATCGCAGAAGCGTCCAAGGGTTCCAAATTCTATGAGGTTCATCTCATCCCCTGGCCTTTGTCAACCGCTCACAGGTCCCGTCTCAACCAATCTACAGAATGAAAAGCGAAAAGACAAGGAAGTGACCGCTCGCATAGAACACATTCTTAAGCTTCGTGATCAGGCTACCCAAGGCGTCGACATGGGTGCGCTCATCATATCCACTTTATGTACACTCCTGGCCATGAACAACCCTCTCGTTTGCTTAGGCAAAGTAGAACAAAAGGTCGACCATCTTGTGCGCATCCGCAATTACACAATCCCCCGTGGGCCTGAGTGTGATTTCTGCTAGCTAGAGTCGATTGAACGGGAGCGAGATCTGACACAGTTCATCGTTCACGTTGACATGGACGCATTCTACGCCAATGTGGAGATACTCGACAATCCTAGCTTAGCGGGAAAGCCATTTGGTGTACGCCTGCCTTCTCCGCATATCCGCATCTTCTAATAACCCGCCACCCATAGGTAGGGCGTGGTGTACTAACTACCGCATCCTACGAGGCTCGAAAGTATGGCGTTCGTTCTGGGATGGCTGGTGAGACGCATAGGTTTCACGCACCATAAGCGCTGACCCTGCGAAGGATACATCGCGTTGAAGCTCTGTCCTGATCTTGTTCTTGTCGATCTTCATATGTCACGCTACCTTGAAGTGTCCAAACGGATCATGACCATTTTCAGGGAGTACAACCCAAACATGCTTGCCGCAGGCGTCGACGAGGCATATCTAAAGCGAGTCCCTTTCTCAAGTTCCCGCTGAGGGGGAACTACTTTTCTTACAGTTTGGTTTACACTCCTAAGTATCACCGAGTATTGCAAGCAGCACGACTTGGATGCCGACGAGTGTGTGCGACGGATGCGCCAGCGAGTTTTCGACGAGACCAAGTTGACGGTGAGCGCGGGTATTGCAGCCAACAAGGTGCGCTCCAATCGCCTAGACTTTGTACTGGCTTGCTTATTTCAATCGCCGCTTTCTAGATGCTAGCCAAGGTAGGATAGCTCTTTCACCCGTCAACTCCAACCTTACTTAGCCGTCCTCTGGCCTAGATATGTTCCGACAAGGTACGAACCGTTACCCACTGGCCAGGTTCCTGATCCAAGCACCTCTATGGAATTGATCTAGAATAAGCCGAATGGGCAGTTTCATCTGCCTCACACTTCTGAGGCAATCAGGGACTTTATGCGCGAGCTTCCCATACGCAAGATTCCTGGAATTGGTCGGGTCAGTGAGCGCCTGTTGGACTCCATAGGGGTGAAGGTTCGTCGCCTCTTTCCTTATCGTATGTCGTGTTTCATTCATTCAACCTATTCTATGCGTTCTCCAGACATGCGGAGACATTTACAAGTGTCGCGGTGTGCTATCGTTACTGGATAAACAATTTGGTCTGCGCTCGATGCTTCGAGTCCACTTGGGCGTCGCATCTAACGTTGTCCAGCCGAGGGCACGTGAAGAGAGGAAAAGCCTAGGCTCAGAGAGGTCTTCGATAAAAGCGTGCACGCGATAACGCCTTCTGACACTAAGATTGAACTAGGACATTCAAGGCCACTTCAGAAAAGGAAAAAATCCTGCAGAAGCTCGAGGACATCGTGGCCGAGCTCGAAGACGACATGGAAAGGGGAGGATGGGCGGGCCGCACCGTCACGTTGAAGTACAAGCTCGACACGTACGAAGTGTTCACCCGAGCCAAATCGTTCAATCGCTGGATCAAAACGAGGGATGACCTCTACGAGGCCGGCAAGGAACTTCTTCAGCCGGAGTGGCCGCTTCGCCTTCGGCTCATCGGACTGCGCGTCACGAAGCTCAAGGACCTCCGGAAGAAGAAAGACGACGGCATCGTAAAGGTAAGGCATGCTACTTCTCTTCTCTTCCCGTGATCGTTCTCGTTTTATATAGGATCAGGGCTGATACACTGTCCCCTCGTAGTTCCTCGAGCCACTTCCTGAATCCCCATCCAAGCCGAGCCGCGCTTACGACAGCGATGGACAAGACTCGGATGTCGAGTACATAGAGCGCGCTTCCGAACATGACTTGAACCGCAACGCCTCGGATAGTGGCGAGGATGATGAAGACGAGCTCCCAACAACGGAACCTCGCACTTCGATGAGGGGACATCGTCCACCGCCAATATTCGCCCCTATCCCTTCCACATCAGATCTTCCAACCCCGTCCTGTCCATCAAAATCACTGGTCCCCAAGTCGTCCCATCAGCACATACTATGCGACACGCACGACGACGACGAGCGCGCAGCACGGTCTCCAAAAAAGCGGTCCGACCCAGCAGCAGTAATCGCTGCGCCACCAGAATCAGAATCGACTGTGAGCAAGTGCCCACTGTGCACGCGGGCATTCACCGACAACGAGGAGCTCAATGCGCACATCGATTGGTGTTTAAGTCGAGAAGCCATACGTTCCGCGCAGGTCGAGGCCGACAGGGGTCAGCAAAGAAAAAAGCCCGAGGTCGTTGGCGTCCAACATCCCGAACAGTGGTGGAAGGCTGGACCCGCGGAGGGCGCAGCCGCGAGTCGAAAGTCGAAGCGACGAAAAATGGGGGGATAATGTCAGGTACCATGTTAGATAGGTCGAATATCCCATGTAAAGATAAATGCCCCGTATTCACATACCTTCACTTGGCACTGCGCGAGAAGAACCGCACGCCATCCCCGTCTGATATACTGATGAGCTGGGCACGACCGCTCTTGGCTAGTATCGCTATCGCATTGCGTAACAGCGTCTTCGGTATTCTCGAGAGTGGAGACGGGACAGGAGGGTCTGTGATCTCGTAGAAAGTCAGGATCGTGTTCAGCTGTCCCGTTTTCGTCGCCTGCCGAGATGACGACACAACACAGGTATCGGGGGAAGAGGGGAGGGGGCAGAATCCGCGTGAGCCAATGAAGTACGAAAATTTGAGGAAAAGTGCACGGACCCATTCATGTAGGGCCTCGGGCCCACTCCTCTGGCAACTGCCAATAGAGCAAGGCCGCCCGCGTTTGCTTCGCGGGTTCGTAAGCCGCCAGGTTCTTGCCAGCCATGATGCTAAGAATATGAGCGAGCTTCAATCTCCCTAACAGAAGGAGATGCGGAGTATCATCGTCATGCTTGGTTGCCCCCTGCCGCACCCAAAGGGACAGGATGCATGATTGATCCTCGGGTTTCTCAGCACTTCGTCCCACTCGCTGTTGCTGTTGCTGCCGCCGGCGCCAGCGCCAGCCGATACCTTGGCGTCCTCGATCCGCAACGTGAATAAGCCGCTTGGTGGGCGTACGCCAGCAGCAGTCGCGTCCAATGCTCCGTAAAGACGGCCTGCATGACGGGGTTGGGTTGTTGACTGTGTGAGATGCATTCAGAGAGAGACGAGCGGGAAGATGTGATTAATTGATTAGAGGAGAAAGAGGCAACCGAATGACAAAGGCAAGGAGACAACCTGAAAGCAAATGGACAGGGAATGGGCAAAGTACTGGCAGGTGACGAGGAGAAGGTAGGGGCAGTGGAAAATGCGACAGGGCACTGAGGGGGGTTGATGAAGATGAGATGGACGAAGACAACGCGGGCGATGAAAACGAGACTCGCGACGGAGATGGTAACACTGGTAGAAGAGCTTGGAAATGCACGCAAAACTTCAAGATTCAAGATTCAATCTAGATTGTTATGCAGAGCAGGCGAGTACGAATACGATACATACGAATGATCATCTGAGGCTTAAAGTAGTGAGAAATCTCCTATACTAGTAGATGATTATGCGTAAGTGAGAGCAAGTGAGAATTTGTCAGTGCGATGATGTGGTGGTGAGGATTGGGTGGTGGGCGAGCCAAGTCGAAAAGTGAGGGGAGACGGGAGGAGACGGAAGAGGAAGATATTTGTCTTGATACGAGCAAGTTCAGTGGTTGGGTGTGTCTGCGCAAGGACAAAGCCCACACCTGCACCGTTGGCGGTGGACTAGACGACGAGCATTTGGGTGGGTAGAACATCGTGCTTAGGTAAGGACACCCGCGCCAGCACTTCTCGAGTACTCACTACATAATGAAGGCAATCCAAGTTCGCATTGAAGACTACAGTATGCTGCGGCTTGTCGTTCGTACGACTCACCCCACCAGATCTGAGCACCCATCATGATTATGACGACGACAACCGGTCCTCCCCGGTCAGACTCCCAGATAACGACAAACTCACTCCCACTTGAGGTGCGCCTCCCGACTTTCAACTAACACCGTCACTTCACACAGAACATTTGTCCAGGCCGCCTGGTCAGAGATGCTGTGTGCCTTTGGCCCCTCGCGCGTCCTCATCGTGTCCAACTTAGCCGGAACGCGCGATGACGCAGCCCAACTACAAGCAGAATTCGTCTCCTATTTAGACATGCGTTGGATAGCAGGAACCGTGCGGAGAAGGCTGGCGACCGAGGGTGGTTCAGCTGGGCGAAGGGGTCCCTTACCAGATCAGGATGAGGTGCAAAACGAAGACACTCATGTTCGCCATGAGGATAAAAGCTTGCTGCGGCTTGTCGTTCGTGCGTCTTTACAATACCCAGCACCATTGATCCCACCAAATCTGAACAGAATGTCCCTCCCTTTCGATTATCGTAACTTCGGGTCCCCATTCGATGATTCGGATGCGGATCTCATCCTTCGTTCAAAGCCCACTGGCACGGGAGAAGATGACCATGGCGTAGCGACACAATTCCGTGTTCACAAGTTGATTCTGACCAAAGCATCCCCTGTCTTCAAGAGTTTGCTATCCGAAACCCGACACCCTAACACAGACAACCAACTCAGAATCACACGAGATACATATGCGAACCTCCCCGTCTTATGCCTTCCCGAGGATTGTGACATCTTACATTCTCTGCTCACATTTATTTACCCTACCAACATCGCCCAACCTCGGACATTAGAGTCCATGATGAAGACATGTGCTGCTGCAAAGAAATACAGCATGCCTTCCGCCTCGGCCCTGTTTAGGACAATGGGATACTCCACCCGCGTGGCACCTGTTGTAACCACTCAAAATGCCTTCCGTGCATTCATGCTAGCATTCGACGAAGGTCTAGCAGACGAGGCTTTGGAAGCAGCACTCAGGACGCTGTCGTTGCCGCTGACGATCGAAACCCGCACTGAAGACCTCCGTATCGTCTCGGGGCCTGCGCTCCGCGCATTGTGGAGATATAGACAAAAGGCTTTGAAGGCGATAGAAACCGGACTTGGGGAATGCGTAGTGGAATTTGGAGTCCTTCGGGACTGGTTGAGCAGCTCACACACCGACAACAACCACAGCTCTTGCCAACATTTGGATTCGCGCCCGCAAGAGAAATTTGTCCTCTTCACACAGAATGTGACCAGGGACTTCTCGAACATGACCTTACCCCGGTTTATCGAGACCATGTTGTCCGACGGAAGATTCAGATGCATGTCGTGTAGGGATTTTCTGCAGTTCGACTTTTTGCGTCTATTCAGTCACCTGGAACAACGCGTAAACGATCGCATTGGCGAGGCAAGTCCGACCTTCCTCTCTAAGTTGCAGATCGAAACCCATGACTGATGACAACTGCTACAGGTGCTTAGTGAATTGTTGCCACTTTTCGAGGGCTCAAAAGGGCCTGCGACCCCTCAGACTTCTGGAGAGAACTTTGGCTCCCCATTTAATCGAAGGGATGCCGATTTGATCATACGCTCATCCGATCAAGTAGACTTTCACGTCCACCAAAGCAACCTTGGCATGGCCTCGGTCGCATTCGAGGATATGTTTACTATCTCAGGACCATCTCATCGAGAACAAGGACAAAGCAAACCAGTCATTAACCTCACCGAGGACTCGAAAACGTTACACCGTCTACTTACTATGTTCTACCCAATTGAACCCAGCATGCCGGAAACATTGGAAGATGCTCTTTCTCTCTTGGCTACCTGCCAAAAGTACCAGATGAGCTCCACTATTACGCGTATCCGTTCCTTACTGAAGGATCACTCACCTCCGCTATTCACCGCTCAAAACTCATTCCATGCCTATGGCGTCGCAAGACGGTATCATCTCAAAGAGGAGGCGCTTGTCGCTGCACGGCTGACTCTTGAGCGCCCTTTGGATTTTGATGAATGCGGCGAAGACTTGCGATTCATATCGGGAGCTGATCTCATCCAGTTGCGGAGATATCGTGCGGAATGCACCAAGGTCGCGAAGGATCGCATCGGTCAGCTGAAAAGCAATGAGCAACAAGGAACGTACCCGACCAGATGGTCCTACGACCATTTTTTCAACAGGGTCCCAGACAAACCGTCGCCGAAGCTGATCACAGATCGACAAGTGTTCGAAACTGCCGTGCAAAGTCAAGGCTACGGCAATATGTCAAAGGCCAATGTGACAAGGATATGTGAGTCTGTGCGTGCAGACGTCGAGGCAGATTTGAAGGGTGCTATCAACAAGGTGAGCATTGTCTTAAATCCTTCCTAATAAGATCCCCGATTTCCTGACATAGGCTGCTCGGTAGATTGATATTGACGCTCTTTCCTAGCGGAACTTCGACTCGTCCCCAGTTACTATGTATGACGAGGCTTGGGAATGGAGAAGGGGTACCCTCGTTGCGACGATTTTGACCTACGATTTCATGATCGGATTACGGATGATCTGGGAACCACACTAAGCTGTGCTCCTGCTAACTGTTGCTTCCCGTAAGGAGCTCTACTGTGCTTTTCCTCTACCTTTTCTTCGTAGGTGCCACATACTTGTTCGCAACACGCTCTTAGTGTACAAATGTTTGCAATCTCCAGCGTTCTGATAAGCGGCGGGGACGGAATGACACGCATCAGCCAACTCACG
>Ga0209488_10003163_pt1 | contig 13301 bp, 11 predicted proteins | sample Rivendell_Oct201_8_FD_188349 | JGI IMG/M metagenome (GOLD analysis project Ga0209488, IMG submission 188349) | Vadose zone soil microbial communities from the Eel River Critical Zone Observatory, Northern California, USA -... | ecosystem: Environmental > Terrestrial > Soil > Vadose zone >...
ACTTATTTGCGACTTATGCAAACTAAATTGACATTTTTACCGCTAAAAATAACTATTTAGTTTGCATAAGTCGCAAATAAGTGGGTCTCTCCTCAGCATACAATTAATTTTAAATTATTTGGGTTATCATATTTATGATAATGTGACATATGAGGAGGGATCGACAAAGTATTCAATTGTCTTGATATAATTTCAGATGACATTTGAGTGCACTTAGTGGTGAGTATATTAAATGTTTGATAAGTTGACTATAAGCGGGCTCCGCCTACCCACTCTTGTCTCAAGCGAGCTCACACTTATATATCCTTCATCTTCTTCGAAAGGGCGAGATATTTCTAGAATATTGCAGAAAAATAGGGGGTAGTATAGGTGACAGAGGAGAAGCTAGGCCCGAGCTTAAACAGGTTGTAATCGCCAGCCAATAAGCAACCCTTGTTCGCCGACCAATCACATTGCTCCAAGCGCCCATCGGCAGCCAATCAGGACGCGTGTGAAAGACGATGCACGTTCACTACAGTGGTAGCGGTTTGTGTGGGTGCGCCGTCATCTCCTCTTGGCCTTGAAACGAACCCACACAAGCTAGTGCGCAACCACATGTATCCTATTCAAGTCGCGGGTTCTTCGTGGCCCGTGTGTCTGCCTCCCATGCCAAGTTAAATGCTCAAATTCGAGAAAGGTCGTTTAGCTTGTCATTTTCCTTCTCGTGGAATTTGCGCGCACCTGCGCATGGATCCCAGATGTATACTTGCTCCGGAAAGCAGCATAGCGATCGGTCAGTGGGCGTGCGGGGCTGATTTCAGCTAGCCCTAGCGCTAGCCACTCTGTCCACCAGATTGTCCTTGGGGACTATGACACTCTTCGGGGATGACCTGGCCAGTAGCGACAGCTGTGTCTCTTCCCCTTCTCCGTTCCTCCACTGTCAGCTTCCTCACATTGATCATTAAGGGCTTGACTTTGTTTCCCGGGTGACTTTTAGAAAGTATAGCAGGACAATCCCGCATGATTATCGGCCAGCAATCGGACTGTACTTCGACGATTTATTTTGACCGCCTCGTCCGCATTCGCCATCATAGACCTCTTCGTCCTCGTCTTCTACTCGCGTAGCAACATTAATTTCCAAGAAAAAGTCCTCCGTCGATTAGGAAGGTTCTCGGGAAGTTCATTGATCGGCAAGTCAGCCTCATGCAGACCATCACCGTTCTCAATGTCACCTTTCATAATCTCATTCTCACCGATCGCCCGTCAAAATCGACAAGCAGATAGTAGCCAACCGAAAAGGACGGTAGTCATCGGGACGCAGCCCTCGCTTTCCTCCCAGCTTTGTAATAACGTCTGGAATCAGTGTCGATCATCCAGATCGATATCGGAGCTCTGGAAGCTGGAAGGTTTTTTCCCGATTGTTCACTTTGATGACAGTATCCTCGTACTTTTGTCAGAGTGAACAATTGGGAATTTCCGCACCTCAGAGTCCAGAAAGCGTGTTTATCAGTGGTGAGCGCAACAAGGAGGAGAGCGATGGGTCGTTTAGCGATAGTAGAACGTGATAACGTAAACATGCAGCGCTCGAAGCACCCACAACGACACGCGACGTGATTCACGAAGACCTCAAACGACCTAGCTGGCAGTGGCAGCGCGGCTGTCTCGGCCAGTTTCAGTTCGGCGTTGGCGACACGGTGTCCGTGCACCGGAGAGAGACACATGCCAAAGGACTTTGGACATTGGCAATGTTTGCTCTTTCTCGACTTTGCTGTACTCCCCTGAGGGTGCTGACGAATTCTTTTCTGGCAACTTTGACAGGAAAAACGTTCAAAGCCTCGTCACCGAGAACCTGAGGAGTTGAGTTCAAGAAGAGTGATGGTGATTTGACATCTTGTCCGAACCCGTCGCTGATTCCCCAACGATGGGTCCGCACAGAGGTAGTATTAACCTTGGAATGAGGAGGGCGGATCGAGAACGGAGAACGGAGGATTATTGCTCTGGGTCAAGTTGTTCCTCATCCAACGAACACGCCACCACAACATTGAGGGAACGCTCCGGTGATGCATAGAATGTGAAACATCAGGATATCTTTCATTGTGACATACATTATTAGTCGCTGGACAGCATCGACAGCGGAGAACTAGAACAGAGCCGTAACAATACCTATGTATACATAAAAACGTGATAGTCGTCTGTCTCGGTGAGGTAGGAGCCATCCTACATGATATGGAAAAAGGAGGTTGAAGTACGACAATTGGGCGAGAAGGTTTACGGATAGAACAGACTCGGAATCATGCCTTCTCCTTGACATCCTCGCTTTGGACGTCTTTGCCCTTGGTATCCTCGTCCTTCGCGTCATTTTCCTTGACATCTTCGCTCTTGACATCCTTCTCCTTGGTGTCCCCGTCCTTGGTCTTGACATCTATCTCCTCGATGTCCTTAACCTTGGTGTCTCCCTCCTTGGCACCTTCTTTCTCCTTGGTGTCCGTGTCCTTGGTATCTTCCTCCTTAACGCCTTCTTCCTTGACGTCCTCTTTTTCGACGTCTCTGTCGTTGAGCTGCTTTTCACACCAGGCCCATAGCTCCCTCGCGAGGTCGATCTTGAGCGCCTTCCTATGCGGAAGTGAGGGGCGCGCCCAGGGAGCGAGGTACTAGAAGGTATTATTTGATGGGTCAATCGGCATTCAAGTGGGGTGAGTCTAGATGCTGGGATGACCTACCTTGCCTTTATACCTGCTCGCAGTGGGTTCGGTGCCAGCATACAAAGAGGTAAGCGCAAGGTAGGACGCATTTTGGCCATCGTCGGATAGTAAATCGTCCGCTGTAGCCACGAGCTCCTCGGGGGCAGTATTTTGTGCGGTACGAACGGCATTGTCGCGCATTGTTCGCGCGTTTGGGATCGCAGGGTGGTGCCCTTCCACGAGATCTTCCAAACCTCCACCCGAGACTATGAAACAGATAAGCGCCCCCACCATCTTCCTCACGCGGATCAAGAAGGAGCCCGCGTTACCCGCGATGTTCGCGTTGATGGCTCCCGGGAAGAGTGAGATGGACACGATGCCTCTCTCTCCCCCTCCGTGTTGTCGATGGAGTTCATTCGAGAATAGAATGTTTCCCTAAAGCCGATAAACAATCTCGTCGCATCCGCCATAAGGGAAATGGGCCCTTACCAATCGACTCTGGGCATATAGCCTGCCCGTGCCGAGGGCCTTGCGGGCAGCAAGCGCATCATCTCCCACATCGAGCGTGGACCATCGGATACCATCCGAGGGCGCCATATAGTGCACGATGGAGCTTACATTGATGACACGAACTGTTCCGGGTTTTGACGTTGCGAGAGTAGCTTGGAGAATAGGGAGGAGCAGCTTTGTGAGATAGAAGTGCCCTGCAGGTGCATGTGTGAGGATGCGATGCCAGTTTGCGAATTTTACATCGTTTCATACCTAATACGTTGCACCCGAAATCGTAGTCATAACCTTGACACGTCACCCGATAGTTCGGCACGTACGAGACAGCACTGCGTCGCGTTGGTTAGAGTATTTCGAGGGGGGCGCACATGAGGCTTACGCGTTATTGTAGAGCGCATGAAGGACTTTTTCCTTACTAAGGAACTCGTCTGCAGCGGCTTTAATGGAGTCGAGGTCCCCCAGATCGAGGTCGAGGTGGTAAACGGTCTCCCTCTGCGTATCGATTATCAGGTCCTCGATCGCGGCTTTTGCTCTATCCTTAAACTGGGTGGCAATGTACACTTTAGCGCCCTTCGAGAGCAGCACCTATGAACAACTCAGATCAGCAAGAAGCACGTAACCCCGTGGAGTGGGAGTGGTGGGGCCTCACTTTCGCGGTCTCCTTCCCTATGCCACGATGACCACCTGTGATAATGACCACATTGCCAGTCTGATCGGGAACCTTATCCACCGTCCAATCTGGCTGTGGAGGAACTAGCTGGCTGAGGAACCCGATGCGCCTCGGAGGCATGATGGCTGGGAGTTTGGGAGTTGGCGACGGGGGCGTGGATAAGAGGGAATAGGGAACAGGGTAAAGCACGGCCCGAGCTTTAACATTGAGAAAGGACTACCTAAATAGCGTTGGTGTAGATGCGATATGCCTCATGCAGCGCGGGTATGGGCATGTGCAAGGGGCTCGCCACTTTGTGAACCCTGACAATCACCGAGGCCTGTCAGACCGGCGCCAATAAGCGATTGTCCTGACCAATCAGAGTAAATCGTAACAACGTGCATCGCAGTCCGCCAAGTATTCCCTAGACATCCCGGTTCAAGGCTTACAGGGCTAAATTCACCCTTGTGAAAGACGAGAACTGGATAGGTGGAGACCAAGGAGACTGGAAATGATATGAAAATGCATTACGTTAGGAGCAATTAGCGGAGTTGGAATCTGGTCCTGTGCCGGCCGGTGTGCTTCTGAGGGCTCTGATCAATCTATATCGAGCACTAGATTCGAGACACGAGAAGCGAGCGCGAATTCGAAAGGCTCAGCGAGGAAATATTGTCTGCCCAAATTTGAACAATCTCGGCTTTATGGTGGTCCCCATGCCCGATTGACTCATCCGCTTATCATTCGACAGTCACGTTCCGGAGGCCGACTGACCAGCCTCAGGGGTTCTTTTTGTTGTTTTCTTAGGGCCAAAGCAAACCCGTGGCGAGCTCTAAACGAGCTACTGGCGGAAACGGTCCTCAAGGCAATCCATTCTGGGCACTCGCTTAGGTTGCCAGTCTGTCTATGAGACTCAGACTCTTTGCCGAGTGTACCTATTTCTCCACATCACCGGCAGGAGTATTGCTTGGGCAGTTCCGGTCCCCTGATCGAGTTCTTCTCAGGCCTCATGGTCGGCCTCAAACTGGCTCGAACCTGTGTACATTTGCGGCGGTTAAGCGCCCCTACACCTCCGGCGCCAATACTCGGCTTCCAGCGGGTTGTATGCCCTGCTGTGTATGCCCTGCCGATGGTCAACTGGGCTCGATCATCACCTCTCGGTTCCAATTTTACTCAATAGAAAGGACGTACACTTGAGGAAGAGAGACCAGACAAGGCTAGGGTATCCAAGCATGCACGTGTCCTAACACCTAAGTCACAAGGAGGGGTCTAGCCTAACTGAAGGGCGTGGGGCCACGCTGCCAACAAGGTACGACTTTTCCATTTTGGAGGTGGTTATTCGAACAACACGCGGCGGTCTGAGCATGAACTACCAGTGTTATTCATTGATCTATTCGCTATCACGTTGATCGCATCAGACGACCTCACACACCATCACCGGAACAAGACCACCGGCCTTGGCCCTCCCCCTTCCAGCGAATATGAATCCGGGCCCGGAGAGAAGACTCGTTACAGAACAGGACATTCGATTCATCTAGGCTTTGATGAAGTGCCGCCTGAACAGGACGACATAACGTTGGCCTGGTAGGGAAACTACCAAGACAGCGGAGATGGGAAATACGCCTGCGCCCTTCCTTGCCGTAACAGTCTTCCATACGACGCCAGTCCTAGAACACACCCAAACTGAATACGCAGTGACATTCGCCGGTTCACACATTCAACAAGGGGATAAAGACTTTCAGCGCTCCTTCATCCTTGTCATCTGGGCGCAGAGAATTTGATTTCAGCTGCAAGTCATTTGTAACTTATTACTGTCTGTCCCGATAGCGGGTCCTGTCACGAAGAGTGAACGCCTGTCATGTCGTGGTTGCCTGGACCATTGATTTCACAAAATCACAACTGTCGTCCTGGCCTGTCCTCTATTGTGCCAACTTCGTACCGGGTAAATAGGTGAACCGACAATTCCATTAGGTACTGAATAGTCTTGCGCGTTGATACGAATCTCATACGTTCAGTCTCAAGTGCGTGTGTCTAGGTCATCGCACGGCGGTAGAGGGAAGTTGAATTCGGTCTCCCATCTGCCGGCGAACGTTGGTCAAACACGGGTGCGGTTCACGTAATCTTTTGATCGACCGTTCACATTCTGGGAGGGCGGGGAAACACGGGCATCATACATCAGGCTTCAGGAGCAAAGTAGGGGATTGTTGGCCGTTGCTCATAGTCCCTTTCGTATTTGTTACACATCTCAGTACGTGGGTAACGTCAACTTTCGCGAGAAATGTGATGTGTGGTGGTGATGTGGAAGGTGGCCCGTAGATTACGCGGTGGGTATAGAGACGACAGGAAATCAGAACATATAAAGAGATCCGCAGCATCCTCTGACAGTTTGTGGCCATGAGGAGGGTATCATAGGTCAGGCGGCAGCATTGTTGCCATCTTTGACCTGCTCTTCGCACCATTCCCACAATTTCCTCGCAGTCTCGAGGTCCAGGGCCTTCCTATGTGGAAGCGTGACGCGCGCCCAGGCAGTGAGATACTGAAAACAAAGAAGGGGATTTCTCCGCGTTAGCCCTGTCACCGACATCGACATGCTTTCGGAGGCAGTTCCAGAGGCAGGAAGACTTACCTTGCCATTAAGCTGGCCTGCGGCCGAGGCGGTGCCGGCATATAAAGAAGTGATTGCACCGTGCGTGTTAGACACATCAATCTTCGGCAGTTCTCCATCCGCGAGGTTGGCTACGGCACCCTGAACAGTAGCATGAGCGTTCTCCGCAGAATCGGTCATGGCGCGACTCTCTTCCGCCAGGAAGTTGAGGTCCCCGCAGGAGACAACGTAGTAGAGCGCGTATTTCAAGAGTCGTCCGATGCGCTCGACGAGCGAACCTGTGTGACGAGAGATATCTGTTCCTGGGTTGAGGGAGATGGACACGATGCCTTCGCCGGCATATCGTTTGGCAAGTTCATTCGAAAAGAGTATAGTACCCTTTGATAGATAGAGATAGTTTAGAAACGGTTAGGTACGGACAGAGAGAGGGGACATTGGCCTTACAGTCTTGCTCTGCGCGAATAACTTGATTGTACCAAGTTTCTCGCGTTCCTCGACCGAGTCATCCCCGCGGCCAAGCGTGGTCCATCGGATACCCTCCGGCACTCCGAAGTAGTGACCGATAGAGCTCACGTTGATGACGCGCACGGTCTTCTCAGAAGCCTTCTTTGCGGTCGCCGTGAGAACGGGAAGGAGACATTGGGTGAGGTAGAAGTGACCTGAAAGTACACGTCTGAGGCCATGACCTACACGTATAAGGACTATCTTGTTTCGTACCTAAAACGTTGGTTCCAAACTGCAAGTCGTGGCCTTGGTCAGTGAGCCGATCAACCGGGGTGCACATCACGCCGCTGGGTCATGTTAGACCCATGGTTTTGAAGCGAAAGCGCACGCGAGGCTTACGCGTTGTTGTACAGCGTGTGGAGCTCGGACTCCTTACTGATGAATTCCTCAGCGGCAGCCTTGACAGAGGGGAGATCCGCGAGATCGAGCTTGATGAAGAAAATGGAATCCTTTCCTGTGGCCTCTTTGAGCTCGGTAATCGCATTTTGTGCTTTCTCTTCTGAGCGCGTGGCGATGTACACTTTGGCACCTTTTGAGAGTAGCACCTTTGAACACAATCAGTGAGGGGCCAAGTCGGTGCGCGAGAACAAGCACTCACTCGCGCTGTCTCTTTTCCAATTCCACGATTGCCGCCAGTGATAAGTACAACCTTCCCCGTCTGGTCAGGGACACTTTCCGTAGTCCATGTTGGTTCAGGGGGAATCAGTTGGCGAACAATCCAGATTCGCTTCTCAGACATGGCTTAGAAAACTCGCAGTGAAGAAAATAACAGTGCGAGGCAGGAGCTAGTGGGAAAGGGGAGGGGGAATATATGACGGAATATGCGACCTTTAGTCTTATTAGTCTGGAGGTGGCTAAAAATAAGATACCTTACGTAGAAGTCGAGAGGCTAGGAGAACATGTGCTCATCTAGAAATGAGGTGTAGGCGTTAAACTTGGAACGCAGAATGATGATACTTGGTGCCTTGCGCTACAACTCGAAGGTCCCAGAAGGATGCATTTCATTTGGAACAATAGGATATATTAGGACCGGAGTCGTCCGAAGCCCACTCCAGGTGACCAGAGCTGAGAGGAATACTACTGCGCCTCGTCGCATTGGACTCGGTTGGAGTCGATTTTCGACAACGGCGGAGTTAGCTCTCGCACAGGCACAACGCCCAAAGGCTCTGCAAGTCCTCATACAACACGCTTGGTCATTTTCGACTCCGCCTCTGCAAGTTCCGCGGATCTAGACCACTAATACCACTCACAGAGAGAACAGCCCCGAGTAGGCGCCAACAGCGTAGGACAACGTGGCCGTGAAATCCGATCTATTCAAACCCCGGTATTCCGAGTCAGCTGTGTTCGTACTCGTCTCGAACGGTGAGGATTGATAAAACGTGCGCAGCTCATAGTGTACGTAGTTGAGTGTTGTGGCGGGGTGATGGTAAGTCACTGTACTCCGAGTTGTTGGAACGATTTCCAAACCTTTTTTGGACACTCTCCAACTCAAAAAAAGTTCATTCACAAATTCCTTTTTAGGGGGAGAGAGGCACAAAAAAAACCCAAAAGTGGATATTTTCCTGTGACAGTACGCGACGCACTCTATCACCCATGCTTTCAAACACCGTGTTCGATTACAGATCGCCGTCGCCGCAGAAAACAATGCAAAGCAGTACTGTAAAAATGGTTTACACAGCCCCCGTTTAAGGCACGCCCATCGATAATTCCCCTAACTTGAACACAGACAGTCGTCCGTAAACGTACAAGTCATTCCCTATCGGGAGTCATTTACTATTAACACAAGCCTGAGAATGCAGGACCTGAGTGTGTTGTTCAGGTGTTGGGACCATAGTACACGACCACCTTCGTCAGCACTTAAACAAGGAAGAAAGGAGAGGGCATGTGCCACATGTCAGCACCGGGATATCGGAGTCCATGTTTTGTCGCAGTGTATCAGACATATATTGATATCCGATGCAGTTTCGTTATGTGATATGCCTCGAGACGTTTGACTTTGCTTTGAATGAACAAGAGACGTCGGTGTGAGGGTCCCCCCTGAAGCAGACATCACAGTCCATATCATCGGCGTCATGGATCATACAAGGATTCAAAGACACATTTTTTGAGGGTACTAGCGAAAGTACTGGGTCAAACAAAACCGAAGCGAGATTTGCAGGCAGAAAGTAGATTAGAATGGATACTGATAAAAAAAACAGAGAGAACTCACTAACCCTAGAATCACGAGTTCTATTGTGGCCTCAGTACTTCCAACGGTCGACAAGTACAGGGTGACCGGAGAGCTTTCGTGCGGTGACAAAAGGCCTAAAGGCTTCCCGGAAGTATTCCAATGGCCGGGGCCCATCTACGAAAATATTGCGTAGAGCGGGTAACACTTCAGTTGCCCTTTCCACGGAAAGCTCTTGGAGGGCACGACAGACACGTCGTGCGATTTCATCCGTAAGATAGAGACTCTTCAGAGCGGGGAACGGATCTAGAGGCTCCACCCATCGACTGTGTTCCATCTCCATGAAGTCTCTTCGTAATAATAGACGATGATCATCTTCTCTGATCTTGAGCTCCTCCAAAGCGGAGGTGAGGGGGAAAGATGAACTACAGAGCCGAGCGAGAGACGAAAGTTGGTGGTCTAACTTTAAGCCCAGGGTTCGTAACTGGAGTAGCCTGGGGCGATCGAGTGCCCCTGTTTTGGGGTAAAGCCTCAGCTCAAGTGAAAGTCTGGAAACCAACACCTCTGCTTGGTCGAATGTCTTGAACTCGTCTGCACGATCGATGAGCCGGCGAAGTTGTGGGACGTCAACGTTGATGCACAACAACATGACATCGAGGTAGTAGAGAAGAGGGGGGTCGATTCGGGCCAGAAAATCCTCCAAATACTCATAAACGCCTGAAATCGCAAGTTTGGTGAGAGCAGGGAGGATAATGGGTGTGGGCGGAGACAGAGGTCGGCTTGCTGGGTCGGGGCGAGGTCGAAGGGAAAGAGTAAGGGATTCGAGTCTAGTCGTCACTGCCAGGGCAGCGGCCATCGCGTCGGGTGAAATGTTCCCGGAATCAGGAATGTGCAAAAGGGAGTGTGACGAGGCCACTGGCAGATAAGAGTAGTTTTTGCATTGATGGAAATGGAATGGCTTTCAACGAGAATGATCGCAGGCGTGGGGCAGATCCGCCCAAGAACGAATCAGGAAGGACTGGCAGCAGATCATCATTAATATTCCCCGAAACTTCCAGATGAATCAGCTCCGAAAATGGCTTCTGCATCGCTGCTGCGAATCTTTCCCAGCGCGATTTGGGCATATCAGTGATGGAGATTTCACAGATGCGGTTGTAGTGCTCCGACTCGAGTGTAGCAACCAAGTTATTCCACCGCCGGTCCGACTTTGGATGGCTAGTACTTGATCTTAGTATTACAGGCAGAACTGGCCAGGCATCCAGCACCTCCGACATAGGCCTATGTCCTTCATACCCGAGTCGTAGGTTGAGGCGGCGTGGTGAGGCAAACACGACGTATCTCCATCTTCGACACACATGCACGAGTGCATGCCATGGGTTGCCCATATCCCTATGCCCGGTAATATTCACATAGAAGAATATTTCCACGAGAACATCGTCGGGGAGCACGTGGATTGTCATCAGGCCTACATCGAAAGGGTTAGCGTTTGTTCAGGGCACTGTACAAACGACATACGTCGATCTTGTGCTGGACCAGACTCTTCCCGAGGTGTACAGAGTAACCGCCTATCACGAGACCTCCAAATGAAAAATAAACCCGAGTCGACGAGCGGGGGTGCAAGGCAATAATGACTAGACGAACCCAGTGAGTAATGGAGGGACTTGATGAAGAAGACGAGTATATGAGACTTGGTTAGTACTTCAGGACCTGTGAGGATGGGTCTCGCTAGACGTACATGAATAAACACTTCAGTGAGAATGCAACGTCTTTGAGGGCTAAATGATAGGGAACGAGGTGAGTGATGAAACGACACGTGTTGAACACGTCTTGTATACAATTACGGTAGCTGGGTGAGAATTCTGCCACGGGACGGAAATCGATTGATTTATTGATTCAGCCCATTTTCTGGTCTGTAAACCCTCCGAGGATCTCTTTCCATCTTCACAGCGTCTAGTTCAGGGTAGCAGTTATGTGAGCACACCGCCATCTCCGAGTCCTCTTGGCCGACGTCATTCTCATCTTCGAAACGAGCACTCACATGCTAGTGCACCACCACATGTATCCATCTAAATCCCGGGTTCTTTACGGCGCGTGTGTCTGCTCCCCGATGCCGGCTGAGCTTTGTCAAATGCTGAAATTCGAGAAATGTAGCTCAGACTGAGGTTGCAGTGTCCCAGAACGACAAACATTCCCCTATCCACGTCCTTCTCGTGGTGTTTGCACACACCCACGCATGCATCCTAAATGTACACTTATTCAGGAAAGAAGCACCGCAAACTGTCCGTGGGCGTGAGGGCTCCTGGGCTAGCCACTCTGTCCACCAGATCATCTTCGGGGATGACTCGGTCAGCAGCGCAGCTGTCTCTTCCCCTTCCCTAATCCTCCACCCCTGGCGCGTGTCCAGCAGCGCGTAGTGTTTCAACTCAGCTTGGGACACGATTTGTTCCAGTGTCTTGAACCCAGAGCTTTCGTTCCCATTCCCCGGTACAGACGGCTGCATCTCGTCTCCCTCAGATCACGTGAGTGAGCGGTAGTTTGCGCGGGTGCACAATCTACCTTGGGAGACGCACAGCCTGTAGGATGTCACAGGAAGACACTACAACGCTCAGGCCGGCGGTAGGCCTAGTAGGGAAATGAATTGAGCCATGTTGGGCCAGACCTCCAGACTCCCAGCTATGCTGGTGCCCGTGTGGGAACCTGCATTACGTTCCTAGCCTGAGGTGCTACGCCTGGCCTGGGTAGTCTCGCGCAGGCGCTGAGGTGGGAAACACGGTGGGCTTGTTTTGTCTGGAACCTCACAAGCCCTGTCACGGCGTACGAGATCAAGACTCGGATGGTCATCGGAACCTGCTATTGTGAAATGAACTCTTCAGTAACCCAGTATAATGTGACGCGGGCGTGATCCTGTTCATTTGATTTACTCAGTTTCACATGAACCTACAATAGTTCCTTGGGTCATGTAGACGAACATCGTCAACGACGTGGAAGGTTACAGTACCTTCATGCTAATCTGGCGATTCAGTCTCCGACCTAGACGTAATGTATGCACATGACGCCTCCGTTTTCTCGATTAGGCCTTAAGACCGATTTTGACCGATTTACACCGAAAGTAACAGATTCAAGGGCACGTGATGCACGTGACTCCGGCGCGTCGGCCGAGGGACAGCCCCACTGGCCAGTGGCGGCTTTGGTGGGTCAGGAGGGACCGCGAGAACACAACAGGACAGCAATCAAAAAAATTGCATTTCTCATCGCCTTCCCTCGGTACACGATCCTATCAAACCAGAGGAACTGCATGAACCACCCGAGCCAGCGTGAGCGTCAGCCGTCACACAAGCAGTCGAGACGGAGGTGCTGGTGTCTGTTGTTGAGCACCACAAGGCTGTCTGGAGTGGGCGGCGGCATAATTAGGTCATACAACCTGAAGAGCACGCTGCTTTCATCGTCGATGGTCGTCCTCCTCTTGAGCACTTTCTCCAAAGCCTTGTACTTGAACGTGATATACGGTTCTGTAAGACAACCCACACCATGTACCATTTTAGCTTCCGCTGCGGAAGACCCACGGTACGCGGGATCACCGCCTTCGGCGACAATCACGACCCATTTATCTGCCCAGCAAGCTTAAAGTTGAACTGTTCTTCCTTCTTGTCATCATGTCGGAACTGGAACTGCGCACATATCCTCTCCCCTATACGCTACCAGAGCCACCCGCAGAGCTTTTTTTTCGTGTCAAGACAGCAGCCGCACGTTCTGACACGGCAGCCTTCGAGACGGGACTCGACACACGCGACTTGTTCTTCGGGATGCGGCGATGTGTGATTTGTGCGGATCCAACAGTGGAACGTTGCCACATTATCCCCCGCGAGGATGGCCCAGTGGTTCGCCCTATGTCGGATCGAACTCGCTCGGGATTACTTACCTTCTTTTTAGTGGGACTTGCTCAGGCAGTTAACATGGGTCCCGCAAGGTGTCAAAGCATCACCAGTCTATGAATTGCGCAATGGCTTGACAATGTGTCGGAACCATCATTATCAGTTCGATCATTTACAATTTTTCATTCGGTATGTACCCAATGTAAGTCCCAGTCTCTTTGTCTTTGTGACCACCTATTAATGGTAACTAGCTTAAGAAGTACATTTTTATCCACTACGATAGCTACGGATCTACTTGGAATCTTAGGCAGTACCATGGAAAGGCAGTTGCTCTTGACCC
>Ga0209488_10003164_pt1 | contig 13288 bp, 7 predicted proteins | sample Rivendell_Oct201_8_FD_188349 | JGI IMG/M metagenome (GOLD analysis project Ga0209488, IMG submission 188349) | Vadose zone soil microbial communities from the Eel River Critical Zone Observatory, Northern California, USA -... | ecosystem: Environmental > Terrestrial > Soil > Vadose zone >...
TCTCTTTCAGACGAGGCCTTGATCGCCGAAGTTTGCCTTGGGAGCAGGGAAGCGCTGGCTATCCTGTTCCGTCGCTACGCGCGTCAGGTGCGTGGGATCGCCTTACGCGTCCTCAAGGATGCATCCGAAGCGGATGATCTTCTGCAGGACATCTTTGTACTGATTCGTCGCCTCTGCAGGACGTTCGACAGTTCAAAGGCCTCCGCTCAGTTCTGGATTCTGCAAGTGGCCTATCGGCGTGCCATCTCACGGCGTCGTTATCTGAATTCGCGCCACTTCTATACCCGCATGGACCTCGATGAAGAAGCAGACCAGCTTGCGGACATTGAAGCCGGGCCGTTTCGTGACTCCGCAAACCAGATCCTCGCCGAATTGGACCTGCAGAAGATGTTCGGAACCCTATCGGAGGACCAGCAGAAGACTCTTCGGCTGCACTTCATCGAAGGCTACACGCTGGATGAGATTGCGAAGATGCTGGGTCAGTCAAGAGGCAACATACGGCATCATTCATTCCGTGGGCTGGAACGGCTGCGAAAACAGGTTTTTGGTAGCAAATTGCCGGGCGCGAGAGCAGTATGATACGAGGTTCGTCCAAGCGAGGAGCAGGGGCATTGTCTCAAAGCGGACCCCATGACGAATTCCTAGAGCTCTGCGCCGCTTCGACCTCCGGCGAGCTAACCGACGACGAGCAGAAACGGCTTCAAGAGCACCTTGCCATCTGTGCGTCTTGCCGGGAAGCCCTTCGACAGTACGAATCCATAGTCGGCGATGTAATTCCCGCCATTGCGGCCGGCGAAGAACCTGAACCCATACAGCCAGCCGAGACTTGGTCCCAGGAACAACAAGAACAAGCTGAAGAGGCGTTGTTTGCCCGACTAGCAAGGGAAGAGAAGCACCCACCCGGAGAAACCGGAAAAAGGAATGGTTCATCGGTCTTCCCCCATCGCATCCTCCCATTCTCAAGTGAGTCCACGTGGCGGAATGTGTGGATGCTGTATGCTGCCGGAATTCTTCTTTTCTGCGCGCTTAGTTTCTTCGCCTACCGCGTCGGAATGCATCGAGCCGCTGACATCGCCAAACGCCCCCAGCCGCAACCAACTAAGCAGGAGCCTGCTCCTGCCCGGCCCTCGCTTGAGGAGCAGTTGAGCGACGCCGGCCATGACCATGCCATTGTCAATACTGTGATCGCTCAACGCGACAAGATAATTGGGGACCTTCGCCGCCAACTGGCCCGACAATCCTCGGAAATAAACGAAATGAAGGCGGCGCAGAATCAGCTTGAGAGCAATCTCCGTGCCGGCGATGCCAGCCGACAAGATCTCAGCCAGCAAAAGGCCAAACTAGCTCAAAACCTCGAGTCTGCGCAGAACAATTCCCGCGAAATGCAGCAAAAACTGGACTCGCTAGCCCAGCAGTCAGCTCAGGATGCTGTCCGCGCCAAGGCATCGGAGGCCAAGGTCGGCGATCTCACCCGGGAGCTTCAAGTGCAGCAAGGTGCGCTCGATCAACGAGACGAACTCCTGGCCCACGACCGGGATATCCGCGAACTGATGGGAGCCCGCGATCTCTATATTGCGGAAATCTATGACGTGGCAGGGACCGGTGAAACCAAGAAGCCATATGGCCGAGTTTTCTATACCCGAGGCAAATCGCTGATTTTCTACGCCTACGATCTCGACCAACAGACCGAGCTGAAACGAGCGAGCACCTTCCAGGCGTGGGGGCGGCGGGGTCCAGATCGGCAGCAAGCCATAAACTTAGGCGTCTTCTACGAGGACAACGCCACGAAAAAGCGCTGGATTCTAAAATGTGATGACCCAAAGACGCTGGCGCAGATCGATGCGGTCTTCGTAACTCTCGAGCCCAACGGCGGCAGCCATAAACCGAGCAGCAAACCTCTTCTGTTCGCCTATCTGAAGGTCAACCCAAACCATCCGTAGCCCGTGTTGTCCGGTATCCCGGCCATTCGCTCCATCCTCTCCGTCTTAGAATAAAAATGAGGTCTCGTGGTGCTCACCGCGGACCTTCCCGCGAATTAACGGAAGAGTGGCTGACATTTCCGTTGCTCCCTGGAGAGCCGACATGCGCTTCCCCCGTTTTGTTCCTCTTTTCATTCTCGTTTCGGTGAGCACGCTTCCCCTGTCTGCTCAATCCCCCAACGGAAACATCAACGGCTTAGTTTCTGATCCCTCTAGCGCAGCGGTCGCCAAGGCTGAGGTCGTGGCCGTGAACGATGTCACTGGAGTGCAGTACACCACCAAGACCAATAATGAAGGCATTTACGTTCTGTCCAGTCTCCCCCCTGGTCCCTACCGCCTTCAAGTATCCAAGGTCGACTTCAAGACGATCATCAAACCTGACATTGTCCTCAACATCCAAGATGCCCTCTCTATCAATTTCACACTCCCCGTCGGAGCTGTGTTCGAGATTCTGACAGTGGAAGGGGGCGCGTCGTTAGTGAATACAGAATCGGCAGCGGTAAGCACAGTCGTCGATGAGACATATGTAAGAAACATGCCGCTCAATGGTCGCAGTTTGCAAGACTTGATCCTCCTCACTCCGGGTGTAGTGACCCAGACGCCCCAGAATACCAATTCAGCTCTGGGCCAGACTGGTGAATTCAGTGTGAATGGTCAACGTCCGGAATCAAATTACTACTTGGTAGATGGTGTCAGCGCCAACGTGGGTGCCACCCCGGGTTTTGCGATGACTATGGGCGCAGGTCTTAGTGGGTCTGTGCCTGCGGCGACGGCTCTGGGAACTACGCAGTCCTTGGTTTCCGTAGACGATCTTCAGGAGTTTCGCGTGCAGAGTTCGACTTATTCGGCCGAGTACGGGCGCAGTCCCGGCGGCCAGTTCTCTTTCGAGAGCAAGTCGGGTACAAACCAATGGCACGGCACTGCGTACGACTACCTCAGAAACGGCGCTTTCGATGCGAACGATTGGTTTAACAACTATTTTGGTTTGAAGGAACCGCAACTTCGACAAAACGATTTTGGTGGTACGCTCGGTGGGCCGGCCACAATTCCTAGGTTGAACCATGGAGAGGATAAGACTTTTTTCTTCGTCTCATACGAAGGATTGCGTTTGGCCGCTCCCCATGCTGCCACCGTCAACTACGTGCCGGACGCAACCTTGAGGCGAACTTCACCCGCCGCCGTTCAGTCGGCCCTGAATGCCTTTCCGAAACCCAATGGTCCTGAGGTACTCGTGGCATGCGATCCGGCGATGGATCCCAGTTGCTCGCCATCAGGCCAGAAACAAGATGGCCTGGCCGAATTCATCGCAAGTTGGTCCAATCCGGCTTCACTTGATTCCACGAGCGTCCGATTCGACCATGTCGTAGGTAACAAACTGAGGTTGTTTTTTCGGTTCAGCAATACCGTCTCCCAAACAACAACCAGGGAAACTTATCAGGTTAATGGCACGCCAACAGCGAGAGACGTCTCGGGCTACACAATGCGGACCTATACCGGGGGCGCCACCATCGCTATCTCGAACCGTCTAAGCAATGAATTCCGCGTCAACTACAGCTCGAATGCCGCCTCGTTACGAACATCGCTCGACTCTTTTGGGGCTGGCGCACCTGTGGATCTAGCGACTCTCTCTGGGGTGGATCCCCGGTCATCCCAGGATCAATTTGTTCTTGCCTACGATGGGTACCTGGTTGACCTGCTATCGCAGCAGCGACAGACGAGCGCCCAAAGGCAGTGGAATTTCGTGGATACAGCAAGTTTGTCTTCGAAGGCGCATCATTTCAAGTTTGGCGTGGACTATCGAAGGCTGACACCGTTTGAAGCTCCATCGAGTCCCCAAGTTATTTATGAGTATTTCAGTTCAGGCGCTGTTGTAGCCAATGCAGCGACAGTGTTTACACTCTCACAGATCCCAGCTTACCCTTTGTACACGAATGTTTCCGCGTTTGTACAAGATGAATGGAGAGCGTCTCAGCGGCTCAGTTTATCCATGGGGCTGCGGTGGGAGGTGAATCCAGCGCCGGGTGTGACGCAGGGAGTGAAACCCTACACGATTCAGGGGGCCAGCCCGAATAGCTGGACTTTGGCACAGGAAGGCACACCGCTCTGGCGCACTACGTGGTACAACTTTGCCCCACGCGTGGGATTAGCGTACATCCTACACGTGACGCCAAATTGGGAGATGGTTGCGCGCGGGGGAGCCGGTGTCTTCTTCGATACCGGCCAACAGTTGGGATCGGTGGGCATCAATGGAGGAACGGGCTTTAGTGCGCTAGCTTCAGAATCGGGACCATTCCCGGAGCATGTGAGAGTCCCCGTGGTCACTAATCCACCCGCTGCGCCTTATATCGTGGATGCCTTTGACTCACACCTGCAATTGCCCTACACGATTCAGTGGAACGCCAGCATCGAGCAGGCGCTGGGCAAGTCGCAGGCTCTTACGGCGTCTTATGTCGGTTCGCACGCTTCGCGATTGTTGCGGGAAGCTGAGATTCTTCCTGCCAATAACCCCAACGTAAATTTCGCCCTGTTTGTTCAAAACGGGCTAACATCGGACTACGATGCCTTGCAGATTCAATTCCGCCGGAGGCTAGACCACGGCTTGACTGCCATGGCTTCTTATACTTGGTCCCATTGCATTGACTACGGATCTCAGAACTATTTCCTTGCTTACCGGCGTGGGAACTGCGACTTTGATATCAGACAGAATCTCTCTGCAGCTTTTTCATATGATGTGCCGGATGTGGGACATAACGGCTTCCTGCACGCGGCGCTGCGCCATTGGGGTCTGGATAACCGCATCACCGTACGGACGGCCTTTCCGGTAACTCTAGCGGGGAACTTTCTTGTCCAACCCAATGGGCAGTTCTATTTGGGCGGACTTAATTTGGTTCCCGGGCAGCCGGTCTATTTGTACGGAGCGAATTGCGCATCTATTCTTCAAGGGTTGGGGGATCTTGCTCCGGGCCAGAAATGTCCGGGAGGCCAGGCCATCAATCCCAATGCGTTTACTGCCGTAAATTCGGGCTTTGGCGATGCTCCGCGCAACTTTGCGCTTGGGTTTGGTGCATGGCAAATGAACTTAGCCGTGCGCCGCGAGTTTCCCATCTACGTAAATCTTAAGCTGCAGTTTCGAGCGGAAGTATTCAATGTTTTCAATCACCCAAATTTTGGAAACATCAATCCAACGCTCGGTACGACATCGTTTGGGCAGGCTACTGCCACTCTGGCAAGCTCGCTCGGCGTCTTGAATCCACTGTACCAAACTGGTGGTCCACGATCGATGCAGTTCGCTCTCAAATTGCTCTTCTGACTCCGAGTAATCTGCAATTTTGGTTCTTATTGAACCAAGTTTCCCTAATGACAAGGTCCTGAATGCGTCTTTCAACGTTCTGTCGGAGTGTTTGGGCCGGCTTTTCTGCCGTGGCAAAAAGATTCTTGCGAGCGCAGAGAGGGACGATCTTGGCATTTCTGGTTGCTGGATCCTTATGCGCGAGGGGTGCAGGCGCCGCAATCAAGCGTACACAACAACCCAAGAAGTCTTTCACGGTTATCGATGAGATTGGACTGACGCGCTTTGGCAGTTCGTGGACAGCAATAGAGGAGCAAGTGTTATTCTCCCCCGACGGGAAGTACTTTGCCACAGAGACCGAGCGTGGAAGAGTCGACTTGAACCGTGTCGAGGATTCCTTAAGGTTCTACCGCAGCGAAGAGATCAAAAGGTTTGTCGAGCACCCCCATGTTTCTGGGCCTCCTTCCCCCGTCTGGGTTGTTGCGCGTGTTGGCAAGGAGGGGCCAGTTATCAACGATTGGCGTTGGTTGCCTGATTCGAGCGGCGTGGCATTTTTGGAGGCTGAGAGTTTCTTGGGGAAACAGCGTATCGTGCTAGCCGATCTTAGGAGAAAACAAATCAAGATAATGACATCGAAGACGGACGGAATCGGAACGTTCGATCTACTTGATCGGCGACACTACGCTTACTCTGTTCGCGTTCCTGAGGAGCGAGTGAAAGCTGGCGCCTATGGAGGAGCGGCAGTGGGCACGGGGCGCTCCCTCTTTGAATTGATTCTTCCAAATGATCCCGTCACGAAATACATTGGGCACCCCAGCCACACAGTTTGGGCGGTCGCTGGAGGCAAACCGTTCCTGATTAAGCATGACGGTAAGCCACTCAAATTATTCGGTGGGGACCTCGCAATTTCGCCTGATGGTCGATACGTCGTAACGAGAGTACCAGTTTCCGAGGTCCCCGCCTCTTGGGAAACCCTATATCCCCCGCCGTTCGTATCGGACGCTTACCGGATCCAAGCGGGCCACTACGATATCAAAGCCAGTCGTGTGCATGAATACGTTCTCATTGATCTGCACACTGGTTCGATGCAATCCTTGACGGATGCTCCAACAAGCAGCGATGCAGGTTGGTGGGCATTGGGCAGTCCCAGTTGGTCTAGTGACTCGCGAGAGGTCTTGTTGCCTGGAACTTTTATCAGATCCAGGGACCATGGGCCATCCCCGCCGTGTGTCGCAGTCGTGAATGTAGCATCCCGAAATAGTACGTGCGTCGAATTCTTAAAGCCGCATGGTCCGGCGGGCGACGAACCAAACTACCACATCGTGACACACGCCAACTTCGCGAATGGAGACAAGCGGCGTGTCGTTGTGAACTCTCGCCGTCGCGAGAATTGGGCATTCATTGGTACTACGGAATACGAATGTACCGCCAGCGGTAGCTGGAAGATCGTCCGAGAGAGCAACACACTGGAAGGGAGAGCGGAACACGGTGTTTTGCAGATCGCCGTGAAACAAGGCCTTAACGACCCTCCGCTACTGGTCGCAACGAGTAGCCAACGATCACGGGTTATTTGGGATCCGGACGGTCCTCCGCTCAGAGATATTGAACTGGGGCAGGCCGGCGTCTACAGATGGAAAGACAGGGAAGGGCGTGAGAGAAGGGGTGGGCTGTACAAGCCGGTCGATTATAAGCCCGGACGGCGCTATCCCCTGGTGATTCAAACGCACGGCTTCGAGGAATCGGAGTTTCTGCCCTCCGGTCTCTTTACGACTGCATTCGCGGCCAGAGAACTCGCTGCAGTGGGGCTCATGGTGCTGCAGGTTGGCGACGTGGGAGATTGTGAGATATCGACTCCGAATGAAGGCCCCTGCAACGCTGCGGGATACGAAACCGCCGCAATGCATCTGGTGGCCGATGGACTGGCGGACCCGGGCAAAATCGGTATCATCGGATTTAGCCGGACATGTTTCCATGTGATGGAGACGCTTACCACCGGTACGCTTCATCTTAAGGCCGCTTCCATAACGGACGGAGTGATGGAAACTTATTCCCAATATTTGGCGCAAATAAATCAAGGAATCGAAGTTGATGAAGAAAATTCCATAATCGGTGCTTCGCCTTTTGGCGGTGGATTGCAGCAGTGGCTAAAGCGCTCTCCAGGATTCAACCTCGATAAGATAACCACACCCTTATTAGTAGTGGGAGGAGGCCGTGTCAATTTGCTTCTCATGTGGGAGCCTTACGCCGGACTTCGCTATCTCAAAAAGCCAGTGGACTTGATGATGTTAAATACGGACGAGCACATTCTGACAAATCCAGCTGTACGGATGGCATCGCAAGGCGGATCAGTGGATTGGTTTCGGTTCTGGCTCAAGGATGAAGAAGACCCCGACCCAGCCAAAGCCGACCAGTACAATCGCTGGCGTGGACTTCGAAGGTTGCAGGAAGAGAATGATCGTAGACTGACTGCGCCCGCGACCACATCGCAATAGATCAGCGCTGATGATTCTTATGTAATATGTGGTGAAGAGCTCATTCTTTGGTAGTGTGCCAAGGGGGTTATAGACTGAACGGTGCCGGCGCATCCCGGAATAGCAGACGCCCCGGCATGGAGTTACTTACTCCTCCCAGTCCGCATATGTGGAGACGGCCTCGTGGATCAAATTGTCCTTCTTCGATTGATCCGGCTTAACGCTGCCGCTGCCCTGAATGGCATTGATTGCAGGCGTCAATGCCGTCAGTTGTGGAGTTTCGTATTTCATGGTTTTCACCTCCTTCCTTTGGTGGAGTTATCTTCCGATCTGCTAGCCAACCGGATATTTGTGAATGAGAGGAAACCGCTAGTTTCTCGGCTTCAACAGATAAGGAGTTCTCTGCCTTTCTCAGCGAGGGTAAATTTACTAGGACACCTCGATCGGAGAGATGACGAAGCCAGGACTCAAAAGTCCAGATGCGTTGCAGGAATTGTCGAGCGACAATGTCGTTGCTGCGAGCGTTCTCTAAAGCGTCTCTAAATCCATCTGCATCAATGTAGTCTAAGACGATACTTAACTTCGGGTAATTCCATTTCAAAAGGGAGTCGTATTCTTCGGCGTTGTATTTCTCTGTCTCTTGCGCCACGGCTATTCGTCTTCTCTGTAGAAGCGAGTCCGGGACGATTCCAGCCAGAGCCCTCTTCATGAGGTGGCGGCGCCTGCCTATTCCAACGATTTGTCCGCGAGGGACAGCAAACAGGAATTTCAGAAAATCACGATCAAGATATGGATAGCGTGCGTCTCTGAGCAGGTCGGGGTTGACACCGAACTGTGCTTGTAATCTCAGATGCCCTTCCAACTTTTCAATAGCGTCCTGAAAACTTGGCAAGGGGCCGAGTACCTTTCTTCTGCAGGAATAACCCCGCAGAGCAGAGCGGTTCCTACGGACGAATTCCGGACTGAACCATGGAGCCGTTCGCCCGTTGGTATCTGCGCCAACGATGGTCAGAGGAGGAAGAAACCCACGAGCAGCGTCCCATAGTAGGCGGCGTCGTGGCTGGTGCATCTTGCCTGCCCAAGCATTGAGCCGGCGAGCGAGTCTAGAGAATTGCGCTCTCGCCAACAGATTCTGGAGTTCTGGGGTTGGCGTCGGTACGCCGCCACCGGTGGGGTCATCCCCTCCGATGCCCGAAAGGGTGACACGATAGCCCCCTAACCTCATCCAATCTGCGTATTCCTTCGAGTGCTCAGAGGGATCTATGTTCGGGAAGGGTGTTGCTGCAAAGCGCCCGTTGTCAAACTCCCGCCGAAATAACCGCTGCCCTGCGTCCTGACTCGCTTCCGCCCGTTTTAAGGTATTCGCATTGATATGAAATCCGGTTCGCCCCCTCTTTTCTTCAACGATGGTGAAATATCGGGGGTCGTCATCATTAGGATCGGACCCGTTGTACCAGGATATGGTGTCGAGGCGCGGGCATTCGCCGTCGCCGCGCGCGATGATCTCGTCCGCTATGCAGACGATGGATGATGAATCCATACCGCCACTAAGTTCGGCGAGAACCGGTCTATCCGAGCGGAGTCTTCGTTGGACCGCTTGGATGAACACAGTGCGGAAGTGATCATCATATTCTGCGTCTGTTTTGTAGCGGATGGAGTTGGCTGGATCGAAGTCCCAATACCTGCTAACGGTGTGCTTTCCGGGCTGAAGTAGCACAAAAGAGGATGGCGGGACGGCGTGGATCCCCACGTAGGGCGTGACGTGGGCCGCGGGAAACTGGGAGAACCACCCAGCAATGTACTCGTCGCAGATTACAAAGGAACTGCCCGCAAGCAGGACGAGTGGATCGAGGATCGTACTCCATGTGACTTCGCGGTTGTTGTGCGAGTAATACAGATGATGAATGCCGATTGGGTCTTTTGCGAGGAGTAGCGAACTGTTGTTGGGATTCCAGATGGAGACGGCCCAATCGCCGACAAGTCGGGCAAGGCAAGCGGTGTGCCATTGGTCGTAAGCTGCTGCGACAATCGCAACGTCTGGGGAGTCCATTGCAACGGCATCTCGTAATTCGCGGATAAGTTCGGTACGATTGTCCAAGCGACCGTCCCAGGTGATGACTGCACCTGACCTGGAGATGTGCGGCTGCGTTTCGCGGTGCGATTCCTTCGTTGTGTGAAAAGCACGATAAAGGATTCTTACGCCACCCTCAGAGTAGACGCGGCCGCAGTCAGGCCCGTATGGAGCTAGAAGCGTGCTGACCTTATCGAAGTATTCTGGGGCAACCGATTGCCCTTCGAAGTTCCATTTTCCAAACTGGGCGCTCATGATTTGCTCTCTACATTACTCAGCACGTACTCGTGCTTCTAATCTGGCACGGTCGTCCTAACGAGTGAACCCGATCTTGGGGCTGGAGGATGACAAATGCCGCCCGGCGCTCGTATCCGTGGTCACACTTCCCGACCTGCGAAGACTCCTAAGCCAATCTTCGACCTGGATCGTACGCAGTAGGGCGACGACGGGGACTACTTCTCCGGCCTTAGCCTTCTGCAACGTGCCATAAAAAAGCTCAGAGTCGACAATTCCGAGCGAACTGCTAAGCATGTTCTGTGTCATATGCACAAGACGGGTCCAATCCTTCGAGATCTCTACCAATGGAGAGCGGGAAACAAACGCTTTTGTCTTCCTGTTCAAAATCTCGTCCGGAACGATACCCGTAAGGGCGCGGCGCATGAGAGAACGGCGTTGCGTGGGGCGGATCAGTTGCTCCCGCGGGATTCCGAACATAAACTCGAGCAGACAGCGATCCAGATAGGGATAACGCTTCTCGAAGGGAGGCTCTAATGGCAAAGCGGTGCACGCCAGTTGCCTTCGTAACGCATGAAGTGTTATCGCGGCATCTTGGAAGCTCGGCAGAGCCCCGAATAGCTTCGTCCGCGAGGGATAGCCGATAAGAGCGGCCCAATGGTGCTTAACAAAGTTGCCCTGCAGCCATGCGGCTGGCCGCAGATAGTTTGGGACACCCACGAGGGACGGAGGGAGGAATCCACGCATCGCGTCCCAGAACAGATGGAACCAAGGCCTTCTATTCTCCAGCGCCCAGACTTTTAGTTGGTGAGCGAGAGCTCTAAGCCGTGCTTTTGCGAGAAGATTCGCAAGTTCGGGCAGGGCGGTTGGCACGCCACCCATGACCTCATCCCCACCAATGCCGGAGAGCACGACGCGATTCCCTTGCGACGCCACACAAGCGGCGAATTGTGGAGAAGAACGGCCATCATCGGCAGGAGCGCCAAGGGAACCGTGGTTAGAAGCTGCAAAATCGTGCGGCACAGGCTTTTGTTGCGGAGCTTGATCGCCGGCGTTGACATGCCAACCGACGCGACCCCTCTTTTGTTCAACTTTGGCGAAGTAAAGGCGTTCGTTCCAGTTCGGTTCCGCGTCGTCATAATAGGAAATCGTGTCGAGGCGCGGGCATTCGCCCTCGCCGCGCGCGATGATCTCGTCCGCCATGCAGACGATCGACGACGAGTCCCTTCCACCGCTGAGTTCGGCGAGAACCGGGCTATCGGAACGGAGCCTACGCTGGACGGCTCTGGCAAAGACGGTGCGGAAGTGTTCTTCGTATTCGGCGTCGGTACGATAGCGGATTTTGTTATTTGGGTCGAAGTCCCAATACCTGCTCGTTGCATGTTGTCCAGGCCGGACGAGCACAAATGAAGACGGTGGGACAGAGTGAATACCCACCCAAGGTGTCAGATGCGTAGCCGGAAACATGGAAAGCCAACCGGCGATGTACTCCTCGTTGAGTTCGAAGGTTCTCCCGGCAAAACGCACCAGAGGATCGAGGACGGTGCTCCACATGATTTGATTTCGGTCGAACGCGTAGTAGAGATGGCGCGTGCCCACAGGGTCCTTAGCGAGAAGCAGAGAATGCTCGGCAGGATTCCAGATCGACACCGCCCAATCTCCGATGAGCTTGCAGAAACAATTAGTCCCCCACTTTTGGTAAGCCGCCGCCAAAATCGCCACGTCCATGGAGTTTGCGCTTACCGCGTCGGCGAACTCGCGGACGAGATCGGCGCGGTTGTCCAGGCGGCCATCCCAGATGATTACGGCACCAGACGCGGACATGTGAGGCTGCACTTCGCCACGCGATTCTTTAGTCGTATGGAAGGCGTAATACAGAATTGAGATGTTCTTATCGCCGTAGGAGCTTCCACCATCTGGTCCATACGGGGCGAGGACTGCACCCACTCGCTCCAGATAACAACGATCGACCGGCTTCCCGTCGAAATTCCATCTCCCGAACTGTACGCTCATGTTTAGCTCCGGAGCCACTAACATTGGGTCAACGTTCCATACATCCCTGGCACGTACTGCTTGTCATTCACGACCTTGCCGTCGACCTCGACCCAAGCGTGTGCTTTGAAAGGCATTTGTTGTGCACCGATAACCAGATACCCTGATACACCATACTTTCGGAGCAGGCATGCCGTGACGGCTGACCTCTGCAGGCAGAGCGCTTCTTTGAAATACCAGATGCACGCCATATTCACGGCCGCACAGATCGCTACGACTGAATCGAGTGAAGCGGGCTTCTTTCGAGTCGGATAGTTTCGGACCTTGTTGTAGAGTGACTTGAAATTTCCTCCGGCTAGGTACAGGTCGAATCGAATCAGACTCAGGTAGGCCTCGAGCACAAGCAGCAGCCTGGCAGGAAGCCGTTCACTCCGGCCTTGTTGTAGAGGAATGGCCCGATAATTCTGTCCCTTGGGCTGTTGTGTCGATTCCATGACTTGGTCCTTGTTCCGGTAGCTATCCTTGGTTCGTACTCTCGACTAAGTGAAGTTTCTCTAAGGTCTTGAGGAACTCCTTTGCATCGTTCTCAGCACGATCGCGGCTAACGCCAAACTCTCGAACTATCTGATCGACGATCTCTGGTTGGGCGGAGCCACCTTTAAGAAGTTCAAGGATTCGCGATCCGACGAGGTTGAGGTTGAACATCTGGCCTTGCTGGACATCTAGCACAATGCCGCCATCCTGCCCGTGCGTGCTGCGGACGCCTTCTGAAACTCTGTACATCGGATGCCCCACTTCATCGGCGTGAAAGGTGAGTAGTAATGTCTGAACGCACTTTGACACAGCGCGTGAATCGGAAGCCACAAAAAGGTGGAAGTTTCCAGAAAAGCAACCTATTCGTGCGGATGTCGTTGTCAGGCTTGCCCGATTTCCAGAACGATCGATGACTCGAGAATGGGAGCCTGTTCGCTATTGCATCTTAATTGACTCGCATCGAGCTCTCTGCGAGAAGGTACGCAACCGATAAGATCGCGCTGGCGTTGGACTTAATAGGATATTGGAATTGTGTCTGTCAGCTTGGAACTAGTCTGTGGAAATCGCTGACTCGGAGCGAACGCCATGTGTAATCAGGAAGGAACCGCAATCGCCATCGCTGACAATACGTCCACGTGAGAGAAGAAGAACTCGTCCAAACGTCGAGAACGTAGAAAGCCGGTGCGAAATGACAATGAAGGTCGATCGGCTGAGATTG
>Ga0209488_10003165_pt1 | contig 13287 bp, 9 predicted proteins | sample Rivendell_Oct201_8_FD_188349 | JGI IMG/M metagenome (GOLD analysis project Ga0209488, IMG submission 188349) | Vadose zone soil microbial communities from the Eel River Critical Zone Observatory, Northern California, USA -... | ecosystem: Environmental > Terrestrial > Soil > Vadose zone >...
CGAACGCAAGCTGTCGGGCACGATCGTGCAGCAGACGCTCGCGGGTGATGGCGTGTTCAGCGCCGACGCGCAGGATGGCGAACTCGCCAGCCACCGCAGCGTCGCCGATCTCAAGCTGCGCTCGGTGCTCAGCATGCCACTGCGCTGCCACGACGAGCTGCTCGGCGCCATCTACCTCGACCACCGGTTCCAGCAGAAGGCGTTCGCCGTCACCGACCTGCCGTGGCTGCAGGCATTCGCCGACCAGGCGGCGATCGTGCTGCACCTGCACCAGCTCGCCGCCGACAACCGGGCGCAGGCGGAGGCACTGGCGCGGCAGAACCACGACCTGCAGGTGACGGTGGCGGCGCAGGCCAGGGAGCTGGTCGACCTCTTGCCGCAGCTGCAGCGAGCCGATCTGCGGCATCCGTTCCCGGCGATCATCGGCGAGTCGCCGGCGCTGTTGCACGCGCTGCAGCTGCTCGACCGCGTGGCCGTGGCCGACTTCCCGGTGCTGTTGTGCGGCGAGAGCGGCACCGGCAAGGAACTGGCGGCGCGGGCGCTGCACGACGCCAGCGCGCGGGCGGGCGGACCGTTCGTGGCGGTCGACGTCGCGGCGATCCCGGCGAGCCTGATCGAGAGCGAGCTGTTCGGCCACAAACGCGGTGCCTTCACCGGCGCCGATCGCGACCGCATCGGGCTGTTGCCGAGTGCGCACGGCGGCACGCTGTTCCTCGACGAGATCACCGAGCTGCCGGTGGAGCTGCAGGCGCGGCTGTTGCGCTGCCTCGAGGAACGACAGGTGCGCCCGCTCGGCGGCTCGGTGCCGGTGCCGATCGACCTGCGCATCGTCGCCGCCACCAACCGCGATCCGGCGCAGGCCGTGGCGACCGGACGCCTGCGTCAGGATCTGTACTTCCGGCTCGCGGTGGTGACCGTCGAACTGCCGCCGTTGCGCGTGCGGCATGGCGACGTGCCGCTGCTGGCGCAGCACTTCTTTGCCGCGGCGAGCACTGCCCAGCAGCGCCCGGGCACGGTGCTGCCGCCGCCGGTGCTCGCGGAACTCGGACGGCGGCCCTGGCCCGGCAACGTGCGGCAGCTGCGCAACGAGATGCAGCGGCTGTGTGCGCTCGCCGGCAGCGGCGAGATCGAGGTGCGCGCGTTGTCGCCGGTCGAATTGCTGCCGGCGGCGGCGAGCCCGCCGTCGCTCGATCTGCTCGCGCTCGAGCGCTGGGCGATCGAGCGCGCGCTGGCGGCCACCGGCGGCAACAAGGCCCAGGCCGCCCGCCTGCTGGGCATCGGCCGGCGGACGCTGTACGCCCGCCTCAGCGCGCTCGGCCAGGATCCCGCCGCCGGCGGCTGACTGTCGCAACCGCCGACACTGCGGCGGTCGATGGTTCCAGTCGGAGGCCGGGCCGGGCCGATAGCGCCGTCAGGCCATCGAGAGGGATGTGCCACGGGTCGGCGAAACAATGGGCGGGATCGGTCGCATGGCGTTGCTGGTGCTGGTGGTCGGGCCGCTGCTGCGCGGCCAGGAACCCGCCGCGCCACCGCCAGCCCCGCAGGGCCAGCAGCAACTCGAGCAGAAAGTGCAGGCGCTGGAGAAGCGCATCGAGGAGCTCGAGGCCAGCTCGCTGGAACTCAACGAGAGGGTCGGTTCGCGCGCACTGCTGCAGTCGTACTCGGCCCAGTCACTCGACCTCGGCGGCCATCTGAGCTCGCTGTGGTCGGTGGTGCGCGGCAAGGACGGCACCGACGCCGGCAGCTATGCCACGCTGCTGGAGCTGTTCCTGAAGGCGCGCCTGGCACCGGAGTGGTCGGTGTTCGCGACGCCCGCCTTCTTCAACGCCAACAACATCAGCCTGATCGACCCGCACGACCCGACCTTCTCCCGGATCGACCGCACGGCGCCGGTCGACTTCGGCGTGCTGCTGTTGCGTGCCTACGCGGAGTACGAGCCGAGCGACGAGTTCCACCTGCGCGCCGGCATCATCGGCACGCCGCACGGCGTCATCAACCGCGAGTACTCCATTCCCTCGCGCATCACCGGCATCACGCCGATGATGACCAGGCTGCTGACCAGCAATCTGCTGTACCCGCAGGTGATGGTCGGCACGGCGGCGAGCGGCAACCTGCACGTCGGCAGCAACGACGCGGTCGAGTACGACGTCTACTACGGCGCCGAGACCGACGATCCGGACAGTCCGGACGGCGGCGCCCGGCTCGGCTACCGGTTCGGCGACCTCGGGCTGACGGTGGCCGCCGACTGGGCGCACGGCCACCGCGCGTCGTTCACCGAGGTCACCGGTCTGCCGGCGGCGTTCAATCTGCCGGTCGGGGCGCAGTTCCCGTTCCCGTCGTTCGCGTCCACGCGCCGCAGCTACGACCTGTTCGGCATCGATTTCGATCTGCGGCACGGCGACTTCTGGCTGCAGGCCGAGGGTTACCACTCGGCCGAGTCCGGCACCGAGGACAAGACCGGCGTCTATATCCAACCGACCTGGTACCTGCTGCCGAAGTGGGGCGTCAGCTACCGGTTCGACTACTTCAATCCCGGTGAAGGTCTCGGCATCGCCACCGAGCACGTGTTCACCACCTTGTTCGATCCGCAGAAGAACGTGCGGTTGCGCCTCGATCTGCACCACATGGAACTGCCGCACAGCCACGACGCGCTCGACTTCGTCGACTTCTCGTTCTCACTGAGCTTCTGACCGGCCATGCGCACGATGATCGCCTTGCTGCTCCTGGGACTCGCCGCGGTGCCACCCGCGCGCGCACAGGACAAGGTCGTCTATGCCGTGGTGGCCAATCCGGCGAGCACCTGGAAGGGCACCGCGGCCGAGGCACAGGCGCTGGTCAAGAAGCTGTTCCTCAAGACCGCCAACGATTGGCCCGACGGCACGGTGGCGCGCGTCTATGCGCGGGCCGCCGGCAGCGCCGAGCAGCGGGCGTTCGAAACCCGCGTGCTCGGCATGACCGAGGCCGAACTGACGCGCCATTGGCTGCAACAGAAGAACCGCAACGGACTCACGCCGCCGCGCGAGGTCACTTCGGCGTACGTGCTGATCAAGTATCTGGGCAAGTACCCGGAAGCGTTCGGCGTGCTGCCCGCGGAAGAAGCGCAGGCGTCCGGACTGCGCGTGCTGTTCACCTTCTGACCGTGCCGATCCGGCACAGGTGTGCGGGGCCGGCGCGAAGCGGCTGAGCCCAGGCCCCCGCCGCGCGAGCCCGGCAGCGGACTTGCACGCGGCGGATGCCGGGCACGGCTGTTGCCCGTGCCCTGTCCGTGCGGCGCCTCGTTCGAACCACTTGTCTGGTCCTTGCCGGCAGCGTCCCCGCCCAGGGGCCGGCGCTGGTGGAACGGATCGAGGCGCCGATGCTCTACCTCGCGCTGCAGCCGGCTGCCGCCGGCAGACCGGCGGCGACGGCGCAGCAGTTGACAGTGCAGCGGCTGCTGACCGATCCGGCGCTCGAGCGGCTGGTCGGTGCCGACCCGGCCAGTGCGGCGGCGGTCGCGCTGGGTTTCCTGCGCGGCGTGCTCGGTCGCGTGGCCGGCGAGATCGAACTGGTGCTGCTCGGCATCGTCCCCGCCGGCGACGGGCCGGCCGCCCGCAGCCGCGCGCTGCTGGCGCTGCGCGCGGTGTTGTCGGCCGGCGACGCCGGGCGCATGGCGGAGCTGCTGCGCGGCCGCACGCTGGCGCAGCCGCTGCGCCAGATCTCCGGCCACCAGACGTTCGCGCTGAACCAGGCGGATGCCCACCAGGCCGGTGAGCTGGTCGAAGTGGCCGTGGTCGAGCGCGCGCTGCTGGTCGCCAACGACGCGCGGGCGATGGCAGAGATGCTCGGCAACCAGACCGTGACGCGCCGCCCGCTCGCCCAGGACGAACGGTTCGTGGCGCTGCGCGCGCGGTTGTCGGTGTCGCCGGGTTCGCTGCTGGTGTACGGCGATTGGCCGCGCCTCGGCCGGCGGCTCGCCGCCGCCACCGGCGGCATGCCTGGTCGGCTGCTGCATTGGTCCGGCGTCGAGGGTGCGCGCTCGGTCATGGCGGTGGTCGAACCGCGCGACAACGGCTTGTGCACCACCGCGCTGCTCGACATCGGCGACGGCAGCCTCGATGGCTGGCTCGATCTGACGCAGACGGCGCCGGCACGCCAGCTGGCGGCCGACCTGCCGGCCGGCGGCCTCGGCGGCCTGGTGCTGGCCGTCGATCCGGCCGGGTTGCTGGCCGGAGCCGGCGAGCGCATGAGCAGTTTCCGCCGCGCGCTGGCCGACGGTTGCCACGAGATCGGCCTCGATCTCGAGCGCCACTTCGTGCGCCGGCTCGGCAAGCGCGGCAGCCTGCAGTTGCTGTTCCTGCAGGGCGAGCACAGCCAGCTGGTGTCGGCCTACGCATTCCAGTGCAAGAGCAGGGCCGCGGCGAAGGACATGTTCGAGGATGCGCTGCGCGCCGCCCGCGACCTGCGGCTCGGCAAATACGTGCCGATCACGCGCAGCGGCGACCAGCTGGAGCTGTGGCTGGCCGGCGCCGACGAGCCGGCGCACGTCGGCGTGGTCGAGGATCTGCTGGTGGTCGGTTTCCATCCCGATGCGGTCACGCTGGTCGCCGACGAGCTCAAGAAAGCCGCACGGCAGAAGAAGCGCGACCTGCAGGCCGTGCAGGCCCTGCAGTCGCTCGGCGGCGCCGACAAGGTTGCCGGCGTGTTCGCGTTCGACTTCGCGCCGCTGCTGGAGGCACTCGGTCGCGAGCAGCCGGCACACGCGGACGGTGCCACCGACCTCGGCGGCATCCCGTGCAGGCACGCCGGCAGTCTCGAACTGCTCGGCCGCGCCGACGGGCGCGCGATCGTGCGCGTGCAGCTGCTCAGCACGAATTGATCTCTTCAACCAGACTCCGTGGAGCGCGGCCGTCCGGCTGCGCCGCCACGACGGATGCATGGCAGCAAGTGCGCTACGCCCGACTCGTATACATGGGGCAGGCAAGGGTCGGAACGCCGCGCCGCCTGCGTGTGTTGCGCAGGGCCATGCATCCGCTCTTTTCTCCGCTCAGGGGAAGTCACCGCACCGGCGGTGCCTTCCCCTGAGTTCTCCTGGCACCGCCAGGCCGCGCGGCAACGACGCCGGCGACGCCGACGCCTGGCTGCCAGGGGGGCGCACCCTTTCGTCGGGAGCGCGTCCGTCATACAACGGCGCCGCATGCGCAAGGACGACCCAAACGACGGTGGCGGGCTGCCACCCGACGCCGACGATCCGGGCAACGAGGCACCGGGCAAGGGCAACCAGGCTCTGGTCGTCGAGTCGCCGCCGGGCGGCAAGCAGTCGATGGTGGTGCAGGAGCAGCTGCCCGAGACGATGTTCGTGTTCCCGCTGCGGCGGGCCGTGCCGTTCCCCAACCTGATGATGCCGCTGCTGCTCGACACGCAGGAGGCGCGCGACATCATCGCCAAGGCCGAGGCGCACAACGGCCATGTGTTCCTGGTGTTGCTGCGCAACTCCGAAACCGAACATCCGGGCGCCAGCGATCTGCACGAGGTCGGCGTCGTCACCCGCATCCTCAAGACCATCAAGCTGCCCGACGGCAAGATGTCGGCGATGACGCAGGGCCTGCGGCGCGCGCGCATCCACAAGCTGGTGCGGCAGAAGCCGCATCTGGTGGCGCGGATCAAGGAAGTGGTCGAGATCCCGCCGAACGGCAAGAAGGCGCAGTCGCTGTTCCGCGTGCTGCAACAGAACCTGAGCCGGCTCGGCGAACTCAACGAGCAGGGCGATCAGGGCTTTGCCACCACGGTGCTCAACCTCGACGCCCCGGGCCAGCTCGCCGACTTCACCGGCAGCGTGTTGCGCGACCTGGCGCAGCGGCAGCGGATCCTCGACGCCGCCGACGTCGAGCAGCGGCTCGAACTGGCGGTGACGGTGGTGCTGCAGGAGCTCGAGCTCGCCGAACTCGACAAGAAGATCCAGGAGGAGATCCGCAGCAAGGCCGAGAAGGCGCAGAAGGACTACTTCCTGCGCGAGCAGCTCAAGCTGATCCGCCGCGAACTCGGCGAGGAGAAGGATCCGCGGTCGCAGGAGCAGCAGCGGCTCGAGCAGGCGATCGTGAAGGCCGGCATGCCGGAGCTGGCGCGGCAGCGCGCCGCCGAAGAGCTGCTGCGGCTCAAGACCACGCCGGTCGAGTCGGCCGAGTACGGTGTGATCCGCAACTACCTCGACTGGCTGACGGCGCTGCCGTGGTCGGTGGCGACCACCGACGACCAGGACCTGACCCACGCCGGCCAGATCCTCGACGAAGACCACTACGGCCTGTCCGAGATCAAGGACCGGATCCTCGAGTTCCTCGCCGTGCGCAAGCTCAAGCCCGGGCACCAGGGTTCGATCCTGTGCCTCGCCGGCCCGCCCGGCGTCGGCAAGACCAGCCTCGGCCGCAGCATCGCCCGGGCGATGGGGCGCAAGTTCTGGCGCTTCTCGCTTGGCGGCCTGCGCGACGAGGCCGAGATCAAGGGCCACCGCCGCACCTACGTCGGCGCGATGCCCGGCCGCATCCTGCAGGGGCTCAAAGCCTGCGCCACCAACAACCCGGTGCTGCTGCTCGACGAGGTCGACAAGCTCGGCAGTGATTTCCGCGGCGATCCGAGCAGCGCGCTGCTCGAGGTGCTCGACCCCGAACAGAACCACGCGTTCCTCGACCATTACCTCGACGTGCCGTTCGATCTGTCGAAGGTGATGTTCCTGGCCACGGCCAACGTGCTGTCGCAGATCCCCGAGCCGCTGCGCGACCGCCTCGACGTGATCGAGTTGCCGGGCTACCTGCTGCAGGAGAAGGTCGAGATCGCGCGCCGCCATCTGCTGCCGAAGCAGCTCGAGCGCCACGGCCTGAAGCCGGCGCAGCTGTCGATCGCGCCGCCGGCCTGGAAGCAGATGATCCCCCTGTACACGCGCGAAGCCGGCGTGCGCAGCCTCGACAAGATGATCCAGAAGCTGTGCCGCAAGACCGCGCTCGCCGTGGCGAAGAACAAGAAGCCGCCGGGCCGGCTCAGCTACGCGGAGATCGCCACGCTGCTCGGCCGGCCCAAGTACACCACCGACGCGCAGCGCAAGCGCCGCCAGCCCGGCGTCGTCCAGGGCCTCGCCTGGACCCCGGCCGGCGGCGACGTGCTGTACATCGAAGTCGCCGGCAGCCGGGGCAAGGGTGGCCTGCAACTGACCGGCAGCCTCGGCGACGTGATGTCCGAGTCGGCGCGCCTCGCGCTCAGCTACCTGAAGAGCAAGGCCGAGCTGTTCGGCATCGACCTGCAGCAGCTCGCCGAGACCGACCTGCACCTGCACTTCCCCGCCGGCGCGATCCAGAAGGACGGCCCCTCGGCCGGCATCGCCATCGCCACGGCGTTCGTCAGCTTCCTGACCGGCAAGCCGGCGCCGATGGATCTGGCGATGACCGGCGAGCTGACCGTCGTCGGCGAAGTGCTGCCGATCGGCGGCGTGCGCGAAAAGGTGCTCGCGGCCAAGAACTTCGGCATCGACCGCGTGCTGCTGCCGAAGCAGAACCAGGTCGAGGTCGCCGAGATGAAGCCCGAACTGGTGGCCGGCCTGAAGTTCCACTACGTCGACCGCTTCGAGCAGGTGTTCGATCTGGTGTTCGGCACGGCGGCGAAGAAGAAGGCGGGCAAGGGTGCGGCGAAAGTCAACGGCCGGCGCGGCAGCGCGGCGGCGATGGGGTAGGAGGAGCGGACGATGGTCGAGCAGGCCGTGGAGGCGAGCGGACAGGTCAGGGAAGTCATCGTCCATGGCAGCGCGCGGGGTTTCGCGCAGCAGATCACCGTCGGCGGCCACCAGCTCCGAGCCGACGAGCCGGTTGCCGACGGTGGCACCGACACCGGTCCCGGCCCGTATGACCTGCTGCTGGCGGCACTCGGCTCCTGCACGTCGATGACGGTGGCGATGTACGCGCGGCGCAAGCAGTGGCCGCTCGAGTCGGTGCGCGTGCGACTCCGGCACGCGAAGATCTACGCCGAGGACTGCGCCAACTGCGAAACCAAGGTCGGGATGCTCGACCGCATCGAGCGCGACGTCGAGTTCGTCGGCACACTCGACCAGGACCAGCGCGCACGGCTGCTCGAGATCGCGAACAAGTGCCCCGTGCACCGGACGCTCACTTCCGAGATCGAGATCCGCACCCGGCTGGTCTGATCGCTTCGCGTGCCTCGGATCCTGCGCGGTGCAAGCAACGGGGTTTGATACAAAATGACCACTACCCTGCAGCCCAGTAGACAAGCGGCCTCCGGGACTTCGACAAGGCTTTGGATTGCATCCATGCCGATCGCCCATTCTCGCGCCGCGACCTGGACAGGATGCGCCGGCTCAACTCGACCACGACCGATCCCCGTCCGCACCGTCTTGGTAGAGTCTCCGTCGTGTCCAAGCCAGGGCAAGCGCCGCCTCCGGGGTTCGACGATCTCTCGGTCGACGAGCAGATCGAATACCTGCAGACGCTTTGGGAGCGCATCGCGGCCGATCCTGATCGGCTACCGGTTCCCGAATGGCATCGACGACTGCTGCAAGAGCGCATCGATTCCCACCGCGAGTCACCAGGCAAGTCGAGTTCGTGGGAAGAGGTTCGTGAGCGGGTGGCTGGGCGGCTACGAGAGCCAGATGCATGACGGTGCGCGTCTCCCTCTCGGCAATCGCTGAAGACGGGGGCCCGACTCAGCCGCACGCGATCGTCTGTTCGAACCGCTGGAACAGGTAGAGCGAATCGTGCGGCCCCGGCGCCGCTTCCGGGTGGTACTGCACCGAGAACACCGGCAGCTCCTTGTGGCGCAGGCCCTCGACCGTCTTGTCGTTGAGGTTCAGATGCGTCACCTCGACCTGGTCGGGCAGCGACTTCGCATCGACGGCATAGCTGTGGTTCTGCGCGGTGATCTCGACCTTCTCGGTCGTCAGGTCCATCACCGGCTGGTTGCCGCCGTGGTGGCCGAACTTCATCTTGAAGGTCTTGCCGCCGAACACGTGGGCGAGGATCTGGTGGCCGAGGCAGATGCCGAACACCGGCACCTTGTGCACCAGGGCGCGCGCGGCGGTGATCGCGTACTTGCAGACGCCGGGATCGCCGGGGCCGTTGCTGAGGAACACGCCGTCGGGCTTGCGTTCGAGCACGGCTTCGGCCGGCGTCGCCGCGGGCACCACGGTCACGTCGAAACCGTTGGCGACCAGCGAGCGCAGGATGTTGCGCTTCATGCCGAAGTCGTAGGCGACGATGCGGCGGCGGCTGGCCAGGGGCTTCGGCGTGGGGGAGGAGAACGGCGACTCGTAGCCCTTGGTCCAGTCGTACGGCTGCGCGGTCGTGACCTGCAGCACGTGGTCCTGGTCGGCGACGCGCGGCGCCTTGCGCACCTTTTCGATCAGGGCGGCCTCCGGGGTCTGCATGTCGCGCGTGATCAGCATCCGCATCTCGCCACCGTCGCGCACCTTGCGCACCAGCATGCGCGTGTCGACGCCGTCGATGCCGGGCACGCCGTGCTGTGCCAGGTAGTCGGACAGTTCGCCGCCCGAGCGGAAGTTGCTGGCGCGGTCGCAGCATTCGCGCACCACCAGGCCCGACATCCAGATGCGCACCGACTCCTCGTCCTCGGAGTTGACGCCGTAGTTGCCGATGTGCGGCTGCGTCAGCAGCACCGTCTGCCCGCGGTAGCTCGGGTCGGTCAGGATCTCCTGGTAGCCGGACATCGAGGTGTTGAACACCAGTTCGCCGATCGCGTCGGCGGCGGCGCCGAAACCGGTGCCCGCCAGCACGGTGCCGTCTTCGAGGGCGAGGCGGGCAGGGGGGTGCTTGCGGCTCAACGTGGTGGTTCCGGGGGGCAGTGCCGATTGACGAGCGCAGCGAGATAGCCAGCGCCGAAGCCGTTGTCAATGTTGACCACGCCGACGCCGGCGGCGCAGGCGGACAGCATCGCCAGCAGAGCGGCGAGGCCGCCGAAGGACGCGCCGTAGCCGACGCTGGTCGGCACCGCGATGACCGGCCGGCTCAGCTGGCCGGCGAGCACCGAGGCCAGCGCGCCTTCCATGCCGGCGACCGCGATCACCACGTTGGCGGCGCGGATCCGTTCCAGGCGCGCGAGCAGCCGGTGCAGGCCGGCGACGCCGACGTCGAAGTGGCGTTCGACGCGCGCACCAGCGATGTCGGCGGTGACCGCGGCTTCTTCGGCCACCGGCAGATCGGCGGTGCCGGCGGCAACGACGGCGACGAGCCCGGTGCGCGGCCGGGCCGCGCGTTCGACCGTCAGGCAGCGCGCGCGCTCGTGGAACACCGCCTCGGGCAATGCCGCGCGCACGGCAGCAGCGTGCGTCTGGTCAGCACGCGTCAGCAGCACGACGTCGCTCTGGCGCAGGATCTCGCGCGCGATCGCCGCCGCCTCGGCCGGCTGCTTGCCCTGGCAGAACACCACCTCGGGAAAGCCGCAGCGGCGCGCGCGGTCGTGGTCGACGTTGGCGAAGCCGAGGTCCTTGGTCGCAGCGGCCGCCGGTTGCAGCGCCGCCAGGGCACCGTCGACGTCCAGTTCGCCGGCGCGCACCTGTTCGAGCAGCGCGCGCAGGCGCGCCTGCGCGTCCTCGCGCTCGGGCGCGGTCATCGCACCGCCGCCTTGCTGCCGGTCTGCGCGGTGGCGGTGGCGTCGAGGTCGAGTCCGCTGTGCTGGCCCTGGCGCAGCAGCAGGCTGCCGAGGGCGGCGACCATCGCGCCGTTGTCGGCGCAGAGCTCGCCGGGCGGCAGCACCAGGTGCAGACCCTGCAGCTGCGGGTGCGCGGCGATTTGTTGCCGCAGCAGCAGGTTGCGCGCCACGCCGCCGCCGATGCACAACGCGCGCACCGGCAGGCGCTGCACGGCGCGCGCCAGCTTCGTCACCAGCACATCGACCACCGCCTGCTGGTAGCAGGCGGCGTAGTCGCGCACGTCTTCGGCGCTCAGCACCGGCGGTGCCGCCAGAGCACCGGGCCCGCGCAGCAGGTACAGCAGCGCGGTCTTGACGCCGGAGAACGAGAAGTCGAGCGAGTCGGGGCCGAGCAGCGAGCGCGGCAGGTCGAAGCGCCGTGCGTCGCCGCCGCTGGCCGCCTGTTCGATCGCCGGGCCGCCCGGATAGGCCAGGCCGAGCAGCGCCGCCCCTTTGTCGAGGGCTTCGCCGGCGGCGTCGTCGCGGGTGGTGCCGAGCCGTTCGGTGCGACCTGGCGCGTGCACCAGCCACAGCGCGGTGTGCCCGCCCGAGGCGATCAACGCCAGCGCCGGCGTCGGCATCGACGGATCGGCGAGGAACGCCGCGTGGATGTGCGCCTGCACGTGGTCGCAGCCGAGCAGCGGAATGTCGTAGAGCCAGCTAAGCGCCTTGGCGGCCGACATGCCGACCAGCAGGCAGCCGACCATGCCGGGCCGGTGCGTGACGGCGATACCGGCGAGCTGCTCGGCGCGCAGGCCGGCGTCGGCCAGCGCCTGCTCGATGATCGGCAGGATCCGCTGCGTGTGCGAACGGCTCGCCACTTCCGGCACGACGCCGCGCCAGCGCTCGTGCAGCGCCACCTGCGAGTGCACGACGTTGCTGCGCACGCGCACACCGTCCTCGACCACCGCGGCCGCGGTCTCGTCGCACGACGTCTCGATGCCGAGGATCAGCTCGCTCATGCCGGGCACCAGCGTAGCGGCGCGATCACTTCACGGCGCCATCGGCCGCGCCGCCGTGGCCGGTGGCGGGCGGCGCCGCCGCGGCGCGCTGCTGCAGCTCCAACAGCGCCGCCGCCAGCTGCGGATCGTCGGCCGGCGGCACGATCTGCGGCATCGCTTCGCCGAGCTTCTGCGCCAGCGCCGCGACCGCAGCGCGATATTTGGCTGGCACGTCGTTGTCGTTCAGCCGGCGTGCCACCGCGTACGCCTGCGCCTCGGTCAGCGCTTCGCCGCGGTCGGGGACGATGCCGCCCTCGTCCTTGCCGTCGCGGGCATTGCGATGCCGGCGCTCGATGTTGCGGCCGTTCGGCGTGTAGTAGTAGGCGGTCGACAGCTTGAGGCGGAAGTCGAGGCCGGTCCACGAGTACACCGTGTTGACCATGCCCTTGCCGTAGGTGCGCGTGCCGACCACGGCCGCACGGTGCTGGTCCTGCAGCGCGCCGGCCAGCACCTCGCTGGCGCTGGCGGTGCTGCCGTTGACCAGCAGCACGAGCGGCAGATCGGGGAAACGGCACTTCGCCGCGTCGGCGGTGAACGACTGCACGACCTCGCTGCCGCGGCGCTTGACCGTGGCGATGCCACCCTGCTGCAGGAACAGCTGCGCGGTGCCGACACACTGGTCGAGGATGCCGCCGCCGTCGAAACGCAGATCGATCACCAGGCCGCGCAGCTGGTCGTGGGCCTCCTGCTGCAGCTGCAGGATCGCCTGTTCGACTTCGTGTCCGGTCCGGCTGTGGAAGTCGGCGATGTGCAGGTAGCCGAGGCCGTGGTCGCGGTCGAGCAGCTGGATCCACTTGACGCTGGCCTTCTGCACCGGCGCGCGCTGCACCGCGACCAGGAACGGCGCCTGCTCGCCGCGCACGACCTCGAGCTGCACCTTGCTGCCCTTCGGGCCGCGCAGCAGCTTGTTGGACGGATCGAGGCGCTGCTCGGGTGCGAGCGTCGCCCACGAGGTGCCGTCGATACCGACGATGCGGTCGCCGACCTGCAGGCCGGCCTGCTCGGCCGGGCCGTCCGGGAACGGCCAGCGCACCACCACGGCGTCGGCGGTGGCGAGGATCACCGCGCCGATGCCTTCGTAGCTGCCGGTCATGTCCTCGTCGAACACCTGCACCTTGGCCGGCGGGACGTACTGGCTGTAGTCGTCGAGCCCGCTGACCATGCCGGTGATCGCGCGGTCGACCAGCTCGGCCGGGTCGTGCGGATCGACGTGCGAACTCAGGATTGCTTCGTGGATCAGCTGCAGCGCCGTGGCCTGCGGCTCGGGCAGCAGGTGCACGCGCCGCTGGCCGATCCAGATCCCGAGCGTCAACGCCGCCAGGATCAACACGCAGTTGGCGATCAGGAACCAGAGCGGAATGCGCGCATCTCGCTGCATGTGCGCTGCATCCTACGCGGCGGCGCGGTCGGCTACTTGTCCTTCTTGGCGCCGGCGTCCTTGCCGTCGTTCTTCGGCTTGTCCTCGGGGATCTCCGGCGGCGCGCCGATCTTCAGCACCACCTCGGTCTTGCCCGGCTCGGCGCTGGTCTCGAACTCGGCGCGGCCGAGCGGCGGGTTCTCGTGGCGATGGTCGTCTACCCGCAGGCCGCTGACCAGGTTGCGGGCGAAG
>Ga0209488_10003167_pt1 | contig 13284 bp, 13 predicted proteins | sample Rivendell_Oct201_8_FD_188349 | JGI IMG/M metagenome (GOLD analysis project Ga0209488, IMG submission 188349) | Vadose zone soil microbial communities from the Eel River Critical Zone Observatory, Northern California, USA -... | ecosystem: Environmental > Terrestrial > Soil > Vadose zone >...
GCGGAACCCTCTCGGAGCGATCCTCACCTCGGCGGGAATGCTGGAGCGGCAGCTGGCGAACGCCGGGGCCGGGAACCAGCTCGCGGCCATGCGCCGCATCATCGACAACGCGTACCGGATCGAGCGAATGGTGCACGACCTGCTCGACTACACCCGCACGGGGCAGGGGCGCAGCCTGCCCATCGCCGCCCGCGACGCGGATCTGCTGGCGCTCTGCCAACAGGCCGCCGACGGCATGCAGGTCCTCCACCCCGACCGCATCCTGGAGCTTTCGGCCCTGGGCGATACGCGGTTGCGGCTCGATCCGGATCGCGCGGCGCAGGTGATCGCCAATCTGGTTGCCAACGCCATCCTCTACAGCCCGAAGGGATCGCCGGTGCGGATCCTGGTGGACGGCAGCGGGGATCCGGTGCTGCTCGAGGTCCGGAACGAAGGTCAGCCGATCCCGCCGGAAACGATGCCCCACCTCTTCGAAGCCTTCCAGCGCGGCGACGCCGGCCGGGTCGGGAACGCCGACGGCCTCGGGCTCGGGCTCTTCATCGCGCAGCAGATCGTGGCGGCGCACGGCGGATCGATCTCCGTGCGGTCCACGGCGGCGGAGGGCACGACGTTCACGGTTCGGTGGCCGCGAAAGGGCTCCTGACCTAACGTTCCCGGACCCGTGTACGCCGCCCTCGCCATCTTTGGAGCGGTCCTTTCCACGCTTGTGCTTCCGGTTCCGGAGGAGCTGACCCTGCTGGGTGCCGGATGGTGGGCGCAGGCGGGAGCGCTGCCTCTCTGGGCTGCCTGGCTGTCGGCCTGGCTGGCCATCGTGGTCGGGGACACTGCCTCATACCTGATCGGACGCGGGTTCTTGCCCCGCCTGCTCCAGACGCGTTTCGGGAAACGCATCGTCTCTCCGGACCTGCGGAAGTGGGCCGAGGATCTCGTCCGCCGCCATGGTTTCCGGGCAATTCTCATCGGGCGTTTCCTGGTGGGGCTCCGCGGGCCCGTGTACCTCGCCATCGGCGCCGCCAAGTACCCGCTGCTGCGCTTCGAGCTGATCAATGGCGCGGTCGGGCTGCTGGAAGTCGCGCTGCTGGTCGCGCTCGGTTACCGGTTCGGCCAATCGGCGAGCCTGGCCCACGAGGTCCGCTGGATCGAGATCGCCGTCGCGATCGCCCTGGTTGCCGTGCTCGTGGTCCCCGTTTTCCTGAAGTCGAAGCTGGTGCGCAAACAACGTCGGGCGGCGAGCGCTTGATACCCGGGCGGCTTGCGTAGCGGCCCGTCGATTCCATACCTTTGCTCATGCGAATCTGGCCCGGCAAGTCCTATCCCCTCGGCGCCACCTACGACGGCGCCGGTACCAACTTCGCGCTCTTCTCCGAGGTGGCGACGAAGGTCGAGCTCTGCCTCGTCGACTCGACCGGAAACGAGCAGCGCTTCCCGCTGCCGGAGCGCACCGGCTACGTCTGGCACGGGTACCTGCCTGCCGTCGAGCCGGGGCAGCGCTACGGGTACCGCGTCCACGGGCCCTGGGAGCCGCAGAAAGGCTTGCGCTGCAACCCACACAAGCTGCTCCTCGACCCCTATGCCCGCGCGATCGAGGGCCACCCGAAATGGGACGAGGCGGTCTACCCGTACAGGCCCGGGCAGGACGATCTGGTCCTCAATGGCGCCGACAGCGGGCCGTTCATGCCGCGTTCGGTGGTGACGAACCCCTACTTCGACTGGACCGACGATCGGGCTCCGAAGCATCCCTGGCACGAGACCGTGGTCTACGAAGTGCACGTCAAGGGCTTCACCCAGCGACATCCGGATGTCCCGGAGGAGCATCGGGGCAAATACCTCGGCTTGGCCTCCCCGGCGGCCATCCAGCACCTGCGCGGGCTGGGCGTCACTGCGGTCGAGCTCCTTCCCATCCACCAGTTCGTCCACTCGCACCACCTCCAGGAGAGGGGCCTGCGCAACTACTGGGGGTACGACACGATCGGCTTCTTCGCCCCGCACAATGAGTACGCGAGCCGCGGCCAGCGCGGCGAGCAGGTGCAGGAATTCAAGACCATGGTGAAGACGCTGCACAAGGCGGACATCGAGGTGTTCCTCGACGTGGTCTACAACCACACCAGCGAGGGCAATCACCTCGGTCCCATGCTCTCGTTCAAGGGAATCGACAACGCGGCGTATTACCGGACAGTCGCCGACGACCCGCGCCACTACATGGACTACACGGGCACCGGGAACTCCCTGAACATGCGGCAGCCGTACGTGCTGCAGATGCTGATGGATTCGCTCCGGTACTGGGTGGAGGAGATGCACGTCGACGGGTTCCGCTTCGATCTGGCGGCGACGCTCGCGCGCGGGCTGCACGAGGTGGACCGGCTGAGCGCGTTCTTCGACCTGATCCAGCAGGACCCGGTGGTCTCGCGTGTGAAGCTGATCGCCGAGCCTTGGGACGTCGGCGAGGGCGGGTACCAGGTGGGCAACTTCCCGCCGCAGTGGTCCGAATGGAACGGGAAGTATCGCGACACCGTCCGCGACTACTGGCGCGGGCAGGATGCGAAGCTCGGCGAGTTCGCGAACCGGTTCACGGGCTCTTCCGACCTGTACGCGTCCACGGGACGGCGCCCCTATGCGTCGATCAACTTCGTCACCGCACACGACGGCTTCACGCTCCGCGACCTGGTCTCCTACAACGAGAAGCACAACGAAGCGAACAAGGAGGACAACAAGGACGGCGAGAGCAACAACCGCTCCTGGAACTCCGGCGCCGAGGGAGAAACGCAGGACCCCAACGTGCTGCAGCTCCGCGCCCGCCAGCAGCGCAACTTTCTCGCCACCCTCCTGCTCTCTCAGGGCGTGCCGATGCTCGTCGCGGGGGACGAGATGGGGCGCACGCAGCGTGGCAACAACAACGCCTACTGCCAGGACAACGAGTTGTCCTGGCTCGACTGGGCACAAGTCGACGAGGACATGCTGGACTTCGTCCGCGGGCTGATCAAGCTCCGGTCCGACCATCGCATCTTCCACCGCCGCGGCTGGTTCCAGGGGCGCGAGCTGCACGGCAGCGACGTGAAGGACCTCACCTGGTTCAGGCCGGACGCGCAGGAGATGTCCGAGGACGACTGGCAGGTCGGATTCGCCAAGTCGCTCGGGGTCTTCCTGAACGGCGCGTCGATCGACCGGCCCGGCGAGCATGGCGAGCGGGTCAAGGACGACAGCTTCTACATCATCTTCAATGCGCACCACGAGCCGCTCCAGTTCACCGTGCCGCCCGAGCAGTTCGGGAAGAAGTGGATCCAGGTGGTCGACACTTCGACGGACAATCCTCCGGAGATCCGGCGCTCGCGGAAAGCGCACTCCTTCGCTCCTGGCGAGAAGCTCGACCTGCAGGGTCGCAGCGTCGCGGTGCTTCGAAACGTCGGGTAGGCACAAGGCTACCGGATCTTCAGCACGATCTTCCCCAGGACGTGCCGCTTGGCGAGCCGTTCGTGCGCCCTGCGCGCTTGCGCCAGCGGATACGCGGCAGCGATCGCCACTTTCAGCTTCGCGGCCTCGACCGCGCGGTCGAGCTGCTGGAACTCGCGCGGCCCCGAGACTGCGTCGTAGGCGATGACCCGGACGCCGCGCCTCTTCCGCGGCGCGGGCTCGACTCCGTTCGGATGGACCAGCCGTCCCCCGCGCCGGATCGCGCCGGCGAGCTTGCGCAGCGCGTCTCCACCCGCGAAGGCAAGCACGGCGTCGAGGCCGTCCGGGGCGAAGCGCCTCGCGGCAGCAGCGAGGTCGTCCCGTTTCCCGTCGACCGCCTGCTCGACGCCGAGCCGCCGGACGAGCGCGATTCCGTCCTTTCCCGAAGCAGTGGCGAACACCCGCGCTCCGCGGAGCCGGGCGAACTGGACGGCGATGGTTCCGACCCCGCCCGACGCGCCGTGGATGGCGAGGGCAGCTCCCTTGCGCAGCCCGAGTCGCTCCACCCCTTGCAGCGCGGTCAGTCCGGTGATGGGGATGGCGCCAGCCTCGCGCAGGTCCAGCCGGCGAGGGGTATGCGCGGCCTTGGCCGCCGGAACCGCCACGTACTCCGCGTAGAAGCCGCCCTTCGGGTTGTCCCAGTTGTAGGAGTAGACCCGGTCGCCGACCCGCAGCCGCCGGACGGCCTTGCCAGCCGCGGCCACGGTTCCCGAGCCGTCGTAGCCGAGCACGATGGGAAAGGGGCGCCGCGTCCCCGGATTCCAGCCTTCGCGGACGTCGGCGTCCCAAGACCCCACCCCTGCCGTGTGCACCGCGATGAGGATCTCTCCGGCGTCCGGGACCGGGACCGGAAGCCGGTGGAGCGTCAAAACCTCGGGGCCGCCAAATCGATCGAGCGCGGCAGCCCGCATCAGCTTCGGGATCAGGGCGGCACCGCCACACCGCCGGCCAGGCTGCTGAGCGCGGCGATGAAGTCCTGCGGGGCCCAGGAGCCGTCGTAGCGCTCTCCGTTGACGAAGAACGTGGGCGTTCCGTTCACGCCGCTGCGGGCGCCGGAGAGGAAGTCCGCCCGGATCTTCGCCGCCACCTCGGGCGAGGCGAAATCGCGCGCGAAGCGCTCCAGGTCGAGCCCCAGCGCGGCGGCGAAACGGAAGAGATTCGGCTGGTCGAGCATGTCCTGGTGCTCGAACAGGAGGTCGTGCATCTCCCAGAAGCGGCCCTGCAGCCCCGCGGCCTCGGCGGCCTGCGCGGCCGGGAGCGCGTGCGGGTGCGCCTGGGCGAGCGGGAAGTTGCGGAAGGCGAAGCGCAAGTCGTCGCCGAGCGCCGCCTGGAGGGCCTTCACCGAGTAGTAGGCCTGCCCGCAGAACGGGCATTCGAAGTCGCCGTACTCGACCAGCTCGATGGGCGCATCCGGGTTGCCTTGCACGTGATCCTGCGGGCCGACCGGCGGCTTCAAGCTCATGACTTCTTCGCTTCCATGCTCTCGAGCGCCTCGAGAATCCCGTCGGCGCCGGGATTGATGCCGATCGGCGATGCGTAGCTCCAGCGGATGATGCCCTCGCGGTCGATGACGAACAACGCCCGCTCGCTGAAGCCGTCCTTCTTGCGATACACCTCGTAGGCGCGCGCGACCTCTCCCTTGGGCTCGAAATCCGCGAGCAGCGGAAAGCGCAGCTTGCGATCCTTGGCGAACGCCGCGTGGCACCACACCCCATCGACGGAGATGCCCATGATCTCGGCGCCGTACCGGCGGAACTCAGGAAGCAGCTCGCTGTAGATCGGGAGTTGGTCGCTGCATACCGGGCTCCAGTCGGCCGGGTAGAAGGCCAGGATGACCCGCCTGCCCCTGAGCTCGCTGAGCGAGACCTTCTGGTCGGGGGTAGAGTTGAGAGTGAAGTCCGGCGCCTGTTTTCCAGCTTCCAGTGCCATGAACGGAAGATCCGGAGTGCGCGCCCGTTCCACTATCCGGGCGTCTCGGTACTCCGTTCGTCACTGAACACTTGCTTACCCGAGCAGCAGCACTTCGGGCGCAGGCCCGCCGGTGCAACGGCAAGTCCGCGGATGCATTCCGACCTGGGCCTCGTCCCACTCCTGCTGCGCGTGCTGGACGAGCCTCTGGACGGCCATGCCCGAGACAAGATCGGTGGTCCTCCACTCCATGCCGACCTCACCCTGGTCGGTCCACACCACCCGGCCGAATGCCTCGAGCTGAACGCCGCCCGGACCCGCCTCGGGCAAGGCCACGCGGATATGTTGTCCCTGGATCCCGGCGTCCGCCGGAATCGCGGCGAGGCGCGCCCCGTGCCGGCTGACGTCGCGCATCCGGCAAAGCAGGGCCGCCAGCCCGTCGGGTTCGGCGAGGATGAGCTGATCGCTGGCGAGGCGTACCTCCGAGCGCTCCGAGGCGCCCTCCAACTTCTCGAGGCAGCGCTGGGCGCCGGCCAGCTCGAGCCAGAGGCCGCCGCCGGAGGGGCGCGCCCAGACCCAGCCGCGCAAGAGCGTGTTCTGGGTGCTCGAGGAGAAGTCCACCTCCAGGGATACCACCGCGCCTTTGGGAGCGATCGCCCCTGGGAAGAAAAAATACCCGTTTCCGTCTACGAGATGGACGTGCTCCCGCAGACGGCGCGGGCTGTCGATCTGGTAACGAAGCCGCAACGCCATCGCCCACCTCCCCAGACAGCGCCATAGCAAGCCGCCCGCCAGTGCCCAGGTGTCGGAAATCACGTGGCTCTGGAATGATGTCGCGTGCACGAGGCGACTGCGGCGGAACGGCGATGCCCATCGGGATGCAGCGGTTTTCCCCGGCGCACCCCGGGCGTTCCCCGCCGGGGCGACGCGGTTCCTGTATGATGCAGCGCCATGGCGGACCTCGCGGAGCTGCAGAGCAAGCACGCGGATACTGCCCGCTTCGCGGCCGGGATGGCCGAGGAAAAGGATCCGCAGCGGCTTCAGCAGATGGCGGAGCAGCTACAGGCGCGATGCGCCGAGCTGGGCCGGATGGCCCGGGCGCTGGAAGCAGCGGCGACGCCGGAGCGCGCCGCGGGGGGTGAGGCACGCGTCGTGCTGACTTTGGACCAGAGGCAGCGGATCGCCGAGCAGACCGGGGCGGGCATCGAGACGGTCACGTTGCGGGACAGCCCGGAGCGCGCCTGGTCGAGGCAGATGCCGGCGGTCGAACCGCGCCAGGTCGAGGCGATGGCCGCCCGGGAAGCCGCGGCGTCGCGCCTGCGGGCTGAAACCCGCGCGCAGGTGGAGAAGATCGTCCGCGAGCTGGAGAACCTGGACGTGCCCGAGCTCGCCGAGACCATCGCGGAGTTGCGGCGCGACCCGACGCTCGGACTCCCGGGGAAAGGATAGGAGGGGAGCATGCCTGGCCTGAGCCCCATCAAGATCCTCGGCAACGTCAAGTTCATGTCGAACAACCTGAAGCTCCCCACCCAGAAGGCCTCAGGAGACGCAAAGGGCTGGGGCGAGAAGTACTTCCGGGACCGGGATCAAGAACCGGGCGAGATGACGGGCGCGCCCCGGGTGATCCCGCCCTGGTTCTTCCCGCAGAAGCCCGGCTACAAGCACCACCAGAAGAGCTGCGACGAGATCGGCAAGGCGTTCAAGGACTTCCATGACGCAATGATCGACGCGGTGCAGTTCGCGCACCAGATGTGGAAGCTGCAGGCCAAGTTCCAGAACCTGAAGGTCATGGCGATCGCGGCCATCGGCACGCCCGGCTGCCTCGACGGACCCGAGCTGGAGAGCTTGATCAAGCAGGCGCCCTCCTGCGCCGCCTTCACGGGCAACATGGCGAAGCACCGCGATGCGGTGGCCAAAGGCGTGTCGAAAGCGTTCAAGAACTGGCAGGGCCAGGTCACGGTGCCGGGGTTGCCCTGGTATCCGGCGTTCGCGGCGTTTCCCGGACCGATGGCGCCGCCGATGCCCAACATCCCCATGCCGCTGATCTGCTGCATCTCGGCAAAGATGACGGACATCATCCTGCCCGACACGATGACCAAGGAGATGGACGACGCGCTCGACGGGGGGCTCAAGAACAAGGACCCCGAGAAGCAATACCACGCGCTCCACGACGCCATCGCCACCGTGCTCGCGCTCGCCTTCCTCATGTGGCTGCCCTCCCAGCAAGTGATGCTGGTGCTCGGGAAGGGTCCGATCCCGACGTTCGCGCCTCCCTTCGTGCCGGTCGGTCCCGTGATGGCCGGTGACAACATCGCCATGCCCGGCCATTTGATGATGTGAGCCCGCCGCGCATGAGGAGTTGGCGATGCGGGTGGCGGTGATCGGCGGCGGGATCGCCGGCCTTTCGGCGGCGCACGAGCTGATCCGCGGAGGCGCGCAGGCCGTCGTCTTCGAAGCCGAAGCACGGCCGGGCGGCAAGGTCGGCACTCACGCCGAGCAGGGCTACCTCACCGAGGACGGGCCGAACTTCATCGCTCGCCCGCTCGACGCCCTGCTCGACGCCGGCGGGTTGCGTGGCGAGGTGATCCGGCCACGGCCGCCCACCACGCGCTGGGTCCGCATGGAAGGCCGGGTACTGAAGGCGCCGAGCCTCTCGCTCCTGGCGCGCGCCGGCGTCGGACGGGCGCTGCTCGAGCCGCTCTTCGCCCGACCCCTGCGCGACGACCTCCCCCTCCGAGCATTCCTCGAGCAGCGGCTGGGACGGCGCGCCGGCGGTCTCGCAGCGCAGGTGATGAGCGCCGGCGTGTACGCGGGCGACCCTGATTCGCTCTCCGCGCGGGACGCATTTCCCACGCTCGGAGCGCTGGCCGAGAAGGGCTCGCTCATCCTCCAGGGGCTCCGGAGAAGGAAGGGACCAGCCCGCGAAATCTGGACGCTGCGCCGCGGTCTCGGAAGCCTCGCCGGGGCCGCCGCCCGCGCGCTCGGCGACCGGTTGCGGCTGGGCGCGCCGGTCGCGCGCCTGGCCCCCTCGCGCGGAGGGTGGGACGTGGAGGGCGAAAGGTTCGACGGGATCGTGCTGGCGATCCCTGCCCGGGCCGCGGCCGAGGTCGCCCGCGCGTTCGCCCCAGGATTCGCCGACGGCCTCCACGGGCTGCGCAGCGCGCCGGTGACCATCGTGCACCTCGGGCTTGCGCCGGACGGGCTGCCGCGCGGGTTCGGGATGATCGACGCCGACGGAACGCTGCACGGAATCGGCACCCTCCTGCCGGGCAGCATGCTCCCAGGCCGCGCGCCCGCCGGACGCACGCTGGTGACCTGCATCTGCGGGGGCGCGCGGCATCCGGAGCGGGCGGCGCTGCCGGACGGGGAGCTGGTGTCGGGGTTGATGTCCGATCTGCGCGCCATCTGGGGTCTGCGGCAGCGACCCGATTACGTGCGGGTGGTGCGCTGGCGCGACGCCATTCCACAGTATGCAATCGGGCACCGCGAGCGGGTGGCCAGGCTCCGGGAGCTGCTCGCCGGACTCCCGCCCATCGAACTGGCCGGAGCCGAGTACGACGGAGTGAGCGTGCCCGACGTCGCGCGGTCGGGCGCGGAGGCCGCCGCGCGCCTCGCTCGCTAGAGTCCACGTCAGGCGTGCTGCAGCTTTGTCTTGAAGTCCACAGATTTCACCGATGGCCGGCCTGCAGGGCAGGGTCAAGAACGCCCTCGACGAAGCGCGCATGCTGGTGCTGGGCGCGCAGGTGCTCCTCGGCTTCCAATACCGCGGGTTCTTCGAGAAGGCCTACGACGAGCTCAGCCCGGCCGAGCGCGCGCTGAAGATGGCCGCCCTGTTCGCGCTGCTGGCGACGATCGGAGCCCTCTTCCTCATCGCCAGCCGGCACCGGATCGTCGAGCGAGGTCGCGACAGCGCCCGGTTCCACCGGTTCACCAGGGCGGTGATGCAGGTCGTCCTGCTGCCGTTCGCGCTGGCGCTCGGTTTCGACCTGGCGATCGCCGGCAACCGCATCGGCGGCGCTGCAACCGGCGCCGCTGGTGGCGCGCTCACGCTGGCCGCCGCGCTGGCGCTCTGGTACGGCCCTTTCGCCCTGCGCGGGCGGCGGATCGCCGAGGAAGCGGAGGATGCAATGGAGGACACTCCCCTGCAGCACCGGATCGTCGAAGTGCTGACCGAGGCCCGCGTGCTGCTTCCCGGAGTGCAGGCGCTGCTCGGGTTCCAGCTCGCCATCGTGCTGATGGAGACGTTCGCGAAGCTTCCGCGGGATGCGCAGCTCGTTCATCTCGCGAGCCTCGGCTTCGTCACCCTCGCCACCATCGTGCTGATGGCGCCCGCCGCCTATCACCGCATCGTCGAGAGGGGACGCGATACCGAGCGCTTCCACAGCTTCGCCTCGCGGATGCTGCTGCTGGCGCTGGCGCTGCTCGGCCCGGGGTTCTCCGGGGACCTGTACGTGGTGTTGCAGCGGGCGGGCCTTGCCGGGGCAGCCCTTTTCGTGGCTGCGGCGACGCTGCTCGTCTTCTACGGCGCCTGGTTCGGGGCCATGTTCCTGCTCCGGCGGCGCCGTGCCCCGGCGCTCCGCGACAGGACCGCCTGAGCCGCTTGCACCGCCATCGACTACAATCAGCGGCCCGATGGACGTCGCGCTCTTCGTGCCCTGCTACATCGACCAGCTGTACCCCCGGGTCGGCCTCGCCACCGCGGAGCTGCTGGAGAGGCAGGGCGTCCGGGTGCACTTTCCCGAGGCGCAAACATGTTGCGGCCAACCGATGGCCAACTCCGGCTTCTTCGACGATGCCCGACAGCTCGCGCGCAAGATGCTCGACGTGTTCTCGCCGTACGAGCACGTGGTCTGCCCGTCCGGCAGCTGCACGAGCATGGTGCGCAACCACTATCCGGAGCTGCTGCCCGGCGACCCCAAGGTCGCGGCGCTGCGGGCGAAGACGCGCGAGCTATGCGAGTTCCTGCACGACGTTCTTCAGGTCCGGCCGCGCGGCCGCTTCGACGCCCGGGTCGGTCTGCACCAGAGCTGCCACGCCTTGCGCGAGCTGCGGATGGGAAGCGGCAGCGAGAGGCTGGTCCCGCCGTATTCCAAGACGCGGGCGCTCCTGGAAGGGATCGAAGGGCTCGAGCTCGCCGAGCTGTCGCGAGCGGACGAGTGCTGCGGATTCGGCGGCACCTTCGCCGTCAGCGAGGAGGCGGTCTCCTGCGCCATGGGACGCGACCGGGTGGCCGACCACGAGCGGGCGGGCGCCGAGGTGATCACCGGCGCGGACAGCTCCTGCCTCATGCACCTGGACGGGCTGATCCGGCGCGACGGCAAGAAGCTTCGCGTCCTGCACGTCGCCGAGCTGCTGGAGGAAGCGACCCGATGAGCGAGCATTCCCAGCGCGCCGGAGGGTTCGTCGCGGACCAGCCGCGCATGCACTGGCACGACCAGGCGGTCTGGTTCGTCCGCAACAAGCGCGACATCGCGCGCAGCTTCGTGCCCGAGTGGGAGGAGCTGCGCAGCCTGGCCTCGCAGATCAAGGCGCACACCCTCTCCCGGCTCCCCGACTACCTGGAGGAGTTCGAGAGGAACGCGGCCGCCGCGGGCGCCAGGGTCCACTGGGCGCGCGACGCCGCCGAGCACAACCGCATCGTGCACGGGCTGCTGCGCGAGCGCGGAGTGACGCGGCTGGTGAAGAGCAAGTCCATGCTCACCGAGGAGTGCCACCTCAACGAGCACCTGGAAGCGCACGGCGTCGAGGTGGTGGATACCGACCTGGGGGAGCGGATCGTGCAGTTCCGGCGCGAGCCGCCCTCGCACATCGTCATGCCCGCCATCCACCTCAAGAAGGAGGAGATCGGGGAGCTCTTCCACGAGAAGCTCGGGACCCCTGCCGGTCTTTCGGATCCGACGCAGCTCACCGAGGCCGCCCGGGGGCACATGCGCGAGAAGTTCCTCGCCGCGCAGGCGGGGCTCACCGGGGTGAACTTCGCCGTCGCCTCCACCGGCGGAGTAGTGGTTTGCACCAACGAAGGCAACGCGGACCTGGGCACGTCGCTGCCGCCCATCCACATCGCCTGCATGGGAGTGGAAAAGATGGTGCCCTCGCCGGAGGCGCTGGCGGTGTTCCTCCGGCTGCTGGCGCGCAGCGCCACGGGACAGCCGATCACGACGTACACGTCGCATTTCCAGGGCCCGCGTCCCGGGGCGGAGATGCACATCGTGATCGTGGACAACGGGCGCAGCCGCATCCTCGCCCGCGAGGAGTACCGGAATTCGCTCAAGTGCATCCGTTGCGCCGCTTGCATGAACACCTGCCCCGTGTACCGGCGCAGCGGCGGCCACAGCTACGGCGTGACAGTCGCCGGGCCCATCGGCTCGGTGCTCGCCCCGCACATCGATCCGAAGAAGCACGCCGGACTGCCCTTCGCCTCCACCCTGTGCGGATCCTGTACCGACGTCTGCCCGGTGCGGATCGACCTGCACCACCAGCTCCTCGCCTGGCGCGGCGAGCTGGCCGCCCGCGGGCTGGTGCCGCTCCACAAGCGCATCGTCTCCAGGGTGGGCGCGTGGGTGCTGGCGCGGACCTGGGCCTATCGCATCTTCGGCAAGCTGCTCCGCGTCCTCGGGCCGCGCATCCCCAATCCCTGGACTCGCCAGCGTGAGCTGCCGCCGATGCCGCGCGAGAGCTTCCGCGCGCAGTGGAAAAAACGTGTCCGCCCGCGATGACATCCTGAGAGCGCTGCGCGCGGCGGCGCCCGCTCCCGCGCCGCTGCCCGACCTGGCTCGCCTCAAGGCGGTGCAGTACCCTGACCTGCGCGAGCGGTTCGCGAAGAGCGTGGTCGAGGTCGGCGGCCGCTGCGTGCTGGTGGACGGCACGCTGGAGGACGCGCTCCGCGCAATCCCGGAGTACGCGTCCGCGCGCAAGGTCGTCTCGCTCCTGCCGGGAGTCGGCAGGGCCAACGTGGACCTGGCGTCGGTGTCCGATCCGCACGACCTGCAGGACGTCGATTTCTGCGTCCTGCCGGCAGAGCTGGGAGTGGCCGAGAACGGCGCCTGTTGGATCGTGCAGCACGGCGGTCCGAACCGGTCGGGAGCCTTCCTCACCCAGCACCTGGCGGTGGTCGTCCGCGCCGATGCGCTGGTGCACAACCTGCACGAAGCGTACGCGCGCGTGACCGTTCCTTCCCCGGGATTCGCCATGTGGCTGTCCGGCCCCTCCAAGACGGCGGACATCGAGCAGGCGCTGGTGATCGGGGCCCACGGGGCGCGCTCCTGCACGGTGCTGGTCACCCCCACTTGAAGAAGTGACGTGTTTGTGGTCGATCCCCAGGCATGATCGAAGTGACCGGATCCGCGTCCGCGGAAGTGTTGTCAAAGCCAGCCCTTGCGTTCCTCGAGGAGCTTCACCGCGCCTTCGAGTCCCGGCGGCAGGAGCTCTTGCAAAGGCGACTCGAGCGCTATCGAAAGCTCGCGGCCGGCGCGGCCTTCGACTTCCTCCCGGAAACGGCCAGCGTGCGGGCCGGCGACTGGAAGGTCGCCCCCACTCCGGCGGATTTGGAGAAGCGCCACGTCGAGATCACCGGGCCGGTCGAGCGGAAGATGATGATCAACGCGTTGAACTCGGGCGCCGACGTGTTCATGTCGGACTTCGAGGACTCGCTCTCGCCCACCTGGAGCGCCGTCCTCCAGGGGCACGCCAACCTCAAGGACGCGGTCCGTCGCAAGCTCACCTTCACCTCGCCGGAAGGGAAGTCCTACAAGCTGAACCAGAAGATCGCGACGCTGCTGGTCCGGCCGCGCGGCTGGCACCTGCCCGAGAAGCATCTCCAAGTCGAGGGCAAGCCGGTCTCCGGCGCGCTCGCCGATTTCGGGCTCTTCTTCTTCCACAACGCGCGCGAGGCGCTGGACCGGGGCACCGGTCCCTACTTCTATCTGCCGA
>Ga0209488_10003168_pt1 | contig 13283 bp, 12 predicted proteins | sample Rivendell_Oct201_8_FD_188349 | JGI IMG/M metagenome (GOLD analysis project Ga0209488, IMG submission 188349) | Vadose zone soil microbial communities from the Eel River Critical Zone Observatory, Northern California, USA -... | ecosystem: Environmental > Terrestrial > Soil > Vadose zone >...
CCTGCCGGAAGCGGCAATCCCGCAGAGCCAAGCCTGGTATGGCAAGATTTTTGGCGCCAAGGCCAGCCTGCGCAACAACGCTCCGGTCGCGGACGTGCCTGGCGTGCAACTGCGCTTCAACAAGGCTGACATGGCGCAAGCGCCCACCAAAGGGCGCGTCCTCGACCACATCGGCTTTGACGTGAAGGACCTGCAGGCCTTCATCAAGAAGCTTGAAGCCAACGGCATCAAGCTCGATCGGCCCTACACCAAGAACGAGCAGACCGGCGCCGCGCTGGCCTTCATTACCGACCCGTGGGGCACCTACATCGAGCTGAACGAGCGGCCCAACCCGGCCTATATCAACTGAGGTTTGTTCCACGACATGTTGCTCCCTCTCTCCGCTTTCGGGGAGAGGGAGTGATTTCCGTGCTTGCAGTCGCGCGCGGGCGTGAGATTTCTTGGCGCTACAGGACTGTCGCCGCTTGGTCCGGCTCTCAGGGCTTTTGAGCCTGAGGCGCCTGTTGCGAACGGACAGCGTCACAGGCTCGCGTTACAGTGACGAGCTCCAATCGCTGCGCGAGGCGTGCTTGAACAGATCGCCGTCGCGCCGCGAGAACAGCTGATCCGCCGCCGATCCATCGGGACGGCACAGTTTCAGCGTGACGCGGCCGCTGGCCTTGCGGGGTCGGGCAATGACACGCGCGCCGGCCGCCGGCGCCGGCCTTCGCGACAGCGCCACATAGCTGAACTTCTCGTCTTCCCAAGGAACATCCGCCCCCTTGGCTTGCCGATGCAGGCGCGAGCGGGCGACGCGCCTGGCGAAATGGCACCAGTCGGGCGGCTGCAGCGGGCATTCATGCGCATGCGGACAAGGCGCGATGACATGGGCGCCGCTCTCGATGAGCTGGCGGCGCGCCGCGAGAATACGTTGCCAGCCGGCCGGCGTTCCCGGCTCGACAATGACCAGCGTGTCGGCGGTCAGGCGCCACAGCCGTTCCAGCGTGAGTTGGCGAGCATTCGGTGCCAGCTCGTTGAGCACATACGCCAAGGTCACCAGATCGCGTGGTGCGCCATCAATGGCGTCCGAAGCGACATTCGCGATGCGCCAGGTCATGTTCGGCAAGTCGGCCTCGGCCGCGAGCTCCTCTCCGCAGGCCCGCAGCAGCGGGCTCGCCTCCACAAGCCAAGCATCGGCGAGAGCGGGCCAGCAGTCGGCCGCGGCCCAGAGCGCGGTCGCGGGGCCTGCGCCGATGTCGAGCATCGTCCTGGGTGCGAAATCGGGGCGGGCCTCGGCGATGGCGACAAAGGTTGCGCGCACCGCCGCATAGGTTGCCGGCAGGCGGACCGCGACGTAGGCGAGCGCGTCGCGCCGGCTTGCGACATAGAACGCGCCATCGCGCCGCTCTTCGCGATAGCGCTGCGAAAGCGCCGCCGCGGCGGTGGCGAGATCAGCGAGCGCAACGCCGTCCAGGGCGCGGTCGATGGCCTGGCGCAACAGAGGTGGTAGTTCCATCGATCTCCCATGGCTGGCGCGCGCAGGCTGGTCTTGCGCGCGCACAGCTTGCGGTGGAATACTTGCAGCAGATGGGAGGAAACGACGGCTGTCAACCGCAGCGGCTGACGGCTTGTGTCGATTGCGAGCGCATGAGCTCCAATCAGCACGATGCGCGTGTGCAGCCTGTGACGTCCGGCCATCTGCACCATCGCTTTTGCCCACGCTCACCAGTGAGGCTCAAATGACCACACATCCCCAATCCGATGAGATCGAATCCGGTGTAAACCGTCGCGGCCTGGTTCAGGCCTTGGCGGCAGGTGCGGCGGCGAGCATCGCGACGCCGGCATCGGCGCAAACGGTATCGGTGCAACAGCAGGGTTCCGTGCTGGCCGAAGCGGCCAGCGCCGATTATGCCCGCGATCCGACCCGCTGGGGCAGCGCCGAAGTCGCGGGTCTGTTCCCGGGCTTCAAGCACATCGACATGCGCACCAAAGGCGCGATCATTCGCCTGCGTCATGGCGGCTCCGGCCCGCCCTTGCTGCTGCTGCACGGCAACCCCAACAATCATGTGCTGTGGTACGCGGTCGCGTCGCGGCTTGCGGAGCGCTATCACGTCGTGCTGCCCGATCTGCGCGGCTATGGTGACAGCTCGTTGCCCGAGCCCGGCCCCAACCTGATCAACTACAGCTTTCGCGTCATGGCGGAGGACATGATCGAGGTGATGGCCAATCTTGGCCATCAGCGCTTCTTCCTCGGCGGCCACGACCGCGGCGCGCGCGTGAGCCATCGCATGTGCCTCGATCATCCGGAGCGGGTCATCAAGATGTGCCTGCTCGACATGCTGCCGAACTATCATGTGTGGACCAGCGCCAACAAAAACTGGGCGATGAGCTCCTGGCACTGGCTGTTCATGGCGCAGCCGGAGCCGTTCCCGGAGACGCTGATGAGCGCCGTTCCGGGCGAGTGGTTCCTGAAGAGCCGCGCCGGCAGCCGCAATCCACCCAAAGTCGTGTTCGACGAGTACATCCGCTGCTACACCAAGAAGACCATCATTGGCTCCTGCCGTGATTATCGCGCCGGCGCGCGGATCGACTTTGAGATGGACACGGCCGACAAGGATCGGCAGATCGAGACGCCGCTTCTGGTTCTCTGGGGAACGCGCGGGCAGCCGCCGACGCAGGAGTTTCCGACCGTGTGGCGCAAGTTCGCGAAGAACCTCGCCGATGCGCAGCCACTGCCGACCGGCCACTATCTGCAGGAGGAGGCGCCGGATCAGGTCTACGACTATTTCGTGAAGTTCCTCACGGCGTAGTATCTTCTGTGCTCGATGACATGAGCCATAGTGCGCCATAAACGGTGCAGCATTCTCCGTTCGTCCCCGCGGAAGCGGGAGCCCCAGTCTTGGAGAGACTGACATGCTTGGCGCTGGGTCCCAGCTTGCGCGGGGACGAACGGAGAGATCGCAAGCCATCCCCACTGGTTTGGCGCGGCGTTTTGGCCAATCGAAATCACGGGCGCATGAGATTTGAATGGCGCCTGCTGCGGGGTAGCGTTGGCACCCATCTATGCGAGGCGGCAAGATCGATGTTGCGTCTCCAGGTTTGGCCGAAACGGCATGTACAGGAACGATATGTGTGAACAGCGTGCGATAACGAGAATGTCTCTTCCCCGCCAATCCAAAGCATGGTTCCGTGGCGTTGCCTGCTTTGCGTGGATGAGCGCCGCGCTCGCGGCGTCCCCCGCGCTCGCCCAATCGCAAGCTGATTTCTTCCGCGGCAAGACGGTGTCGCTGCTCATCGGGTTTGGCCCTGGCGGCGAGGACGATCTGTGGGCGCGCACGGTGGCGCGTCATCTGATGACGTACATACCCGGCAATCCCAACGTGGTGCCGGTGCATACGCCGGGCTCCGGCGGGCTCCTGGTCGCCAACCGGCTCTACAACACCGCCGCCAAGGACGGCACCGTGCTCGGCATGATCAATCGCGGCATCGTGTTCGAGCCGCTGCTCGGCGGCCAGGGCGCGCAGTTCGACGCCCTCAAGCTCAACTATATCGGCAGCCCCGGCCGCGACACCACGGTCTGCGCCGCCCGCAAGGATGCCGCGGTGCGGAGCCTGCAGGATCTCTACAGCAAGGAGCTTTCGGTTGGCGGCACCGGCTCTGGCGCCGACACTGCGATCTATCCGGAGTTCCTGGCCGCGCTGCTCGGCATGAAGTTCAAGCTGGTCAAGGGCTATCAGGGCTCGCACGAAATTCAGTTGGCGATGGAGCGCAACGAGGTGCAGGGCATCTGCCTTGCCTATGACTCGCTCTCGCGCGGCAATCTCGCGCGCACTGGCGGGATCAATGTGCTGCTGCAGGCCGCGCTCACGCCTGATCCGCGCGTCAAGGATGCCCCGATGGTGATCGAGGCCGCGCGCTCGGCGGAGGATCGCAAGGCGCTGGAATTGTTCTTCGCGCGCGCCGCCATGGGGCGCCCGTTCGTGGCGCCGCCCGGCGTGCCGGCGGAGCGCCTCGCGACGCTGCGCACGGCGTTCGATGCGGCGCTGGCCGATCCGGCATTTCTCGAGGATGCCAGGAAGCAGAACCTCAACGTGGTGCCGGTCTCGGCGCGTGAGATGACCGACTTGGTGAGCAAGGCCTACGCCACGCCGCCGGATGTCGTGCAGCGCACCATCCGGGCGCTCGGGCGGGGCAGTTAGGCTATTGTTTCTCTACTGTATGTTCGTCCTTGGGCTGCAGCGCGATCTTCATGCGCTCGCGCACGTCTTGCGGCGCGCCGAGCAGACCGACGATGATGTCCTGCAGCTTCTCGCCGGTCATCGGCCGGATCTCCATGTTCTCCTGCGTGGCAGCGGTGATGAACTCAGGATCCTTGACGGTGGCCGCAAAGGCGGCCCGCAGCGCCGCCACACGCTCCGGCGGCACGCCCGGCGTGGTGGCGAGCGGCCTTCCGACCGCGGAGGACTGCGCCATGAAGCTGAGCAGCGGCTTGTCCTGCGGCTTCACCGGCTGATCCACGATCAGCGGCACGTCCGGCAGCGCCGGCTCCTTCTCGACGCCGGCCTGGATCAGCGGAATGATCAGTTTCTGCGGAATCCAGGTCGGCTTCGACGCCATCCAGCCAGAGTAAGGATTGGTGCCGCGGCCTTCGACCTCGCCGCGCTCCATCGCAAGGTCGATGTGCTGGCCGCCCGGATAGCCGAACACGATCTTGAACTTGGTGCCGAGCACGTTGTTGTAGAACGCCGGATACTGCACGGAGGCTGAGCCGGCGCCGGTGGTGCCGATGGTGGTCACGCGCTGCTTGGCGTCTTCGAACGTTTTGGTCGGCGAGGTGTGCCAGACCACCAGCAGCTGGTTGGAATAGACCACATTGCCGATCCAGTTGAACTCGCGCAGATCGGCCTTGAGCTGTGGCGACATGCCGAGCGCCTGGTCGGCGGCCAGCCCCTGGCTCACGATGCCAACCACCGTGCCGTCGCGTGGCGCGACCTGCGCCATGTAGTTGGCGGCCGTGATGCCGCCGCCGCCGGGCATGTTCACGGCGACAAACTGCGGATTGCCCGGAATGTGCTTGCCCATGAAACGGGCGAGCAGCCGCGAATACTGGTCGTAGTCGCCGCCCGGCGTGGTGCGCACGACCATGCGAATCTGCTTGCCTTTGTAGAAGTCGGCGACCGGATCGGCGAACGCCGCGCTCGACATGACCGGTAGGGTCAGCAAGCCAGCAAGCACCGCTCCTGTGATCCGAGGCATGGTGTTCGCTCCCGTGTTTGCGCGCATGCGCTGCACCGTGGTCGTGCCGCGACCATCTTGTTGGCACCGGAATTATTGGCACATCGCGCTATTCCGCGGCCTGCGACTTGGCAGCGCGGGCGCGCTAAGCGGTTGGCTTTTCCATGAGCGCGAGCAGCCCCTGCAGCAGTTGCATGGGGCGGGGCGGGCAGCCGCGGATGTGGAGGTCGACAGGGATCACGTCCTTGACGCCGCCTGCGACCGCATAGCTTCCGGCGAAGATGCCGCCATCGGCGGCGCAGTCGCCGATCGCGACGACCCATTTGGGATCGGGCGTCGCGTTATAGGTGCGCTCAAGAGCCTCGCGCATATTCTTCGTGACAGGGCCGGTCACCATCAGCACGTCAGCGTGCCGCGGCGAGGCGACGAAGCGCAGCCCGAACCGCTCGAGATCGTAGAACGCGTTGTTGAGGGCGTGAATCTCGAGCTCGCAGCCGTTGCAGGAGCCGGCGTCGACCTCGCGGATCGAAAGACTGCGGCCGAGCCGGCGTCGGGCCGCAGCATCAACCTTGCCGGCAAGCTCGGCGAGCGCTGCGTCGTCGGGAGCGGGTGGCGCTTCGGTGAGCGGCCGGTTCAGCATGCCTTCAAGCAATGTCCGTCGCATAATCGCTTCTCACTTGCTTTCAAACAAACTCCAGGCTTTCTGAAAGATCTCGCGCGAGCCGCGGGTTCCACCTCTCCCATAGCCCGCGAAGACGGGCGTGAACGCCCTTAAGCCGGGGAGAGGGAGCGCGCAGAGTTTGCCGCGCAGTTTGCTGTTCATCTCAAGCGCCAAGGAGAACATCACAGATCGTGACCCGAGTAGGAGCAGTTGAACGACTTATTACAGAGCGGGAAGTCGGCGACGATGTTGCCTTCGATCACCACTTCGAGCAGCGGCCACTGAAACCACGAGGGATCGCGCAGGTGGCAGCGCGTCACGCGCTCGCCATCGAGGCGCACCCAAACGAGCACGTCGCCGCGGAACGCTTCTGCGAGGCCAAGTCCTTCGCGGATTTCGCCGGCAGGCGTCACGTCCGCCTTGATCGCGCCATCGGGCAACCGCTGCATCACCTGCTCGATCAGCGACCGGCTCTGCTCGACCTCCTCGATGCGGATCCACACGCGGGCATCGACATCGCCGGCGTCGCGCGTCGGCACTTCGAACGAGAGCTCGCCATAAGGCGCGTAGCGAAGCACTTTGCGCGCGTCGAAGGCGCGGCCGCTGGCGCGTCCGACATAGCCGCCGGCGCCAAACTGGCGGGCGTAATCGGAGCGCAGAATGCCGGTCTGCGCGGTGCGGTCCTGCAGCGACGCGGTGTTGTCGTAGAGCCCGACAAGCCGCGGGAACACGCGTCTCACTTCGGCCAGCAGCGCCGTCAGCGCCGCCATCCCGCCGGCGGCAAGATCTTGTGCGAGGCCGCCTGGCACCACGCGGTCCATCATCAGGCGGTGGCCGAAGCAGGCATCGGCCGCGCGCAGCGTGCGCTCGCGCAGGATGCCGCATTGCGCATGCATGATCGAGAACGAGGCGTCGTTGCAGATCGCGCCGATGTCGCCGAAATGGTTGGCGAGGCGTTCAAGCTCGGCCATCAGGACACGCAGGTAGCTCGCGCGCGAGGGCACCGCGACGTCAAGCGCGGCTTCGACCGCATGCGCAAAAGCGAGCGCATAGGCGACCGTGCTATCGCCCGAGGTGCGTGAGGCGAGGCGCGCGGCCTGGTCGAGCGACGCGCCTGCCATCAGGGATTCAATGCCTTTGTGAACATAGCCCAGCCGCTGCTCGAGCCGCACCACCGTTTCGCCATTGGCGGTGAAGCGGAAGTGGCCGGGCTCGATGATTCCGGCGTGCACCGGGCCAACCGGAATCTGGTGCAGGTTCTCGCCTTCGACCGGCAGGAAGACATAGGGTGCGTGAGGTGTGTCGGCCTTGCGCACCGCAGCGAGCGGCTGCTCAACACCCCAGAAGCCGAGATCGAGCCAAGGCCGCTCGTCGAGTGCACCAACGGGCGTGAGTCCGAAGAGATCATGCACCGCACGCTCGAGCCTGATCGCGGGCGGATGCAAAGCGCCGATCGAAGGGAAAGTTCCGTCGCGGCATTCAAGCGTGAGAACCGCAATGTCGGCCGCGCGCTCGTCGAGCACCGCCATGTGGACGGCGTCCTTGTCGCCCCAGAGGCCGAGCAGCGTCCAACGCCCGGCCTTGAGCTCCTCGCCTGCTTGCCGCCAGCCGTCTGCGCTCACGACAACGCGCGGCCAGGGACGGTGGGCCGGGACGCGCTCGCCTGCGATCCTGTCGATGATCATGTCGCTAATCCTGGCTACCCGAGCAGCTTGGCGACGTTCTGGAACCAGGCGACGAGATGCGGCGGCATGTAGACGCCGGCGACGCACACCAGCCCGAGGTGTGCGAACATCGGCACGAAGGAGGCTTTGGCCTCCGCTGTCGGCCCGCGCGGCTCACCAAATGCAATGCTGTTGAGGCGCAGGAACAGACCCGCGAGCCCGATCAGGATCGCCAGCACCAGCAGCACGGCCAGCCACGGCGCGCGTGCGAAGGTCGAGGTCACCACCAGAAACTCGCTCATGAAGATGCCGAGCGGCGGCAGGCCTGCGATGGCGACGACGCCCAGCACGAGCCCCCAGCCGAGCACCGGATGGGTCTCGGTCAGACCGCCCATGTCGGCGATGCGTTGGGTGCCCTTCACCTGCGCGACGTGGCCGACCGCGAAGAAGATCGCCGACTTGGTGAGCGAATGGGTGGTCATGTGCAGGAGCCCGGCGAAATTGGCGAGCGGGCCGCCCATCCCAAATGCAAAGGTGATGATACCCATATGCTCGATCGAGGAATAGGCGAACATGCGTTTGATGTCGCGGCGACGATAGAGCATGAAGGCGGCGAACAGCGCCGAGATCAGCCCCATTGTCACCATCAGGGGGCCGGGCGCGAGCGCCTGCGGATGCACGGCGAGCAGCATCTTGAAGCGCAGCAGCGCGTAGAGGGCGACATTGAGCAGGAGGCCCGAGAGCACGGCGGAAATCGGCGTCGGGCCCTCGGCATGCGCGTCCGGCAGCCAGGCATGCAGTGGCGCAAGGCCGACCTTGGTGCCGTAGCCGAGCAGCAGGAACACGAACGCGACGTTGAGCAGCGCCGGATCGAATGACGCGGCCCGCTCGATCAAGGTGGTCCACACCATGGCGTCGAGCCCCTCGCCCACGCTCGGCCGCGCCGCCATGTAAATGAGAATGGTGCCGAACAGCGCGAGCGCGATGCCGACGCTGCCCAGTATGAAGTATTTCCAGGCGGCTTCGAGCGCCTCGTGGGTGCGGTAGATGCCGACCATGAGCACCGTGGTGAGCGTCGCAAGCTCGATCGCCACCCACATCACGCCGATATTGTTGGCAACGAGCGCGAGGTTCATCGCGAACATCAGCACCTGGTACATGGCGTGATAGAAGCGCACGAATGTCGGCGTGAGCCGCTCGATCTCGATCTCGTGGTCGATGTAGCTCGCACTGAACACGCTGGTGGTGAAGCCCACGAAGGTGGTGAGCACGATGAAAACGTTGTTGAGATCGTCGACGTGCAGATAGGGGCCCGCCGGCGGGCGTACCAGCAGCAGCGACAGCGCGGTCAGGAAGCTCAAGAACGCGGCGAGTACGTTGAGGCGCGCGGTCGCGCGGTAGCCCGGCAGCAGCGCGAGCACTGCGGCGGTGAGCGCAGGAATCAGCAGGATGGCGGTGACGGCATCGAGGCTCATCGGCGCTCTCCGCGGAAGCGATCGAGCGCCTGCAGGTCCACGGTATCGAAGCGCTCGCGGATGCGGAACAGGAAGATCCCGATCACGATGAAGGCGATCAAAATCGAAAAGGCGACGCTGATCTCGACCACGAGCGGCATGCCCTTGGCGCCGGCAGCGGCGAGCACGAGCCCGTTCTCGAGCGACATGAAGCCGACCACCTGGCTGACCGCATTGCGGCGGGTCACCATCATCAAAAGTCCGAGCAGCACGACCGAGAGCGCGAACGCGAGATCCTCGCGCGCCAGCGGATCGGCGCCCGCGGTCACCCGCAGCATCACCACCATCGAGAGCGCGACGAGCCCCATGCCGATGAGCATGGCGGTGCCGACGCCGACCACCTTCTCGATCTGGCGGTGAATGCCGAGCCGCACGATGATCCGGTGCAGCGCCACCGGAATGATGATGGCCTTGAACACGAGCGCGATGGTGGCTGTGACGTAGAGATGCGGCGCGCCCTGCACGTAGGCCTGCCAGGCGACCGACAGCGTGAGCACGAAGGCGTGCACCGCGAAAACGTTGAGCAGCGCATAGAGCCGGTCCTGGTAGAGCTCCAGAAAGCTGACGAGCACCAGCGTGCCGGCCAGCATATGAGCGATGTCGAAGGTCAGACCGCGCATCAAAAGCTCCCGGAGACGAAGCGAAGGAGTGTCGCAAGCAGGCCGAGCATGAGAGCGGCGCCAAGGAATTCCGGGACGCGGAACACCCGCATCTTGGCGATCGACGTTTCGAACATCGCCAGCAGGATGCCGCCGATCGCGAGCTTGCCGAGATAGCTCGCGACCCCGAGCGCGAATGCCACCACGCCGCTGCCGGGCGCGGCCATGCCCCAGGGCACGAACAGGCAGCCGATCAGCGAGACGTACAGCAGCAATTTCAGCGAAGCAGCGAGATCGATCAGCGCGAGATGACGCCCGGAATATTCGAGCACCATGGCCTCGTGCACCATCGTGAGCTCGAGATGCGTGGCCGGATTGTCGACCGGGATGCGGGCATTCTCGGCGATGGCCACGATGATCAGCGCGATCAGCGCCAGCCCGAGCGACACCCGCAGCCCGGCTTCGCCGGAGATGAGGAAGCTCGCCATGGTGGAGAGCTGGGTCGAGCCCGCGATCAAAGCGAGCGTGAACACGATCATCACCATCGCGGGCTCGGCGAGCGACGCGATCATCACCTCGCGGCTCGAGCCGATGCCGCCGAAGCTCGTGCCGACGTCGAGGCCGGCGAGCGCCAGGAAGAAACGGGCGCTGCCCAGAAGTGCAATGATCGCGATCAGGTCGGCGGACCAGCTGAACAGAAGGCCGGTGCCGAAGGTCGGCACCAGCGAGGCGGCGACCCAGGTGGCGGCAAAGACGAGATAGGGGATGACACGGAACAGCCAGGAGGCACTTTCGGCCAGCACCACGTCCTTGCGCAGAAGCCGGACGAGGTCGCGGTAGGGCTGGATGAGCGGCGGTCCCTGCCGGCGCAAGAGCTGCGCCTTCACTTTGCGCACGAGGCCGGTGAGCAGCGGCGCCAGCAGCAGCACCAGGAGCATCTGCGCACCCTGCACGGCGAGATCAAGGATCAAAGCCATATCGCGAGCACCAGGAGGAGGATCACGAGCGCGGCGAAGACCAGGCTGAGGAACTGCCGGATGGTCAGAAACTGCAGGTGATTGAGGTGGTCGGCCGCAACGCTCACGCCGGTTGCGAGCGGCGCATAGAGCGCGTCCCAGACGAGGTCGCGCAGCTCGACCGTCAAGCGGGCCGGCCGCGTGTCGCCGGGCGGTGGCATCTCGGCATGCTCACGGGCGCGGAACACGACCGTGCCGAAGACACGCCGGATCGGCTGCGCGAAGCTGTCGGCGGTGTACTGGGTCGCCGGGCTGGCGTCCGGATAGCCGCAGTCCCAGGGCGGCGCGCGGCGCAGCCGGTCGGAGGCGAAGCGGTGGATCGCCGAGGCCGCAAGCGTGCCGGAAATGACCATGAACAGGAACACGAGCAGGCCATTGTAGGAGCTGCGCCCTTCCGCGATTGGCACGATCGAGAGCCACTCCACGCCGCTTTGCAGCGGCAGCCGCTGGTCCACCAGGCTTGCGACTGCCGGCGCCAGCATATCCATGAAGAGGCCGGGAACGATCCCGGCGACGAGGCAGAGCGCCGCCAGGATGCCCATGGCAACGAGCGAGACCCGATCGGTCTCGCTCGCCCGCTCGGCCGCCGGTGTGCGCGCGCGGCCCTGGAACGTCACTCCGAATGCTCGCACGAAACAGGCGGCGGCGAGCGCGGCCGATAGCGCAAGCAGCGCGCCGACCGCGGGCACGATCAGCTTGAGCCCCCAGGACGGCAGCTGTGGGCTGAGCAGGATGGCCTGAAATGTCATCCATTCCGAGACGAAGCCGTTGAGCGGTGGCAGCGCCGAGATGGCGGTGCAGCCTGCGAGGAACACAAAGGCGGTCTGCGGCATGCGATGGATGAGACCGCCGAGCCGCTCCATGTCGCGCTCGCCGGTCGCGTTGAGCACGGCGCCGGCGCCGAAGAAGAGCAGGCTCTTGAACAGCGAATGGTTGAACACGTGCAGGAGGCCGGCGGTGAGCGCGAGCGCGGCGGCCTGTGCCATCCCGTACGCCTTGAACGCGAGCGCGAGCCCGAGTCCGATGAAGATGATGCCGATGTTCTCGACCGTGGAATAGGCGAGCAACCGCTTGAGATCGCGCTGCATGAGCGCATAGAGGACGCCCATCACCGCGGTGATGCCGGCGAGCGCGAGCACCACCATGCTCCACCACCAGGCCGGTTCGCCGGCGAGATCGAACGCGATGCGCACGAAGCCATAGACCGCGACCTTGGTCATGACGCCGCTCATGAGCGCGGAGACGTGGCTCGGCGCCGCCGGATGCGCCAGCGGCAGCCAGACATGCAGCGGCACCAGACCCGCCTTGGAGCCGGCGCCGAGGAGCGCGAGCATCAGGACTGCGGCTGCGTATTCGGAATGCGTGGCGCGCATCTGCGCGAAGGTGTAGCCGCCGTCGGGACCGGCAAGGAGACCGAAGGTCAGGATCAGCGCCGCCGTGCCGGCGCTCGCCATGATCAGGTAGATGTAACCGGCGCGTGCGTTGTCGTCGACACGATGATGCGCCATCACCAGCGCCCACGAGCTGAGCGACATGAACTCCCACGCGACCAGGAACGAGAAGGCGTCGTCGGCGAGCACGACTAATGACATGCCGGCCAGGAAGGCCGGATAGAATGGCATCACGCGCTGCGGCGCTGTCTCGTGTTTGCCGTATCCGATCGCGTAGAGGCTCGCGGCTGCACCGCCGAGATTGATCACGGCCAGAAAGAAGGCCGCAAGCGCATCGAGCCGAAAGTGAGCGCCGAGCCAAGGCAGGCCGAGCGGCAGCTGTGTGGTTGAAGGCGGCGCGAACAGCGAGGCAACCGCGATCAGGAGGAGCGCGAGCGAGGCGAGGAGGCTTGCGCCGTAGACGACGATGCGTCCGTGCAGGGCGCGGGCGACGATGATCGCGACTGGCACGATCGCCAGGAGCGCTGCAGCCACGGTGAGCGCGGCGAGCACCATCATTGCCTCCGGCAGGCGGGCGTGATGTCCGCCACAATGGTTCGCCGGGCGCTCATGACGTTAGCCGCACCCCACGTCCGCCGCTCTGGCTCGCCGCGCCTTTGCCGATCAGCTCGATGCCGGCGGCGCCGAGCGCCTCGACGAGCTTCATCAGGGAATCGACGTTGCCGCGGACGACGCCATCGCTCGACTCCATGCGCTGAATGGTCGGCAGCGAGAGTCCTGAGCGCTGCGCGAGCTCGCGCTGGTCGATGCCCAGGAGCGCCCGGGCCGCCCGCATCTGAGCGCCAGTGATCATGTATTAGACATCAGAATCGATAGTTCTAGACCTGAAATTGATGCCTACTCCCAATCAATCGGGTTTTCAAATCGAAAAAATGACGCGTCCCGCCTGTCCCGAGGAGAAGCGTCGTTGGCCGCTCAGGGGGTGCAGGGAGAGCGGTCGGCGGCGGTCAGCTTGAGGGCGGGGAAACGCGCGCCAACCTCATCGATATCGGCGGCGCTGAACTCCGTCAGCGGTGAGGCGTGATCGGCGAGCCTTGCGCAGAGCTCGCTGCGAAGCGCTCCGAGCCCGCGCGGGGACGCCGCGACCAGATCGAACCGACGGATGGCGCCGGTGCCGAGCGCGACGGTCAAGGTCTCGCCGTCGGCGTCGAAGCCGAAGAAGCA
>Ga0209488_10003169_pt1 | contig 13279 bp, 9 predicted proteins | sample Rivendell_Oct201_8_FD_188349 | JGI IMG/M metagenome (GOLD analysis project Ga0209488, IMG submission 188349) | Vadose zone soil microbial communities from the Eel River Critical Zone Observatory, Northern California, USA -... | ecosystem: Environmental > Terrestrial > Soil > Vadose zone >...
AGGTTCACAAGGTGGGCAAACTCAACGCCGTATCCGAAGGTGCCGCTGGCGGCGATGACGGGGTTGGCGAGGCGCAGCGCGCCAACGTTCACGGATAGGTCTACTGCGGCCGGGACAGTCACCGCTGAAATTTTAGCATGGCGGGCGGATGCCACACGCGCCGACTGTGGAAAAGAGGGCGCGGTTTCTTCTTAGCGGCGGGCTCCACGCCCCGGCCTGGCGAGGGCGTTTAGCGTAAAAGTACAGCGCCCGGCCGTGAGGCGCCAGATCGTCCGTACCCAACTCGCTGCGAGTCTACAAGGCGCTTCGAGACCGGCTGCCCGTATGCTAGGATATTCGGCCAATGCACATCGTCGAAAAATCGCAATTGATGACGGCGACCGAAATTGACCGTACCGTGCAGCGTTTGGCGCATGAAATCGTGGAAAAAAGCGGCGGTACCGCGAATCTGGCTCTGATCGGAGTGCGGCGGCGCGGCGTTCCGCTGGCCAACCGAATCGCGCTGGCGATGCGGGGCATTGACGGCGTGGATGTGCCGGTGGGGACGCTGGACATCACGCTGTATCGCGACGATCTCTCGAAAGTCGCCGCTCAGCCCATCCTGCAATCGAGCGAAATCCCGTTTCCGGTGGATGACAAGGATCTGGTTCTCGTCGACGATGTGCTTTATACGGGCCGCACGATTCGCGCCGCCATGAATGGTCTGTTCGACCTCGGCCGCCCGAAGCGCGTGCGCTTGTGCGTGCTGATCGACCGCGGGCACCGCGAACTGCCGGTCGAAGCAACTTTCATCGGCCGGTCGGTGCAGACCAGCGACGCCGAAATTATAGAAGTTCGACTGAATGAAATTGACCGGGAAGAGCGCGTGGTGCTCGTCGAACGCGTGTCCTGAGCCCCGAACCTGCTGCAAAGGCGCCAGTCAGAATTCTGAGGACGGTTTTGTCACATCGCTTCGGCCACATGCTCGGCATCGAACCGCTTACCGCCGAAGAAATCGTATTTCTCCTCGATCAGTCGAAACCTTTCCAGGAAATTCAGCGCCATCCGTTGAAAAAACTCGCCACGCTGCGCGGGAAAACCGTTGCGCTGGCTTTCTTCGAACCTTCGACGCGCACCCGCATCAGCTTCGCCACGGCCGCGTCGCGGCTCGGAGCCGACCAAATGAATCTGCAGGCCGAGTCGTCCAGTCTGAAGAAGGGGGAATCGCTGCTCGACACCGTGCGCACGCTGGATGCGATGAAGCCTGATTGTATCGTAATACGACATAGTTCCTCGGGCGCACCCGACTTTGTCGCGCGGCACCTCCCGCTCCCGGTGATTAACGCGGGCGACGGCACGCACGAGCACCCCACGCAGGCGCTCCTCGATGCCCTGACGATCCGCGACCGCCGCGGGACGCTCGAAGGATTAAACGTCACCATCCTCGGCGACATCCTGCACAGCCGCGTGGCGCGCTCGAACATTCACCTGCTCGCGAAATTCGGATGCCGCTTCACTCTCTGCGGTCCTGCGATGTGGTTGCCGCGCGAACTCGAGTGCCTGGGTCCGCCGGGCACTTCGATTCGGCGCGTCACACGCATTGCGGAAGCGCTGGAAGGCGCTGACGTGATCCTGACGCTGCGCGTACAGCAGGAACGGCTGCACGAACCGGCGTTACCGCTCGATGAGTACATCCTGCAATACCAGCTCACGCCAGAGCGCCTGCGCCTTGCGAGGCCCGATGCCCTCGTGCTGCATCCCGGACCCATGGTCCGCGGCCTTGAAATCGATCCCGCCGTCGCGGACGGGCCGCAGTCCTGCGTACTGGAGCAAGTCACCAACGGACTGGCCGTCCGCATGGCATTGCTCTTTCTGATGACCGGCAGCGGCGCGGACACGCCTCCCGAAAAGGATTCTTCCCATGCTGCTGATTAGCAATGGACGCGTGATTGATCCCGCAACCGGGACCGACGCTCCCCGCGACATCCTGCTCGACGGGGACCGCATCGCCGCCGTTGCTCCGCAGGGCCAGCTCGCCGCGCGCGCGAAGGGCGCGGAGATTTTCGACGCCGCGAATTTCGTCGTGGCCCCGGGCTTCATCGATTTGCACTGCCACCTTCGCGAACCGGGCGGCGAGTCCTCGGAAACGATCGAGACGGGCACGCGCGCGGCCGCCCGCGGGGGATTCACGGCCGTGTGCCCGATGCCCAACACGCGCCCGGTAAACGACAACGTATCGGTGACGCGTTCGATCCTCGAACGCGCCGCCGCCGTTTCCAGCGTGCGCGTGTGGCCGATTGGCGCGGCGTCCATGGGCAGCAAAGGGGAAGCGCTTTCTGAAATTGCCGCGATGAAGCAGGCGGGAATCGTCGCGGTTTCCGACGATGGCCGGCCCATCGCGAGCGCCAAATTATTGCGGCAGGTCATGGACTATTGCCGCGCGCTCGACTTGCCGGTGATCGATCATTGCGAAGACAGTTCGCTGTTTGCCGGCGCGGTGATGCGCGAAGGAAAACAGTCCGTGCGGCTCGGTCTGCGCGGCATGCCTGCGGCCACCGAATCTCTCGCCGTCGCGCGGGACGTCCAAGTCGGAGAGTTGACGAACTGCCGCTTGCACATCGCGCATCTGTCGGCGCGCGCGTCGCTCGAATTGGTTCGCGCCGCCAAAGCGAAGGGCCTCCCAGTCACTTGCGAGGTCACACCCCATCACTTCACGCTGACCGACGAAGACGTCCAATACGATACGCGCTACAAAATGAATCCGCCGCTGGCCTCTCGCGAGGATCGCGACGCGCTCATTGCGGGACTCGCTGACGGCACTGTGGATGCCATCGCTACCGACCATGCTCCGCACGAGCCGGCGCTAAAGGACGTTGAATTCGACCGCGCGCCCTTTGGCGTTACCGGATTTGAGACGGCTCTTGCGCTTGGGCTCGATCTCGTACACGCGGGAAGGATTTCGCTGATGCGCCTCGCCGAGCTGTTCACCTCGGGTCCCGCGCGCGTGCTGGGCATGACTCGGCGCATTGCGGAAAACGAACCGGGCGACCTGACGATCTTTTCCACAGGCCACAACTGGACATTCCTCGCGCAAGAATCCGCCAGCAAATCACGCAATTCACCCTTTGACGGACGGACCTTCCGCGGCGCCCCGATGGCAACGATCGTCGCGGGACGAATTGCCTACCGAAGATAGATCTGCCACAGAGACGCAGAGAAAAATCAAGAAAGATCCAGGAATAAATTCTGGACAGAAATCACTCGCAGGGGAAAAGGAATGCGGTTTTCCTACTCTGTGCCTCTGTGGCGACCCAGTTCCTAGCGCGAAGTCGGTTCGGAGGCGGGGTGCATGCCGTGTTGTGGGACTTCGTGGACGCCGCGCGGCGGCGGCTCCTGGTGTATGCGATAGAAATGGTCGAGCGGGCCTGGGCCCTTACCGATGGAGTATCCCTTCTCGATGGCCTTTGTGACGTAGGCCTTGGCGAGCAGTACGGAATCTCGCAGCGGGCGCCCGCATGCGAGCTGCGCCGCAATCGCCGACGCGAAAGTGCAACCAGAGCCATGCGTGTTTTCAGATTTTACATGGTCGCCACCGAGAGTGAGCACTCCCGTGCCGTCAAAGAGGACGTCGATCGCCTTCTCCATATGTCCGCCCTTGACGATTACAGCGCGCGCGCCGCGCTCCACGATCTTCAATGCGGCCGCTTCCATCGAGGCGTGGTCCTTGATGGTGAGCCCGGAAAGAATCTCGGCTTCCTCAATATTCGGCGTCACGACTGTTGCGCGCTTCAGCAATTCCTCCGCAAGATAATTTATCCCGCCGGCGTCGAGCAAGTCTGTTACGCCAGACGTCGACTTCATCACCGGATCGAGGACCACGTTTGCGACGCCTGCCCGGTCCAAAAATTCGGCGACCACCACGGCGTTGCCGCGATGGCCCAACATGCCAATCTTGATCGCGGCAATTTTCACGTCATCGAGTAAAGCGTCCAACTGAGCGCGCAATTCCGAGGCGGGGATCACGTGGACGGATTTCACGCCCTGCGTCGACTGCACTGTCAGCGCGGTGATTGCCGCAACCCCGTAACAGTTGTGCGCGGAAAAAGTTTTCAGGTCCGCGGCGACGCCCGCTCCGGCGGAAGGATCAAATCCTGCGATTGTCAACACGACCGGCGGTGCAGGGTTATGGTGATTCGACAAAGTGATGGCGCCCTCCGCGCAAAAGGCTCCGAAGAAAACTGGACCGGCTGCGCCCGATGTGCACGCAAGCCGGCAAGTCGAAATGTACGCGCCTCAACCGCCGCACGCAAGAATTTTTATTGGGAAAGTTGGGGACCTGTGATGCGTCCGCCTTCAAGGAGTTGTTTTGGGTGGGACTTTAGCGGGATCTGGAGGACTCAGACTGGACTTCGGACACCTATTCAATCGTGCGGCCGGCGTCGATGAAGAACCAGGCCAAACCACTGATCATCGTAACCAGGGCGGCGAAATCCAAGGCGTAGCTCCAGCCCAGTTTAGTCGCAATCAGAGCGGTTACCACCGGCGATGCCGCGCCCCCAAGGCTTCCGAACGTAGCCATGATGCCCGAAATCGAACCAGAGCATTTTGTGGATATGTCTGTACACGTAGTATAAAGAATTGCCGACGCGGCGAAATTGAATCCCGCTGCAACCGCCAGCTGTAAGAGGGCCGCGGTGTTGTTCGAGGTATGACTCCCGGACCACAGCAATAGTGCCGATCCCGCGATGCCCAACCAGGCCGTCGCTCGGCGACCGCTTTGCTTTCCCAGCTTTTGCACTGCGCGATCAGAAAGCCAGCCCCAAAAAGGCACCATGATAATGTTGGCGACAAATGGCGCCGAACCCCAGAAGCTCGCTCTCGAAACTGTGACTCCGCGGATTTTAACCAGGTAGATGAAAAACCAGGTGAAGAATATGTAAAGCGGGTAGACCAGGCAGAAATGGGAGATCATGAGCGCCCAGATGGAAGGATTGGAAAAAACTTTGCCCCATGGCACGCCGCTTCCGCGCGAGATCTGCTCCCGCACAGGTTTCACTTCAGTCATGGTCGGACCCGCAATGAGCGCGAGTTCAGCGGGATTAACACGAGGATTCTGTTCCGGCCGGTCTGTCACATAGAAGTAACAAGCGAAGCCGGCAACTATTCCAATCAGACCCAAAACAAGAAAGGGTGTCCTCCATCCAAATCCGGCTGCCAGCTTGGTGATCAGCACGGGCGCAATGATTCCTGCAACACCCACTCCCGCCAGAAAAATGCTCGTTCCCAGGGCGCGCTCATTCGGCCCGAGCCAATACCCCATCATTTTGTTCCCGACGGGGAAGGCGGCGGATTCTCCAACACCCATGAGAAAACGAACGATCGCAAATGCCCATGCGGCGCCGACCAAATTCAGAAAGGGCAACCTTGGAGCAATCGTGGTTAGTGCTGTGAATGCGGAAAACCAGACGATTGCCCCAGCCAATACGCGGCGTGCTCCAAAGCGGTCGGCAAGCCACCCTCCTGGCACGTGAAACCATGCGTACCCCAGGCTGAACGCGCCCAAAATCCAGCCCAATGTTTGAGTTGTGAAGTTGAATTCCTCTTGGAACGTTTTTGCGACGATCCCCAGGTTGAGCCGGTCGACGTAGGTAAGACCAGTGACAAATGCCACCAGCGCCACGACGCTCCACCGCACGCGGGATGGAGCCGCCATGGCCTCGGCAACTTGTCCAGCTTTGAGCGACGCAGGAGTTGAAACCAATTGCGTGGGCTCCTTTCCAGTGAACTCGCCCGGCCGAGTTTGCGTACAGTGTGCAAACCGAACTGTTTAATCTGCTTCGACTGGCAGCCGAACGAGGGGGCCATGAAACTGGCCGCCATAGACATCGGTATCATCCACATCCCCGGAGAAAACCGGCCGGGGAATCGATATTTTTACGGTGAGGAGCGATTCGATCACCCAGAATCGCACTTGCTTCCGATCTACTCTATATAGCTGTGCGATTAACTCTGCGGAGAGTTTGCCACTCGCCATCACTTCCCGGAAACAAATCTCGTCTTTAAACATAATGTCAAAGGTCAGCTCAAACGGCCCGGCGTTCTTACTTCGAATCAGCTTTGTAAATTCCCAAAGTTCCCGCATGTGTTTCCTCAGTTTTCGTGAGTTTCACAAATGTTCAATCGCCATGCGAAACGGTTTGCAGGGATCATCCAACTGCCACACGTGATTTGCGCAGAAGCGATAAACGGGTCCCATGTCAGCGCCCGGCGGCGAAAAAGGAAATGCAAGATTGCTGATCAATCCTTGCTGTTCCGGAATCGGGTGGTGCAGTCCCGTATGCCAAACAATGGGCAATATGTCAGCAGCCAGCGATTGAGAAGGTGCGACGACGTCGATGATCAGGCCAACCTCGTGGCCTTCCACTTGGGGACACGGCTCGGCCTGACCGAGTGAGCCATTGGAACCGTAAACGCGAAATTGCAATGTGTAAGCATCGCGGCTTAATTTCAAATTGTCCTCGATCTTTCGTTCGACGACAGTGCGAAGAGTCGACAGAAATGGTTCCAGTTGACGCAGTACGAGCGGGTCGCGGATTCCAGCGACCACGATAGATCGATAACCGGCCAATGCGGCGCCTTCGATTTTCACAGTATATTTCTCAGATGGAATGAACCGCGCACCGCTTACCCGCACCGCCCTATCGCTGGTTGCTTCGTACTTCGCCGCGGCCGTATCGACCACGCCACCGGACTCTATCAGGTGATACGGATCTGCATTTTCATACAAGGTATGGGCAGCGACACTTTGCGGAGTGCAGCGAAAAGTGGGATTCGGCGGCTCTACTGTAAACCCGTCTTGATCTAGTTCTGCCGCCATGCAATCCGAATAGAAGCGCTGTGCAACAGCAGCCGAGCCGCATTCAAGAATTTTCCCGGCGTGAAAAGCGACGTGCTTCGGAATTCCTTCGAGCACCGGCAACGCGGCATAGATCGCCACATCGCTGCAACGCCCTGCAACCACCACTTGCGCCCCGGCATTCAAGGCCAACTGAATGGGTTCGATGCCCATCATGGCCACGAATCGCTCGGCCTGCCGAATCGAGGTTTCGTGCAGCTCCGGGGCTGGACAAAGCGGAGCGATTCGGCCTGCAAGCAATGCCTTGACCAGATGTTCTTTAGGTACCTCGCTATCAATTGCGGCCAGCTTGAAGTGCCATGCGTTCTCCCGCGCGAGTTCCCGGACAATTTCCAACGTCCAGTTGAGGTGTGGAGTGCCACCGGCATGCCCGGCCGATCCTATGATTACGGGGATGCGTGCGTTTAGAGCCTCGCGGATCATGAGGCGGAGATTGCGTTTGGTGCCTTCGCGGGGGCCGCGTGGATTTCCCGAGCCCAGGTAATACGGTCCTGAGTCAGTGGTGCCGGCGTCACAGCCTATGAAGTGCGCGCCCTGTTGCACGGCCCGGACAAGAGTTTCCTCTCGGAATCCTGTGCTCAGGTTGCCAGAGGCGGCTATTGCTCTTATTTTTTTCAAGATCAGCCCCGGCCTCTTCTATCATAGTTCAGGAAGTGAAATCCATCTGGAGTAGGTTCGGGTAGTGTCCCAATTTGGAAATTATCGGAACGATGGTGGTTTGGAGGTCGGGGCTTCAGCCCCGACGTTCACGTTCCCACACCCTAGGGGCTTTAGCCCCTGAAGCTGAAGCTTCAGGGCTTAAAAGCCCTTCTCAAACCGGTCCGTATGTCGGGGCTGAAGCCCCGACCTCCTGAAATGCAAAATTCAAACTGCTTCCAAATCGTTCCTCCCCTACTAGGACACTACCTAGACTAGAGAGGGCCGACGCCGGAGTGGCAATCACGGTTAAAATAGGAGACGATGGAAACTAGCGTAACCCGTAAGCTCTTAAGCTCGTCGAACCGCACGGAGGTACAGATGCGAACGAGACTCTTCATGCTCGTCGTTGTGATCGCGACCGGTGTTGCCTTCCTATCTCAAGCGGCATCCGCTCAGACCGGTAGTCGGACCCAATCCCCGGCAGCGTTGACGGGGCAGGTTACCTCCGCCGAAGAAGGTCCGATGGAAGGCGTGCTTGTCACTGCGAAGAAAACGAATTCTACAATCGCTATTACAGTGGTCAGCGATGCGCAAGGCCACTATCGCTTTCCCTCCGCGAAATTGGAGCCGGGCCAGTATGCGATCAGTATCCGGGCCGTGGGCTATGACCTGGAGAGTCCCGCCGCGACGGGTGCGGGCTCCACTTTGAGTCCGCCGATAATTGATATCGGCGCGCAGCAAGGCGCGAAGGCGGATCTGAAACTCCGCAAGGCGTCCAACCTCTCCATGCAGCTCACGAACGCGGAATGGATCGAGAGCGTTCCCGGTACGGTGGAACAAAAGGGCTCTCTGCGGAACTGCGTGACCTGCCACACGCTGCAACGCCCGATCCGTTCCATTCACGATGCCGACGAATTTGTCCAGGTTCAGGAAAGAATGGCGAGTTACGTGAATCAAAGTATTCCGGAGGTTCCTCAGACGCGCCTGGCCGACCGGCTGGCAGTCCAGCAACAGCGCGGCGAAGAGGGCGGGCAATCCCGCCAGCTGCAAGCTCGCCAAAAAATGGCCGAATTCCTGAGCAGCATCAATCTGAGCACGGAATCCACTTGGTCCTATCCGCTCAAAACGTTCCCTCGCCCCACGGGCCGCGCCACTCATGTCATTATTACCGAGTACGATCTGCCAAAGCCCACCAGGCAACCGCATGACGTGATCGTGGATTCCGATGGAATGGCCTGGTACATCAGCTTCGGGGAACAAATCATCGGAAAACTCGATCCGAAAAGCGGCAAGACGACCGAATTTCCTGTACCGCTGTTAAAACCCGGCTCCCCGATTGGTGAGCTTTCGCTGCGCCCGGATCAAGATGGAAATCTGTGGGTGGGGATGATGTATCAGGGAGCGGTCGCGAAATTCGACAAGAATACTGAGAAATTTCAAACCTGGAGCCTTCCCCCGGAAGACAACAAGGGTTACACACAAATCAATCAGACAGATGCCATGCACTCCAAGGTGGATGGAAAGGTTTGGGTCCAAGATGCCGGCACGTATTCTCTTCGCCGGTTGGATCCTGCGAGTGGCCAATTCGAAGTGTTCCAGCCATTTCCCGAGCCCAGCCCGAATATCTACGACGTAATTTCGGACTCCCAAAACAATGCCTACTTCACGGTCTTCGGCGCCGATCAAATCGGAAGGATCGATGCGAAGACCCGGAACATCACGCTCTATAAGACGCCCACTCCGAATTCCGCGCCGCGCCGCGGGTCGATGGACTCGCGCGGCCACTTATGGTTCGGCGAATTTCGCGGCAATCGGATTGGCATGTTCGACACGGAGACGCAGCGCTTCCAGGAGTGGATGCCGCCAACGCCGTGGGCCCAGCCTTACGATGTGGTGGCTGACAAAAACGGTGAAGCGTGGGCCGGATCCATGTTCACCGACCGTGTGACGCGGCTCGATCCGAAGTCAGGTCAAATGACCGACTATCTCCTCCCGCGGTCCACGAATATTCGAAGAGTGTTTGTCGACAATTCCACAACGCCGGTCACTTTCTGGGTGGGCAATGACCATGGCGCCTCGATCATCAAACTCGAGCCGCTCGACTAATGTCGCGTCGGCCTTCAGGCCGACACTGTAGATTCAAGCACCTGCCCGCCTGAAGGCGGGCGCTACATAAACTTCTGCGCGCTCACATGGTTGCGGGATCGCACGTGATGAAGGAGATTGCGCTTGGAAAGGCGGCGGGTGTAGCATTCAGCATCATTAGGACAGGACGAGCGGGGCATTGCTAAGTGTCCTCAGAAATAAAGATCAAAGTAAACGAGCGTTTGTGGCCGGTTACCTCCAGTCCGGATACTCCTCTGTTGTATGTCCTTTCAAACGAATTGCTCCTACAAGGCCCGCGATTCGGTTGCGGTCTGGCACAATGCGGTTCCTGCTCGGTCCTCGTTGACGGCGTTGAAACGCGTTCATGCGTGACGCCGGTAGGGTCTCTTGCGGGCAAATCGATCACGACGCTCGAAGGCCTGCCGGCATGGTACGCAAAGCAGAACGGGCTTCGAAAGCCCCCCGCGCTCCATCCCGTACAACAGGCATTCATTGACGAACAAGCGGTTCAGTGCGGTTACTGCTACAACGGGATGATCATCAAGGCTTCCGAGCTTCTGTCAAAGGTGCCCAGGCCGACGGAAGCGCAAATCCGGTCCGCGATGAATGGGCATTTGTGCCGCTGCGGGACGTATCCACGAATCCTGAAGGCGATCGTGCGCGCTTCGCAGACGACTTCGGTTCCGCAAAAATGAGGACCGCGTTCAAAGCTACGAAGTTTCCTCGCCGCGATCTGCTGAAGGCCGGTGGCGCGCTCATCATCGGTTTCAGTTGGCGCGGTGCGCTGTTCGCTCAAGGGCAGGATGCCGTCGGATTCATTGCCGGCCCGGACCAACCCGATCCGAACCGGCTCGACACTTGGCTTGCGATCCACGCCGATAACACCGCGACAATTTTCATGGGCTTCGTCGAACTCGGCCAGGGCGCTTCCACTGCGCTGCTGCAGATCGCTGCCGAGGAACTTGACCTGGATATGTCTCAGGTCAAGTCGGTCAGGGTCGAGACGCACACCGCGCCGAATCAGGGTGGAACCGTCGCAGGCTCCGCGGTTATGAGGGGCGGACCGCGGATTCGGGCTGCCGCCGCCGAAGCACGGCTCGCTTTGCTCGCGCTTGCCTCGAAGAAGTTGAACGTGCCGGTGGACCACCTGGCGGTGTCCAAGGGGGTCGTCACTGTAGTCGACAAACCGAATCGGTCGGTCGCCTATGGCGAACTCGTGGGCGGTAAGGCGCTGGGCGTCCCGTTCACGGGAAAGGCTCCGCTGAAGCGGCCGAGTGAATACAAGATCGTGGGAACTCGTGTGCCGCGGAACGACATTCCGGACAAAGTTAGCGGCAAATATGTGTACGCGCAGCACGTGCGCGCGCCGGGAATGCTTCATGGCCGCATCGTGCGTCCTCGCGGACAAGGCGCATACGGAGCCGGAGCCACGGTGGTGGACATCGACGAGAGTTCGATCCGCAATATTCCGGGTGTTCGTGTCATCCGTAAACGCGATTTCGTGGGCGTAGTCGCATCTGGAGAATGGGATGCCATTCGTGCGGCCCAACAATTGAAAGTCACCTGGGGCACAACTGCTTCTCTGCCAGGCAACGCCGGCCTCTACGAAAAAATGCGGACCGAAACAACGACCGACACCGTAGCACTAGAGAGAGGCGACGTCGCATCGGCGCTGGGCCGCGCCGCTCATATCGTTTCTAAATCTTATCGTTGCCCCTACCAATCGCATGCACCCTTTGGCCCCAATTGCGCGCTTGCCGACGTCAAGCCGGACTCCGCGCTGGTCGTGTGCTCGACGCAGAACATTTATCTCACCCGCGATAAAGTCGGCAAGGTGCTTGGGATGCCTGTCGATAAAATTAGAATTCAATACTACGAAGGCTCGGGAACATTCGGCCACAGTTGCCACGATGATGCGGCGGAAGCGGCCGCGATTCTGTCGCAAGCGGTTGGGAAACCGGTCCGGGTACAGTTCATGCGCTGGGACGAACACGGTTGGGACAACTATGGCCCCGCTCATCTCGCTGAGGTCCGCGCTGGAATCGATGTCGATGGCAATATCGTGGCGTATGAGTACCACGGGACCCAGCATATCTGGGCGAGGACTGAAACGTCCGAGCAGTTGGCGCTCGGCACGCCTGCACAAGAGAATGAGACTTCGCCAGGCCCCGGCCGGCCGCTGGGAGCCGCGCAGACTGTCACGCCATTCACTCTTGGCGTCATGTACGGCATCCCGAACATGCGGCTGGTGAATCACCGTGTGCCGGGCCAAGGCTACCTCAAGGGACAGTCCCTGCGCTCGCCGCTCGATGTCTCGTTTTCCTTCGCTTCGGAACAGGCCATAGACGAGCTTGCTCACCTCGCGGACTTGGATCCATTCCTGTTCCGGCAGCGCAACATCAAAGACCCGCGCTGGTTGGGAGTTCTCAACGCGGTCGCGAACGCCGCCCGATGGACGCCCCGGAAAGCGGCATCGAACTTGTCGGACGCGAAAGTCGTGAAGGGGCGAGGAATCGCGTTAGGTACGCATCTTACCTCCTACGGCGCCGCCGTCGCCGAAATCGAGGTGGACAAGGAATCAGGACGAATTGTGGCGAAACACATGTATGGAGCGCTCGATGTGGGTCTTGCCGTCAATCCGGCTTTCGTTGAAAACCAAATCACCGGAATGTTGGTTCAGGCGACAAGCCGCATGCTCAAGGAGGAAGTGACGTTCACGGAGACGAACGTCACCAGTCTCGACTGGGACAGTTATCCCATCCTGCGGTTTGAGGAATGCCCCGAAGTGACCGCGATTGTCGTCCAGCAGCTGAATGAGAAATCCGACGCCGCCGGCGAAGAGGTGGTCGGGCCCGCGGCCGCTGCGATCGCGAATGCTTTTTTTGACGCCACCGGCGTGCGGCTTCAGGAGTACCCGCTTACACCGAACCGCGTTCTGGCCGCGCTCGGCCGCGCCTAAATTCAAATGAGTGTTTGGACCCTCAGTCCAACACCATCTATCCCCACCAGCGAATCGCTAATCCGCGACCAGAGCGAAACATTCTGTACGAATCCCGGATCGAGAAGATAGCAGCGCGAGAGAGGAATCTCTATTACTCTACTGGATCTGCGTACTAGCTTGTTGCGGACCACAGGAATCAACTGAGAGGGAAAATGGAAAGAGGAGAACTTTCAGGTAAGACGGCGATAGTCACTGGCGCGGGCCGGGGACTGGGCCGGGCCATGGCGCTGGGTCTGTTAGGCGCCGGAGCGAATGTAGTGATCACCGCGGCGCGCACTCTCCAAGAAATTGAGATGGTGGCAGATGAAAGTGTGAAAATCCAGGAGGCTGGAACGCTCCGCAAGTTTGCGGCGGATGTCACCAGCGAAAAAGATTGCCGGTTTGTAGTGACCGAAACCATTCGCGAGTTCGGCTCGGTTCACATCCTCGTAAACAACGCCGGGCGGGGGATGCGTTTTGTGAGCGAAACATTTTTCAATACTGCCACGAAGTTCTGGCAGACCGATCCCGCCGTGTGGCGAATGATCATCGACACCAATGTGAATGGGCCATTTTTGATGGCTCGCGAAGTGACGCCCCATATGCTTAAACAAGGCTGGGGCCGCATCATCAATATTTCGATGAACCATGAGACCATG
>Ga0209488_10003170_pt1 | contig 13273 bp, 9 predicted proteins | sample Rivendell_Oct201_8_FD_188349 | JGI IMG/M metagenome (GOLD analysis project Ga0209488, IMG submission 188349) | Vadose zone soil microbial communities from the Eel River Critical Zone Observatory, Northern California, USA -... | ecosystem: Environmental > Terrestrial > Soil > Vadose zone >...
TACGGCGCCTCCACCTTCATTCGCGGCCGCGATGGGGATGGCCTGCGCCACCTGATATTGCGTGAACTTGCCCATGTCGCCGAGCACGTTCATGCTGATCCGCTGGTCGAGCACTTTCTGCAACTCGTCCGGGAGCGAAAGGTTCTCGACCACAAAACTGTCCAGGGTGAGCCCATAGTCGGTGAAAGCCGGTTTGAGGGTCTCGCTGATCTTTTCGGCAAGCGCGCCTTGATTCGCGGCCATATCGAGAAACGGCACCTGGCTGGCGGCAAAAGCATCGGTCATCTTGGCGATGATGGTGTTGCGCAACTGGCCTTCGAGTTCGGAGACACGATAGATATCGCGAGTGCCGCTGATCTTGCTGTAGAAGGATTTCGCATCACTCAGGTGATACGAGTAAATGCCGAAGCCGCGAAGCCGGATGGCGCCGAATTCCTTGTCGCGAATGGTAATGGGATTCTGCGTGCCCCAGTGCTGGTCGGTCTGGATTCGCGCGGAGAAGAAATAGACATCGGACTTGAACGGCGACTTGAACGCTTTATCCCAGTTCTTCAGATAAGTCAGGATGGGCAGGGTTTGCGTATTCAGCGTGTAGAGTCCGGGCGTGAAGATGTCCGCAACTTTTCCTTCATTCACAAAAAGCGCGGCTTGCGAATCGCGGACTGTCAGTTTGCCGCCGTTCTGGATCTCGCGATCCTGCATGGGGTAGCGGTAGGCCAGGATGCCTTCTTCCGGCTCAACCCACTCGATGACATCGATCCACTGTTTGGAGATGAAGTCGCGAAGGCTCATGAGAGGCCTCTCTTCCGGCGCGCTGGTAAATGAGAATTACGGCCGGTGAAAGCGATGCTACGGTGCGGCTTGCGGCGTGTCAATGGTTCGCATAAGAATACAATTGCTCGAATATAGCTGGAGGCGATCTGGATAAAGCAGTCTGCGCTACCCCCAGCAAACACAAAGAGATACGCAACTTTCGGGATTGCAGCCTTATTACAGAATCTTTCATCCCGCAAAGGGTTTTTGTCTCTCGGCTAAGTATGTCATTATCCAGCGCGGTTCAAGACGACCGGTGAACGCGCTTCCAGGATCGGCTTTCGGCAATGACGCGGGAAGCGGCAAATCCTGCGGGAAAACGGACGTGACCTTCGATGGAAAATATAAGCATTAAGAGTCCCACGGCGGCGAGCGAATCCTCAGCTACTTACACCGGCGCGCTGGCGGTCCTCACCACGCTTTTCTTTATGTGGGGCTCGCTCACCTCCCTGAATGACGTTCTGATTCCGTACGTGCAGCACGTTTTCAAGATAGAGCTTGCTGCCAGCATGCTCATCCAAACGGCATTTTTCTCCGCCTATTTTGTTTTCTCCATTCCGGCGGCAAAGATTATCGACTGGATCGGATATAAGAGAGCCATCGTGGTCGGGTTACTGACGATGATTGTCGCTTGCCTGGCTTTTTTCCCGGCGGCAAAAATCCCTTCGTTTCCGTTCTTCCTCGCCGCATTGATCATTCTGGCGACCGGCATCACCATCCTTCAGGTTGCGGCAAATCCCTATGTCGCAGTGCTGGGAAAACCGCAAACTGCCTCCAGCCGCTTGAATCTTACTCAGGCCTTTAATTCTCTCGGTACCACGATTTTTCCCTGGATCGGCGCGCATCTGATTCTCAGAACGACAGCGACGGCCATGGCTCAAAGCGCCTCTCAGGCAGCGGACGCTGTGATCAAGCTGTACGTTTATTTTTTTGCCGCAGCTCTGGCGTTGCTTGCAATCGGAATCGGCCTTTCCAAACTCCCCAAGATGGAGTCCGCAGAGCACCACATCGGTGAAAAGATCAACGATTCCATTTGGAAGCATCCCAATCTCATCTTCGGTGCGATTGGAATTTTCGTATATGTAGGAGGCGAAGTTGCCATCGGAAGCTCGATTTCCAATTATCTTGCGCTAGACAACATCGGCGGTTTCATATCGCCCTTCAGCGTTCCTGACGCGGCAACTCGCTATCGGGCAGCGCTGGGCGAGGCTGCAAAGTACATCTCGTTGTACTGGCTGGGCGCAATGATCGGCCGCTTTATCGGATCGGCCCTCTTGCAAAAGATCAAGCCTGGGAAACTACTGGCGTTCGCTGCGATCATGGCCACCTTGCTTGTCACGACTTCCGTGCTTACGAACGGCCACGTAGCGATGTGGACTATCCTGTCCGTCGGACTATTCAACTCGATCATGTTCCCGTGCATTTTTACCATGGGTATCGCCGAGCTGGGACCGCTCACGGGTGACGGTTCTGGCCTCTTGAATATGGCCATTGTGGGCGGAGCAATTATTCCCTGGATCGTCGGAAAGGCCGGCGACCTAATCAACCATCGCTACTATGCGGCGATGATCCAGGGCGAGACCAGTTGGGGCCAGGGTATTCACTACGCACTCATCGCCGCGGCTGCGTGCTATCTCTATATTTTATTCTTCGCATTGAGTGGATCGAAACCGAACAGCGAGCGGAACGCCAAATCGTAGATCGAGAGCTACGCGAGAATGATTATGAACCAGATTTGGGAAAATGAGCGCGGAATTGGCGTCGACATCTGCGCAGCTCTTTGCGGCGGTAACAACGCGGGCTAGCAGCATCTCACAGGCACAAATGCCCCTCTCACCCGCGGAGTGCGTTAGAATTATGGGCGGAGGAGTGGGTGAGCGGTTGAAACCGGCGGTCTTGAAAACCGTTAGGCCCGAAAGGGTCTCGGGGGTTCGAATCCCTCCTCCTCCGCCAGTATTTTGAATTTTCGGGGCGCACGATCCGGAATTTCAGCCATGTGTTCGTTTATCTTTAGGCCAAGCCGGAGTGATTGCCCACACGCATCCCTGCCATGCGCGCCTACACTGGAAACGCCTAGAGTATGTCTTCTTCCCGCAAAATCGCCTGGATGGTGGGGGCTTGGATTTTTGTCCTTGTCATCTACTCCGTCGTGTCTCTGTCGCTGAAACGCGGCTCGGAGTCGCTTGTCACGTTCGGCAATCTCGTGCAATGCATCGTGCCGCTGCTGGCCAATGCCGGTTTGCTCCTGAATGCAGGCACTCCGCACTGGCGGCGGAATCTCTTCTGGATGCTGATCGCCATGAGCAGCACTCTTTGGATGATCGGCCAGTTCCAGTGGACCTACCACGAGGTCTACCTTCACAAGCCTCTTCCCGGTCTGAATACGGGAGATATCCTGTTCTTCCTGCGCGGCATTCCCATGATGGCGGCGCTTGCGCTGCGTCCACATCGCCGGCGTGGCGAAATCCAATTGCGCTTTGGCTACCTGGATTTTGTGCTCTTGTTCACCTGGTGGACTTTCCTGTATGCCTTCGCGGTCTTGCCGTGGATTTATGCCTCGCCGATGGTCGCGCAATACAATTACAACTATAACCTGCTGGCCAACATTCAGAACATGGTCATCGTCGGTGGTCTGGCGGCCCTGTGGCTGACATCCAGCGGCGTTTGGCGGATCGTGTACGCCAATCTCTTTGGTGGCGCAACGCTTTATTTGCTCGCTTCCCTGGTGATTAACGTCGCCATTCCCGCTGACCGGTACTACACGGGGAGTCTGTACGATCTCCCTCTGATTTCACACTTCCTCTGGTTTGCCCTTGCCGGCGTCATCGCCTATCAGAATCAAGACAGGTTGGATGCTCCCTCCGGAAACGCCTACGACCCGGATCCAGATTCAACTTCGGAAGAAAATATCTGGCCAGCTCGTCTGGCGATGGCGGCGGTGATTTCACTTCCGGTGTTCGCAATCTACACGCTTCGGTTCAGCCATGATGATCCCGAGGTCCGTGATTTTCGCCTGATGGCCACCTTGATTGCCTCTGTCCCGCTGGCATTGTTGATCTTTTTGCGTACCCATCTCGCTGACCGGGACCGCTCGCGGCTTCTCGCCCGGTCGGAACAATCCATCGAGAATCTGAAACGGCTTCAGGCGCAGATCGTGCAATCGGAAAAACTCGTTTCGCTGGGCCAGCTCGCCGCCGGCGCGGCGCATGAAATCAACAATCCGCTCGCGGCGATTCTCGGTTTTTCCGACCTGCTCGCCGATGATCCCACCGTTCCGGAGAAAGCCCGCGTTACCGCCTCAAAAATCCGCGACCAGGCGCGTCGCACAAAGACCCTGGTTGGCAATCTCTTGAGTTTCGCGCGCCAAGTACCGGCCGAGCGCACGCTCCTCGACATCAACACCGTGGTGAACAACGCCGTGCAGCTTCGCGCACTCGACCTGCGCTCCGGAACAACCCGCATCGAATTGCAGCTCGAGTCCGTCCTCCCCGGCGTTCGCGGCGATGGAAATCAGTTGATGCAGGTTTTCTTCAACATTATCAGCAACGCCTTGGAAGCCATGGAAGCGGCCAACGGCGGTGTCCTGACGATCAAAACGATCCGCGATCGCGGCAACGTCGTCATCCTGTTTTCCGACACCGGTCCCGGCCTCAAGGACCCGCAGCGCGTTTTCGATCCTTTCTATACGACGAAGCCGGTCGGGAAGGGCACGGGCCTGGGCCTCAGCATTTGTTTCGGCATCGTTCAGGAGCACGGCGGAAAAATTCTTTCCTACAACCGGCAGGAAGGCGGAGCCGTCTTCCGTGTTGAGCTGCCCGCGGTCATGGCCGCTTTTCCAGCGAAGGAGTTGCAGCTCAGCACTGCGTCGATCACGCCTCAAAAATCTTCCTGACGCAGTCCGGCACACCGGCATCTATTCACCCTCTGTCCGAACATGAACACTACTCGTGCTAGAGTCTTGCATTCTGCTCTTGAGGCCGGAAAGGGAATCACGATGCCGGAAGTGGCCATTCAAACGCAAAAGCTGACAAGAAGATTCGGAAGCCTCACCGCGGTCGACGGCATCGATCTTCAGGTGACGGCCGGACAGTTCTTCGGTTTTCTGGGGCCGAATGGCGCGGGAAAATCGACGACGATCAAGATTCTGACCGGCTTGCTTGCCCCGACTTCCGGAAGCATCCAGCTTCTCGGCGTGGATTTTGCTGCGAATCCGGTCCAAGTAAAACGCCAGATCGGCGTTGTACCGGAGGGCATGGGCCTTTTCGAGCGCTTGACGGGCTCCGAGTATCTGAAGTTCGTTGGCCGGATGTACGGCCTGGACCGCGCGACGACCCAGCGCCGCTCGGAGGAGCTGCTTGACTTTATGCAACTCGCCGATCGGCCCAAGACCATGATTGCGGATTACTCGCACGGGATGCAGAAGAAGCTTGCTCTTGCCGCCGCGGTGATTCACGGGCCGCGCATTCTGTTCCTCGACGAACCCTTCGAAGGCGTGGATGCGCTCGCGGCAGGGGCGCTGAAGGCGCTGCTGGCGCGCATGACGGAACGCGGCACAACAATATTCCTGACCTCCCACGTCCTGGAAATCGTCGAACGGCTGTGCAGCCACGTGGCCATCATTCATAAGGGCCGGCTTGTCGCCCAGGGTTCGCTGGAAGAATTGCGCGCGGGAATTTCGGGTGAGGCTGGAAGCAAGACCACGCTCGAACAGATTTTCCTTTCGATCGTTGGCCAGGATGGCACGGAACGCCCGCAGCTTGAGGAGCTTTCATGGCTGATGTGACGCAGTCCGTCAGCATTTTCCAGCAGATTCGTCTGGTTGCCGGACTTCGCTGGCGAATCCTCAGAAACAGCTTGCGCAAGAAGAACAATCGGCTCGACCTGATTGGCCTGATCTTTACAGGCGTCTTCGGCAGCATCCTTGTGCTTGGGTTGTGTTTTGCATTTTACGCTGGCGGGTACGCTTTTCTTTCCCAAGGCCACTTAGAGTGGATGGCATTTCTTTTCTGGGGAATTTTTCTCTTCTGGCAGGTATTCCCGATTTTTGTCGCCAGCTTCGGGGCGAATTTCGAGTTCCGCACCTTGCTTCGGTTCCCGTTGAGCCTCAGCGCCTTCTACATCATCGGGTTGGCGTATGGGTTCGCCGATTTCTCGTCGCTCGCATCGATTTGCTGGCTGCTTTCCATGACCGCCGGTGCTGCCGTCGCCAAGCCGGGCGTGTTGCCGGCCATGCTGCTGATCGTTACGCTCTTCATGTTGCTCAACGTGACGCTCGAGCGGCTCATCGGTTCGTGGCTGGAGCGCTTGCTCTCCCGGCGCCGTACACGAGAACTTTTCCTCGGCCTCTTCGTTCTCTCCATGGTTTCGTTGAACTTTCTTACGCCCCTGATGCAACGTTACGGAACGTCCGCCCGCCCGGTATTCTTCCGGCTCTTGCCCTATTTCGTATGGTTGCCGCCTTCGCTTGCGGGGCGCGCCATTGCCGCAGTCACTCAGCTTCATCCCGGGGCGTTTCTACTCAGCTTGGCTACACTCCTGCTCTATATGGCTTTGTTCAGCGCTCTTTTGTGGCGCCGTTTTTCTGCGCAATATGGCGGTGAAGAGCTCAGTGAAACCGCGGCCCCGGCGCGTTCCGCCGTCCGTGCCATCGCTTTGAAGGACCATGGCGGCGATCGTTTAAGTTTGCTTTCGCCCCAGGTGGCCGCGATCGTTCGCAAAGAGTTCCGCTATCTCACTCGCAACGGTTTTGCTTATCTCACGCTGCTGCTGCCCCCGCTGCTGATACTGATCTTCAGCACGAATTTTGCCGGAAGCCATCCGACCGTGGGCGGCAAGGGCGTCTCCGCGGACATGTTTTTCCCCGGCATGATGGCCTACCTTATCCTCATTCTGATGGCGCCGGCCTACAACAGCTTTGCTTTCGAAGGCCGCGGCATTCAGACTTACTTCACGGCTCCGCTGCGCTTCCGCGATGTATTGCTCGGGAAGAATCTGATACTGGTTTCCGTGCTTTCCGTGGAAATCGCGCTTTCCCTGGCGATGCTCACATGGCGCGTCGGTCTGCCTTCGCTCCACATCCTGGTGGCTACTTGCGCCGGGATCATTTTCACCATCGTCGGTCAGCTCACCGTCGCCAATTGGTCCTCGATCACCTTTCCGCGCAAAATGGAATTTGGTCGGATGCGCGGCCAGCGCCAATCCGGCATGGCTGTGCTTGTTGCGTTTGGCTCGCAGATTTTAATGGGCAGTATTTCCGCCGTGATTCTTTTCACTGGAAATTGGACCGGCGACCTCTGGCTTCCCGCCGAAGCATTTATTTTTCTCGCCGCCGCAGCCGTGGGAGGCTACTTCGCCTCGCTCGACGCCTTGACCAAGCTTGCCGAGAAAAAAAAGGAACTCTTAATCGAAGCTTTGTGCCGGTGATTCAGGCGGTGACCCACGCCGTTCGCAAGGCCGCGCTCCCTATTTCTCTCTCCGCATGAATTCCGCGTAACGCGCGGCAATCGCGTGCCACGAAAAATATTTTCGTTGGGCCAGCCAGCTTCGTTGTGCCAGCGAAGCGCGGTAGTGCTCGTCCTTCAGAACGCGAAGCAAAACGTCCCCTAGGTCGCCCTTCCTCTGCGGTGAAAAAAGCGCCAATCCTGCCTCGATGATCGGCGCCGCCGTTTCCGGGCCCTCGAACGCGATCACGGGGAGGCTGCAGGCAATCCCTGCGATCGCGCTGCCTCGCCGCGTGGAAATAGGCCCGCGCACAAAGAGCAGAACGTCGGAAACGGAGAGACTGCGGACCACGTCTTCTGCCGGTAGAATTCCCAGTACGTGGAGTTCAACCGCACTATCGCGAAAGCGATTCCTGAGTTCCGCCTCCGCGCTTTGCGCATTACGGCCCAGAACGATCAGCCGCAGATTGCCAACGTGCGAGGCAGCAAATTGAACAGCCTCGACGATATTTTCGATTTCCCATCGTCCCGATTCCCCTCCGGTAATGCCGAACACCGCGACGGTCAATGTTCCACGCGTCGAAATGCCCTTCTTCGAGTTTGCTTGCCTAGACGTCGGCAAATTTGCTCCGGCAGGAATGAAGAATCCTTTGCCGGATTGCTGCTTGATCCAGGAAATATTTTCCATGGGAACCGTGAACACGGCCCCGTCGGAAAGACGCAGCGCCTCGCGCATGGTGTGCAACTGCACGCGGCGGCGCATTTCGTCAATCATCCGCGTTCCGCCGAACGGTTCAATGTCGTGAAAAACCACGCCCACGCGGACACCGGCGGCTTTGAGAGTCTTGAGGATTCGGGAAAACCGCAGCGGGAAACCGCGCGCGGACCATGCCAGCGCCGTGTATTGCACCAGAGCCCACGCTCCGCGCCACCCTCTTGCACGGCGTCGAAGCGCGCTCGCAGCGCGAGTCCATCCTCTTTCGGGCCATGCGACTCTTTCGATAGTCAGTTCGAAATCTTCCGCCATCAGAGCTTCCCCGAGGTAGCGGCAATACTCTTCGACAGCGTCGGTGGGCGCGTCGGGCCGTCCGAGGAGCGCGATGACACGCTGCCCGCTCATTTCAAATTGCTCATTTTTCGACGAGGAAGCTCCCGATCACCAGCGCATCCATGCCCGAGCTGAAAAATGTCCGTATCGCATCGGTCGGCGTGTGTACGATTGCCTCGCCGCGCAGATTGAACGACGTGTTCATGACCACGGGCACGCCCGTGCGTTTTCCGAATTCATCGATCAGCCGCCAATAGAGCGGATTGAATTCTTTCTCGACGGTCTGCGGCCGCGCGCTGCCGTCCACGTGCGTGACGGACGGAATTACGCCGCGTTTTTCCGGGCGCACTTGCGCCGTCAGGATCATAAATGGTGAATCCGTTGCGCTCTCCAGATATTCGCCCGCCGCTTCCTTCTTGAGCGAAGGCGCAAACGGCCGCCACCACTCCCGGAATTTCACCGCATTGTTGACCTTGGCGTTCATTTCCGGATCGCGCGGATCGGCAAGAATCGAGCGGCTTCCGAGCGCGCGCGGGCCAAATTCCATGCGCCCCTGAAACCAGCCGAGAATTTTTCCCAGCGAAAGCAGGTCCGCCGCGCTTGACGCCGGGTCCGGCAGCCGCGTGTAGCGCAACTTATACGTGCGCAGCGCGCTTTCGACCGTCTCGTCGTCAAAGCATGGCCCCCAATACCCGTGCCGCATCGGCTTGTTCGGCAATTTTCCGTTGTCGTCCAGATATGGAGCGAGCGCCGCGCCAAGCGCGACTCCATCATCCGAGGCTGCGGGCTGCACGAACATTTTGTCAACGAAGCCGGAGGCAACAATTTTCCCGTTCGCTTTCGAATTCAGCGCCACGCCTCCAGCAAGGCAAACGTTCCGGCACCGCGTTTTTTCGGTGGCCATTCGCGCTACGCTCATCATCGCCGTTTCGCAAGCGTCCTGGACGGCGTAAGCGATGTCTTTGTGCCGCTCGTCAATGTCGCTCTCTGGAACGCGGGGAGGACCGAGTAGCGCTGTCATGCCGGCGAACGGCGTCGCCCCGTTAGTGATCAGTTGCTTTGTGCGAACGCGATACGGCGCCGCCTTCAAATCGATAAAGGCGGACAAATCCACTATCGCCTTCCCATAGGGCGCCAGCCCCATCACTTTCCACTCGTCACTATTGGGCTGAAAACCGAGAAACTCAGTAAATGCGCTATAGAAATATCCCACCGAATCCGGAAACGGAATCATCAGCACCGGGTCGAGCCTGCCGTTGTGCCCGTGCCAGATCGTCGTCGCTTCCCACGCTCCGCGGCCGTCCATGATCACGACGGCGGCTTCGTCAAATCCCGAGTACGCATACGCGCTGATGGCGTGCGCGAGGTGATGATCCACAAACCGCATCTTCGCTTTCGTTGGCCCGAATTGCTGCGTGAATTTCTTCGCTCCGCTTTCTTGATGCCACATGCTCAGAAAGTGCAGCGTTGAATTCAGCCCGTTAAGATACGTCAGCGGCATTTTCCCCGTGGCGTAGCACTTCAAATCGTGCCGGAAGACCGGCCCCGCCGTCTGCCAGCCGAAACACACTTCGTCCAACTGGTCCGCTCCCACCTTCGCGAAGTCCAGGCACGCTCGAATAGCGTTTTTCGGAAACCCGGCATCGTGCTTCAGCCGGCTAATGCGTTCTTCCGCCACGGCAAACAGCAGCTCGCCATCACGCACGATGCACGCCGACGAATCATGCATCTGCGAATAATTAATTCCCAGCGTGATCATGCCTGATCGCGATCCCTTCTTCTGACCAGCGGTGTTTCCATGCAAATGGAATCTCGAGGCGTGACCATGGTTTTCTCAAGATCTGCTGGAATATTGATGAGTCGATTCAACTTACGACCTGGACGTCTTCCGCGGTGGAACTGTTTGCTTTTGCCGATAACGCGGCCTCCGTACGAAGGCCCATCGCACGGTTAAAAACCATTTCATGACGGCGCGCGGAACTGCTCCACGTATAACGTTTCATTTTCTCTTGCGCGGCTCTCCCCAGCCTCTCCCGCAATCCCCCGTCAAAACAAAGTTTCATGATCGCCGATGCCAGCGACTCCGTGTCTCCGGGAATGACCAGGAGCCCGTCGTGCGAATCTTCGATCAAATCGGTCATGCCGCTGGATTCGGTGGTCACCACCGCCATTCCGCTGGCCATCGCTTCCAGCAGCACCAGTGGCATGCCTTCCATCAACGAAGGCAGCACGAAAATCTCGTGTTCCGCGTACAAACTCGAAATCTCCGCGCGCGCAACAAACGGCCACACTTCCAACGCGGCCTGAGCGGCCGGCGCAAAACACCGGCGCACTTTTTCCTCCGGCTCCAGGCAGCCTGCAATGGTCAACCGCGCCTCGGGAATAGCGCGAAGAACTTTTTCGAAGGCCTCCGCCAGGTAATAAATTCCCTTGTGGTCGATCCACGTTCCGACAAAGAGCAGCTTGGTCGCATTTTCCCCGGAGAAAGATCGCACGTGAAAAAATTCCGGCCCCACGCCGTTCGGTACGAACCAAACGCGGTCCGGAGGCAAATTGTAACGCAACTGAAGAAAGAGCAAAGCCTCGCGGTTTGTCACGATGCATTGATCCGCGGTCTCGAAGGACCAGCGATAGGTCGGCATGTGATAAAGGCGCTGCCACACGCGATTCTTCCGCCGGAAATAATCCGCGCGCCCTTTCTCCGCTTCCCTGCCCATCGCGTAATTCCGGCGTTCTTCGAGACCATGCATGGTCACCACATATGGAGGCCCCGCCTGCGGGCTCCGCCGCCTTTGCCACCCGTACCAAAAACCGAACGGCGCGTGGATATTGATTACGTCGTATTCGGTTCGCACCTCTCTCACATAATCGGAAATTCTTTTCGCGAATTCGAGGGTACGGAACCGCAGCGGCCACTTTTGCTGTGGAAGCAGGTCCTCGAAAAAAACGGGCTTCACGCTGTGTCCCAGGTCTCTCAGTTCCTTCGCTAGATTGTAGACAATGCCCGCGACCCCGGCCTCGGCCTTCCCCGGCACGCCCGATATCATCAAAATCCGCATTTCAGAGTGCCCTCGCTTTGCCAACCCTAGCACTGCTCCCGGCTGTATGGTCAAAGTCACAGCTTCAAAGCAATCCGACCAGTGTAATCGATTCGGTTTAGCAGAATGGGAATGCGATTCTCCGTGAAATACTCATCGCAGGCCTGCCGGGACCCTTTCCAGTGTCCGTAGTCGTCGATGATGATCACACCAGCTTTGGACAAGCGCGGGAAAAGGTGAACTAACTCGTGCCTGGTCGAATCATACCAGTCGGTATCAAGTCGGAGCAGTGCGATCGAATCCGGCGCGGAAGCCGGTATGGTGTACTCCACTTTACCCGCAACGAAATGCATTCTTTCCCTGGGATAGCCCGTCCCATAGAGCACTTCTTTCACCTGCTGCAACGGTGCGTCGTCGCACCTGTCCCCGGGGCTGTCCAGCAGAGCTTGAGAGGCCTTCTTTCCCGAGTAATCGACGTCCTTCGCTGTCGGCTCCGTCATGCCTTCAAAGGTATCGAAAAGATACAATTCGCGGCGCACCTCTTGCATCTGGAGAAGCGTTCTGGCGACGGCGGCCATGCTCCCGCCCTTCCACACTCCGCATTCGACGATGGCTCCCGCAACGGCACTGTCGGTTACGTACCGCACCGCTTGAATAAGAGCGTAGATTCTCTCCGGGCTCGTCATAGTCCACGGGCGTACTTCGCGGATGATATCAGCCTCATCCTTGCGAAAGTCGGGAGGACATACTTGTTCCCGGGGAGGAAACCGGATAATGTCGAGACCGAATAGCCTGAAGGCTTTGTGAATCGCCCCCTTGATCATGATCCCGCACGCCAATGTTTCTGGATGTGCTCCATTTCAGGAACCGGGAGCCAACGTTCGCGAGCTCGCCGGTAGAGGTCGCTCCGCGCGAGCGTCCTCTGAGCACTATAAAAGCCTCTTGGTGTCGTCACCAATGCCGCCAGAAGAATCAGCGATTTGAATACTCTGTGAGAAAACCGAGCCTCTGGATGCACTATCCTATAAATCTTCCATTCGGTCTTTACCGTTTCCCATGGCCAACCGCCGTCGAGCATGAGTCGAAGCTGGTCCGCACTGGCTTGCGTGTACTCGATCACCGTCTGACGCACCTGCGGGTCGGTGCCGAGGATCTCAAGTTGCTGAGAAAGACTATTCGCAAGTGTCTCAAGCGATTTTTGTTTGCGGCGCAGCTTTTGCGGGTCATGGCCCGCGACCTGAAAGCTGTTCGCCTCATGAAGCCGGTAGTACGTGAGCGCTTCCGGAAGAATCTGCGCGCCCGTTAACACGGCAGCGAGTGTAAACAAGTACTCGTCCGCTTGAATTTCTATTGTTTCTGGAATTGGTCCAATTCGCCGGAGCAGGTCGGCGCGGATCGTCATGCGACTCGTCCCCAGGAAAGAGCCGCGCCGGCGAAACAAGCGCGCTCCATCGATCGTGCTAGCTTGGAAATGAAACCCGTCGCGAAGAATCTCGGCTTGCTCGCGTCCGTCTCGTTGAACATTAACGATGCCATGGCCCACGATTCCTACGGATGGGTCCGCAGCCATAGTTTGTGCCACGCGTGTCAGCTTGTTAGGAGCCCACCAGTCATCGCCGTCCAGGAACGCGACGATCTCCCCCTTGCATTCCGGAATGCCGGCGTTGAACGCCGAGGCTTGCCCGCCATTCATCTTGCGCAACAGCCGCACGCGTGCCTCGAATTTCTTCACGATTTCCCGCGTGCCATCCGTCGAACCGTCATCTACCACGATGATTTCACGCTCGGAATCGGGAAAGTCCTGCTCCAGCACGCTCACGATCGCCTGCTCGATGAAGCGCTCGTGGTTATACGTATCAATCAGCACGCTGACGAACATCTTTGTCAAAACTCATCTCCATGCAACTACCAGGCCCTTTGCCTCTAGCCTGCGC
>Ga0209488_10003171_pt1 | contig 13268 bp, 12 predicted proteins | sample Rivendell_Oct201_8_FD_188349 | JGI IMG/M metagenome (GOLD analysis project Ga0209488, IMG submission 188349) | Vadose zone soil microbial communities from the Eel River Critical Zone Observatory, Northern California, USA -... | ecosystem: Environmental > Terrestrial > Soil > Vadose zone >...
TCGCTTTCGAGCGCGCCGAGCAGCCGGAACACTGTGGCTTTACTGAGGCCGGTGGCAGTGCCAAGCTCGGTGATTCCGTAAGCGCTGCCAGAGCGCCCCAGTGTCTTGAGAACACTGATGGCCCTGAGAACAGATCGCGTACCGGAAATAGGACGGGTGTTGGAACGCGGTTTCATTTCTTGGCGCTACAATGTTGGGGGGTGTAGGGGTTGTCAAGCTATTTGATCGAACGCGCCCATCTCACTCGGTGAGTGACAGGCGAGGTGCGGCAGGCGGACTCGCTACGTCTATGGGTTGATCTTCCCCGGGTTGATCATCGGCGCGGTTGACACTACCTATCGAAGTCGTCTACCTTGCCGCCCGACCGCTCGTCCCCACTACGAAATCATGACTGCTGCACCCTATTCACGAATCTCCGAATTACCCTCGCACTCCGGGCAGACCGTGCGCGTGCGGGGTTGGGTCACCCACGTCCGTTCATCGGGAAAAGTCGCGTTCATCGTGATGCGTGATGGAACCGGATTTCTTCAGGCGGTGCTCGTCAAGAGCGCGGTCTCGGCCGAGGCCTGGGATCGCTTTGGTAAGCTGACGCAGGAGACTTCGATCGAGGTCGAGGGCGATGTCCGTCCCGATGCGCGAGCGCCCGGCGGTTACGAGCTCGGCGTCAAGGATCTATCGATTTACGGCGAGAGTCCGATCGATTATCCGATCCAGCCAAAAGAGCACGGCATCGATTTCCTTCTCGACAACCGGCACTTCTGGCTGCGGACGCCAAAACAACGCGCGATCGGCCGGATAAGACATGAAGTCGAGCAGGCGATCCGCGATTTCTTTTACGAACGTGATTTCACGCTCGTGGACACGCCGATCCTTACAGCGGCGATCGGAGAACGAAGCGGGCTGTTCGGCACCGAGTATTTCGACCTTGGCACGGCGTATCTGGCGCAGACCGGCCAGCTGTACGGCGAGGCGGCCGCGGCGGCGTTCGGAAAGATCTACTGCTTCGGTCCCACTTTCCGTGCCGAGAAATCCAAAACGCGGCGACACCTCACCGAATTCTGGATGGTGGAGCCCGAAGTCGCGTTCAACGACTCCGACGACAACATGCGCCTCCAGGAGGAGTTCGTTTCCTACATCGTCGCGCGTGCGCTCGAGCGGCGGCAGCCGGAGCTTAAGGAGCTGGAGCGGGATATCTCCAAGCTGGAGAAAATCAAAGCGCCATTTCCGCGCATCGATTACGGCGATGCCGTAAGAATTCTGCAGGAGAAGGGAAGCTCGGTGAAATGGGGGGACGACCTTGGAGCGGAGGATGAGACTCTGCTTGTCGAAGGTCAGGACCGCCCGGTCTTCATCTATAACTATCCCAAACAGGCGAAAGCCTTTTATATGAAGGAGAATCCAGCGGATCCACGCACCGTTCTGTGCGACGACCTGCTGGCGCCGGAAGGGTACGGCGAGATCATCGGTGGATCGCAGCGAGAGGACGATCACGACAAGCTCCTCGCGCGGATCAAGGAGGAAGGCCTGCCCATCAATGCCTACAACTGGTATCTCGATTTGAGGAAGTACGGCACGTTCGTTCACTCCGGCTTCGGGCTCGGACTGGAACGAACGGTCGGCTGGATCTGCGGAATCCACCACATTCGCGAGGCAATCGCATTTCCGCGAACGATGAATCGTCTGCGTCCGTGATTTGCTGACGGACTCGTCGGACAGCTACACACGCACACTGAGGACATGGTCATGGGATTCGAGCAGTACCACGAGCCGGCGAGCGAGCTCTCGGCAAAAACCCGCACCTTCGCGCGGATGATCACCTCGATGATCGAAGAGGCCGAGGCAATCGGATGGTATGAGCAGCGCCTCTCGCTGGAGAAGGATCGCTCGGCGCGGGACATCATGCGCAACGCGCAGCACGAGGAGTTCAAGCACTTCGGGATGGACCTCGAGTTCCTATTGCGCCGAACTCCGAAGTGGCGCGAGATCTTGCAGGGGATTCTCTTCAAGGCCGGCGACATCGTGGAGCACGCCGAAGAGGCTGAAGAGGAAAGCTCGGAGTAGCAGCTCAGCCGCCTCCCACCTGGCGGAATCGCCGTCGCGGTGAAATGTTGTTCTCATGATGGTTCTTTCGGTACTCCGGCCTGACGCGGGTCTGTTCGAGTTTCTTGCGCACAGGGCCCGGGCCGCCTCAGTTCGCCGCCTCGGGCTCGATGTAACGGCAGGCGCAACCGCAGTTGCCTCCGTGTTCAGATGGCACCCCGCGGCGTCTCTCCTCATCGCGACTGCGGCGACCGTTCTTTTTTCTTACGGCGCCTGGGGTCTGCTCGACCGCGGCTGCTCGAGCCTCTTGAATAAAGGATGGTCGCGAACCGCGAATGCTCTCGCCGCGCTCGGCGCTTTGTGCGCGTTGCTCGGAGTTCTGGGTGCCGGTGGAGTGCTGCTCGCGGTCTGGGCCTTCGCCCTCGGAACCTGGATCAGCTAGTCAGATAGCTCGGCGTGCTTAGCTTCGTCCCATAACGCGTCGAGTTTTTCGAGCCCCGCGTGCGGCACATCGATCCCTCGCGCCGCTGCCATCTTTTCAATCATCTGAAATCGGCGCTCGAATTTAGCGTTCGCCTTGTCGAGCGCAATCGATGCATGAACGCCCGCTTTCCGGCAAAGATTTACCACCGCGAACAAGAGATCGCCCAGCTCCGCCTCAAGAGCGAAGTGACGCTCGTCGAACACAGGAGGGGTCCCCGCTTTCGGGGGTGGTGATTTCTCCAGCTCCGCGCGGACTTCGCCCAGCTCCTCCTCCACCTTCGCAGCGGGTCCTTCGACATCGGGCCAGTCGAAGCCAACACCGGCAGCGCGGTCCTGTAAGCGATGCGCGTGATGCAGTGCCGGCAATCCCGCGGGGAGTCCTTCGCCGATGCTCTTCCGTTGCCTCGACTTCATTCGCTCCCACGGCTCCTTCGCTCCCTCGCCGTACAGATGCGGGTGCCGTCCCTTCATCTTGGTGATCAACGCATCCGCCACCTCGGCGAATGAGAAAGCGCCTCGCTCTTCCGCCAGCACCGAATGGAAGAGCACTTGCAGCAGCACGTCGCCCAATTCCTCGCGCACGAGCTTGTCCTCGCCGAGTCGAATGGCTTCGTCGAGCTCGTGAGCCTCTTCGATCAGGTAGGGTCGAAGCGATTCGTGCGTCTGCGCCGCATCCCATTCGCAGCGGGCGCGAAGATCGCGCATTAGAGCCAGCGTATCGTCGAGCGAGTGGGGGCTTGTCTTATCCATAGAAATGAGATTCTTGTCCATAAAACAGAAGTAAGCGCGGACGAACTTTCTTGAAGGCGCAGGTAGTCAGGTAATACGTCCACACTAAATTAAGCGTTAATGAAGCACACTTTAGCTCGCGCCCGGGTCGAGATCGACCTTGGCGCGTTGCAGCGTAATGGGGCGGCGGTCGCGCGGCGATCGGGCGTTCGACTCTTGCCGATGATCAAGGCGGACGCTTACGGACTTGGCGCTGCCGCGGCGTTGCGCGCGCTCGACGTCCTCGAGCCATGGGGCTACGGCGTGGCGACTGTCCGCGAGGGTGAGGAGCTACGCGAGCTCGGTGCCGGTCGTCCGATCGTCGTGTTCACTCCGCTTCTCGAGAAAGAGCTGACCCGCGCACGATCCGCCCGACTGACACCTACGCTGGGATTCGCGAGCGAGATAGAAGCGTGGCGTCGTGCCGGAGGCGGCGCGTGGCACCTTTCGATCGACACCGGAATGAGCCGGGCTGGTATTCCGTGGCGACAGATCGGTGAGATCAGGCATCTGATCGAATTGGCTCCCCCTGAGGGCGCGTTCACACACTTTCACTCGGCCGAGCTCGACGATGGAACGATGGAGGAGCAAGAGCGCCGGTTCCGTGAAGCCGTAGCTTCGCTGCCATCCCGTCCAAAGCTGCTGCACACGGCAAACAGCGCCGCGATCGCGCGCCAGGGGAGAAGCGACTGGGATCTGGTGCGCCCCGGAGTCTTTCTCTATGGTGTCGGCAGTGGAACGAGGACCGCCCTCCAACCCGAAGCCGTCGTCAATCTTCGCGCTCCAATCGTCGAGATCCGGGATCTCGAGGCGGGAGATACCGTGAGTTACGCCGCGACGCTGCGCGTTGAGCGCGCGGCCCGAATCGCCACGCTAGCGGTCGGATATGCCGACGGATATCCGAGATCGCTCAGCGAACGCGGGTCCGTGCTCGTAGGAGGTACGTTAGCTCCTGTAGCGGGGACAGTGACCATGGACATGACGATGATCGACGTCACGACCGTTCGGTGCGAAGTCGGCGATATCGCAACTCTGATCGGCAGGGCGGGGGATACGGTTCTGACAGTCGAGCGCGTTGCCGACGACGCGGGCATGTCTCCATATGAGCTGCTTACGGGTCTGCGGTCGAGGGTGGAACGGGTGTACACGGGAGAGCGCGGTTGAAGCGCGCCGCCATCATCATTCTTGATGGCGTCGGCATCGGCGAGGCGCCCGATGCGGCGAAGTACGGCGATGCTGGGAGTGACACTCTCGGGAACATCGCGCGCGCGTGCGGTGGTCTCACGCTTCCGCGTCTCGAGCGTTTCGGGCTCGGAAATATCCGACCGCTCGACGGTATGCGTCGGCGAGGCGATGCCGTCGGCGCGTGGGGATCGATGCGTCCGGCTTCGGCGGGAAAAGACAGCACCGCTGGCCATTGGGAGATTGCTGGCATTCACCTCGACCGAGCGTTCCCGACTTATGCATCGGGCTTTCCCGATAATGTGATCGAGACATTCGCGCGGCAAACCGGTCGCGGCGTGATTGGGAATGTCGTCGGAAGCGGAACCGATGTGATCAACCAGTTTGCGGCCGAGCAGCGCGCGACGGGTTCCTGGATCGTTTACACCTCCGCCGATTCCGTTTTTCAGATCGCCGCCGACGAACAGATCATTCCGCTCGAAGAGCTCTACCGCGCCTGCGAGATCGCGCGCAAAATGCTGGTCCCGCCCAACGACGTTTCGCGCGTAATCGCGCGTCCGTTCGAGACGACGCCCGCCGGATACAAACGAACCGCAAATCGTCGCGACTATTCGATCGAGCCTCCAGGAGAAACTTTGCTCGATGCGCTGTCGAAGGCGGGAATTCCCCGCGGCGGAGTCGGCAAAGTCGACGATCTGTTCGCTGGCAGGTCCCTCGCTTCTCGCCACACAGCATCGAACGCGGAAGGCATCCGCGGCATCAAGGAATGGCTCTCGACGGCTGAAAGTGGGTTCCTTTTCGCCAACCTAGTAGATTTCGACCAGTTGTACGGGCACCGCAACGACGTTGCGGGGTTTTATGGTGCATTGCGCGAATTCGACGCTGCACTCCCTTCCATCACATCGCGACTCAAAGAGGACGATCTCCTGTTCATTACTGCCGACCACGGCAATGATCCAACAACGGCTTCCACCGATCACGCGCGGGAGCTGGTCCCTCTGCTGGTCGGAGGCATGCACGTCGTGCCCTGTGATCTTGGCCAGCGCGATACATTTTCCGACCTCGGCGCGACCGTTGCGGAATGGTTTGGCCTCTCATTCAGGGGTCGGGGCAAATCGTTTCTGTCAGAGCTCGTAGTCTGATGAAGCGGGATTCGAAGCAGGATCACTCCCTGCGGGAGGCCGCGTTGCGCGCGCTTGATAACGCGTACGCTCCATATTCGAATTTTCGTGTCGGTGCAGCTCTGCGGACGCGGACCGGCGAGGTCATCACCGGATGCAATATGGAGAACTCGGCGTATGGTCTCGCGATTTGCGCGGAAACCCTTGCGGTGGCTTCTGCTGTCTCACAAGGACTTACTGAATTCGACGAGATCGCCATCGCCACGGACGACAGCGAGCCCACCCCACCATGTGGCGCCTGCAGACAGGTCCTGAACGAGTTCGCGCCGGACATCACAATTTCGAGTTACACCCGCGAGGGAAGGGAAGCAACGTGGACTCTCCGCGAGCTGCTCCCCCACGCTTTCGTGCTTAACCCTTCACGTGGAAGAGTGTAGTGAAGCTTTCGTCAAATCTGCCGCGATTGCTCGCGACCGCGGCTTTGTTCCTTTCGGTCCTTTCGTGTTCGGAGAATCTCGATAGCTCGGGAGTTTGCTCCGTCCTGTGTCCCGTAATCGGCGGAGACGTCAAGAACATCACGATCGACGCGGTCGTCGTCGACACGACGGTGCCATCGCTCTCCGGGTTGGGAACCGAAGCGGGACTTTTGTTGGCGGCGCGCGGCGACACCCTCGACACGCGCATCATAGTCCGCTTCGACTCACTGCCGGCGACCTACAAGCCCGCGGCTGACACGACACAGTCGATTGTCACCGTGGACAGCGCTTTTATCCAGTTCACGCTGGATACGCTTTCGATAAAGGGAGCAGAGCCGGTCACAATCGAAGCGTACGACGTCGACACCACGGCGAACGACACTTCGACGGCGGCAGTGCTCGCTCTGTTTCGACCCGACCGCTTCATTTCGTCCCAGACCTTTGCGCGTACGCAGCTCACCGACACGCTCAAGTATTTCATCTCCAACGACACGGTCCTCGCGAAGATTCAGAGCCGCACGAGGCTGCGACTCGGGCTTCGCGCGACAAGCCCGGGATCGTCGCAGATGCGCATCATCTCCTTTGAGGGAGGCTTCGGGCCCGTACTCTCCTTTCGCGCCACACCGGATACCGCCACCGCGCGGGTGACGGTCACGCCGTTCTCGAAGACACCAGTCGGAGAGTCGATCCTCGCGGCGAATCTCACCGATTACACAATTATCGCCAAGGCGCCGCCCGCCGCCCCGCCCAGTGTTCTCGCGGTTGGCGGACTTCCTGCGCGACGGGTCTACATTCGATTCAATATCCCGGACAGCATCATCGATTCGGCCACGGTCGTTCGCGCCACTCTGTTGCTCAATCAGCTGCCGAATACCGCGATCGATCCCACAGATACAGTGCTCCTTTTGCCGGAAGTGGTTCTCGCCGGCACCGCGGTTAGAGATCCGGCCAAGGCGGCTCAGATCATCGGTACGATTTCTGTCGACACCCTCCGGCTGACCCCTGGCGGCTCCGGCGTCAAGAACGTCGAGCTCGCTCGGGCATTTAGTCTCTGGCACACACAGAGTCCCGACTCACTACCGCGCGCGATCGTCCTCAAGTCCCTCACCGAGGGTAACACGGCGATCGAGCTTCGCTTCTCCTCGAGCGAGGACATCGCCGCGCTCCGGCCCCGGCTTAGGATCAGCTACACGGCCAAGGTTCCGCTGGGGCTCCCATAATGCGCAAAACACTTTTCGTGGCAGCGGCTCTATTCGCTACTTCACTTCCTTCAGCGGGCAAAGCGCAGGGCGCCCTGAGCCTTCAGGGACTCGGATTTCCTCCGGGGCAGCTAAGTGCTCGCGCCGAGGGCACTGGCGGTGGCGTGGCGGACTTCGACGCGCTCAGCCTGACGACGCCAGCTTCGCTCGCTGGTGTCGGCGCGGCCGCGCTTTTCCTGCAGTACTCGCCCGAATTCCGGCGCGTGAGTACTTCGACTGGAAGTGCCAACACCATCACGGCTCGCTTCCCACTCGTCGAAGGCGTGCTGCCTGTCGGACAATCATGGACGGTCGCGCTCAGCTCTTCGACTTTCCTGGATCGTTCGTCAGAGACCAGTCTCAGGCGGACGCAACCTGTCGGCGGTCCGGCGGATACGGTCACTTTGACTGAGCAAAATAAGGTGCTCGGAGCGATCAATGACGTGAGACTCGCGTTGGCATGGTCGAACAGCCCGGCCTTTCGTATCGGAGTTGGCGGTCACGTCTTCGCGGGAAGCAATCGAATTACTTTCTCGCAACTTTTTCCCGACAGCGCCGAATTCATCAGCTCGACGCAGGCGAACCGCATCAGTTATGCGGGACTCGCCGCATCGATCGGGCTCGAGTGGCATCCGTCGCGCGCAATCGGATTCGCCGTTTCCGGCCGCAAGGGCGGAGATCTCCGCGCGCAGTCCGGAGACACCGCAATCGGGAGCGCCAAGCTTCCGGACCACTACTCGGCGTCGGTATTGTTCGAAGGAATTCCAGGGACCACGATTTCCTTTCGCGCGGCGCATGACAACTGGAGCACACTCAGCGCGCTTTCTTCCACAGGGATCCAGGCGTTCGATGGTTGGGATATCGGCGGCGGGTTGGAAGCGAGCGGTCCCCGAATCATGCAGCGAATCGTCACCGTTCGCCTCGGCGGAAGGTTCCGCACTCTCCCGTTCGGTTTCAACGGCGAGAAAGTGTCGGAGAAGACCTTCGCCTTCGGCTTGGGCGCGCCGCTCACGCGCGACCGTGCGGCCATTGATCTGGCAATTCAGCGCGCCAGCAGGACGACGGCGAGCTCGAACGTGGCAGAGCGCGGATTCATTCTCAGCATCGGGCTGAGAGTCTCCCCCTGATATGGCGGACGCGGGCCGCAAGCCCGAAGTCATCCTCGTCGCGGACGACATCCCCGCCAACGTCGAGTTATTGCTCGATCAACTGAATAGTCTGGGCTACGACACGATCACAGCGACGGACGGACCGTCGGCTATCGCGGCCGCATCCGAACACCAACCGGACCTTTGCATTCTTGATGTGTCGATGCCGGCTGGCGATCTGGGCGTTGACGATCGATCGACGGGGTTCGAGGTCTGTCGTCGGATCAAGCGCGATGCGCGGACGTCGCGCATTCCAGTGATCTTCGTGACCGCGCTCAACGATACGAGTGACCGCGTGCGGGCGATCGAGGCTGGCGGCGACGATTTCCTTACCAAGCCGCACAATCGTCTCGTGTTGGGCGCGCGGGTCCGGAGCCTGCTCAAGCTCAAAGCCGCGACCGACGCGCTGGAGGACAGCCTGCGCAAGCTTCGCGAGCTCGAGCGAGTCCGCGATGATCTGATGAAGATGATCGTGCACGACCTCAAGACTCCCCTCACCTCCGTGCTGGCGACGCTCGAGATGCTCGCCGACGGCGACTTCGGTGATGTGTCGACTCCGCAGAAAGTCGCGATTGGCGATGTCGAGTCCAAGTCGGAGGATCTGCTCGCTCTCATCGACGACATTCTCGAGGTGGCACGGATCGAGGAGGCGAACATTACGCTGACGCTCGCGCCGATGGCGCCCGGTGCTCTCCTCGCGGAGCTCGTCCACGAATGGAATCACCGATTCCAGCAGGAGCAGACGACGGTGTTCGTATCTGTCGCTGATGACGCTCCGATCTTCACCGGCGACAAGGGATTGATCAAGCGCGTGTTCTCGAACCTGATTCAAAACGCCGTGACGCACTCCTCACGCCCAGTCCACCTCGACCTGAGTGCGCGACGTGCCGGCCTCGGAGTCTTGTTCACGGTGAGCGACAACGGGCCGGGAATTCCACCGGAATACCACGAAGTGATCTTCCGAAAGTTCGGGCAGGTGGAGATGCCCCGAACACCGCGGACGCGAAGCTCCGGACTCGGCCTCACGTTCTGCAAGCTGGTGGTCGAGCGGCATCGCGGGCGCATTTGGGTGAACAGCGCCGAGGGGAAGGGGAGCTCGTTTTACATCGAGCTACCCTCTGATCCAACGGCGATGGAAACCCAAGCCACACCGAGCTCTCAACAACCTGCCGTGAGCGGGACGACCCGATAAGCGGGCCCCAGGCGCAGGCGTTCACAGCAGCAGAGTTCCAGGCTGCACCTTAACTTACGACATGGTCGAAAATCCCCGCCCGACGGTGTACGTCGAAACCTACGGCTGCCAGATGAACGTCAGCGACTCCGAGCTCATGCTCGGAAAGCTGGCTGAATCGGGGTATGACTCAGTCGACCAGCCCGACGGCGCCGACGTCATCCTCATCAACACCTGCGCGATCCGCGAGCACGCCGAGCAGCGAGTGATCGGACGAATCGGCGAGATGAAGAGCCGGATGAAGCGCGATGCGGTCCTCGGCATCACCGGCTGCATGGCGCAGCGGCTCGGATCGAAGATTCTCGATCGCGCGAAGCACGTCAGTCTTGTGATCGGCCCGGACGGGTACCGCGATTTGCCCGCCTTGATCGAGAGCGCGCGCGGCGGCGTGCGAACGACCGCTGTCGAATTCGATCTCGAGGAGCATTACGAGGATTTCAGGCCCCGCAGGTTCGAGGGCGTGAAGGCGTGGATTCCCGTCCAGCGGGGATGCGACTACAAATGCACGTACTGCATCGTACCCACGACGCGCGGGCCCGAGAGAAGTCGCCAGCTCGTCGAAGTCGTGCGCGAGACGGAGGCCGTCGTCGCATCGGGGATATCCGAAGTCATCCTGCTCGGACAAACCGTCAACTCGTATAACGACGGTCAGCACGACTTCGCAGACCTTCTGCGCGCCGTTGGTGCGGTCGCGGGTGTGAGACGGCTGCGCTTCACGAGCCCGCACCCGAACGATTTCAGTCCCGGCGTGATCCGGGCGATGGCGGAGACCGAGGCGCATTGCGAGCACGTGCACCTGCCGATGCAATCCGGCTCGACGCGCACACTCAGGCGCATGCTGCGACGCTACACGCGCGAGCAGTACCTCGAATGCGTGGAGAGGCTCCGCGCCGCAATCCCGGACGTTTCCCTCACCACTGATGTGATCGTTGGATTTCCCGGCGAGAGCGATGCGGATTTCGAGGAGACGTTGAGCGCCGTCCAGGCCGTCGGGTTCGATGATGCATACACGTTCAAGTTCTCCCTGCGGGACGGAACTCCGGCGACGCGCCTTCCCGCGTCGGACACTGTTCCGGACGAAATCGCGAGTGAACGGCTCGCCAGACTTATCGCGACCGTTCGCGGCGCCACTCGCGAGCGGAACTTGAAGCTCCTCGGCGAGCGCCGCGAGGTGCTGGTGGAAAAGACGGCCCGGCGTGGAGGACTGCTTCAGGCACGGACGCGCGACTTCAAGGTCGTCATGATCCCGGGGGATGCTTCGCTGATCGGGAAATATCTCACCGTCCAGCTCACGGGCACGACCGGCTCGACCTTTCTCGGCCAAATCCTGGGTCAGCGCGCGGCGTTGCCGCTCGCCGTCTAGAGACCAGCCGCGGCGCTGTAGTTCGGCGTCCAGGGACCAGCCGCGGCGCCGTCGTTCGGCGTCCGGGGACCAGCAATGATTGCGGGACTCGCGGAATGATTTCGTGCAGGGCCGTCTAGACAGATAGCATTTTGCCGGCGCTTGACCGGAACACCGCTGCCCCTCATCACAAGTGCGTACCTCGCTTACACCGCCGGCCTCCTCGCCGGGTTCAGTGGCTTCGGCTGGATCGCGGTTGTCGCTGCCGCGATCGCGTTTGCTGCGGCTCTGTTCCGAACACGCGCTGACCATTCCGCGCTGGCGCTGGTGTTCGCGGCGGCCGTGATCATCGCCGCCGCGACGCCGCCTCCCGAGCGCCCGACTCTGCATCAGAAAAATCGCCAACCTCCGACCGACCTGTTGTCCCGGGTGAGGGCGCGGGCCGCCCGTTCGATCGACCGCACGTTTGGCGAGGACGCTCCATTGGCGCGCGCGCTCCTCATAGCTGACCAACATCAGATCCCGACGGAGATGCGGGATCGCTACGCCGCCGCCGGATTGATCCACATGCTCTCGATCTCCGGCCTTCACGTCGCTGTGATCGCGGCCGCGATGGAGCTTCTCTTCCAGGTCGCTCGGATGTCGCGACGAGCTTCGCTGCTGGGCGCATTCATCGCGACGGGCGTCTACGTCGCCGTGATCGGAGCGCCACCGCCGGCTCTGAGGTCGGCCGCCATGCTAGGGGTATCGATGGCATCGCGGCTCTCCCAGCGTCCGACGTCTCCCTGGGCGGCGTGGGCGCTCGGCGCCTTCGTGCCGCTGGTGCAACCGCGCGTTGCCGTGGACGTGGGATATCAGCTGAGCGTGCTCGGCATGTGCGCCCTGGTCGCGGCCGGGGCACTCTGGCGAAAACATCTCGCCAATCGCCTCGATGGCTGGAAGGGAAAGCTCGGAAGAGAACTGGTCACATCTGTCGTCGCCTGCGCCGTGACGGCGCCGCTCGTCGCGTGGGTGTTCGGACGAGTGAGTCTCATCGCGCCGCTTTCAAATCTTGTCGCTGCGCCTGTCATCACGCTTGCTCAGCCAATCCTGTTTCTGGCGATGCTCGTCTCACCGTTCGGAGCGCTTGCACGATTCGTTGCCCAGGCGGCGCACCCGCTCCTCTTCGCGTTTGATTGGATAGCCTGGGCGGCGGCTTCGCTGCCGGGCGCCGCGATAACCGTCACGACCACCTTGGTCACAGCCGTCCTCGGGGCGCTTGCAGCTGTTGCACTCGTCGTCGCCTGTTGCAGTCGCTTTCCAGCTCGTCCTGCTGTGGCGGGGCTGGCTGCTTTGGCCGGCATGGCTGTGTTTCCGGCGCTCCCTATGGCGCGCAGCGATCGCGTGGAGCTCCATGTTCTCGACGTCGGACAAGGCGACGCGATCCTCCTTCGAACGAATGGCGGGCACTGGGTGCTGCTCGATGCGGGTCCCGCATGGCGCGGCGGCGATGCGGGTCGCACGACGGTGCTTCCTTACCTCCTGAGGCGCGGCGGCTCGCTCGACGCTTTCGTGTTGTCTCACCCGCATACGGACCACGTTGGTGGCGCCGCAAGCGTTCTAACCGCGATGCGTCCGCGCGCTTACTGGGATGCCGCATTCGCGGGCGGATCGGACGCGTACATTGCATCGCTTGCAGCCGCCAGACAACAGGGAATCGAATGGCATCGCGTTCATCCGGGAGATTCCATCCGGATCGACGGCGTAGTTGTATCATTCCTCGCGCCCGATTCGGCGTGGACCGTCGGACTGAAGGATCCGAACCTCGCCAGCACGATCGCCGTCGTGCGTTACGGCGTGGTGCGCTTTCTGCTCGTTGGAGACGCGGAGCGGGCTGAGGAGGACTGGCTGCTGGCGCATCATCACGACGAGCTCCGAGCCCAGGTACTAAAGGTGGGGCACCATGGAAGCTCGACCAGCAGCAGCGATGCCTTTCTGGATGCCGTTCGTCCAGACCTGGCCCTGATTTCCGTGGGGGCGGGCAATATGTATGGGCATCCGAGCAACGATGTCCTCCACGCACTTTCGAGAGTTGGAGCTGAAATTTTGCGCACGGACGAAGCAGGAACGATCATCGTGAGCACGGATGGGGTTCATATCGACGTCGAGACAAAGGGAGATAAATGGGAGCTGGTTCCCGACTCGTCAAAGCATTGATTGGAGAAAACTTTGAGCTTCCCGGGGAAATGCTCAGACAGTA
>Ga0209488_10003173_pt1 | contig 13266 bp, 11 predicted proteins | sample Rivendell_Oct201_8_FD_188349 | JGI IMG/M metagenome (GOLD analysis project Ga0209488, IMG submission 188349) | Vadose zone soil microbial communities from the Eel River Critical Zone Observatory, Northern California, USA -... | ecosystem: Environmental > Terrestrial > Soil > Vadose zone >...
TCCCTGCCCGTCCATCTCCACTTGCTGCCCGTAGTAGTTCGCGCGGTCCAGAAATTTCTTCTTCGTCGGATTGAAGTTGGAGAGCCCCGCCAGCTTCTGCTCGATCCGCTCCCATTCCTCGAAGGGATACACTTGAGCAACCTTCCCATCCAAACTTGTGATGTAAAATTGCTGTCCGTACTTCTCGTCGATCACGCGCTTGAATTCCGCCGGGACCTTGAGCCGTCCCTTTTCGTCGACGCGAGTTGGGTGATTGCCGCGAAACATGGTTATGGGCCTTGGGGCCTGGTCTTCTTGTTCGAGCCACTACTACAGCTGCGAGGGAGGCAAAAACGGTACAAAGTTCGGTCAATCTGGTTTGGTTCGGGCTGTTTATCGTGCTTTCGGGTCGGTTTTCCACCGGCTCCTCGTTTTCAGCTCCAGCTTCCCACAGGCCATACCTGCCTGACCACTTCGTACCACTTTGTACCACATCTTAGCCCTAAGTCGTTTATTGTCAAGCGGAAACTTGATGGTCTATCCGCCACTTGGACACTCATTTCGGAAAATACGAGTTCTAGTAGTTAACTAGGCGAGTGACCACAAGGGCTTGCGTTTACCCTCTTGGTTCCTTCGCTCTTCGTTCGCTCACTATTTTCTTGCCTTCCGCGACTGGCGCGCGTTTCCCTGTGCAAAACCTCCAAAACCCTGATTCCAAATTGCTGGGACAAAATCCTTTTCACCCGCTTTGAACGAATGTCATCCAACCTCGACGACTACGAACAACGAATTCATGGCCCCGGAGGTGCTTATGAAGAAACTCTTGTTTCCCCTACTATTCATGGCTGGGCTGTGTGTCCCCGCTTCGGCCCAAGACAACTCCGCTACTCCCCTGTACCCGGCTCCGGGAAATTCAGCGGAGTCCCATCCCCAACAGAACTCAGCTCCGGATCAATCGAACCAGATGCCCGTATTTCGCGTGAACGTTTACGCCCGGACCACAAAAGCGGTGAACTACCGGCATCGCGGTGGCTCGACCACCGTGGATTTCCGCGGTACCGACTTGATGCCTGGGGTTGAGGGGCATGCAAAGGTCGACGGCAAGGCGGGGAGACTCGCCATCAGCGTTGAACTTTCTCACATGCAGCCGGTCAGCAAGTTTGGCGGCCAGTATCTCACTTACGTTCTCTGGGCGGTCACGCCTGAAGGCCGAGCCGTGAACCTTGGTGAAATCATTCCCAGCGATGACGGCAAGAGCAAGATCTCTGTAACTACCGACCTGCAGGCCTTTGGCCTGATCGTCACTGCCGAGCCGTATTACTCCGTCACTCATCCCAGCAATCTGGTGGTGGCGGAAAACATAGTGCGCCCGGAGACCAAGGGCTTTGAACAACCGATCGATGCCAGGTTCGATGTGCTGGAAGGCAGCCAATATACGATTGACGTTCCGGCCCAACAGCTGCCCTCTTCGCAAACCAATCCCAATGTTCCTCTGGACTTGCTTGAGGCGCGCAATGCCGTAGCTATCGCCAAGGCTGCGGGAGCGAAACAGTATGCGCCAGAAAGTTTGTCCAAAGCGGAAGACATGCTGCAGCGCGCCGAAGATTACCTCCAGCGCAAGCAGGGACGCACTCCGGTCGGCACGGCCGCTCGGGGCGCCACGCAAATGGCCGAAGACGCCCGGGTGCTGACGCTTCGACGCAAAGAGCAAGAACGCCTTGACGCCGAGCGGCGTGCCAACCAGGAGGCGCAAGCCAAAGCCGAAGCCGACGCCAGGGCGGCTCAAGAGCGGGCCACCCAAGCTCAGGCTCAATCCGACGAAGATGCGCGCCGACGCGCCGAGGCCGAGCGTGCACAGGCTGAAGCGCAGAGGCAGCAGGCCGCCGCCCAAGCCGAGCAGATGAAGGCGCAGGCTGAGAGTGAACGCGCGCGTCAGTCCGCCGAGGATTCCCAACGCCAGAAGGAGGAGGCAGAGCGTCAAACTCAGGAGGCCGAACAGCAGCGGCAAGAAGCTGTGCGCCAGAAAGAAGAAATGCGAGCGAAGCTACTGGCTCAACTCAATCAGGTGTTGCAAACCCGCGACACCGTTCGCGGATTAGTCGTCAATATGCCCGATGTGCTTTTTGATTTCAACAAGTACACGCTGAAACCCGCCGCTCGTGAGCGCCTGGCGAGGGTTTCGGGAATTGTGCTCGCCTATCCTGACCTGAAATTGCAAATAGAAGGCCACACTGACAGCATCGGAACCGAGGAATACAACCAGACGCTGTCAGAAAAACGTGCGGCCACAGTTCGCGATTATCTGGTCAGCTCGGGAGTCTCGATGAATAACGTGGCTGCCAAGGGATTGGGCAAAACCGATCCCGTGGCGGACAACAGTACCGCAGCCGGCCGCAAGCTGAATCGCCGCGTGGAGATGATTGTCTCCGGCGATGTGATCGGCAGCCAGGTATCACCCGGCGGGGAACCTCAGGCGTCTTCACCCGCTAACCCTCAATAGAATTGCAGGATCAATGCCGGCGCGGTCTTCCGACCGCGCCGCGCCTGTTGAATCATGCCGATTCAGAGACCCGAAGATAATCGCTATTGCAAATAACGCGGTGACGGGAGATCCATCCCATCACAAAGGGGGGATAGAATTTTTGGCAGAGACAACTCATTGACGCTGACGATGGGCCCAGTTCAAGCCCGTCCTCTACGCCACCGCTGGCCGAATCATCCAGTAGAGGTCAAGCCAATCGGGATCGGGGTAAGCCATCACGCCAGGACGCCTTAGCTGTGGCGAAGCTTGCTTCCCCGGTTCCTGGCTCCGTCTTCCCTTTTCCAGCAGTTCGTTAATCTGCCGGATAAGGTCAATGAGCTTCTCGTGGTCGTACTCCTTTGAAGCTTTTTCGCATAATTCTCGTAATCGAGGAGCGTCCTCGATATTGGCCATCCTGTAGACCTCCGGCTTGAATTGAACTCCCAGGAATCCAGTGGGCGCGCATGGGACAAAAGAGAATCGCCTCACCGGAATCTCAACTTATGAGGTGCTAAAACACGGCGCCGAGTAAATTGTTGTGCACGGAGCAAGCCAAAGAAAATGACTTAGAGGCGGCTGGGGCTTTCCCTGATGTGGAAATGTGAAGCACAGTTACCGCATGGCGAATCGGGCGCGCAGTGTAATTCAGGGCCCCCCCGTGTCCTCTATAGTCAAGCTTCTAATTTGGCTCCGATTTACCCGAGGAAGGAAGGATCTACCCTGTGATCCTCTGTGTCCTCTGCGGTTGAGCCTTCCGTTTGACCACCTGAAAAACCGCGTGTTACGGTAAACAGTCACACCATCCCGGCAGACCAGCTACTGCTCGCTGATTGAGGTTTGGATTGTCTTCTGTTGAGGCGACACCCGCCATCCGCAAAACTGCGCTAAACACCGTCCATCGCCACATGGGCGCGAAGATGGTGGAGTTCAATGGCTGGGACATGCCGGTGGAGTATCCCGCGTCGATCGGCTGCGGAATCATCAACGAGCACATGGCGGTTCGTACGGGCGTGGGCATATTCGACGTCAGCCACATGGGCGACATTCGCCTGGCGGGGCCGCAGGCGCTGGCCGCGGTGCAACACATTTCCATGAACGATGCGTCTCGGCTGGCCGTGGGTCAGGCGCAGTATTCAGCGCTGCTCTATCCCAAAGGAACGTTTGTGGACGATGTGATCGTCCATCGACTGGGTGAGGACGAGTACTTGCTGGTGATCAACGCGGGCACCCGCGAAAAAGATTTCAGTTGGGTGCGCGACAACACGCGGCAATTTGACTGCGCGGTAGAAAATCTCTCGGACGACTACACGCAGATTGCGATCCAGGGACCTAAGGGCGTGGACGTTTTGCAGAAACTCACGGACGCAGACTTGAGCGCAGTGAAGTTTTATTGGGTGACACGCGGAAGCGTCTGTGGCTTAAAGAATATTCTGATCGCGCGCACTGGGTACACCGCCGAAGACGGGTTCGAGATTTACATTCCCGCGGATGAGCAGACCAGCGCTCGTTTGTGGAATGACGTTCTAACGGCGGGCAAGGAATTCGGCGTCCTGCCCTGCGGCTTGGGCGCGCGTAACACGCTACGCCTCGAGGGCAAGCTGCCGCTCTACGGACACGAGATCTCCGATACGATCAATGTGTGGGAAGCCGGCCTTGATCGCTTCTGCAAAATGGAGAAGCCGGAATTCGTTGGACGGGCGGCGCTGGAAAAGGCGAAGTCCGCAGGGCTGAAGCGCACCTTGATTGGTTTAGAAATGACCGAACGCGGCATCGCACGCGATGGGTACAAGGTGCTGGGCGGCGCCGGACAGCAAATTGGATACGTGACCAGCGGATCACCCGCACCATTCCTGAAAAAGAATATCGCGCTGGCTTACGTGCCTCCGGAGTTTGCGGCCCTAGGCACTGCACTCAAGGTGGATATTCGCGGACAACCCGTGGGAGCGCAAGTAGTGCCAACACCGTTTTACAAGCGGCCGAAGAAGGCTTAACCACTGAGGTTCACATAGGAATTCGCTAGAAGCCAGGAGCTAGAAGCAGCATTATGTCCTATCCAACGGATCGGAAGTACACCAAAGAGCACGAGTGGATTCAAGTCAATGGCTCAACCGCTGCCATCGGCATCACCACGTACGCCCAGGAATCGCTGGGGGACATTGTGTTTGTCGAGTTGCCCAAGGTGGGCGCAGAGCTGGCCGCCGGCAAAACGTTTGGCACGGTCGAGTCGGTGAAAGCAGTATCGGATCTGTATGCCCCGGCTTCGGGCACGGTGACTGAGGTTAACGGAGACTTGGCTACTTCGCCGGAAAAAGTAAATAAGGACGCCCATGGATCGTGGATGGTGAAGATCACTTTGAAGAATCCGAAGGAACTGGACACACTGCTTTCTGCCGCGGACTATGAAAAGTTCGTGGCGGAAGAATCAGGGCACTAAAATGATCGGCCCTCGGACGTCCGACCTTGGACCTCTGAGGTTTCTAGCCGAGGTCTGAAGTCTGACGTCTGAAGTCCGACGTCTGACGTCCGACGCCGTTTAAGAATTTCATATGCGCTATTTACCTAAATCCCCTGCTGACCGCGAAGCCATGCTCAAGGCGATCGGCTTGCGCTCGGTGGACGAACTGTTCGCGCCGATTCCCGCGGAATACCGGCTCAGCCGCGATCTCAAAGTTCCCCGCCAGATGGCGGAGTCTGAAATTGTGGACTATTTCCGCCAGCGCTCGCGGGAAAACGGCGAGGGCTATACCAGCTTTCTGGGCGCCGGCGCTTATTCTCACTACCGGCCCGTCATTATTGATTCCCTGATTTCGCGCGGCGAGTTCCTGACCGCGTACACCCCTTACCAGGCAGAGATTTCGCAGGGTACGCTGCAATCCATTTTTGAGTTTCAGAGCATGATATGCGAGTTGACCGGCATGGAAGTGGCCAACGCTTCCATGTATGACGGCTCGACCGCCGCGGCCGAGGCCGTGATGATGGCGGTGCGGCTCACGGGACGCCGGTCCGTGGTGGTGGCGCGGAGTCTGCATCCAGAGTATCGCGAAGTGTTGGCCACTTACGCCACGCACCAGGGCATGCCGTTGACAGTTGCGGGATTCGGCGAGGATGGGCGGCTGGATTTAGAGGAGCTCGAAAAGTCGATCACGGCGGAGACGGGAGCGTTGCTGATCCAATCGCCGAATTTCTTCGGGACGATCGAAGATGTGGCTGCTATCGCCGAAATCGCGCACAAGCACGGAGCCATGCTGGTTGTTTCGATTGCCGAGGCGGTCTCGCTGGGAATTGTTGAGCCGCCGCGAGAGGCGGATGTGATCGCGATGGAAGCGCAGTCGTTCGGCGTCCCGATGGGATTCGGCGGACCGTACTGCGGCGTCATCGCGACGCGGGAAAAGTTCGTGCGGCAGATGCCGGGCCGGCTTGTGGGCCAGACCACCGACAAGCACGGCAAACGCGGTTTCGTGCTGACGCTGGCCACGCGCGAGCAGCACATCCGGCGCGAGAAAGCGACCTCGAACATCTGTACCAACCAGGCGCTGATCGCACTGATGGTGAATATTTTTATGACCGTGTACGGCAAGGTGGGCCTGAAAGAGCTGGCCAAACACAATCTGGCGAAGACGGCGTATGCGGCCGGACAATTTGCCAAGCACGGGAAGGTATTGTTCGGCGGGGCACCGCGCTTCAACGAGTTTGCGCTCGAGACCAGCGAGGATCCTTACGCCATTAACAGCCGACTGCTCGGACACAAGATGGTTGGTGGATTGCCGCTTAAGAAGTTTTATCCCGAACTCGGGAACGCATCCTTGTGGTGCTGCACAGAATTGACGACGCGAACGGCAATCGACACCGCGGCGGGACTGATAGCCGAAAGTGAGAGCTCTGCGAGATCCACAAAGGAAGAAGTGGAAGAGGTGGCGCGATGAAACATATGACTCGCAAAGCAACGCGCCACGTCAACCAGAACGAAGGCCTGATCTTCGAGAAATCGTCGCCAGGGAAGGCCGCCTGGAAGCTTCCGCCGCTCGACGTGCCGGAAGTGAATACTTCGAAGCTTCTCGGTTCGTCAGAAAGAAAAGATCTTGGCAACATGCCCGAAGTGAGCGAGATCGAGATCATTCGCCACTTTACGCGGATGTCCACGTGGAACTACGCGATTGACCTGGGAATGTATCCGCTGGGCTCGTGCACCATGAAGTACAACCCGCGCGTGAATGAAGCTGTGGCGCGAGTAGAAGGCATCGCCAACGGGCATCCCTACCAGCCGGAGAAGATTTCCCAGGGTGCGCTGCAAATTCTCAAAACCTTGAGCGAGTGCCTGATCGAAATCACCGGCATGGACGCAATCACTCTGCAGCCCGCTGCCGGCGCGCATGGCGAGATGACCGGCCTGTTGATGGTGCGGGCCTATCACGAATCCAAAGGCAACGCGCGCAAGAAGATTCTGATTCCGGACTCCGCCCACGGGACGAATCCGGCGACCGCAGCGATGGTGAACTATGCCGTCGAGAACCTCAAGTCAGATTCGCGCGGCATGGTCGACATCACGGCGCTCGCCGCGCAAATGAATGAAGATGTCGCTGCGCTGATGCTCACCAACCCGAACACTCTGGGCGTGTTTGAGCAGCAGATCCACAAGATTGCCGACATCCTTCACGCCAAAGGCGGCCTGCTCTACATGGACGGCGCAAACATGAATGCGCTGGTCGGCAAGGTGCGGCCGGGCGATTTCGGCGTCGACGTAATGCATCTGAACCTGCACAAGACATTTTCCACGCCGCACGGTGGCGGCGGCCCGGGATCGGGGCCGGTGGCGATCAAGAAAACTCTCGAGCCCTTTCTCCCGACACCGATTGTCGTATCGAAACCGGATGGGACTCTCGGCTTCGAATACAACCGCCCGCAGTCTGTAGGCCGAGTGCGGGCCTTCTACGGCAACTTCGGAATGTTTGTTCGCGCGCTGGCTTACATTCAGGCGAACGGGCCCGATGGGCTCCGGCAAACCACGGAAGACGCGGTGCTCAACGCCAACTACATCCGCAAAGGGCTCGAAGGCACTTACGACCTGCCGTATTCCACGCCGAGCATGCACGAGGTTGTGTTCAGCGATAAGCTGCAGGCGAAAAAGGGCGTCCGCACCATGGACATTGCCAAGCGCCTGATTGATTATGGATTCCATCCCTATACCACGGCGTTTCCCCTGATCGTGCCCGGCGCGCTGATGATCGAGCCGACTGAGAGCGAATCAAAGGAAGAGATGGATCTGTTCATCGAGGCGATGAAGTCGATTGCGGAAGAAGTGGAAGAAGACCCGCAGACCGTGCTCGATGCGCCGCATTCCACGCGAGTCTCGCGCTTGGACGAGACCGCCGCCGCAAGGAAGCCGGTACTGCGCTGGAAGCCCGGTAGCTGATCGTTGGCCCGTGATTGCTGATCGGTGTCCATTGACCGCTGATTGTTGAATGAAAGTCTTCGCAATCTGCTCTCGACAGTTTCTTCTCTTGGTGCCTTCTGTCGGGCCCTTTCATTCAACAATCAGAATCAACGATCCCAATCATCCCGTGACTCTTCTGACCTGCTACTTGGGCGTGATGTCGACAGACGCGCGGGTAGTTTCCCAATCCATGTGCAGCGTGCAACCGGTGCCCGTCTTCTCGTATGAGATCGTGAAATTCTCGACCGGCGAGGGTAGCTTCGAAACCTTCATGTCGACGCGGGCGACTTCATCGCTCTCGTACTTGTAGGGGATACCCCATTCACCAGTCTTTTTGTTGATGATCAGCGTCCACTTATCGGCGTTAGGGATGGTGAAGAGTGTGTACTTGCCCGCCGGAACATCTTTGCCTCCAACTTGCACATCAGCGCTGGTCACGAAGGCTGTGGCCTCGTTGGCGCCGGTCCGCCAGACCTTACCGAAGGGCACGAGTTCCCCGTAAATCTTCCGTCCCTTGGCGCGCGGGCTGGAATAGTCCGTCTTGATGGTTCTGCCACCGCCGAGATCGCATGAGGCAGAAGCGGCCGGGCTGGGGCGATCGCCTTGAGCCGAGGCGCAGAGGGTTAAGGTAAAAAACAGGCAAGTAAAGAGGGCGAGTCGTTTTTGCATTGTGTCTCCTGTGGATTCGTTGGCAGTTGTCAAGAACGTTGGACGTGCCAGTTGGAAATATGTCAGCAGACCGCCATTATGCTCCTCGCATAGTGACAGTTACAATCGCCCTATGCCGGTATTCGACGAAAAGCAAGAAGAACTTGAGCACTACGAAACCATGATGGGCGTGCCGCGCGGGCGGCTGGCCGTGACCATGGACACGATCACCGACGCTATGGCGCTGGTGGGTCAGCACGGCGTCTACTGCCAAAGCCAGCGCTGGCCGGGCAAACCAGTCATGGATATCCAGATCATCATGAAAAGTCTGACCGACGCGAAAGAGCTAATCCAGAGCGTCATGGAAGAGTTGAAGAAGGCATAACGATGCTCTCAGAAGCGTGTGTCATCCTGAGCGAAGTGGAGGCTTCGCACAGCGAAGCATCCACGAAGTCGAAGGACTTCGCAAACGCATACAGCACCGGCGGCGCGTCAAGGCGTTCTCCCGTTGCTCTCAAAACGGCGCTTAGATGTGGCCGCCGCGCGCGATGATTGCCTGGCTGGCGGCCACGTTCCCCAAAGCGTCTCCGAAAACCAGATTCTGACGCCCTCTGGCCAGTTTGTAAATTCCTAGTTCGGTGCGCGGTGAGTGGAAAAGCATTGACCGGCCACTGTTGGCGCCCGCGTTCACGGGCCCCTAGCTCCTCAGGATGACAAATTTAAGAAAGGCACGCGCTTCGTATCGCTCTTACGGTTTCACAGTTACCATCACAACGCCATGCGACGGCACGGTCCCAGAAAACTTCCCGGTAAACTTGCCAAGCTCTTTATGCTGCCACAAGTCGCGGACCGCGCCGCTCAGGTGATTGGGATAACCGAGGTCTTCCCAGCTCACCGTGATCTCCTGCTCCGCGCTTCCGCGATTCAAGAGGACCACAGCCCGGCTTCCGTCCTTCAACTGCTTCGCCCACACTTCCACGTCACCCTTCTTCCACACCCGCTCGCCTTCGCGGCCTAGTGGATCCTGATCCACGGCGATCACTTCCCTATTGGTGAGAATGTCGTGAATTTCTGGGCGCATGTTGCGCAGGTCATTGCCTGCGATTAGAGGCGCCGCAAGAATCGCCCACAGGCTGAAGTGCGAGCGGTATTCCGTATCGTTCATGCCGCCGTTGCCCACTTCAAGCATGTCGGGATCGTTCCAGTGTCCGGGACCCGCATAGGATGCGAGGCCAACTTGTTGGTCCACGATGGCCAGCATGCCGTTCGAGCAGCAAGTGCCGTCCGGCCATTTAGTCGAACCTTCCCACTTGTCGGAGATATCGCCAGTTGTACGCCACAGGTTGCCGCCCACTTCTTTGCCCCAGAGCCAGGGCTTTGCCGTTCCCCATTCGCAAATGCTGAGAACGATTGCACGGCCTGATGCATCCAGCGCTGCGCGTATGTTCGCATACGATGCCTTGGCGTCCTGCGTCGTCGTGTTGCACCAGTCGTATTTCAGATAGTCGACGCCCCAGGCGGCGTACTGCAGCGCGTCCTGATACTCGTGCCCGAGGCCGCCGGGACGCCCGGCGCAGGTCTTCGAACCGGCGTCAGAGTAGACACCGAACTTCAGGCCAAGCGAGTGAATGTAATCGCCAACAGCTTTCATGCCGTGCGGGAAGCGCTGCGAGTCGGCGACGATGTTGCCGTTCGAGTCGCGGCTCACTTGCCAGCAGTCGTCGATGTTGACGTACTGGTAGCCGGCGTCCTTCATGCCGGACTTGATCACAGCATCGACCATGCCCTTGATCATGTCTTCGCTGACGTTGCAGGCAAACTTATTCCACGAATTCCATCCCATAGGAGGAGTGGGGGCCAGGGCGCTGGACCTCGTGTTGTTCTCTTGCGCTGAGATACCGGCGACCAAGAGCAAAATGCCGAGACATACTACGACGACTTCCCTGCTCATTTTCATGAGATGTTTTTATCAGAAGAACCTCGACGTAGAAAGATGTTTGCAGAAACGCAGCCAGCGACAAATTCGATTTACAATCTTGCCTTGCCGCTTTCACTTTCTTTCCAGCGACGGAGGATTTCGATGGGCAGAGACCGGACGTTGTGGATGTTAGCGTTGGTCTATAGCTTTTCTTTCTCGGCCATGGTTCCTGGCGCCAAGGCGCAGACTGCCGGTGCGTCCCTCGGAGTGTTCGAGAGCCACTCCGACGTCGGCACGGTTCTGCACCCGGGCTCGGTCGAATATGACGGCTCAAAGCAGACCTACACCGTGCGCGGAAGCGGCGAAAACATGTGGGCGGTGGCGGACGCTTTCCAATTCGTGTGGAAGAAGGTTTCCGGGGACGTTACGCTGACGGCCGACATTTCTTTCTTGAACGCAGGTGGAAGCGAGCACAAGAAGGCTGTCCTGATGCTCCGCCAGAGTCTGGATGCCGATTCGGTTTATGCCGACTTGGCGCTGCACGCCAGCGGTCTGACCTCGCTGCAATTCCGCGACGGAAAAGGCGCCGTCACCCACGAGATTCAATCCAATATCTCTGCGCCCAAACGTTTGCGCCTCGCTAAACGTGGGGATTACGTCTACATGTCTCTGGCCGAGGCCGGCGCTGAACCCGAAGTGGCGGGCGGATGGCTGAGAATTCCGCTGCAAGGCACGTTTTATGTTGGGATCGGTGTCTGCTCGCATGACAAAGATGCAGTCGAAAAGGCCGTGTTTTCGAATGTCGAGTTGGCAATGCCGAGTCCAACGCAGACCGGACAACCGGCACTTTACAGCACGCTCGAGACGATTGCGATTGACTCTGCCGACAGGCGCGTGATGTATCTAGCACCGGGGCGCTTCGAGGCCCCGAATTGGATGCGTGATGGAAGTGCGTTCCTCTTCAATCGCGAGGGCCACATCGAGCGTCTGGCGGTGAGCGGTGGCAAGCCGGAAGTTATCGATACCGGCTTCGCGAACCGCTGTAATAACGATCACGGCATTTCGCCGGACGCCACACAGCTTGCCATCAGCGACAACTCGCAGGAGGAGCATCGTTCCCTCGTGTACATTGTGCCGATCGGAGGAGGAACGCCGAAACGCATCACGCAGAAATCGCCATCCTACTGGCATGGCTGGTCACCGGATGGAAAGACGCTCGCATTCGTTGGCGAGCGCAACGGCGAATTTGATATTTACGCAATCCCCGCAACTGGCGGCGAAGAGAAACGCCTGACCACGGCCAAGGGCCTGGACGACGGCCCGGAATATTCACCCGACGGTAAATACATTTACTTCAACTCCGAGCGCACCGGCCACATGCAGATCTGGCGCATGAAGGCCGATGGCAGCGAGCAGGAGCAGGTGTTTTCAGACGACCTTAACAACTGGTTTCCTCACATCTCTCCAGACGGCCAGTGGATGGTGTTCCTCACCTACGGAGCAGATGTTACCGGGCACCCCGAAAACAAAGATGTGATGCTGCGATTGATGTCGCTCGGCGATAAGAACATTACAGTGCTGGCGAAATTATTTGGAGGACAGGGGACGATTAATGTCCCATCATGGTCGCCGGACAGCAAGCGCCTGGCATTCGTCAGTTATTTGCTCATACCGCAATAGACCGGGGGGACGCGAAGTAGACACCCAGAGAAAGACAGGAACTTTTGAGTTACCCTGTGTTCCCCTGTGTCCTCTGTGGTAAAGACTTTAGGCCAGAGTATATTTCCCGCGTTCGATCACCTTCTGTGCGATCTGCTGGCGCAACTCAATCGTGTTGAATGGCTCATACTTGGCAAGCCGGCGGAGAATGGCAAGATGCGTACGCAGCATATCGCCCTCGGCAACGGCGGCGATCACTTTGCGAGCTGCGGATTCGACTTTCTCCATCGCCTGCGAGAGATAAACTCGCGTCATGGCGATGGGCAAGGCTGCCGCGGCTTCGCCCTTCCCTTCCGCAATCTTCTGGGCGCGAAGCACGGCCGATTCCATCGCGTAAGTCTCAATCGTCATATCCGCGATCGCGCCCATGATCTCCTGCTGGTCCTGAATGGCTTGCATGTATTTCTGGGTTGCCGCTCCAGAGGCGAATAGCCCCAGCTTTTTCGCCTGCCCAACCAATTTGCGTTCTTCGACGAGAGGACCTTCAAGGTCGTCCGCCGGACTGGGGCCGGAAAGAACTTCATCCATCAGCTTCTTGATGGCGGGCATAAGCGGCAACTGCCCACTCATGGCGCGCTTCAGCAAAAACCCCGTGATGATGAGGCGGTTAATTTCATTGGTGCCTTCGAAGATGCGGTTGATGCGGGCGTCGCGGTAGGCGCGCTCGGCGGGATACTCCTCGACGAAGCCGTAGCCGCCGTAGATCTGCACCGTCTCGTCGACGATGTAGTCAATCATTTCCGAGCCCCAGACTTTAATGATCGAACATTCAACCGCGTACTCCTCGATGGCCTTGCGCGTTTCCTTGGCGGCGTCCGTGCCAGACTTGTCGACTTCCCCCAGCGCGACGTCCATCATGCCGACGGTCCGGTAGACGAGAGATTCACCGACATAAATCAGCGTCGCCATGTTGGCCAGCTTCTCGCGCACCAGGCCGAAGTCGGCGATGACTTTGCTGAACGCCTTGCGCTGCTTGGCATAGGCGATGGCATTTTCCAGCGACAGACGGCCTCCGCCCACGCACATCGCGCCCAGCTTGAAGCGGCCCAC
>Ga0209488_10003176_pt1 | contig 13260 bp, 11 predicted proteins | sample Rivendell_Oct201_8_FD_188349 | JGI IMG/M metagenome (GOLD analysis project Ga0209488, IMG submission 188349) | Vadose zone soil microbial communities from the Eel River Critical Zone Observatory, Northern California, USA -... | ecosystem: Environmental > Terrestrial > Soil > Vadose zone >...
CCTCTTCGCAAAGGCGGCGTTTCCCGGCCTCTGCGCTGCGGGCAAGTCGTCCTATGTGGCGATCTCCACCATCAACACGCTTCACCCCTATCCCCGCCGCGCGGCCTATGCCGCGTCGAAGGCGGGGCTCGAGGGCCTGGTGCGCGAGCTTGCCGTCGAATGGGGCGCGCACGGCATTGCGACGCATGCGATACGTCTTGGCCATCTTGCCGGGCTGATGAAGACCACGCCGGCAAACCCCGCACTCCTCGCCGCGGTCAAAGAACGCACGCCGTCCCGCAGCCTGATCGCGCCCGAGGAAGTCGCAAAATATCTACTCTGGGTTGCCGAAGGCGGCGCCCAATCCATTTCGGGCAGCATCATCGATTTTGATCCCGCCTATACGATCAACCGCTGGCCGCTCTGACGCGGCACGGGATGTCTCAGGCGGGCTGGAGGCCCTGCATGATCGTGCGGTTGACGTCGATCAGCGGGTCCAAGGATGCGCCCTTCGTCATCACCTGGCTCGAATATTTGGTGACCCATAGCGACAAGGATACGATCTGCGCCCGCAAGGGTTTGGACAGCTGATTGCTATCGGCCATGCAATCGACCGCGAGCGTGCTCCACAGCCGGCGGTTCCAATCGATGGCCTCCATCAGCTCCACGCCTTTGGCGTTCGCCGCTTGGGCGTCGATCAGCGCTCCGGTCACTTGCCCGAATAGCCGATACTCCGTGTTGCGGGGATTTTCAGCCGCGAGCTGCGCTTTTTGATACGCCTTCACTGCCATAGGCGAGCCGTTCCTGTTCAAAATCGAATAGAGTTCTGCACTTGACCAGCGCCTTGTAATAGGTGCCGCTCATCACATCGCGGCTGATTTCCACGCAGGTCGACAGGGCTTTGCGGTCGCGTATCGCATCCATGAATTCGGTCATGCGCAGCGCGAAATGACTGTAATACACATCGGCTTCGTCGGCATCGAGGTACATCATCATGATGGGAAAATAGATTCTTCGCGCGGGCGTTGTCGCGTCTTCGGCTTGCATGATGTCCTTCTCGCGAAGAACGCAGGCCTTGTTCTGGATGATGAGGCTGGCTCGCTTGTCGCCATTGGCGAGAACCGCGCCGTTCAGGACGAACTTCTCGCCTGGTTTGAGCGTCAGCTTCAGGGGCATGGGTTTCCCTCGAAAATGAAATGATCGTTGCATGCGCGAATTTATGCTGCCGATCAGGACCTTAAGTCCGATTGGTTAAAAATGTGCTGCCGGCGCAAGCACCTGTTCGAATTTTCATATTCACGCAAAATTAGCCTTGTTGCGGCTCTATGGCCTCTTCTGGAGACTCGCCATGGCCGAGCCCGCGCGGCTCATCCCGCAGGATTACGATTCGCACACCGTTGTGGGAGCGGCGGATGAAGCGCTCGCCCGCGTCGAGGCGGCGACGCTCGCCATCTCCAGCATCGAGGGACGCATCCGCTCGAACAAGGTCCTGCAGCGTGCGCTCAAGGCGTGGAAGCGCGGCGACACCATCAAGACCGCGAAGTATTCGCTTGAGGCCACCGGCATCGATGATACCAACGCCCTGGCATTTCATCTTCTCGCCATCGCGCTGGACCGCATGGGCCATTTGCATCAGGCGCTGGTGACCTATGAGCGCGCCTTCGAGCTTGACCCCAACGATACCGATCTTGTGCTCAATCTTGGGCTGACCGCCTGGAATCTCGAACTTCTCGACGGCGCCGAGCGCATGTTCCGCCTCTTCATCGAGAAACGGCCCGAACATCCCGCCGGCTACAACAATCTGGGCAGCGTACAGCGCGACAAGCGCGATCTCACGGGCGCCATCGAAACGCTGCGCTATGCAATCTATCGCATGCCCGATCAGCCCATGCTGTGGAACTCGCTCGCAACCGTGCTCGCCGAGGAGGGCCGCGCGGAAGAGAGCCTCATCTTCTATTCTGAGGCGCAGCGGCTCGATCCCAAATTTGCCCGCGTCCAGCACAATCTCGGTTACGCCTACACGCATCTGGGCCAATTGGACAAAGCGCTCGACGCCTATGATGCCGCGCTGAAACTCGCGCCCAATGCGAATGAGAGGCGCGAGAGCCTGCATTCGCGCAGCATCTGCCTGATCGGCATGGGCCGCTTGGCCGAAGGCTTCAAGGAATATGAAATCCGCCACGACCCCGAATTCCGGGCCCGGCTGCTGCATTACACCAAGGCGCCGGTGTGGGCGGGCGAAGACCTGAAGGGCAAGCGCATCCTCATCGTCGGCGAGCAGGGCGTCGGCGACGAGCTGATGTTCGCCAACATCCTTCCCGATATCGCGCGTGCCGTGGGTGAGGATGGCAAACTGCAGATCGCCGTGGACCCGCGGCTTGTCAGCTTGTTCCAGCGTTCGTATCCCAACGCCGAGATCGGCGTCTATGACGACGGCAAGCTCGAAGGCCGCGCGGTTCGCATCTTTCACTGGGCGCGGGAGAAGGGCGATCCGGATTTCTACGCGCCCATGGGCACGCCGCTTTATATCTTGCGAGAAAGTCTCGCCGATTTTCCGAAGCAGCCATTCCTGAAGGCCGATGCCGGGAAAACCGCTTCATTCCGTGCCCGCCTCGCGGCGTTGGGCCCCGGGCCCTATGTCGGGATTTGTTGGCGTTCGATGGTGATGGGCGCCAAGCGCGGAAAATATTACAGCCCGATCGATGTCTGGGGTCCCGTCCTAACGACGCCCGGAATCACCTTCGTCAATCTGCAATATGGCGACGTCGCCTCCGAGCTTGCGCTGGCGCGAGACAAATTCGGTGTTGCCATCCACAATTTCGACGATCTCGATCTCAGGGATGATCTCGACGGCGCGGCTGCGCTCACGGCCGCTTGCGACCTTGTCATCTCCGCGCCAACTGCGGTTGCGGCCATGGCCGGCGCGTTGGGACGCGAGACCTGGTTCCTGGTGGCTGCCCGCGCCTGGCCGCAGCTCGGCACCGATCATTATCCCTGGTATCGCAGCACGCGGGTTTTTGTTTGCGAGAAATTCGCCGACTGGACCAATCTGATGCCGCAGGTTCGCAGCGCGCTGGAGAAATTCTCGGCGACCGGGAATTAGCTGCGAATCAGGTCCCTGACCGCGAGGACGCCGCTGCTGTCCGGGAAGATCTTCTCGTCGAGCGTTTGTTTTGCGATCCTCAAATGATCGGCCAGCGCCGTTTTGAAGATGGCGCGCGTATCGGTCTTGGCCGGAAGGTCCCGGCCGTCTTTCAGCGCCGAGGGTTTCAATCCGGACCATTCGGCATGGATTGTGCCGCCCGCCACCGCGCCGCCGAACAAAAAGGCGATGCCGCCGGTGCCATGGTCGGTGCCGCCCGTGCCATTGACGGCGACGGTGCGGCCGAACTCGCTCGCCGCCACGATCGCGGTCTTCTTCCATGCGGGGCCCAGCGCCGTCTTGAGCGCCGCCAGGGACTCGTCGAGCATCATCAAGCGGCGGCCAAGCTGGCCGTCGCCCGCTCCCTGATTGGAATGGGTGTCCCAGCCGCCGATGTCGAAGACACCGACTCGCGGCCCATCCGCGGCGGCCAGAATCCTCCCGGCGCCTTCCATCATCGGCATGATGGGACCGTAGCCCTGCCCATTCTGCATCGGCATCGGACCACCAGCGGAATCGTGCATCGCCGCATTCGCCGTCGCGCGCGTCGCGAGGGCTTGCTTCAGCGCGGCGCCGAGCACGGGGTCTTTGGCGTAGAGCATGGAGATGCGGGCGAGGTATTCTTCGTCCGGTGCGGGCATGCGCGAGGGCATCCAGCTGGTGACGTGCGAGGAGCCGTCAAGCAGCAGTGGCGGCGAGGATGCCACCGCCAGTGCGCCATTGCCGGTGTCGAGGGCGAGAGGCGTCAGCGCGCGATTGAGCCACCCATCGTGAAGACGATGCGGCGCGGTGCCGCCGGTCTCCAGCACATTCTGTGCGTCGAAATGCGATCGATCGCGGTAGGGCGTGGCGACATTGTGGAAGATCGCCAGCTCCTTGTCGCGCCACATCTCGGCAAGATTGTGCAAGGACGGATGAAGCCCGAAGAGACCATCCAGATCGATGGGCGCATTGGGCCCGGTTTGCGGCAGCGCCAGCGTGCCTCGCAGGCTCGCATAATCCGGATCGCCATGGGCGGGCACCGCGGCAAGCCCATCCAGCGCGCCCCGCAAGATGACGACGATGAAACGCCGATCGTCGGGCAGTGCCGCAAAGGCCAAGCGCGCATGGACGCCGGAAAACGCAAGCGCGCCGCAGGCGATGCCGGCGTGGAGGAAGGTTCGGCGGGTGAGCATAGTGGCTACCTCCGCTGGAATTCGGGGCTGGCGAAGAGAAGCGCAAGGCCCTGTGCGGGGCTTGCGGCGCGTGCGATCTGCGTTCGCGTGTCGGGATTCAGAAACGGACCCAGTGCGGCATCGGCGAGTGCGGCAGGATCCGATTGGACGCCCAGTTTCAGCGCGGCGGCATTCGCCCATTCGACGCGCTGAAGCACCGCATCCGATCCGGTCCAGGAGTCCGCCACGTCGGGCCAGCCCTGCGGACTGGGCGCGGCGAAGGGCATCTCGCCCATGGCGCGGGCCGATTGCATGAAGGGCCCCACGGTTTTCTCATCGAGGGCGGCGAGTCTATCGCCGCCGGCGATGCGCATCGCAGCCGTGACATATTCGACGGGCGAGCGGAATTTCGCCGGTTCAGGCCGCCACGCCGCGGGATCATCGATGATGGTCTCATAGACCTTCATGAGGTCGCCGCCGGAATCCCGGAACGCGGTCTCGATCCGCTTCACGGAATCCTCGGGCGGATTGTCGGCGATGAAATGGGTGGCGAGCTTGGTGGCGATATGGCGCGCGGTCGCGCGATGTTGCGCAAGATCGGTGAGCGCCTGCACGCCGCCGCGGTAGCCTTCTTCGTAGCGGCGGCCAAGCAGGGTCTTCGCGCCGGGCTCATGGCGCGGCGGATAGAAGCGGAAGCCGTTTTCGGCCTCGCTGCCCATGGCCGTATGGATCATCCGCGCCACTGGCCCCGCAGGCCCCGCGGGCCCGGGGCCGCGATCGACGCTCCAGCCGGTGAGGATATTGGCCAGCGCGATGACATCGTCCTGGGTGTAGCCGCCCTCGACACCGAGCGTATGGAGCTCGAGGATTTCGCGCCCCAGATTTTCGTTGCGTCCTTTGCCGCTGCGCTGACCCGCGAGAGAGTCCGGACCGATGGATTGGGCGTTGTCGAGATAAAGCTGCATCGCGGGATGGCGTTCGGCCGCGAGCACCATGTCGGAGAAGCGCCCCGTGACATGCGGGCGAATGGCTTCGCGTTCAAACGCGCCGACGAAGAGGGCGCATTGCGGCTTCTGCGTCGAGACGGCGAAATGATTGCTCCAGAACCGCACCAGTCTTTCGTGCAAAGGCGCCTCAGTCTCGAAGCCGACCAGGAAACGCGCCGCCATCTCGCGCAAATAGGTCTGGCGCGCCTGCATCAGGAACGTCTTCAGTGCGTCCTTATCTTTGGCCTGGCGCAGCTGCTGTTGCTTCACGAGCTGGGTGGCGAGTTCGCTGGTCGAGGAGAGACTGCCCAGCCGCGGCGAGTCTTCGCCACGCACAAGCTGGTTCCGCAACCAGGTTTTGGGATCCCGGCTTGCCTCGTCGATTTCGCCGGGCTTTGCGCCCAATCCAAACCGGTTCGCTGCAAGGGCGCCTTCGAGCGACATCCAAACCTCCGCAGGTTACGCAATTCATCAAGGACAGATCTTGTGATTTTGCTGCGACCAACCTGAATGGAAGTTGAACGATGTCCGCCGAAGTGCAGCGGAGTTTCACGCTTTGTTCCTTACGAAGAAGTCATCATTCGACCGTCGCCAAATGGATGCGTCGCGATGTTCGGCCGCTGGTGCTGACTGCGCGCAAAGCCCGAGCATGTTGATTTCAACTTAGGACAATTGGTGCGGGATCCGTGTGGGTTGGCTCCCGCTGACCTCTAGGCCCACGCTATCCCGCGGGGTCTTTTCTTTTGGCGATCACAGTTTCAGCAAAGAAAGGTTCCGTTAAGGCATGCAGCCCCATGGTTCTCCCGTTCACAACAAAAAAACACAGGTGAACGGTTGGGTGTCATTTCAAACGGGAGCCTACCATGAGAAAATTCCTTGCAGATTTCGTGGCCGACGAATCCGGCGCCACGGCCATTGAATATGGTCTGATTGCCGCCGGCATTGCCATCGCCATTGTCGCGGCGGTGCAATCGGTGGGTACGGCGCTGAATGCGAACCTCGGCGCTGCCGCGACGGGCATCAACCCGTAAGACGACGCATTTCATCCGGTGCCCGCTTGCCGGATGGTGACCAACGGCCGCCCTTGTGGCGGCCGTTGGGTCGCTCGGGAACTATTTTTGCGCGGTTTTGGTCGCCGACGCCGCGCCCTGTTTCTTGAAATCCGCCATGAAGGCCTGCAGCGTATCGACCGCGGCGATCTGCTTGACGAGGTCGCGGAACGCGCCGCTCTGACGGTCGGTGCGATCGGTCACGATGCCGAACGCCTTGGCATCGGGGCTTGCATTCATCTTCGCCGCGTAATGCTCGCGCAAATGATCGAGCGCTGTCTGGTCATTGCCCAACGAATAGGCGACGGCGGCGCGCATGACCTGGGCGCGCTCTTCGTCGTTGAGCGGCCCGCTCGCATTCCAGCGGTCTCCGACCACGTCCTCCGCCTTTGCGCCGGCGCTCGTCCAATTGCCCGAATCCCACGCCATATCGGCGCGCAAGCGTTTGGCTTGCGGCGTGTCGTCGTCGGCGATCAGATCGATGGCGGCGTCGAATTGCTTCAGACCGGCCAGGGCGCGCGCTTCGAGAAGGCGGCGCTGCTCGTTGAGGTCGTCGGGAAGCCGGGTCTGGCGCGTGTCGTTGATGGTGGCGAGCGCTTCCTTGGGCTTGTGGTCGAGAAGGTAGATCATCGCCAGCTTGGTTGCGATGGAGGCGCGCGCGACGCCTTCCAGGCGCTCTTTGACCTGATGATCCAGAAGCTGTTCCGCCGGCGCCAAAAGATCGATCGCGACCAACCGATCGGTCAAGCGGCGGATCATCTCGTCGCCGTCGCGGCCGATGGGAGTGAGATCGATGAAATCGTAGAACAGAGCCAACGCATCGATGGGGCGCATGGCATCGGCCTTGTCGCCGAGGAAGAGGTCGTTGAAGGCCCGGCGCATGTCGTCCTGGGCGCTGCGCGCGAGATCTGCCTTGGGAAAGTTGAGCGAGGCAACGGAGAGCACGGTAAAGCCGCCGCGCCAATTTCCTTGCGCGAAATAAAGGCTGCCCAATTTGCGCAGGATCTTCAGTTCCAGATCATCGCCGCGCCAGCGATAGCGCAATTGCTCGTACGTCTTGATCGCTTCGTCGGGCTTGATCTTCTTGGCGGCAAGCTCGATCTCAACCCGCGCATAGGTTGCCTTGACCGCGACCGGCGCATAGTCGGTTTGCTCGAGCGTGCGGAGCCGCGAGATCGCTTCATTCATATGCGATTGCGCCGCGAGAAGTTCGGCCTCGTAGAGCCGCGCTTCCACGGCTTGGCGCGGGGTCAGCTGCGGCGTGAGTTGGTCCAGCGCGTCGTTGGCGCTGGCGAGGTCGCCCTGCGCCAGACCGGTTTCGGCGCGGGCGAGGCGCGCCTGCGTCTGCCACTCTTCGGGATAAAGCCGCAGGACGCTTTGCGACACCGCCAGATCGTGACGCGCATTGGCGAAATCGCCGAGCTTGGCCTCCGCCATGCCGCGCCAGAGCGCCGCATGGGGGTCGGCCGTCAGCTTGCCTTCCGAGAGCGAGACCCGGGCATCGCCATAGCGCCCCATCATAAATTGCGCCGCGCCTTTCATCGCCGAGAGACCCGGATCGCCGGCAAGCTTGGCGTCGGCGCCCTGGATCAGCTGAATTTCCCCCAGCGCTTCGGGGGCGAATCTGTGCGCCAGCAGATAACGCGCGAGCCTGAGCCGCGCCTTGTTGCCTTCGCTTTCGGGAAGGCGCGCCACCGCGCCTCGCAAATTGCGGGCGGCGACGATGACATCCTCGCTGTCGGCCTGGCCCCATTGGGAGAAGTCGACGAAGGCGGGACCCTCCTTGCTCGTCAGCAATTCGACAACGGGCTCGGTGTTGGCGCCCGAGGCCGATGACAAAGCCAGGCCCTTGGGACGCGACACGGTCACGATCTCGCTCTGGACCTGCGCGCCGAGATCATCCGTAAACGGAACAATCGCAATGCCGGCAGCAGTGGCGAGCGCCTCCATTTCGACGAAGCGCTTGGGCGTCAGCACGGCTTTTCCGGGACGCGCCGGCACCACGAAGAGGTGATCCCCGGCGTCGGCATCGGCAAATTGCAGGACATGAATGGCGCCCGGCAAAGGCGTTGTCAGGGTGGTCTGGCCATCGGCTCCCTGCCGAGTGAAGGCTACCGCATCAGGCGGGGTGTTCCCCGTCGCCGTGAGTGTGACGTTCAGCGCCGCTTCGCTCTCGCCAACGAAGGCGAGCAGCGGCGTCTTGAGGATGATCTTCATCACCGTTGCGCCGAAGGACTGTTCGGCCTGCGCCTTGCGGATGAGATTGGTCAGCGGCGCCAACAGGCTGACCGCATCGATCGGCGGATGACCTTCCAGCACAATCCACAGGGTCTCGCCGCGCATGAAGACGGCGGCAGGACGGCCACGGCCGGCGGGAAAATGCAGGGCCGCGCCGTCGCGCGTGAGCTCGGCGCTCGGGTTGGGAATTTCGGCCAGGCTCGGCGCCGGCGTGGGCGTCTTGGCCGCCGCGGCTGAAGGCGTTGGCGGCGCCGCAGGGAGCACGGCAGGACTCAGCGCCGCCGCGGCATCGGAGCCTTTGGGCGGAGGATTGGGCAGCGCGGTGATGGCCGGCTTGACGGCCGTCCCGCCCGGCGGCGCATAGGCCGAGGCGTCGGTCTTGGGCGCAAGAACGTCGAGGGCGATTCTGGAGCCGTCGCGGAAATCATGGAACGAAGATTCCGCATCGGTCTCGAATTCAACCACGGTCTCATTGCCGTCCAAATGCCAGCCGGCGCTTTTGACCCAAGCGGGCGAGCGCCTTTCCATAACGGAAAAATCGGGCTTGGCAGCGGCTTCGAAGCGCAGCTCGATGCGGCCCCGGCCGGGATACGCCGTATAGGCGATGGTCGCCGGCCAGTCGAAAACGAGGCGCGTGAAATTGGAATATTCCCCGACCCGTAGTTTGACGACCGGCAATTTGGCCAGGTCGGGCAACACCTTGCCCGGCACCACTGGGGGCGGGGGCGGTGGAAGGTCCGGCGGCACGCCTTTGTAACTTTCCGGGACGAGATCGATGATCGTCTGGTTCATTTGCGTGGAATTGTGCAGCGAGACCGGCTTTCTCAACGCGAAGCGGTAGGTCAGGCCGTCCGCATCGCGACGCCCGCCGCTGACATAGGTCCCCAGACTTTCGGTGAGGGTGTCGATGTTGGCGGTGATCGGGCGGCCGAGACGGATGGTCACAACGCCGTCCGCGACGGTCGCCGTGACGGGCGCCGGAGCCGCGAAGGTAAACAGAATGCGTGCATAGCCTTGCTTGGTCTCGACGGTCGCGCTGTCCGCTTTCGAGCCGGTGGCGGCCGCTGGAGCGGCAACGGACGGGGTCTGTGCATGCAAAGGCCCGGCCGCAAGCACGCTCACAGCAAAGACGAAAACCAAATGCGAGCCGGCCCGCATCGCGCGTCAGCCTTTGGGCGGCGGCGCGGCTGCGGGTTTGCCAGGCGCGGCAGCACGCGATGGGGTAGCTGCGGCCGCTGGAGCCGTAGCAGCGCTCGCCGGCGCCGCGGCGGCTGGCCCCGCAGGCTGAGTTGCCGGCGCTGAAGCCGTAGGAGCCGCGAGCGCCGCCGCATCGGTGGGAGGCTTGTAGCGGTTGGCCAGCTCGACCGTGACTTTCTGGGCTACGTCCGAGGGAAGCGCTGACAGGATGCCGGCCATGACGTCGGCCTTCATTCGGCCCGCGACCCCGATACGGACAGAATCGTCGAGCGCTGCAAATATCCGCGCCGCGTCCTTGGGCTTCATCGCGGTATAGATCTTCACCAGGCCGTCGAGCTGCTCGATCTCCTTGGCATCGCGCTGTCCGAGCATCGCCTCGATGCGGCTCTGCAGCGCTTTCAATTGCGCGATCTTGTCGTCGACCCGCTTTTCCGTGGTGGCGATGATATTGGCGCGCAGATCGAGCTCACGTGTGCGCTGTTCCAACGCATCGCGCCGGTCGGCGAGGCTGGTCAGCACATCCATTTCCGCCGAACTGACATTGGCGACGAGGTCGGAGGTCAATTCGTCCGCCGGCTTGGACGGGTCGGCCGGGGCGGCGGGCTTCACGGGCCGCGGAAGGGCCGCATTGATCGCGGCAAGGGGATCGGGAAGCGCGCCAGGCTTGGCCGCGGGCGGCGTCGCAGCAGGGGCGGGCTTCGCCGGAGCTGCCGCGGCAGGCGGCGTGGCAGGCGCATTCGTCGCGGCATTTGCGGTCAGGGCGATGCCGCCTGCTTTCAAGGCGAACAGAATGGCGCCGGTTCCGATCACGGCGCGAAGCAGCCCCGCATCGGAACTCTTCACCCGCGTCGATTTCGTGGAAATCTTCATCGCAGTCCTTTCAGCGCAATGCGCGGAATTTCTCGGCGAGAGCGGGTTGTGGCCGGGGCGCGGCATGAGCGGCGTTGCCGGCGCGGGCGCTTTCGATGCGCGCGGCGATACGCTCGCCGGACGACGTCAGAAGCGACAATTCGTCGGCGAGTCCGCGCGCCGAGGAAAGCTTGCGTCCCAAGGATTCGTCGGCCTCGTGCGCGGCGGCGCGCAATCCGGCCAGGCTCGCCTGCGCCGCGGTCACTGCGGCATTGAGCGCGCGCACGGTGCCCGAAAGGCTCTCCTGGTCGCTGCGCAAGTGACGCAAGCGGCGGTCGAGCCTGATGCAGCAGACAAGCGTCGCGGCGAGAAGGGCGGCGAGCGTCACTTCGACAATGAGGGAAACGGGAAGCGTAGCGATCATGGCGGTTCTCAAAAAATATTCGTGCGGTCGGCGCGTTTGATGGCGCCTTCGATGCGTACCGCGACCGATGAGCCCATGCGTCCCATGCGGCCTTTGAGCAGCGGCACGCCGCCGCAACGCAGCTCGATCGGGGATTCGGGACCCGCGTTCAGCATGATGGTCTGGCCGACTTCCAGCTTCATGATGCGATTGAGCGGCAGAAGCTGCTCGTCGAGGATGGCGTCGATCTCGACACGCGTGGACCACAGCTCGGTTGCAAGATGGCTTTCCCAGATCGAATCGCGGCCGAATTTCTCGCCCATGAATTGCTGCAGCAGCAGCTTGCGGATGGGTTCGAGCGTGGCATAAGGCAGCATCAGCTCGATGCGCCCGCCGCGATCCTCCATATCGATGCGAAGCTTGACCAGGATGGCGGCGTTCGCCGGACGCGCGATCGCCGCGAAACGCGGGTTCGTTTCCAAGCGGTCCAGCGCGAAGCTGACGGGGGCCAAAGGCTCGAACGCCTGGCACATGTCGTTCATGATCACCTCGATCATGCGCTGCACCAGAGTGCGCTCGATGGTGGTGTAGGGCCTGCCCTCGATGCGCATGGCGGCGGTGCCGCGTCGCCCGCCCAAGAGCACGTCGACAATGGAATAGATGAGATTCGAATCGACCGTGAAGAGCCCGTAATTGTCCAGTTGTTCGGCGCGGAAGACCGCAAGGATGGCGGGCAACGGAATCGAATTCAGATAATCGCCGAAACGGATCGAGGTGATGTTGTCCAGGCTCACCTCGACATTGTCCGAGGTGAAATTGCGCAACGAAGTCGTCATCAGGCGGACCAGCCGATCAAAGACGATCTCGAGCATCGGCAGGCGCTCATAGGACACCAGCGCCGAATTGATGATCGCGCGAATGCCCGATTTGTCCTGGGTCTCGTTTTCGCCGACGTCGAAGCCCAAAAGGGAATCGATCTCGTCCTGATTGAGGATGCGCTCCGTTGCAGCCCCTTTGGCGCCTTCGGCCCCGGCGCCCAGGGCTTCCCAATCAGCGCCCTCGGCGCCGGCCGCAGACTCTGGCGCGGGTTCGCCTTCGGTCGTTGCGCCCGGTTCTTCAGGATCGGCCATCAGGGTTCACTTTCGTCACTGTATGATCATTTCTTTGAGCAGCACGTCGTGCACCGGCGTTGGTGCAACGGCGAGGTTCACGCGGCGCAAAAGCTCTTCCTTGAGCCGCATCACACCGGCCGAACCGCGAAGGTCCTCGACGCGCAACTCGCGCAAATACGTCTGAAACTGGTCGATGATGCGGGGCAGCACCGGTTCGATGGCGGTCTTGGCTTCGGCCTTGTCGAGCTCGAGCGAGACGGAAAGCTTGAGAAAAGCCGGCGCCGAATCCGGCGTCTGAATGTTCACGATGATATCGGGAATATCGAAGAAGGCGGCCGTTGCGGCCGGCAGATTTGCCGCTTGGGTCTGCACGCTCGCCAGGGCCGTTTCATCGGGAGTTTTCGGCTTTGGGGTGAGAAAGTAATAGCCCGCGCCGCCGCCTCCCAGCACCAACAGCAAACCGCCAACGACAGTCAGCTGGAGCTTGAGCGGCAGCTTGAGAATTTTCAGGGGATTGGCGTAACCGACGATTCCGAGGATCGGGCCCAAGATGCGGCCGACGATTCCGCTTTTCTTCTTTGGCGGCGCCGTCGAGGCGTCGCCTTCGCGAGCCTCCTCGTCCTCTTCGGGCGGAGCAGCCGCCTTGTCTTTCTTGACCATGGATGCCTCGGCACACCAACAAGAAACCCAAGTCCGAACTTAGGGTCTGTTGGTTAAGGACTGGTTCCGCCTTAGGAAAAATTTGCCGCCCTTCTTAGGCTTTGTGCCGGGCGAGCCTTGCCGGGCGTGGCTCCGGCGATCCGGAAAAACCCGACGAATCCCTGTCTTTCGCTATGGCATGACGCGTGCACTCAAGTTCGGCGAAGGATCAAGGAGCGCCTCAGAAGGGGCGATGTCTCGTGGAAAACAGTTTTCTCGTCGGTCTATCCCAACAGATGGCGACCAACCGCGCCATGGAAGTGATCGCGAACAATCTGGCGAATCTGTCCACGCCTGCGTTCAAGCGCGAAGCCATCGAGTTTCAGCAATTCATGGTCCGGGTTCCGGCGACGGAGACGGAAGGCGGCGACACGGTCAATGTCTCTTTCGTGCTGGATCGCGGGGTGACGCGTGATCTGTCCGATGGCCGCATGGACCAGACCGGCAACACG
>Ga0209488_10003177_pt1 | contig 13257 bp, 11 predicted proteins | sample Rivendell_Oct201_8_FD_188349 | JGI IMG/M metagenome (GOLD analysis project Ga0209488, IMG submission 188349) | Vadose zone soil microbial communities from the Eel River Critical Zone Observatory, Northern California, USA -... | ecosystem: Environmental > Terrestrial > Soil > Vadose zone >...
TTGATGCTGTCATCGCCGGAGTGTTCACGGTGCCGGGCGACGGCTCCGTCGACTATGCTTCGGTCTTTCGTGAGCTGGCCGGCTATTCAGGTTGGGTCGTGGTGGAGGCCGAGCAGGATCCCGCCAAGGCGCATCCGCTGACCTACGCCCGGCTCGGTTATCGCAACCTGCGCGCCTATCTGGCAGAGGCCGGATTTGCCGTGAGCGCGTAATCGGCGATCTGACTCATACCGAAGACAATGACCAGCAACGACAACGGATGGTGCGAACAGAATTCGCTTTATCTTGCTTTCTCAACCGCACTCCGATTCCGCGCCCCCAGGTTCTTCAAAACATTCCAAACGCCACTTAGTGGTGCGCCAGGTTCCAACTCGATCGGGTATTCGCCGTCTCCCATAGTGACCACCTGAAGCTGCCGCATCTCTAGCTTGCTGTCGCTGCGCTGAAGCTGCTTGAGATCGGCCGTAGCGTCGCGAACGGTGTTCGCGGCCACCTCTCGCCGTTCGCCCCTAATGGACCAGACGAGCCGCTCGGTGGTGAGAACAAGCCAGTTGCCGGAATCCTGAACGCTGCCAATTACGGGCAGCTCCGATTCACGCAACTTGAGCACGGCGAACAATGTACTTCGCTGCGTCGCGTCCAAGTTATCAAACAAGCGGGTATAGGTGCCGTCCCCACCTTTCCGCCGGAAAATAGATACCCATGTGCCCTTAAGGCTTTCGGAGGCAGTTAAAGTCATAGCACCGGCCCCCGCAGCATGATCGTACTGGGGTTTATCTGAGAGAAGCTAAACCCGTATCTTGCTGCGATCGCTGGGTTCATGTTCGCGATCGCAGGGTTAATAATGGCATTGCCGGTTATACTAATGTCCGTCGCACCGGCAGCGCCTGCTTCCGCCTTGAATGCGTTCGCAAGAGCACCAAGCCCTCGCGCGTCTTTCGTGGCGTATAGCCCCCATATGTTCATGTTGTAGGTGCTACCCACCAACCCAGCATTTCCGCCGAGTTCGTATCCGGCGATGGTGCGGATTGTTCCCGTGTTGAACCCGGCCTCCGCCATGGGGACCAGCGCCCCGCCTGCGCGTTCTGCGGCCGTAAGTCCGCCGACCGCGGCTGGAGCTCGAAATAGGTTTCCAGCTGCACCGAGGGGAAGTGTCGCGACGGTGCCGAGTACGAAGGACTCGAGTCCGGAGATCTCTCTTGCAGGAGGTGTGTACGTATATCCGTGACAACTCCCTATGCACGCGAGGGCACTCCCCGGATCTAACCCGGTGCCGATGCCCGGCTGTGTGAGGTTTATGGGAGCGCCGCCGCTCTGCGCCTGCGGCGTGTCCTGGGTGAGGCCGTACGGATCAACGAAGTTGAGCGGATCGTTTCCCACATAGGCATAAAGATTACCACCAGCGTCATACCCAATCGGGTCCGCCTGCAAGAACCGCCCCAGCAGCGGCGAATACATCCGTGCCCGGAAATCGTAGAGCCCGTTGGTCTCCGCGTCGATGCGGGCGCCGGTGTAGCGGAACGTGCCGGCGGTCGAGCCGCTCTCTCCATAGGGCCGGTAGCCCGTCTTGGTGACGATGCCCGATCCAGAGTCGAGCGAGCCGATGACCGAGCCCTGGATGTCCGGGATGAAGGTCGCCCGCGTACTCGCCGCGACGTTGATCTGCCCCAGCACCTCGTTCGGGCCGGCGCCGAACGCATGCCAGCGCTGCACCGCGCCGCTGGCGCCGTCATAGTCGAGCACCGCGCGGTTCGCGGCATCGGTGATGTAGATCGTGGTCGTCGAGCCGGCCGTCTTCGATTTGCGGTGGCCGAGGGCATCGTAAGCGTAGCTCGCGACCGTGGCGCCGCCCTGGGTCACCGCAGTGAGCCGGCCTTCGGCGTCGTAGACATAGGTGAACGTGCCGTCGAAGGTGAGGTTGCCGTTGCCGTCATAGGTCGGGGTCACCGCGCCGACCGCCGTGTACTGGTCGAGGTTGTTCGCCGTATAGGCGACCGTCGAGGCCGTGGCCGGATAGGACCACCAGCTGTTGTCGGTCGTGCTCTGCCCGATCAGCCGGTTGGTCAGGTCGTAGGCATAGGCGAAGGAGCTCGTGCCGGTGGCCGGCGCGGTCTGCGCCGGCGTCGGGCCGAAGGTGAAGGACAGCGGCCGGTTCACCTGGTCATAGGTCATGTTGACGGTCGCGAGCGTGCCTGCTGGCGAAGCCGCTGCCGTGATGGCCGCGCTGGTGTCGCTCGCGCCGGTCAGCCGGCCAGTACAATACGCAGCGACCGGTCAAGTTCACAAGAGATTTATGACCTTCTTTCAGCGAATGAACAGCTGCCCGTAGTTTGCTATCACGTCGGAGAGCGTGCGTGTCAGACCAGCGGACCAAGTGGATCAAATCGACCGGAATCCGCTGTAGCCTGACCGACTCGTACCCGAAGACGCAGCGTCGTCCGCTGCCGCACTCCACGCTGCTTCATCTGCAAAAGGCTTCCGCTCGGGCAAGAAATTGTTCGGCACCGCCATTAAATAATCACACTCTTATATTATATTTTAATCTAATGCCGCCCGCCGTTCGGGCGGTTTGTCTTATCAAAGGAGGAGGATCCCTGTTATTCCCTGTTCCGGCGGATCAATTCCCTGTTCGGACGAGAGATATTCCCTGTTTTAATTTACGGGGAAGTCGGGTGCAAGGCATCGAAGGTAATTCATAACCTCATCTCGAAAATCGCCAAACTGGTCGAAAAATCGTAAATTCCCTGTTATTTTCCCTGTTCTCAGTTCGCCACCGGGCCTTGCCGGACCTGCAGGGCATGAAAGTGGTAACAACGCACCGGCCAACGGTATTTGGCAACCTACTTTCTTACTAGGGAATCACCGGATAGATGGTTCAACATGAGCGGAATGCGCTCTAGTCCGGGCGCGGCTCAACGCCCGATCTTGCCGAGTACGTCGGCCTTGAGGAAGCGCTCGACGAACAGCATGAAGAGGATCGACGGCGCCAGCAGAATCAGCGCCGTGATCGAGGCAATCTGATAGTTGCCGCCCATGCCGGCGCTGTAGAGCAAGAGCGGCAGGGTCGACACGCTGGGCACGCCGACGAAGAACGTACCGGTGAATTCGTCAAGCGATTCGAGGAACACGAAGATCGCGCTGGCGAAGATGCCCGGCGCGGCGAGCGGCAATGTGACCGTCAGGAAGGTGCGCGGGACCGAGGCGCCAAGGTTGCGCGCAGCCAGCTCCAGCTCGCGATCGATGGCGGCGAATGCGGCAGAGGTGATCCACACCGAGAACACGAGGGCGTGGCCAGCATGCACCAGTACGACGCCCGGGATCGTCCCCGTCAACCCGAACTGGTAGAAGATGCGCGCCACATTGACGTAGACCGCTACCCCCGGGAATGCCTGGGGCAGCAGGAAAGCGATCATGATCAGGCCACGCAGCGGCAGCCGCAATCGCGCCAGCGCGTAGCCGGCCGGGATCGACAGCGCCAGCGCCACCAGCACGGTAAGGAGCGCGATCGAGACGCTGGTGGCGAGCGAGGCCATCGCGACGCCGGTCGGACGGAACACCACCTCCCAATAGCGCAGCCCCCAGGTCACCGGCAGCTTGAATGGGTAGTACCACCGCTCCGCGAACGCCCACAGCACGAGGTTGGCAAGCGGCCCGATGATTGCGAAGGCGATGAGCGCGAGCAGCACCGCCTTGATCATGCCGCCAATCGTCGCGGCCACAGGCATTCGGGTCGCAAGTTTCCGACTCAAGAGCTTCCGGGTCATGGACCGGCTTCCCGGTGTTGACGCAGCGAATAACGCAGGTACAGCCAAGCCGTGATCGCCGTCATCAGATAGGAGATCACGCCGAGCGCATTGGCCACCCCATAATCGCCATAGGCGTTGATGCGGAACGCAATGTCGACGCTGAGCATCGTCGGCTGCGAGCCCGCCACCATCATGGGAACCGACAGCACGCTCAGCATCGTGACGAACGACAGGATCAGGCCGACCATGAGGGTTGGTGCAACGAGCGGCAGGACGATCTCCACGACGCATCGCAGCCGCGATGCGCCGAGATTGCGCGCGGCCTCGATGGCGGAGCGGTCCAGCGATGCCATGGCGCCGGCGAGCAGCATCGCGACGAACGGCACCTGCTTCCACACGAAAGTGATGACGACGCCCCGCCAGTCGAGCAGGCTCACGGTCTGGTCAGGGTCGAGAAGCCCGGCGGCAACGACAGTGTTGTTCAGCATCCCGTTCTTGGCCAGGAACGTGCGCATGCACTGGGCCGCGACGATGAACGGGATGAAAAGCGGCCAGCGATAGAGCCAGGCCAGTCCGGAGACGAGCCAAGGGGTCTCGCCCATGGTCAGGTAACCGGCAATCGCAATCGACACCAGGCCAACCAGCACCGTCGAAGTCGCCACGATGAAGATGGTGTAGAGGATGTCGCCGGAATAGAGTTCGAAGGCCTTGATGAAATTGGCCGGGCCGACGCCGCCGGCCGGATCGGAAACGGCCGACGCCACGGAGAAGACGAGCGGATAGACGAACAGCGCCACCACCAGCAGAAGCGCCGGCGCAACCAGCAGGAGTCCCACGCTCCGCGAAGCCGACATCGCGCAGGATCAATCTCGGGTCAGTTTGCGACCCGCCGCTCGTAGGACTCAAGGACGTCGTTGAAGTAGGGCGTGATCGGGAACGGCTGGCCCTTTTGGGCAAGCTCTTCGGGTGAAATGTCGGTGAAGAGCTTGTTCCAGGCCGCCTTGTCGAGCTTGCCTTCGAGGTACTTGGCATCGATCCCCGGATACCAGTTGAACTGCTTGACGATGCCTTCCGCCTGGACGTCGGGGCTGGTCGCCATCGCGACGAATACTTCGGCAAGCTTGGCATTGGCGGCCTTCGCCGGGACCGCGTAGTACATGGGCTGGCCCGGCATGCCGGGCGTGATCAGCTTGAGCTTCATCGAGGGCGGCAGCTTGCCCTCCGCCATCCAGGTGTAGAACATGTCGACCCACACCGGCCCGGCCGCGATCTCGCCGCGATTGAGCATATCGAGGGTGCCGGCATTGCCGGGCGTGATGACGATGCTCTTGTTGAAGTCCTTGAGCTTGCCGAGCAGGTTGTCCCATGCGGTCTTGGTCGCAGCGTCGTAGGGACCTTTCATCATCTTCTGGGCGTCGCTGCTGAAGGCATAGACCCACCCGGTGACGAAGGCGACGCCCGACATGCCGCCCTTGATGCCGTTGTACCCGAACTTCCTCGGATTCTTCTTCACCCACTCGGCGAGATCGGTGTAGCTCCCCGGAATGTCCTTGACGATGTCGGGATTGTAGGCGATCGCCGTCTGGCTGTGGAACATCGGCATGACAAAGCCGGAAACGTCCGCCCCGAGCGCGTTCGCGGCGGTCTCGCGGGAAACGAGCTTGCCGGTGTCGATATCGTCCTTGTATTTGGCGAGGAGCTGTTCCGCCGCCATCTGGCCGGCGATCTTCTGGTGAATGACGATGACATCGAGGTCCCACGCGGCCACGCCGGCGGATTTCTGTGCCACGAGCTTCTCGTAGATCTTCTGCGATCCTGCATCGCCCGGCCCGGTACCCACGGCAACGACGCGTACGCCGCGATGCGTCTTCTCGAACAGCGGCCCGAGATAGTCGCGCACATAGTCGACCATGTTCTGGTCGCCGGCGGTCGCCACATTGATGGTCTGCCCGCTCGCCGGCGCAGCGAGCAAAGCGATACCCACTGCCGACACGAAACAATAAGTGCGCATGTTGGCCTCCCTTGATCTCTGTAAATCTGTCTTAGTGACCTCGAACCGAGGCTGTTTCCTTGGCGAAGAGGTGCAGCGCGCGCAGCGGAAGGCACAAGCCAACCGGCGTGCCGACCTTGATGAGCCGCACATCCTTGACGGTGAACTCACGATCGCCGACCGCAACCACATAGCGATAGTGGCCGCCCGGATATGTCCGCATCGTGACAGTTCCCTTGAGCGTGATCTCGCCATTGCGCTGATGATCGGGGCTTTCGATGCGGGCGGCATCGTCGCGGAAAAAAGCGGTGACGCCGCCGATCGGCGCCGGGCCTTCGACTGCGGTCGGCGCATGGTGGGGCGAGCCCTTCACGGTCAGCCCGGATGCTCCTTCCTCGATGTCCAGCGCGATGGTGTTGTCGGCGCCCATGAACGCCGCGACAAACGGCGACGCCGGCCGATGATACACCTCCTCCGGCGCGCCGACCTGCGCGATCCGGCCCTGATCCATCACGACCAGTCGATCCGCCATGGTCATGGCCTCCTCGCGGTCGTGGGTCACGTGAAGGGCGGCAAAGCCGAGCTTGCCTTGAAGCGCCTTGAGTTCCGCACGCAACTGCAGGCGCACCTTGGCGTCGAGATTTGACAGCGGCTCGTCGAGCAGAAGGAGCTGCGGTTCGACCGCCAGAGCCCGCCCCAGCGCAACGCGTTGCCGCTGGCCGCCCGACAAGTCGGTCACCTTTCGATCTTCGAGGCCCGCCATATTCAGCATGGCGAGAACCGCCGCCACCCGGCGCCTGATGTCCTCGCGCGGCAAGCCGCGTACGCGCAGTCCGTATCCGATGTTGCCGAGTACGCTCATGTGCGGCCAAAGCGCGTAGCTTTGAAATACCATCGCCACATTGCGCCGCTCGGGCGGAAGGTCGGTCACATCACGCCCGAAGGCGCGCACCTTGCCGGCCATCAATTTTTGGAAACCCGCGACCGTCCGCAGGAGCGTTGTCTTGCCGCATCCCGACGATCCGAGAATAGCGACGAACTCGCCGGGAGCGACGGAGAGGTCGATGCCGTCGAGAACTACAATTTGCCCATACCCCGCCCGAAGCCGCGTAATTTCGATGGCCGCCCGCTGCCCGCCCTCCATCTTCGCACCTTCTCAGAATGGCAGGATAATTATAGCTGGCTCAGGTTGCCTTCACCACCATTGGGGCGACAGTGGATTTGAGGAACGGCTAAACTTTGCTAGGTTCATGCCTTACCATGCGGTTGCGTGCCAATTGGCGCTTCGCGCTGCCGTTCGATCCGCTGCAGGCAACCGGTTGAGTTGCGCGGAAGTCGGCACAAGCAGAGGAAACCCTGACATGATGGCATCAAGGCGCTTCTATCTCAGCACCACCGCGGCGGCTGGTTTTGTCGCTCTGGCGACGCTGCCGATCGCCGCGATCGCTCAAAACACCATCGCCCTCGACAGCGACGACATCGGCGGCGTGGTGGGCGGCCCGAACGGGCCGGAGGCCGGCGTGTGGGTCATCGCGGAAACCAGCGATCTCCCTACCCGCTTCGCCAGGATGGTGGTAACGGACGAGCGTGGCCGTTACGTGGTGCCGGACCTTCCGAAAGCGAAATACAAGGTCTGGGTGCGCGGCTATGGACTTGTTGATTCCGCGCACGTCGATGGCGAACCCGGGCAGCACCTCGATCTCACGGCGGTCCCGGCTCCGAACGAAGCCGCGGCCGCCCGGTACTATCCGGCCATCTATTGGTATTCGATGATGAAGATTCCGGACAGCAGCCAGTTTGACGGCCAGCACGGCATCCCGCCCGGCGTCAACCAGCAAGAGTGGCTGACGACCCTCAAGAACCGGGCCTGCATCGGCTGCCATCAGATCGGCCAGCTTTCCACCCGCACGATACCGGCCGGGTTCGGATCGTTCAAATCGGGAGAAGACGCCTGGATTCGCCGCACGCAGTCGGGCCAGGCGGCGGAATTCATGGTGAACCCGCTGGCCGGTCAGCTCGGCGGCGCACCGTACAAGTATTTCGGCGACTGGACCGATCGGGTGGCGAAGGGCGAACTGCCTCATGCCAAACCGCTGCGGCCGGAAGGCGTTGAGCGCAACATCGTCGTCACGACATGGGACTGGGGTGACGAGAAGACCTACCTCCACGACCTGATCGCTTCGGATCGGCGCTATCCCACGGTGAACGCCTATGGCCCGCTCTATGGCTCGACCGAGTACTCAACCGACAGGCTTCCGCTCCTCGATCCGAAAACCAACACGGCTTCGGTCTTCAACGCCCCGGTGCGCGATCCAAGCATGCCGGAGTCGCTCGGACCGGGACACGCCGCAGCGCTCACCCCGCTGGAGCCTTCGGCCTATTGGGGGAAGGAAAAGCTCTGGGATTCCCGAGTCAACAACCATAATTCCATGATCGACCAGAAGGGCCGGGTCTGGCTTGCGGCCGCGATACGCGGTCCCGACAACCCGGACTTCTGCAAGAAGGGGTCGGACCATCCTTCGGCTAAATTGTTCCCGATCGAGAGGAACGTCCGTCAGGTCTCCATGCTCGACCCGAAGACGATGAAGTACTCGTTCGTCGACACCTGTTTCGGAACCCATCATCTGCAGTTCGGGTACGATGCCAACAACACGCTGTGGACGAGCGGCGGCGGCCCGGTGCTCGGCTGGATCAACACCAAGATGTACGACGAGACCGGCGACGCGGCGAAGTCTGAAGGGTGGACGGCGTTCGTTCTCGACACCAACGGCAACGGCAAGCGTGACGACTATGTGGAGCCCAACCAACCGGTCGATCCGACCAAGGACAAGCGCATCGCCGGCGGCTTTTATGCGGTGATGCCCAATCCTGCCGACGGCTCCATCTGGGGCACCGTCGGGGTGTTCGGCGGCAAAGGCGCGGTGGTTCGCGTCGATCCGGGCTCCAACCCGCCGCAGACCGCGCTGTCGGAAATCTACAACATCCCGCTGCCCGGCTACGGCCCGCGTGGAGGAGACATCGACAGTAAAGGCGTGGTGTGGGTGTCGCTCGGCAGCGGCCATATCGGCAGCTTCGACCGGCGCCTGTGCAAAGGGCCGCTCAACGGGCCGAATGCGACCGGCGATCATTGTCCTGAGGGTTGGAACTTCTACAAATATCCGGGCCCGGGCTTCGAAGGCATCGGCGATAACAGCGCCGAGGCGAGCTACTACAGCTGGGTCGATCAGCACAACACGTTCGGGCTTGGCGACGATGTTCCGATGTCCACCGGAAACCTCAACGATGGCCTGATCGCGCTCAAGGACGGCAAGATGGTGACGTTGCGCGTGCCGTATCCGATGGGCTTCTACGCCAAGGGATTCGACGGCCGCATCGACGATCCCAACGCCGGCTGGAAGGGCCGCGGATTGTGGACCACCAGCGGCGATCGGGCGCCATGGCTCAAGGAAGGTGGAAAGGGACGCAAGCCAATCGTTGTGCACTTCCAGCTGCGCCCCGATCCGCTCGCGCATTAAGCCGACGCGCCAGAATATTCTGATGCGCGGCCCCGCCCGGATGCCGCCGGGCGGGGCCGCCGTGAACGAGCAAGGCCGAAATCGAGTCGGCGATATCCGCGCTCATTTTATTGCGTAGCGCCGCCGCAGCTCGGCGAAGAAGCCGGCCTTAGTGAAGGTCTCGATCGGCCCTGGCTGCGCCCCAGTTTACCGGCCGTGCAGAGGGGGAAACACACCTTGAAATTGTAAGTCGCGCAGAAAAGCGCTTAATTTGAAGGACTTAGATGCGGACATCTCCGAGCATGAAATGGAGGTACGTTTTTCATAACTATATGATATAAATAGCATTATGAGCAAGTCATCTCAGGACAAAAGAGCGGACATTTTGCCGGTCGAGGACCGTGGTGAGCCGGTGACCGGGATGGAGCCGCTGCTGATCGGTAGTGACGCCCGACAGAGGGGCCCCCTCACAGATCTCGCCATTGATCTGGCGGCGAAGTCTGCAGGCTTTCGCCGAAGCTTGCCGCCGGGCGTATCGACGGCGCTGGCCGACCTGGTCCGCTCCATGAATTGCTACTACAGCAATCTGATCGAGGGACATGACACGCACCCTGTCGACATAGAGCGCGCGCTCAAGAACGACTACAGCGCCGACCCCAGGAAGCGCGATCTGCAATTGGAGGCCAAGGCGCATATCTCCGTCCAGCGGTGGATCGACACGGGGAATTTCCGCGGCCGGGCCGTCACAACCGACGGGATCGGTGAAATTCACCGGCGTTTTTGTGAATTGCTCCCGGATGATTTGCTTTGGGTCGATGAACCCGACACGCATGAGCGCCTCCGCGTGGTGCCGGGCGAATTGCGCCACCGCGAGGTCCGCGTAGGGAAGCATATCCCGATCAGCCCCGGCGCGGTGCCACGTTTCCTTGCACATTTCGAAAAAACATACAGCCGCGTCGGAAAGACGGACGCGATCCTGGCTGCCGCGGCAGCGCATCATCGGTTGTTGTGGATTCACCCGTTCCTCGACGGCAACGGTCGCGTGACCCGCCTCATGTCACACGCCATGCTGCTGGAGGCCCTCGATACGGGCGCCGTGTGGTCCGTGGCGCGCGGACTTGCGCGAAGCGAGGCCGCTTACAAGAACCACCTCGCGGAATGCGATCTGCAGCGCCCAATGATCCTGACAGGCGGGGCAACCTCAGCGAAGAGGCGTTGGCTTCCTTTACCCGTTACTTCCTGGAAACCTGCATCGATCAGGTCGCCTTCATGGAAGGTCTCATGCAGCCCGAAAAGTTGCGCACACGCATCCTTCTCTGGGCCGAAGAAGAAGCTCGGATGAATCTGCTGCCGCCGAAGGCCGGCGCTGTTCTCGAAGCGGTGCTCTATCGGGGTGAGGTGCCGCGGGGTGAGGTAGCGGAAATTCTCGGGCTTACGCCGCGTCATGCTCGCCGCATCGTGTCTGAACTGCTTGGACGTGGTGTGCTCGTCGCGGCGGGACCTCGCGATCCGCTGCGGCTCGCCTTCCCGGCAGCGCTGGCCTCCCGCTGGATGCCTGGCCTGTTTCCCGAGAAGCCGGCGCAAGGATAAACTTCTCCCGTCTACAGCGGTTTCCGGTCGATTTGAGTCGGCGCTCGTCCATCCGCCGCCATCACCCCCGGGTCCATCTTCAGGGATCCCACATGCCAGCCTTGGCGCAGGCCTCGATCGCCTTCCGGGTGATGGCGTCCAGCGACATGCGGGTGTCCGGCGACAGCTTGCTGATCTCCGGATCGACCTTCCAGATGTCACTGAGCTTGCTGAGCGGTCCCTTCCCGTAGAGGTTCGGATGGCGCTCGGCCTGGCCGTTCAGGGGATAGGCCTTGCCGTCGGCGGTGATGAAGATCGCGAGCGTTGGGGCGCACACCGCCCTCACCTCCGACACGGTGAAAGGCCCACTGGGGCCCGACGTCCGTCGACGCGATCGCGATGTCGTTGCCGTTGCACCCGGCTAGGGCGGGAAGCATCGCCACGCCGACTGCCCCAACGCTGACCACTCCCCGATTGGTCTTCATCCGTGCCGTCTCCTTAAAGGAGCTTGTCCAAATAATCCCACATGACCGAGACTCGGGAATGAAATTCTCGCTTGTGAGCATTCCGGTGCCTTTGGAGGACTGCCAACGCGGCCGGCCGCCGCGCCGGCCTAAAGTCCCCAAGGCCAAGTTTATCAACGATCTCCGTTTGCTGCCTGCGGGCGGCATGCTGCATCGCATCTAAGTCGATCCGCAACGCACCGGGTACGCGTCCCACCCTCAAGTGGGACGGTTTGTGGTTGACGGTTCCGAAGCCAGCTGGTCAGATCTGGCTAACGCGCCACAACGTGCGCGGCAGCAACACTCTTGCGGGCGCGCGGCGCTCAAGGATGAGAAGAGAAGCTGCAAGGCTTCTCCGCTGAAATACAAGGATTCTCCGTCGGGAAGGACTGTCCACAGGAAGGGTTGGCCTCCATGCGTATCGGCTCCTCGAGTCTGACGATCGGCGCCAGCATCGTTGCGGTGACCGTCGGCATCTTCCTCGCGCGCGCCCACGACAACAGCGGCCAAACGGTCAATGAAGCGGCCAATGAAGTGGCCGACGCGGGCGGCGCCCGCATCCCTGACCGTCCCGACTGGAACTGGGACGTGCGCCCGATCCTGTCGCAGAACTGTTTCTCGTGCCACGGCCAGGGCATGCAGAAGGCGGGCCTGCGTCTCGACATCGAGAAGGCGGCCTACGACCCTATCCCGGAGGACAAGAACAAGCGCGCCATCGTGCCGGGCAACCCGGGCAAGAGCGAGCTCTACAAACGCATCAGCTCCGCCAACGCCGACTACCGAATGCCGCCCAAAGAGGCCCACAAGACCCTGTCAACTCGCGACGTGGCGGTGATCGAGCGGTGGATCACGCAGGGCGCCGTCTACAAGCAGCACTGGGCCTACATCACGCCCGCGATCGTTAGCCCTGAGAAGACCAAGTGGGACGGTGGGGCGGTCAACGAGATCGACCGCTACGTCTACGCCAGGCTCGCAAAGGAAGGCCTGTCGCCCTCGGCTGAGGCCGACCGTGAGACCCTGATTAACCGCGTCACCCTGGACCTGACCGGCTTGCCGCCGACCCTGCAGGAAGTCGACGCGTTCGTGAACGACAGGGATCCAAACGCCTACGAGAAGCTGGTCGATCGCCTGCTCAGGTCGATGGAATACGCCGAGCGCCAGACCAACATCTGGCTCGACGTGGCCCGCTACGCCGACAGCCGCGGCGGCCTGAACGACAACGAACGTCCGATCTCCTACCCCTATCGCGACTGGGTGATCAGCGCCTTCCACCGCAACGTGCCCTACGACACGTTCGTCACGTGGCAGCTCGCCGGCGACCAACTTGCGAACCCGACCCGCGAGCAGCTCCTCGCCACCGCCTTCCTCAAGGCTGGCCGTCAGGACTCCGAAGGGGGCTCGATCGACGAAGAGTTCCGTATGAACTACGTGCACGAGCGCACCGAGCTGATCGGCAAGGACTTCCTGGGGCTGACCGTCGGCTGCGCCAAGTGTCACGACCACAAGTACGACGCCATCGCCCAGGCCGACTACTATGCGATGGCCGGCTTGTTCAACCAGATGGACGAGCGCGGCCTGGCCTCGGTCAGCCGCGGCACCCCGAGGGGTGCGACCCTGAAATGGCCGACCGCCCTGCAATCCGAGAAACTGGCTGACGCCCACGCCGTCACCGTGGCCAAGGCAGCGGCCCATCAGAACGCGCTGCGCGCTGCGCAGCAGAAGGCCTTAGCCGCGGTCGCCGCCGCGCCGGACGCCGAACGCGCCACCTTCCTCGAGGCGTCGATCAAGGCCGACACCCAGGCCTACTATCCGCTGGATAACGGCTATGCCGGCGACTTCTCGCTGCTGTATTTGGAGCCACAGGAGCTGCCCCTGGGCGTTCCGGTCGAAGGCGATAAGAACCCCTTCGACGGCATGACCCGGGCCCAGGCGTCGGCCTTCCTGCAGAAGAAGAT
>Ga0209488_10003178_pt1 | contig 13257 bp, 10 predicted proteins | sample Rivendell_Oct201_8_FD_188349 | JGI IMG/M metagenome (GOLD analysis project Ga0209488, IMG submission 188349) | Vadose zone soil microbial communities from the Eel River Critical Zone Observatory, Northern California, USA -... | ecosystem: Environmental > Terrestrial > Soil > Vadose zone >...
GATCGGCAAATCGCTCATGGTATTCCTTCTGGAGGGCAGGTGTGTGTTGGGTGGGACAATTGTTGGGCGGGACAGATGACAGAGATTTTCGGGGTCGGCAATGCAGCCGGGCCTCGCATTAGCTATAGGCTAAGGATCGCCGGCTTGAGGTCGGTCCCAGGTTTTGGCATGGCGCTTCTTCAGACGCGTTAACGCGCTTATGAAGAATGCTCAATCCGGGCTACAAGACCTACAAGTCGTTAACTTCACGCCAATCAGAGGCATCCCTCCGGCAGTCTTGACCCCTGCCCTGTCGACCCCTTAGAGCTTGGCCAGGCACGAGAACCATGATCGTCCTCATCGACAACTACGACAGCTTTACCTTCAACCTGGTCCACTACCTGGGGGACCTCGGGGCGAAGGTCGCCGTTCATCGCAATGACAAGATATCCAGTGACGAGGTGATCGCCGCTGACCCCGACGCGATCGTGCTGTCGCCCGGACCTTGCACGCCAGATGACGCCGGCATTTGCCTCGAACTCATCGCCAAGGCATCCACGACCATTCCAATCTTCGGTGTCTGTCTTGGGCACCAGGCGATCGGCCAGGCGTTCGGCGGCAAAGTCGTGCGGGCACCGGTACCGGTCCATGGCAAGCTTTCGTTGATCAAGCACCAAGGCGGCGGGGTTTTCCGTGGCATCAACGGCCCGTTCCAGGCCACACGCTACCATTCGCTGGTGGTCGATCGCGCCACCATGCCGGTTGAACTGGCCGCGATCGCCGAGACCGACGACCGCCTTGTCATGGGTCTCGCCCACAAGTCGCTCGCTGTCCACGGCGTGCAATTCCACCCTGAAAGCATCGCCTCCGAACACGGGCACCTCATCCTACGAAACTTTCTCGACATGGCGGCCGCCTGGAACATCGCGACGGGTCGGCGTGTCGCCGCAAAGAGCGCCGCCCGAAAACAGACTGCAGACAACCAGGAAATGGTGAGATAATGGTCTCCTTTTATCTCACGACTGTTCAAAGAGGTTCGGCTTGAGCGAGGATTTCAAGGCACTGATTGCAAAAGCGGCAAGCGGCACATCATTGACACGCGCCGAGGCGGCAATCGGTTTCCAGGCCATGATGTCGGGCGAGGCAACGCCTTCGCAGATGGGCGGACTGCTCATGGCATTGCGCGTGCGTGGAGAGACGGTCGAGGAGATCACGGGCGCGGTCACGGTGATGCGGGAAAAGATGCTCCGCGTCGTGGCGCCCGAAGACGCCATCGACGTCGTCGGCACCGGGGGCGACGCGTCCGGTTCCTACAATATTTCGACTTGCGCATCCTTTATCGTGGCAGGCGCCGGCGTGCCGGTCGCCAAACATGGCAACCGCGCGCTGTCATCCCGCTCCGGCGCTGCCGATGTGCTCCAGGCCCTTGGTGTGAAGATCGACTTGAACCCTGACGACGTCGGCCGTTGCATTCGCGAAGCCGGCATCGGTTTCATGTTCGCGCCGGCACACCACCCGGCGATGAAAAATGTCGGGCCGACGCGTGTGGAACTGGGCACCCGCACGATATTCAACCTGCTCGGCCCGCTTTCAAACCCGGCCGGCGTCAGCCGGCAAATGGTGGGCGTGTTTTCGCGCCAATGGGTCGAACCGCTCGCACAGGTGTTGGCGAACCTCGGCTCCACGGCGGCATGGGTCGTGCATGGTTGCGATGGCCTCGATGAAATTACGATTTCGGGACCAACTTTTGTGGCCGCACTTGAGAACGGCTCGGTGAAAACCTTCGAGATCGCACCGGAAGACGCCGGCCTGACACGTGCCAAGCCGGAGGCCTTGCGCGGCGGCGACGCCGCGGCAAATGCGCAAGCGTTGCACGGCGTGCTCCGCGGCGATGCCGGCGCCTATCGGGACGTCTCCCTTCTCAACGCGGCGGCGGCCCTTGTGGTCGCGGGACGCGCTCCAAATATTGCACAAGGCGTCGCACTTGCAGCCAGATCGATCGATTCCGGTGAAGCCTTGCGGCGGCTCGAGCGCCTCGTCGCGGTCTCGAATGCGTGAGGCAAGGTACAACATGAGCGACATTCTCAAAGTTATCGAGACCTACAAGCGCCAGGAGATCGAAACCGCCAAGCAGGCCTTTCCTGCAGCTGCGCTGGAAAAGGCTGCGCGTGCCGCATCGCCGCCGCGCGGCTTCCTGGCTGCGATCGAGCGCCGACTGCAAAGCGGTGGTTTCGCGCTGATTGCGGAAATAAAAAAGGCCAGTCCCTCGAAGGGACTGATCCGCACCGACTTTGATGTGGCCGAACTTGCGCGCGCCTACGAAACCGGCGGAGCCACCTGCCTGTCGGTGCTCACGGACGCGCCCTCGTTCCAGGGCCGCCCGGAATTTCTCAACCTTGCGCGCAATGCGACGGGCCTGCCGGTCCTGCGCAAGGACTTCATGTATGATCCCTATCAGGTCGCTGAGGCGCGCGCCTGGGGCGCCGATTGCATCCTGATCATCATGGCGGCACTCGACGATGCGCAGGCCAGGATAATAGAGGACGCCGCCTTTGGGTTCGGCATGGATGTCCTCCTGGAAGTCCACAACGAAGCAGAGCTTGACCGCGCCCTCATGTTGCGATCACGTCTCATCGGCATCAACAATCGCGACTTGAAAACATTCGTCACGGCGCTGGAGGTGAGCGAGCGTCTCGCCGGCCAGGTGCCGGACGACCGTGTGCTCGTCGGTGAAAGCGGCATTGCCACACCTGCCGATCTTAAGCGGCTCGCGCGCGTTGGTATTGGGACATTCCTGGTCGGCGAAAGCTTGATGCGCCAGGCCGACGTCGCTGCCGCGACGCGCGCGCTGCTGTCGCGCGAGGCCCAAAACTTGAAGTCTCAAGTTCTTGGCGCAGCGGAGTAGGCCCGTGCCTCCAAAACTCATGCCTCCAAAACCCATGCCTCCAAAACCCATGCCTCCAAAACTCACGCATCTCGCCAAAGGCGGCGAAGCCCGCATGGTTGATGTCTCGGCCAAGGCGGCGACCGAACGGATCGCGGTCGCCGAAGGCCGCATCGTCATGACCACGAAAACGCTCGATCTGGTACTTAAAGGCGACGCCAAGAAAGGCGACGTCCTCGGGGCTGCGCGCATCGCCGGCATCATGGCGGCCAAGAAGACACACGAACTGATACCGCTTTGTCATCCGCTCGCGCTTACCAAGATTGCCGTCGATATCGAGGCCGACCAGGAACTCCCGGGATTCATCGTGCGCGCGACCGCCAAAGTCACTGGACAAACCGGGGTGGAGATGGAGGCCTTGACTGCCGTGTCGGTTGCCTGCCTCACGATCTACGACATGGTCAAGGCCGTCGAACGCAGCATGCGCATCGAAGGAATACGCTTGACTGAAAAGAAGGGCGGCAAGTCCGGGCACTACCGCGCAAAGGAGTAAGCCGTGGCTTTGATGTCGGTGGCAGAGGCATTGCGGCGCGTGCTCGAACACGCCGAACCGCTGGCCACCGAAATGGCGTCGCTGGTCGAGGCCCATGGCCGCGTTCTTGGCAACGATATCAAGGCGCTACGGACCCAGCCGCCGGCCGCCATGTCGGCGATGGATGGCTATGCGGCGCGCGCAGCCGACGTCGCCAGTGTCCCTGCCACGCTCAAACTCGTTGGCGAAGTTGCCGCCGGCCATCCATTTGAAGGAACCGTAGGCTCCGGAGAGGCGGCACGCATCTTTACGGGTGGCGTTCTGCCGGCCGGCGCCGACACGATCGTGATCCAAGAGAACACGCGCCGAGAAGGCGGCAACGTCGTGGTTCTCTCGACCGCGACCAAGGGGCGCCACGTGCGACGCGCGGGCCTTGATTTTTCGGAAGGCGCTGTGATGCTCGCAAAGGGCCGTCGCCTCACCGACCGCGATCTGTCGCTCGCGGCTGCCACCAATCATGCATCGGTACCGGTCCATCGCCGGCCCCGCCTCGCCGTCCTCGCAACCGGCGACGAACTCGTCATGCCGGGAACAATTCCTGGCGTCGCGGAGATCGTTTATTCGAACGGCTTTGCCACCATGGCACTGGCGCGACGCGAAGGCTGCGAGGTCACGGACCTTGGCATTGCGCCTGATCGTCTCCCGGAAACCGTCGCGGCTGTACGTCGCGCGCGCGATCTCGGCAGCGATATCCTTGTCACATCCGGCGGCGCCTCGGTCGGTGACCATGACCTCGTACAGCGGGCCCTGGCCGCCGAAGGGCTCGATCTGTCGTTCTGGAAAGTGGCGGTGCGTCCGGGCAAACCGATGATGCACGGGCGGCTTGGATCCATGCATGTGCTGGGACTGCCTGGCAATCCGGTATCGTCATACGTCTGTTCGGTATTGTTTCTCGTTCCGCTGATCCGGCGGCTGGCCGGACGCTCATATTGCGAACCCGTGACGGAAACAGCCCGCCTGGGCTGCGAGCTGCCGCAAAACGATGAGCGCCAGGACTATCTGCGGGCGACTCTGGCTCAAGGCCCGGACGGCGCCATGATCGCGACGCCCTTCCCGGCCCAGGACAGCTCCATGCTTTTGCCGCTGGCCAAAGCCGATTGCCTGCTGATTCGCGCCCCGCACGCTCCGGCGGCACCCGCAGGCAGCCCCTGCGTCGTTCATAAATTCGGCATTTAGCGATTTCATCAATTTGTTCACCTGAAATTAAATGGTTGCAGAACACATATAGAACGTATAGCGTATGTTCATGATTTGTTTCTGCCCGAGTCGCCCGGCCACTTCCCTGACCCAATCTTTACAGGGTTGCGTTCCAGGGTTGATCCGGACCTCGCACCAAATGGGGACCCTAGAACATGCTGACCCGCAAGCAGTTTGAGCTTCTGCGTTTTATCCACGAACGGCTGAAGGAAGCGGGCGTTCCTCCGTCCTTTGACGAGATGAAAGATGCCCTTGATCTGCGCTCCAAGTCCGGGATTCACCGGCTGATCACCGCGCTTGAGGAGCGCGGTTTCATCCGCCGTCTGCCCAACCGGGCGCGAGCCATTGAGGTTATCAAGCTGCCTGATTCGGTCAGCCCTGGGATCGGCGCGATCCGGGCGCGAGGATTTACGCCCAGCGTCATCGAGGGCAACCTGGGGCGCGTGCGCACGGCTTCTGAAGACGACGCCGGCAGGCCGGTTGCCATACCGGTGATGGGACGTATAGCGGCCGGCACTCCGATTGAAGCCATTCAGAGCAAGACCCACGTCGTCAACATGCCGCCCGATCTCTTGAGCTCGGGTGAACATTTTGCCTTGGAGGTGCGCGGCGATTCGATGATCGATGCCGGCATCCTCGACGGCGATACCGCCATCATCAAGAAATCGGACGCCGCCGACACCGGCGACATCGTGGTTGCGCTGATCGACGAGGAAGAGGCGACGTTGAAGCGGTTCCGCCGACGCGGCGCTTCGATTGCTCTGGAACCCGCAAATTCCTCCTACGAGGTGAGAATCCTGCCACCCAATCGCGTGCGCATCCAAGGCAAGCTGGTCGGCCTGTTCCGGAAATATTGAGCGGATCAGTGGTCGTCTGCCTGCAAATCCTCGGGCTGCGGTGTTGCATCACGCGGTTGTGGTCGCGTATTTCCGGGGCGCGCGGGTGGCGAACCAGGTTCCGGAGGCCGCGCAGCACGTGCCCAAGGACGTTCATGGCCGTCAGGGCGTGCCGCCGTGACTTCCCAAGTCGTGCCCAGTGCTGCGCCAGATGCCGTGCCCCACGTCGCGTCTGTGCGACGCAAAGCCAAGGCGCCGTTGCGTTGCGTGATCTTGCGATCAATGACCAGGGCCTCGCAGCCGCGCGGAGCGACACGCGCGCTCACGATAACGGCGGCCCTGCGACAGTCCTCTTCAAAAGCCTCAAGGGTACGGGGCATGGCGACGATGGTGCCGTCGCGCATTCTTCCGACACATCCGGCATCGTCACAAGCGATGCCCTGCCCCAGCGCCTTATCTTTTGCAGAGCGCGGATCGGCGTCGGCCGCGAGCCACTGCTGGGCCGCAAATGTATCACTGCCGGTGCGGACGATTGCGAGTTGTCCTGACGCGGACCGCACCGCAACACTTTCCCCGGTAGCTGCGACCAATATGTCCGGCGGCGTACCGCGCAACGCCCAAACACTGGCAACCACAACGAACGCAGCGCCCGCCAATCGCAACGGTGTTTTCAAAAGGCAAAACACGATGATGCCGGCGCTGCCGAGCAGCAACGGACCGACGCCAAAAGCCGGCATGCGGCCGACAGCGCCCGGCAGGTCCGCAACCCAGAGCGATACCTTGATCATCCAATCGATGCCTACGCCCATGGCCCACCAGCAGACGCCATCGAATCCAAAAGGCATGGCCAACACACCCAGGATGCCGGCCGGCATCACCCAGGCCGACACCACCGGCATGGCAAGGAGGTTGGCGATCGTTCCAAAGGGAGCAAGGCGATGGAAGTGGTAGGCCGCGAATAGCGTGGTTGCGAGGCCGGCGACGAACGACGACAACAAAAGCATCACCGCCTGCCGGCCACCCCACAGCGCAATGCGCGCCCCGCGCGGCGTATCGGCCCCGGCACTGAGCCAACGTACGCCGCCGCTATAGCCGGCGACCAGCGCCAGCGTCGCCGCAAACGACATCTGAAAGCTTGGATGCACGACTGATTCCGGCGCCAACAACAGCACCCCCAATGCCGCGACCGTCAGCGTGCGCAGCGTTATGGCGGGGCGATCAAGCAGGACACCTGCGAGAACGATGGCAATCATGATAAACGAGCGCTGCGTTGCTACTTCGGCACCCGATAGCAATAAATAAAACGCAGCGACGCCCAAAGCCACCAGGGCCGCCCATTTCTTGATAGGGTATGGAGCAAAGGCCTGGATCAACGCCAAAGACCCACGCATCGCAAAGAGAACGATGCCCACCACGATCACCATGTGATATCCGGAGACCGACAGGACATGGCCCAATCCCGACACGAACATCGCGTCGTTGACGGGTGTCGAAATGGCATCACGCTTGCCGGTGATGAGCGCTGAAGCAATAGCGCCGTGATCGCCTTTTACAACAGCGCGGATGCGCTGGTCGATCGTCGAGCGCATTCCGTCGATGAATGTCGCATAGCGCAGCCAAAAATTGCTTTCGACCGGCGGTTCCGTGACGCGTATGCGGCCAAGCACGAATCCGGACGCACCGATCCCCTTAAAATACATGTCACGGGCAAAATCGTAGCCTCCCGGCATCAGTTGTTCGAGCGGCGGCGACAGCCGCGCCTTGAAAGCCACAAATGAACCGACCGCAGGTCCCGTTCCCTTGCGCACCGCCACGCGCACACGCTCGAGTTTTTCCGACAGGCGCGCGCCTTCGATACCGTGCACCCGCACCGTAATGCGATCCGAGCGTTCGCGTTCCTCCTGGATTTCGACAAAGCCCGTAACATCGACATTCCATGCCGGGGACGACAAAACCGGATGCTCGATCAGCGTGCGCTTGACGGTCGCAGTCGCAAATCCGGCCGCGACGGCTGCAAGCGCAAGGGCGATTGGAAATCCGAGCGGCCTGTTGCGGGCAAAGACTGTGGCGCCGATTGTCGCGACTGCCATGGCGGCCGCTGCCCATGGGTCCGGCTCGCGATCAGCGGTGAAGTACAACACAATGCCCAAGCCGTAGAACACCGCGAGCCAGGGCACCAGTCGGCCCGGGCCGATATCGGTCTCTACCCAGGCACCAAGGCGCTGCAGCGCCTGTTGGAAAAAATGACGGAGCCAATGGGGCAATTCAATTGATGGCCGGCCCGCGACGCCCCACGGCCGCCACACCTCCACCTGTCCGCGCGATTTGCCCCGATCCGCCATGCACCGGTCCCCAACGATGCCCATGATGGGAGCGAGCCTACACCAACGAAATTCCAATTGCAGGTGGGGGTGGCGGCCCATCCAAGATAACAACAGAACAGCGCGCCACCCTGCGCAAACCCGTAATCCTTACCGCGGAGGTAACGACCCGAGATATGAGGAAATCGCGATGATGTCGTCTTCCGACAATTTGGCGACGACGGGCTTCATCACTGCCGCAGCTTCCCCCGCGCTCGATCCGTGTCGCATGCTGAAGAGCTGCCGGGCGATGTACAGCGGCTGCACTCCGGCGAGCCGCGGGACTGCGCCCTTGCCTTTGAGCCCCTCGCCGTGACACGGCGCGCATGACACCGTCGTCCCGGGCTCTGCGCCTTTGGCCAGCGCTTCGCCCCTGGCGATGCTGCCGGGGGGCACGTAGGCGATGAAACCGGAATGCGGGTCCCGGATTTCCACGCGGTACGGATCCTCGGGGACCTGAAGGATGCGGCGTCCAATCGGCTCGGTGCCGCCGTCGGGATGGAGAACACGATGACGGCCGGATGTGGCGATGAATGTCTTCGGCGGAGTGGCGGTCTCGATAACCTTCACCCACACGGAGGGCTTCAACGCGGCGAAGTATTCGGCGGCCTGGCGAACGTCCTCGTCGGATATGGCCTTCGCGATGGGACCCATGCGCGCGTCGTCCTTGCGCGTCCCTGACTTGTAGTATGCCATCTGCCGGATCAGGTACTCGGCGGGCAACCCGGCGAGGTCGGCAGCTTCCGGATGGCCCTGGCCGGACATCAGATGGCACGCGCCGCACGCAAATCTCCTGCCGGGACCGCCTGCGACCGACGGGGGTGCAGGAGGATGTTCATCGGGAAACCAGTCCGGCGGATTCGTGTTCCCGGAGACCTTGGCCCACTCGTACTCCCTCGCACTGCCGGGCGCCCTCACGATGCCTTGCGGTCGCACCGCGGTTGGCTGGACCTTGTCGGGGATATTGAATGTCCAGTCGGGTAGTCCCTCGGGGACTTTGAGTTCTTCCTGCGCGTTGAGGTTTGACACCATGAGCAGCAGAGCACACGCGAGGACGGCGATGCGGACGGACGTCATTGTTCGGCGGATCACGGCGGGTCTCCCATTCTTGACGAAGGTGTTATCCCGGCAAGGGTAACGCCGCCTTCAAAGAGCAGCAAGACCGGCCAGGACAATACTTCTTCCGCAACATGCTTCTCGGGGACGGGCGGGCCTCGTAGCCCGCATGAGCCAGATCGCGTTCTTCACGCGAGATGGCGACATGCGGGGGACGGGTGGCGGCCCCGGATATCGCGCCCACATCATGCGCGTAAACGCGCTGATGAGGGGCGCTCATCCGGGCTACGATCCTTAACCTGACGCCTATGGCGATGCCCCTATGCGCCCGGCCCCTTCCCGCCCGAAACCTTGGCCCAGGTGTCCCGCAGCCCGACGGTCCGGTTGAAAACATGCTGGCCAGGTTTGGAATCCGGATCCGGGGTGAAATAACCCTGGCGCTCGAACTGCACGGGAGTACCCGCTTCCAGTGTTGCCAGCGCCGGCTCGACCCTCGCGCCGGCGAGCACTTCAAGCGAATTCGGATTAAGTTCGTTGGCGAAGTTGCCGGCGTCCGGATCGGGCCGGCTGAACAGCTGGTTGTAGAGCCGGATTTCGGCCGGCAAGGAGTGCGCTGCAGATACCCAATGGATGGTGGCCTGGACCTTCCGGCCATCGGGCGCATTGCCGCCGCGCGTGGCCGGATCGTAGGTGCAACGCAACTCGATGACCTCGCCCGCGGTGTCCTTCACGAACTCACGACAGGTGATGAAATAAGCGTAGCGCAGCCGGACTTCGCGGCCGGGAGAAAGGCGATAGAATTTCTTCGGCGGGTTCTCCATGAAATCTTCGCTTTCGACAAAGAGTTCGCGGCCAAACTTGATCATACGCGTCCCCGCGCCAGGATCGTCCGGGTGGTTGATGGCTTCCAATTCTTCGGTCTGCCCTTCCGGATAGTTCTCGATCGTGACCTTCAAGGGCCGCAGCACGGCCATCCGCCGCGCCGCCGTCTTGTTGAGCACCTCGCGGATCGAGAAGTCGAGCATGGCCACGTCGACGATACTGTTGGCCTTGGCGACGCCGACGCGCTTGACGAAGTCACGCAGCGCCTGTGGCGGGACACCGCGGCGTCGCATCCCTGCCATCGTGGGCATCCGTGGATCGTCCCAGCCCCCAACATGGCCTCCCCGTACTAAACCCGTCAGGACGCGCTTGGACAAGACCGTATAGGTAATATTGAGACGCGCGACTTCATATTGCCGCGGCCGCGACGGCACATTGATGTTGTCGAGGAACCAGTCGTAGAGCGGTCGGTGATCCTCGAACTCGAGGGTGCAGATCGAGTGCGTAATGCCTTCGATCGCATCCGATTGGCCATGGGCGAAATCGTAACTCGGGTAAACACACCACGCCGTTCCTGTGAGCGGATGGCTGGCATGCAGGATGCGGTAGAGGACCGGATCGCGCATATTGATGTTGCCGGACGCCATGTCGATCTTGGCGCGCAGGACCCGTGCGCCGTTTGGAAACTCGCCGGTGCGCATGCGCCGGAAAAAATCGAGGTTTTCATCGACCGAACGATCGCGCCAGGGGCTGTTGCGGCCCGGCTCAGTCAATGTGCCACGCGATATACGCATCTCGTCAGGCGTCTGATCGTCCACATAGGCCTTGCCGGCCCGGATCAAATCCTCCGCCCAGCCATAAAGGCGCTCAAAATAATCGGACGCGTGGTAGAGATGTTCGCCCCAGTCGAAACCCAGCCAGCGCACGTCGGCCTTGATGGCGTCGATGAATTCCTGTTCTTCTTTGGTCGGATTGGTATCGTCGAAACGCAGATGGCAGCGGCCGCCAAATTCATCTGCGACGCCAAAATTCAGGCAGATAGCTTTTGCGTGGCCGATATGAAGGTAGCCATTGGGTTCGGGGGGAAACCGCGTTACGACACTTGCATACCGCTTGCTATCCAAGTCGGTCCGGATGATATCGCGGATGAAATCCTGCCCCGCCTCACGAATTGAAGTTTCGACCGCCGTCATGCTGGTTCCTCTCGTGTACCCGCCATGGCGAGGCTCGGGCGGAGCAATTCAAAAAAGCCACCCTGTCTTAACGAACCCGGAAGCTATAACCAAGGGCCGTAGCTATGTGCCAAATCCTACTCCACGAGCCAAGCGTGTATTGCCGTGACACCTGTGATACACGGGGTTCCCGTTCCAACCACTTTCTCCACGACTGATCCCGAGTGACATGACCGACACCGTCGTTACGCGCTTTGCGCCCTCTCCGACCGGCTTCCTGCATATTGGAGGGGCGCGCACCGCCTTGTTCAACTGGCTCTACGCGCGGGCGCGAGGCGGCAAGATGCTGCTGCGCATCGAGGACACCGACCGCGAGCGATCAACCGATGCGGCCATCAGCGCCATCCTGGATGGGCTCGACTGGCTCGGTATCAAATGGGACGGCGACGTCATTTTCCAGTTTGCGCGCGCAAGCCGCCACCGCGAGGTGGCCGAGACCTTGGTGGCTGCCGGCAAGGCCTATTACTGCTATGCGAGCCCGCAGGAACTCGATGAAATGCGCCAGGCGGCGCGTAGCGAAGGTCGCTCGAGACTCTACGATGGCCGATGGCGCGACCGGGATCCCAAGGAAGCACCGCCCGGCGTAAAGCCGGTCGTGCGTCTCAAGGCGCCGCTTACCGGCGAAAGCGTGATCGAGGATCAGGTCCAGGGGCGCGTTTCGTGGCAGAACGGAGACCTCGACGATCTCGTTCTGCTACGCTCGGACGGCAACCCGACCTATATGCTGGCGGTCGTCGTCGACGACCACGACATGGGCGTCACGAACATCATCCGTGGCAATGACCATTTCACGAATGCGGCGCGCCAAAAGCAGATATATGATGCGCTCGGGTGGAATGTGCCTGTCATGGCGCATATTCCCCTGATCCATGGCCCAGATGGCGCCAAGCTTTCCAAACGCCATGGGGCACTTGGTGTCGACGCCTACCGGACCATGGGCTACCTGCCGGAGGCTATGCGCAACTACCTGGTCCGGCTTGGCTGGGCGCACGGCGACCAGGAGATCTTTTCCACCGAAGAAATGATCGCCGCATTCGATTTGCCGCAAATTGGCCGTTCCCCGGCACGCTTCGATTTCGCCAAACTTGAGAGCCTGAATGGCCACTACATTCGCCAAAGCGGGCCGCAAGAACTCCTGACCGAACTCGAACGCAACCTGCCTCATATTCCGGGTGGTTCGGCGCTTGCGGCCAAGCTCACGCCGGAGCTGAGATCGAAGCTCCTGGCCGCCATGCCGGGTATCAAGGAACGCGCCAAGACCTTGGTGGATCTCCTGGACGGAGCCCGCTACGTCTTCGCAGACCGCCCCCTCGCACTCGATGACAAGGCCGCAGCCCTGCTGGGGCCCGATGCCCGCACCGTGCTGGGCGAGCTTTTGGGTCACCTCAAGAACGTTTCCCCTTGGTCGGCGATAACGACCGAGGAAGCCGTCCGCACCTTCGCGGACCAACGTGGCGCCAAGCTCGGCAGTGTGGCTCAGCCGTTGCGCGCCGTATTGACAGGCCGGGCCACCTCCCCACCGATTTTCGACGTCCTGGCTGTGTTGGGTAAGGAGGAAAGCTTGGCCCGGATTGCGGACCAGGCGACCAGGACGGTAGGCGCCAACCAGGCCGTATGAAGAATTCGGGCTTCAGACCGCACCCCTCCATCTTGCAGTGCACACAAGGATAGGCTACCGAACAAAAGGACCTTCCCCGCGGATTTTAGCGTTCAATTGATGCAGCTATTGCAGTGCACTGATTGGACGCGCAAGGCCGCAACCGTGCGAAGCAGATGAGGGATCGAACATGGACGCGAAGTCCAAGACCACCAAATCCGGCACACTGACGGTCGGTAACCAGAATTGGACCTTCCCGGTCTACGATGGCACGATCGGGCCTGCCGTAATCGATATCAGCAAATTATACAACCAAGCCGGAATGTTTACCTACGATCCCGGCTTTACGTCGACGGGCAGCTGCGAGTCGAAAATCACCTATATCGATGGTGAAGAAGGGGTTTTGCTCTATCGCGGCTACCCGATCGAGCAGGTCGCGGAACACGGAGACTTTCTCGAAACCTGTTATTTGCTGCTGTATGGGGAACTGCCCACGCCAAGCCAGAAGATCGACTTCGACAATCGCGTAACCCATCACACGATGGTTCACGAACAAATGAGCCGGTTCTTTCAAGGGTTCCGGCGTGATGCGCATCCGATGGCGATCATGACAGGCTGTGTCGGGGCGCTTTCGGCCTTCTACCACGACTCGATCGACATTTCGGATCCGTTCCAGCGCATGGTGGCATCGATCCGCATGAT
>Ga0209488_10003180_pt1 | contig 13253 bp, 10 predicted proteins | sample Rivendell_Oct201_8_FD_188349 | JGI IMG/M metagenome (GOLD analysis project Ga0209488, IMG submission 188349) | Vadose zone soil microbial communities from the Eel River Critical Zone Observatory, Northern California, USA -... | ecosystem: Environmental > Terrestrial > Soil > Vadose zone >...
CGACGGAATCCCTGGGCTTGATGCTTTTCACCATCGAAATCATGAAGGCGAGGTTGACCTCGTCAGGCTTCTCGCCGCTCACGCTGGCTTTCACCAATTGTCGGAGGATGCCATGCATCGCATCGCGATCGGAGACCCCCAATGCGTCCGCCATCAGCCGTTCGCCAAGCTCCGGATCTGGATGGTCGATGGAGAATCCGTGTGACAAGAGCTTTATCCGCGGGGCTGCGGCAGCCTCGGTTTGACCGGTTGCGGCCAGTGCCGTTGCCTTGTTGAGGTCTGGAACTGCGTTCACGTCGATATCTCCTCGGGCGCGCATCGCAAGCGCGCGCGGTACGGCAATGCGCAGGCGATCGTTCGCTGTGGCGAGCCGGTACAACTTCTAATTGTGTGGATTTTTGGCCTGCAATCGCGCCGAAGAGCCCGTTGTCGGGCAGGGCCATGGGCGTTTTATTGCGCGATGATGGAATAGTGCCCCTGATTTGCCCGACGTGTCAAAGTGTTTTCGCAGGATTCGCTCAAAGCACCCATGCCAGCGACCACCATGCTACTTTGCATGGGGTTGTTTTCGATATTTTAGTTGGAAGCGAGCACCGCGTCGGCCCTTGCGGCTGTCTTCCCCGTTGATGATCGCAGGATGGCGATCATTGCCTCGGCACTGGCCAGGCCGATGCCCGATGCCGCGCCCGTAACGGCGGCAACTTTACCCTGCAGAGTCTTGGCCATGAGCGTTTCGCGCCCATCGCCCGCCTTGGCCTGTTCCCCTATATCCTCGTCATTCACCCCGGGATTGAGGCCAAGAGCGTTGGCGAACTCGTCGCGCTCGCAAAGCAGAAGCCCGGCTCGATGTCGTTTGCCTACGCCAACGCCCTCGGTCAGCTTGCCGGCGAAATGTTCAAGCGGCGGGCGGGTATCGATATCCAGGCCGTCCCATACAAGAGCAGTCCGGAAGGCGTCACGGACGTCGTTGCCGGTCGCGTTTCCATGATGTTTTCGGATATGACCCCGGTGCTGCCGCTGACGCGGTCCGGCCAGCTGCGCGCGCTTGCGACCATCACGAAGGATCGCAGCGCGCTGTTCGCCGAGCTTCCATCCGTGCAGGAGCAAGGGCTCGACTTCCGCAATCTCTCGGCATGGACGGGAATGTTCGCCCCCAAGGGCGCGCCGCCGGAGGCGATCGAAAAATTGTCGGAGTCGCTGCGCGAAATCATGGCTGAACCGTCGATCCGCCAGCGTCTCGCCGAAATCGGATTCGAAGCGCAATGGATCGCCCCCAAGGAATTCGCCGAACGCCTCGCCGCGGACATCGAGCTTTGGGCAACGCTAACGAAGGAAGCGGGCATCGAACGTCAATGAGGCCACGTGTTCGAGTACGAGGTTCACGCGATCCGTTGTGCGAGCCGTGGCGCCATCATTCGCCGGATCCCTTCGTAGATGGCGATCATCACGACCGGCCGATACAGATGGAATTCGTTATCTGGGCGCTGGTCGGACGGAGGCGCGCGATCATCGTCTATACCGGCTTGACCAACGCTCCGCGCAGCACAAAATCGATATTCTAACATATTGATATTATTTCGATTTATCGTCTCATCTGGAATCGCTGGTTTTTGGGCCGACAGGCATTTTCCTTTTTCAAGAAATCTTGCGTTGGTGCTGCTCCCGGAATGTCGCTTCGGGAGCGGACCGGTCGTGCTCTCTGTAAGTTTCTCGGTGTTTCGCCCGCCCAATAGCGGTCGTTTCTAATTCGTATAGGCTGAAGAGCCGTTTCACTAGGCTCGGAACCTCGATGCGATCTCTTCGGTCGCGACTGCTGGCACTTTGGATAATGCTGGTCTTATCGGGAGCGGCGACCGCCTATCTCCTGTTCGAGTCCTTTCAGCAGACAGCGAACGCGCGCGTCGCGCGCTCTGAGGAGTTGGTAGCACGGGCCTGCCGGGACATCGCCGACCGCTACCAATTCTTCGTTTCCGGTTGGACCGGCGGACAGATCGACGATCGGCTGAAGCAGGAGCTCACGGCACTGGTTCAGGTCGCACTCTCCAGCGCCATCGGCGTCGAGGGCGGCATCTGGCAAGCCGATGCGGGCTCGCTCGCCTACGCCTTCCCTTCCTATGAGGGTACGGGTCCGAAGACCGATCTTCCTGCCGCAGAGCTGAACACGATCCGTGAAGTCAATTTCGAAGCTTTACGCTCCGGGCGGCCGGCCGGCCTTCGGCAGCCCGCGCGCTCGCAGACCCTGCTGGTGCATGCCTGCCCGCTGCGCGGACCGCTGCAGGGCACCACAGCCTGGACCATGACGCGCGCCTTCACCGCGGAGGGGCCGGCTTACGCGCAACTGTTGACCGGGCTGCTCGTGCTCGCCCTGACCATCTTCGGCTCGGCGATCTGGCTAGCGCGCGTGCTGTTCTCATGGTCGCGGAAGATCGCGGTGCTGGAGAAAGCGCTAGGCAAGAGCGAAAGCGGATCGATCGACCTTCCAGAACTTCCGCGTACTGGCGAGCAGGAGCTCGACCGGCTGGTCGACGCGCTGAACCAGACCGGCGAACGGCTTGCGCTGGAGCGTCGTCGCGCAAGTACAGCCGAGCGCATGGCGGCTGTCGGGCGGCTGTCGGCGGGACTTGCGCACGAGATACGCAACCCCATCGCGGCTATGCGGCTCAAGGCGGAAAACGCACTTGCCGCGAGCGATGACGCTCGCAAGAAGACCGCGCTGGAAGCGATCCTCAAGCAGGTCGCGCGGCTGGACATGCTGCTGCGCAATCTGTTGCAAATGACCCAGGCCGGCGAGCCCAAGTCGAGAGATGTCGAGCTTGCATCCTTCCTTCAAAGCACGATCGAGCCCCACCAGGAGCTGGCGGCAGCCAACGGCTTGTCGCTCGAGGCTGGAACTCCCGAGCCGAACAAACCGTTGCCTCACTTTGACCCCTTCCAGATGCAGCGGGCCCTCGACAATCTGATCCTGAACGCAATCCAGAACACGCCCGCCGGCGGACACATCGTCGTGGACGCGCTCCGGCAGCAGGATAGATTGTTGCTATGCGTGACAGACAACGGAGCGGGCGTGAGCGAGGAGATGCGCGAGCGCCTGTTCGAGCCATTCGTAACCGCGCGCTCCGGCGGGACCGGGCTTGGACTTGCCATCGTGCGCGAAATCGCGCGTGCTCACCATGGAGAAGCTCGCCTTGCGCGCACCGAGCGCGGCGCGAGGTTTGAGATCGAGGTGCCATGGCAAACGTCCTGATTGTCGATGATGACCCGGCCTTGCGCGAGGGCCTCTCCGAGGCATTGACCGACCTCGGCCACGCGCCGCAAACGGCGTCAACGGGGCGCGAAGGTCTGGCCGCGCTGTCCGAGAAGGTGGACGCGGTGCTACTCGATCTCAACATGCCCGGCATGGATGGCATCGAGGTGCTGCGCCGCATCCGCTCGCAGGAGAGCCCGCCTGCCGTAGTGGTGCTGACAGCCTTTGCGAGCGCCGAGAACACCATCGAAGCCATGCGGCTCGGCGCCTTCGACCATCTCACCAAGCCTATCGGGCGCGATGAGCTGAAGGCCCTGCTGGAGCGCCTGCCGTCGCGGCGGCGGCCGGTCGCCACTGCAAGCAAAGGCAGCCTCGATACCCTGATCGGATCGAGCGAGGGCATGCGGCGCGTGCAGAAAGCGATCGGGCTTGCCGCCGACAGCCAGTCGACGGTTCTCATCTTCGGCGAAACCGGAACTGGTAAAGAGCTGGTGGCGCGCGCACTGCACGTGCACAGCCGGCGCAAGGGCGGTCCTTTCATCGCCGTCAACTGCGCCGCGATTCCACCGGACCTACTCGAAAGCGAACTATTCGGGCATGTAAAGGGCTCGTTCACGGGCGCGACCGGCGACCGCACCGGCGCCTTCCGCGACGCCGACAACGGCACGCTGTTTCTCGACGAGATCGGCGACATGCCGCTTACGATGCAGGCGAAGATCCTGCGGGTGCTGCAGGAGCGGATGATCACGCCGGTCGGCGGCAAGCCGGTCCGAACCACGGCACGGGTCGTGACCGCAACCCACCGCGACTTGCCAAAGCTTGTGGCGGCCGGCGAGTTTCGCGAAGACCTCTACTACCGTCTCAATGTCGTTCCCATCGCGATCCCGCCGCTGCGCGAGCGGCCATCCGATATCGTGCCGCTCGCCGAGCACTTTCTTTCGCTGTGGGTCTCTTCGGGACAGCTGATGAAACAGCTCAGCGGCGGCGCGATCGGCAAGCTCACGCGTTACAACTGGCCCGGCAATGTCAGACAATTGCGCAATGTCATCGAACGGGCTTGTGTGCTGACCAGAAGCCACACCATCGACGCCGACGATATCGACACCAGCGCCGAGGAGATTCACCCAATTCGGACCGCGCTTCCAGAGGGCGATCTGCCGGCGGCGGTAGCGCAGCTTGAACAAGCGATGATCCGCAAGGCGCTGGATGCCTGCGGCGGCAACCGCACCGAAGCGGCGCGGCGTCTCAACATCAACCGCCAGCTTCTCTACACCAAGATGCAGCGTTACGGCCTGACGGGCGGCGATGCGTCAGAAAATCAGACACCCGCCGTCGGAAAAGACGACGACTGAACAACCTCACCTCCCGCTAACTCCTTCACAAACAAGCACTTCGGCTTTGGCACACCCATTGCTGAACCTTTCGCACCGGCGACCGGGTCGCCATCGGAAGGAGCTTGATGATGAAGATGACAACGACACGGATGCACGCACTTGTGTGCGCGTTCCTCGCCGCGACCGCCGTCGGCGCCGCGAGTGCCTATTCGCAGACGCCCGGCACTGTCTGGGATTCGTCGCAACTGCCGGAGTCGCGCGGCCGGGTGAAGCAATACACGTTGACGCCGCGCGGCGACGTTGACGGGCTGATCCTTGCCGACGGCACGGAAGTGAAGCTGCCGCCGCATCTTTCCGCGCAGATCGTCTATGCGATCCGCCCCGGTGACGAGGTTTCGATCCGCGGTCTTCGTGCGCGGGCCATTCCATTAGTCGATGCAGCTTCGGTCACCAATGTCGCAACCGGCAAGAGCGTCGCCGACAACGGGCCGCCGCGCGGTCCCGACAGCGGCGGCATGCAGCAAGCCTTCAGCGGCCGGATCGTCACGGCACTGCACGGCAAGCGCGGCGAGGTGAACGGCGCGCTGCTCGACGATGGCACCCAGCTTCGCTTGCCGCCGCCGGAAGCCGAGCGTTTTGCCGACTGGCTGCAGCCTGGGCAGATGGTTTCCGTGCGCGGAGAGCTGCTCGACACCGCACTCGGCAGGGTGGTCGACGTGCAAGCGATTGGCGCTTCACCTGGCCAGATGACCGAGCTCGACGGACCGCGTCCGCCGCGCGGCCCCAAGGGCGGCCCCAAGAGCGGCCCCGACCGCTTCGGTCCGCCTCCGCCGCCCGCACCGGCTCCGCCGCGTGGCTGATACCGACAGCGAATTTCAGAAGCAACAGACCAAAGGAGAACAACATGCACTGGATTGATCCCGATTGCCTGCCGGAAGTGAAAGGCACCGTCGAACGCTTCCTTCTCAACCCGCACGGCGAGATCGACGGCTTTGTCATGAACAGCGAGACGCAGGCGTCCATCCTCGTTCACACGCCGCCGCACATGGAGACCGGGCTCACCCGCCACGTAAAAGCCGGCGACGTGGTCAGCGTCCGCGGCGTCCGGCCGCGCAAAGCCGACCTCATCGCGGCGGTCGCGGTCACCACGACGAACGGTGCGAGCATCATGGACCAGGGACCGGATCATGATCGCGAACATCCCAAGCTCGAGAAAAGGGAGATGTCGGCCGGGGGAACGGTGCGGCTGTCGCTATTTGGCCCGAAGGGCGAGCTTCGCGGCGCGCTGCTCGCCGACGACACGGTGATCCGCATCGGGCCGAAGGAGGCTGAACGGGTTGGCAAGCTCCTTGCGCCGAACGCGAGGATCGCCGTGAGAGGCGACGGCGTCGAAACCAAACACGGCCGCGTCGTGCATGCGAAGGAGATCGGCACCTGCAGCAACGATCTTCGTCCGATCAAGCAGGCAAAGCCGAAGCCCAAGTTCGATCAGGCTGCACACGTCTGAGGCGGATGGTGACGAAAAAGAAATTGGCGGAACACATCGAGGGTCGAGGCCGGACATGTACAGCGATTCAAAATCAAGACAACGTGCCAATCGCGCCCTCGATGCCGCCAATTTCTTCCTGGCCGATGTCCGCGACGGGCTCGGGCCCTACCTCGCCGTCTATCTCCTGACCGAGCGGAAATGGGACGAAGCCAGCATCGGCGTGGTGATGTCGATCGCAAGCTTTGCCGGCATTGTCGCGCAGACGCCGGCCGGCGCGGTGGTCGATATGATAAGGGCAAAACGTCCGGTGATGGTCTGCGCGGCGCTGATCGTCACTTGCGTCTCGCTGGCCTTGCCTCTTTGCTCCGGCTTCTGGCCCGTTGCGGTGTCGCAAGGCATCGCGCATGCGGCGGGTGCGATCTTTCCGCCCGCGATAGCCGCCGTTTCGCTCGGCGTCGTAGGCCATCGCGCCTTCACCGCCCGCGTCGGCCGTAACGAAAGCTTCAACCACGCCGGCAATGCGGCAGCTGCGACGATTGCGGGCGGCACCGCCTATTTCTTCGGCCCTCAGGTCGTGTTCTATCTGCTTGCCTTCATGGCGATCGCAAGCCTCGTCAGCGTGCTGGCGATCCCGGAAGACGCGATCGACCATGACCTGGCGCGCGGGCTGCACGAACATGGGAGAAATCTGGGCGGAGCCCTTGAGCAGCCGTCAGGCCTGAGCATTCTCCTGACTTGCCGCCCGCTTCTGTTGTTTGCGCTGTGCGTGATGCTGTTTCATCTCTCGAATGCGGCGATGCTTCCGCTGGTTGGACAAAAGCTCGCGCTGCAGGACAAGGATCTCGGCACCAGCTTGATGTCGGCCTGCATCACCGCTGCGCAGATCGTCATGGTGCCGATGGCGATGCTGGTGGGCGCGCGCGCCGACCGATGGGGGCACAAACGCTTCTTCCTCGCCGCGCTCCTGATCCTGCCCCTTCGCGGCGCGCTTTACACGCTGTCCGACAACAAGGCCTGGCTCGTGGGCGTGCAGCTTCTCGACGGCATCGGCGCCGGCATCTTTGGCGCGATCTTTCCCGTCATCGTGGCCGACCTGACGCGCAACACCGGACGCTTCAACGTCGCACAAGGCGCGATTATCACCGCGCAAGGCATTGGCGCGGCGCTATCCACCACGCTCGCTGGCCTGGTCGTGGTGAAAGCGGGCTATAGCGCAGCCTTCCTCACCCTCGGCGCAGTCGCAGGAATTGGCTTTGCTGTTTGCTGGTTTGCGCTGCCCGAGACGTGCGCGCATTCCAGTGCAGGGACAAGCCGAATAACGCATGCGACGTCGTCGGCTTCCGGTATCGCTGCGGGATGATTTTCGATTGCTTTTGGAGACGACACGACGATGCCGCAGCACGAATCCCTTTGGGCCTGGGCAATCATTATCCCAGCAACTGCAGGCGTCATTGTCAGGCCCTTTCGTCTTCCGGAGGCGGTCTGGGCGGTGATGGCCGCCGTCGCGCTGGTGATGTTGGGGCTGCTGACCCCGCGCGAAGCGTTGAACGGGGTTGCCAAAGGCCTCGACGTCTATCTCTTCCTGATCGGCATGATGCTGACCGCCGAGCTTTCGCGCCGCGAGGGGCTGTTCGATTACCTTGCCGCGTTTGCGGTCGAGCATGCGCGCGGCTCGCCACAGCGGCTGTTTCTTCTGGTCTATGCCGTCGGAATTCTAGTCACCGTGCTGTTGTCCAATGACGCCACTGCGATTGTGCTGACGCCCGCGGTCTATGCCGCGACCCGCGCCGCCGGTGCGAGCCCCCTGCCCTATCTGTTTGCCTGCGCCTTCATCGCCAACGCGGCAAGCTTTGTTCTGCCAATCTCCAATCCCGCCAATCTCGTGGTATTCGGCGAACGTATGCCCCATCTGTTCGAATGGCTGCGCCAGTTCGCGCTGCCCTCGATTGCAGCGATTGTCGTGACCTATGTCGTGCTTCGCCTGACTCAGCGCCACGCGCTCGCTGAAGAGAGCATCGAGAGCCGCGTGCCGCATCCCAAGCTCGGCCGCGGCGGCAAGCTCACCGCAATCGGTATCGCCGCGATCGGCGTGGTGCTGCTGACGGCCTCGGCACTTGACGTGCAATTGGGATTGCCGACTTTCATCTGCGGGCTCGTGACCGCTGCGGCCGTGCTCGCCCTAAGCCGCCAGTCTCCCTGGCCCGTGGTGAAGGGCATTTCCTGGAGCGTGTTGCCATTGGTCGCGGGATTGTTCGTGATGGTGGAAACGTTGGTGAAGACCGGCACGATCGGCCATCTCAGCGCGCTTCTGCAAGCGGGAATCGAGAAATCACCAACCCATGCCGCCTGGGGCGCCGGAATCGTCGCCTCGATCGCCGACAACATCGCCAACAACCTTCCCGTGGGCCTGGTGGCAGGCTCGGTCGCGGTCAACGACCACCTCCCTCCGCCGGTCATGAGCGCGATGCTGATCGGCGTCGACCTCGGGCCCAATCTCTCGGTGACCGGATCGCTCGCAACGATCCTGTGGCTGGTGGCGCTGCGGCGGGAAAAGATCGACGTCACCGCCTGGCGCTTCCTGAAAATTGGCGTGCTGGTGACGCCGCTCGCGCTAGTCGCAGCGCTCGCGGCGGCAATCTGGTGAGCGGACGCCCCGCGAAGGACCATGCTGCTGCCGCTCCAGGTGGTCATTCAGCGCTTCCGTCGCCGAGATGCGCCGCATTGCGCAACGTTCCCTGGACCTCCACGAATTCGTTCGAGATTCTAGATATCGGCGTAAATGTGCGTTTCGCCGGGATGTCCAGGGTGCACCACCGCGCCACGGCAGGCATCGCCAACCGTTTGCGCATACCGCCAAAGAACGCCGGATCCGTAGGCGCTGACTTTTGGCCGCCAGCACTGACGACGCTCCGAGAACTCTTGCCGGGAGAGTTCCGCATCTATTGTTCCTTGCTCGGCGTCAATTGCGACGACGTCGCCATCGCGAAGTAGCGCAATCGGACCACCAACGGCTGCCTCGGGTCCGATATGAGCGACGCAAAAGCCTCGCGTACCACCAGAGAAGCGACCGTCGGTGATCAGCGCGACTTTTTCGCCCATACCCTGGCCATAGAGCGCACTCGTGGTCTTCAGCATTTCGCGCATTCCAGGCCCGCCGCGCGGACCTTCATACCGGATGACGAGGACGTCGCCCTCCTCGTACCGCCGGGCCAGCACGGCGTTCAGGCAATCTTCTTCACAATCGAAGACCTTGGCGGGCCCTCGAAACGCCAGCCGCTTCAGCCCCGCAATCTTTGAGACGGCTCCTTGTGGAGCCAGGTTGCCACGCAAGCCTATTACGCCTGAGTTTCGCGACAGCGGAGCGTGGGCCGGCCGGATGATGTCCTGGTCTTCAGGAAGAATAACTTCTCGACACTGCTCCGCGAGGGTTTGGCCTGTGTAGACCATTGCTTCGCCGTGAATGTATCCGCCATCCAGGAGCGCTTTGACTAGAACGGGCACTCCACCGATCTCAAACACATCTTTTGGGAGGTATCGCCCACCCGGCTTCAGGTCTGCCATATAAGGTGTGCGGCGAAATACGGAAACGACATCATCCAAGTTGAATTCAATGCCGGCCTCATGTGCCATCGCCGGGAGATGCAGCGCGGCATTCGTGGATCCTCCGGAAGCCGCGACCAGGGCAGCCGCATTCTCGAACGACTTTCGGCTGACGATATCCCGAGGCCGAACCTTGTCACGGACCATGCGCATGAGATCGTGTCCGGCTTGTTCAGCCATTGCGAGCCGCCTCGTATGTACTGCGGGCATGAAGGCGGAATTTGGTGGTGCCAGTCCCATTACTTCCGAGACGGCAGACATCGTTCCAGCTGAATACATACCGGGGCACGCCCCGACGGTCGGACACGCCGCGTGCTCGTACTCTTGCAGCCTAATCGGGGTAATCTTTCCGGCTGTCAGCGCACCCACGGCTTCGAAAACGTCAACGACGGTTATGTCCTGGCCCGCCATCCGCCCAGGAAGAATCGACCCCCCGTAAATAAACAGCGACGGGACGTTGAGCCGTAACATCGCCATCATCATTGCGGGTATGTTCTTGTCGCATCCCCCCAAACAAAGCATTGCATCGTAGTAGTGGGCGCGCACGACGAGTTCGATCGTCTCGGCGATGTATTCTCGCGAGACGAGGGAGAGTTTCATGCCCTGAGTGCCGTTCGAGATACCGTCCGTGACGCTTACAGTCGTATACTCGAATGGCGTCCCGCCCGCTGCCTTGACACCTGCTCGTACCGCTTCGGATTGTGATCGCAATCCCATGTTGCACGGCGACGCATTGTTCCACGTTGTGAAGACACCCACCAGCGGTTGATCTAATCCGCCCTTTGGAACGCCAGTTCCGTACATCATCGCGCGAGACGGCGCTTGGTGCGGCCCCTGCGTCACATGGCGGCTAGGCAGGCCAGAAACTCGGAGCTCATTCGACATAACTGTTATCTCCCATGGCAATGTAGCGGTCCGGCTCCCGGCGCAAATTCCGCCGACCGCAGTGCTCCCTCCATCCTGACGTTGCACGGTGCCTCCGTCCAATATATCTTTGGCTACCAATTGATATATGGGATGAATGACCAATGGACGTGCGGAGAATTAGATACTTTGTCGCAACGGCCGAGGAACTTCACTTTGGGCGAGCTGCGAAGCGTCTTGGCATGTCACAACCACCATTGAGCATCCAAATTCGCGCATTTGAGGAAGAGCTCGGGGTCAAGCTCTTTGATCGCGACCAACGGAATGTCGCCTTGACGGCTGCGGGAGCAATTCTCCTCCAGGAGATGCGCAAGATCCTTGCTGCTCTGGAACGCGCGGAACATCTGACTCGACGCGCAGCCCGAGGCCAGCACGGAAGCCTATCCGTCGGCTTCATCACGCCCGTGGAATACAGCTTCTTGCCGACTCTTGTGAGGCAGTACCGTCGTAAGTTTCCGGGGATCGCACTACAGCTTCGCGAGGCCATGAGTGACACGCAGCTTGAAGACTTGCAAAGCGGTGCGCTCGATGTGGGTCTGTTGATGGGGCCCTTCGATCAACCGGGCTTCGAGTGCCTTGAGGTCATGACAGAACATCTTGTCGCGGCCATTCCGGTGGGACACGCGCTAGCGACTGGGGCTTCGTCAATTTCCGTTAAGCGACTCGCATCGGAAGAAATGATCATGTTTCCACGAGCGATTGCACCCGCCCTCTTTGACGAAATTCTCGGCTTTTGTCGAACAGCCGGTTTCACCTTGAGGATTGCTCAGGAAGCGCGACAGACCCAGACGATCATTAGTCTCGTTTCTGCGGGGTTAGGTATTGCGATCGTGCCGGCTTCGATTCGACATCTAAAACGCAAGGGTGTCGTTTATCGCAGCTTCAAAGAAAAGACGCCGCTTGTGAGAGTCATCGCCGTGTGGTCATGCGATCAGTCTTCTGTAGCCATCAAGAACTTTGTTAGCATGACGCAGGTTGCGGCTGCAGCATAACGGCGACTAATCGGTACGTCCCAACACCCATTATGTGGTGCTAAAGCATTTTCATTTCTTTTCGATGGCTTGGCTTTGGCTTTGACGATTTGCGCTTATTTCTCCTCACGCGTCAGGCGCCGCGTACTGCATTGTCGTACCAACGGCAGTGACGCTGTACCGCGCGGATTGCCTTCGCAGCAGACCGTGACGTGGTACGAAAGGCCGGAGGCTTCTTTTGATGCGCGCTCCTCGAGTCTTAGTTCACGGCTAGTCGGCCGGCAGCAAAAATCAGGAGCGCACCAGCAGCACCCTCCACGTAGCGGCGACGACGGCCGCAAAAGCTGCCTCTTCGAGCTATCGAAGAGACTACAAAGCCGACCACGCTGTAGATGATGCCGCACAACGCGATGAAGATCGCAGAAAGAACGACGGCTTGTAATCCGACGTTATCGCCGGATGTCATGAAGTTGGGCAATATGGCGAAGTAGACCATCAATCCCTTCGGATTCAGAAAGCTCGTCAGGAAACCTCGCCTGACCAGCGCGTTGTCAGGAGCTTTAGCGAGAGACAGATGCCCGGGATGAATCGCGGATCGGATCAATTTTATCGCGAGATAAGCCAAATAAACTACACCAACCCAGCGCAGTACTTCAAATAGCACCGGCGACGCGGCGACAAGGGCAGCCACACCGGAAACGGCAAGAAGGGCGTGCATCATGTATCCGAGTAGCACTCCTAAGTTTGCGCGCATGGCGGCGTGTGGCCCCCCTGACAGTCCTTGCGATGCTACAAAAAGGATGTCAGGGCCCGGGGTGCAAACTAACGGCATTACCGTCGCGGCAAACACAAGCATCGTTCCAGGCTGCATGACCATCAAAAAAACTCTCCGATGCAAGGGCCCCGAATATGAAAAGGATCAAGAGGCAATTGTCCGCCTATCCATTGGCGGGTTCCTCCCGCCCGCGCGCTACTCCACCGCGCCTTCGAGCGCGGGCTCGTCCTTGGAGCGGTTGGCCAATGGTTCCGGCACCTCGCATCCCGTCGCGCAGCACCGGCCCGGCTGCTTCGAAACACGGCGGCCTTGGTCGAGGATGCCGCGGTCGAGCAGCTTCTCGACGAGATCGGCTTTTTCCATGACGGGATAGTTGCGCCAAATCTCGCGCTTCATTGCTTCGGGCGAGCCACCGCCGTGGAGCGAGATCACCGAGTACCAACCCGCTTGGTGTGAGACGGTGAGATCCTCGATGAAGCGGGCGACTTCGGCCCGCTGCTCGGCCGGAATGTCCGGACGGCCGCCCATGACCGCGGCCAGCGACGCGCGCGTCTCCGGATTGTGATCCTCGTCAGGTCCCGGCAACGCGACGATGAGGCCACCGGATACATAATGCGCCACGCGGTGCATGTCGTAGATCTTGGTGGCCAGAAGCAGCTTGCCGATATTGGAGAATACCGCATCGGGCATTACCGAGCCGGCAGGGTCCTTGGTGCAGTAGACCGAGGATGCGACACCGCAGGCATAGAAGCTCTCGGTGATGGTGATCAGTTCGACCATCGCCTCGCGGATGTGCCCGTGGCGTTCCGCATCGAGGCCGTTGGCCTCGATCATGAGCGCACCCGCGCCGATCAGGAGGTCGCCGAAACCCGCGCGAGCACCGATGCAGGAATGCCGATGATGCGTCGCGTAGGAC
>Ga0209488_10003181_pt1 | contig 13253 bp, 13 predicted proteins | sample Rivendell_Oct201_8_FD_188349 | JGI IMG/M metagenome (GOLD analysis project Ga0209488, IMG submission 188349) | Vadose zone soil microbial communities from the Eel River Critical Zone Observatory, Northern California, USA -... | ecosystem: Environmental > Terrestrial > Soil > Vadose zone >...
CCGGCTTCGCCCCGCCGGCCGACATCGATGCCGTCCGCTGCCCTTATTGCGACTCCGCCCGTGTCGCGATGGACAGCATCTTCGGCCCGACGCTCTGCCGATCGTTGTTCTACTGCCGCGACTGTCGCCAGCCATTCGAGGCGTTCAAGCCGATCTAAGCGTGGCGACGCGTGGGCGAGAAATCATCCTCAACGTCCCCAAGCGAGCCTACGCACACTGCGTGGACACGAGCCAGCGTTGTCATGCCGTTTCAACGGGAATTGGCACTTATCTTCTTCAACAAATCGATCGACGGTCGTGTACTGGCGCTGGAACGTGCCGAGGACGGAGGGCCGGGCTCACCGTCATCGGTGAGTGCGCCCGGCTGCACGGAAGACCAAACACGATGAAAGGATTACTCGCGAAACGTTTCGCGCGCGTCGGTGCCCTCCTCACGGCAGGGCTCCTGGGAACACTCGCGATGGCAGGCCCGACCGCGCTGGCGGCGGCCCATCCGGACACTCCGGGGAACAACGGCACAGTCAAGATCCACGACGGCGCCGGCGAGCCCTCGCCCGAGGTTCGCAACCAGCCGCACGTCTGTACCTTCCACCTCCATTTCTTCTTCGCCGATCCCGAGCAATCCGGGACGTGGGAGATCCAGGAATGGTCACCCGGCGACAAGGGTGTCGTGGTGATGACCGGGACGTATGACACCGTCGGCGATGGCGAGGACCGCCAGCCAGAGACCGGCGCCTACAGCCTGCCGGATGGCCACTACAAGCTGTTCTGGGACGGCGACACCGGCAAGCACGACAAGATGAAGGTCTTCTGGGTGCGCTGCGCGCCCACGACACCGGTGACCGCCGCAACCCCGACGCCCACCCCGGCGAGCGCCGGTCAGCCGGCAGCTGGAGCCCCGACGCCCACGCCGGGCGGCGCGGGCCTGCCGGGCGGAGCGACCCCGACCCCGAATGAGAACAACGGCAACGTCGGTGGGATCGGTGGCAGCCCGGCACCGGGCGGCGGTTCGCCCGGCGGCGAGTCCGGTGAGGTCCTCGGTGTAACCGGGACTCCGCCCGTGACGCCTCCACCGACCGACACGGCAGCGGCGGTGACGTCGTCGGCCTCGGATGGCTGGCAGGCCGTGCTTCTCACGATCGCCGGGATGATCGGCGCCGCGGCCGTGATCCGCCACGCACGACTCCTGCCGGTCGCTTTCCAGCGCAGCGAAAGGCGCCGTTTCCGCTAGTCTCGGCGGGTGCGCAGCCCGAACGAGCGACAACCGGTCGAGCGGGGCGGTCGAGCGCCCATCGTCGGCGTCGTCGGTATCGTCGGCGCAGGGACGATGGGCGCCGGGATCGCCCAGCTCGCCCTCGAGGCCGGCCACGAGGTCGTCCTCCACGACGTCGACGAAACGGCGATCGAGCGAGGCCGGACACGGATCAGGGACGGCCTCGCTCGCCGCGCCGCGAAGCTCGACCTCGACGCGGACACGATCGACGACTGGGTCGACGGTCGCATCGGCGGGTTGCGCGAGTCCGCGTCGCTGGACGCGCTCGGGGCGGAGGCGGAGATCATCATCGAGGCGGCCCTCGAGGATCTCGACCTGAAGCGGACGATCTTCCGGACGCTGGACGCGGCGGCGCCGCCCGAGACCATCCTCGCGACGAACACCTCGGCCCTGTCGATCGCGGCGATCGCGGAAGCGACCGATCGACCGGAGCGAGTGGTCGGCATGCATTTCTTCAACCCGGCGCCGATCATGCCGCTCGTCGAGATCGTGACCGCGCCGGAGACAGACCCGGCGATCGCCGCCGCCGCCGCCGCGCTCGTCGAACGCTGGGGCAAGACCGCGGTGCGCTGCGCCGACACGCCGGGTTTCATCGTCAACCGGGTCAACCGGCCGTACACGATCGAGGCCCTGCGCCTCCTCGAGGCCGGTGCCGCTCCCGTCGTGGCGATCGACGAGGCCCTCACGGCCGCCGGTTTCCCGATGGGCCCGTTCGAGCTCATGGACCTTGTCGGTCTCGACATCAACCTCGCGGCGGCGACCGCGATCTGGAACGGCCTCGGCCGGCCCGAGCGGCTCCGCCCATCCCCGGTCCAGGAACGTCTCGTCGACGCCGGCGACCTGGGCCGGAAGACGGGACGAGGGTTCTACGACTATCGCGACGGTCGCCGCGTCGGCGTGTCAGCGGAGTTCGCCGGTGCGGGCGCCAGGATCGAGTCGGTGGCCATCCGCGAGCGGATCCTGGCCGCGATCGCGCTGGAGGCCCATCGTGCGCTGGACGAAGGCGTGGCGTCGGCGGATGACATCGACAGGGCCCTGCGTCTCGGCGCCGGCCACCCGTTCGGACCATTCGAGCGCGAGCGTGGCGAGGGACCGCTGAGCCTTGGTGGCGAGGGTCTCGATCCAGCCTAGCGGCGCCGATCCGGCCGCCACATACAATCGACGTCATGACCCGAGACCTGCACCGCCCCCTCCGCGAGGCGTGGATCATCGAAGCCGTCCGGACACCGATCGGGCGGTACGGCGGGACGCTCGCGTCGGTTCGGCCGGACGACCTTGCCGCGGCCGCGATCCGGGCCGTCGTCGACCGCTCCGGGATCGACGTCGCGCTCATCGAGGACGTCATTCTCGGTTGCGCCAACCAGGCCGGGGAGGACAATCGCAACGTCGCGAGGATGGCGCTGCTGCTTGCCGGATTGCCCGTCGAGATCGGCGGCCTGACGGTCAATCGGCTGTGCGGCAGTGGTCTCCAGGCGATCAACAGCGCTGCCCATGCGATCAACGTCGGGGATGGCGACGTCTTCATCGGCGGCGGCGTGGAGTCGATGACCAGGGCCCCGTACGTCATGGCCAAGCCGGCCGCGGCGTTCGATCGAGGCGATCGCGAGATGTTCGACTCGACACTCGGCTGGCGCTTCGTCAACCCGAAGCTCGCCGAGATGTACTACCCCTATTCGATGGGCGAGACGGCCGAGAACGTCGCGGAGCGATGGAGCGTCAATCGGGCCGCCCAGGACGCGTTTGCCCTCGCTTCGCAGCAGAAGGCGATCGCGGCGATCGAGGCGGGCCGCTTCGACGACCAGATCGTTCCGATCACGTCCGCCGGGAAGGGCGAGCCGGTCGTATTCGGTCGCGACGAGCACCCCCGAGCCGACACGAGCGCGGAAGCCCTGGCGAAGCTGCGACCCGCGTTCCGCGACGGCGGCTCGGTCACCGCCGGAAACAGCTCCGGGATCAATGATGGCGCCTCGGCCGTGCTGGTCGTGGAGGCCGATCGGGCCCGGGAGCTTGGCCTCAAGCCGCTGGCCCGCCTCGTTTCGACCGCCGTCGCCGGCGTCGATCCCGCCATCATGGGATATGGACCCGTCCCGGCGACCCGCAAGGCGCTCGAACGGGCCGGAATCACGGCGGCGGACCTCGACCTGATCGAGCTCAACGAGGCGTTCGCCAGCCAGTCGATCGTCTGCATCGACGACCTCGGGCTCGATCCCGCCCGGGTCAACGTCAACGGCGGCGCGATCGCCCTGGGGCACCCGCTCGGGATGAGCGGCGCGCGGCTCATCACGATGCTCACCCACGAGCTGCGACGGACCGGTGGCCGCTACGGCCTCGCGACGATGTGCATCGGGGTGGGGCAGGGGATCGCCACGATCGTCGAGCGCATCGACGGGTAACAGCGGATTTCGGCACAACACTTGTCGGAATCCGTTGCGCTGCGTACGATTGGGCCAGTGACGGATGCCCGTCCCCCTGCAATGATCGCCGTCGACTCGCCCTCTCGAGGAGGAACCCGATACATGTTGGATATCCAGCCCACGGTCGTCAGCCTGACGGACGCCGCTGCGGCGAAGCTGCACGAGCTCACGAAGGAAGAGACGAGTCCCGATGTCGGGCTGCGTGTCTACGTCTATAGCGGTGGCTGCTCGGGCTTTCGCTACGGGATGATGCTCGAGGATGCGCCGACCGCCGAGGACAAGGTTCTCGAGGCGAACGGCGTGAAGGTCTACGTCGACGGCAACAGCGTCGACCTCCTCAAGGGTTCCCAGATCGATTACGTCGACACGCTCATGGGCGCGGGCTTCACGGTCAACAACCCGAACGCGGTCGCGGCCTGCGGCTGCGGCTCCAGCTTCCGGACCGCGGACGACGCGGGCTCGGCCAAGGGTTGCTCCCACTGATCGAATAGCGTCGTCGACGCAGCACGAACGCCGCCGGGTGCACCGGCGGCGTTTTTGATTGTCCCTAGACTTGACCGGCCATGGAGCTCCCCCTCTTTCCGCTCCACACCGTGCTCTGTCCGGGTATCGCCCTGCCACTCCACATCTTCGAGGATCGCTACCGGGCGCTCGTTCGTGACTGCGTCGAGGGGGCGGCGCCGTTCGGGATCGTCCTGATCCGAGACGGCCGTGAGGTCGGTGGCGGGTCGATCTCGTTCTCGGCGATCGGGACGCTGGCCGAGATCCGCGAGGCGCGCAAATACCCGGACGGTCGCTACGACCTGCTCGTCGTCGGGACGAAACGCTTCGCGATCACGGACGTCACGACGGACCGCCAGCCCTACCTCGTCGCCGAGGCGACGGTCATCGACGACGAGGTCGGCGACGAGGACGCCGCCCGCCGGCTCGCGAACACCGCCACCCGGCGCTTTGTCCATTACCTGGAGTTGCTCCAGCCGCGGGAGGGCGAGACGGCCGACGAGATCGACGTCCGGGTCGAGGTCGAGACCGAGAACGTGATGCCCGGCGAGGACGATCCGGACGCGGCCGAACGGCGAGCGACGGGCATGGACTTCGGTCTGTCGGCTGAGGTCGACCCGGAGTCGATGGCCGAAACGGACGACGCCGACAGCGGGGAGGTCTCCGGTCTGCCGGTCGAGCGTCGCGTCATCATCCCGGACGACCCGACGACGCTGTCCTACCTCCTGAGCGGCATCATCCAGGTCGAGCTGCCGACGCGTCAGGCGCTCCTCGAGGCGGACACGACCGAGGAACGCCTGCGTGACCTGCTCGGGCTCATCGATCGCGAGACGTTCCTGCTGCGACGTCGGCTGAGGGCCTTCACCCCGACGCCCGCTGTCCTCGGCCCGCGGCGGAGCTAACAGGAGCAACGCAGCGCGAGCGACGTCCTACACGCCGCCGTCTATTACCCGGTGATCTCGGCCCGCTCCGTGAAGCCCGCCGCGACCACGATTGACCCGATCAGCCACGCGGCCACGAGCAGAAGGGCGAGGTCCGCTGACAGCGGAGTCGAAGCCGCGGCCGCACCGCCGCCGCCTCCGCCTCCGCCGAACCCGCCGCCGCTCCCGACCGCAGCGTTGGCAAGATTGAACGGCAGGTACTTGACGACGTCCGGAAGGAAGAGCGACGCAAAGCTCTCCCCGAAGTAGAAGGCGATCCCCGCGCCGATGCCCGCCAGCTGGCTGCGTGCGAGCGTGGCGATCGCGAACCCGATCGATCCCTCCATGACGATTGCGACCCACCCTCGGAGGAAGTGCTCCGGCAGCCGGCCAAGGGCGTCGGCGTTGCCGATACCGTCGAGCGGGACCTTGGCGATGGTCGCTCCAAGGGCCGCCGCCGCCACGCCGATGCCGAACGAGACGAGCAGACCCACGCCCGCCACGACGGCGATCGCCGCAAATGTCGCCACCACGTAGCGGCTCCGGCTCTCCCCGCGTGCCACAACTGTCTTGAGCGTCCCCCAGGTCCACTCGGATCCAGCGATTGCAGCTCCGTAGACCACCGCGAAGAGCCCGCCGAGCCCGAGGATGAAGCTGAGGATCAGGTCGAACGCACCAGGGAATGTCACGATCGCCAGCGGGTTCGCCGGCCCGTTGCCGTTCTGGCCCCGTCCGCCGCTCGCGGCGACGGCGACGATGATCAGCGCCAGCAATCCCGCGAGCAGCCCGAATGTCAGGTACGTCGCCAGTCGGCGAGATAGCTTGCGGAGCGCGGACACGAAGAGGCGCATCAGTTGATCTCCGTGGTCGATCGCCCGGCCATCCCGGCAAACGTCCCGTCGGGATCGACCGCCGATGGGTCGTGGGTGAGGCTCAGGAACAGCTCTTCGAGATCGTTGCCGGATTCGAGGCCGGCGGCGTAGATCGACGCATTTGCCAGAGTTCGGTTGACCTCGGCCGTTCGGTCCGGTGCGATCTGGACGGTCAGCCAGCCCGGCTCCGCCGAGGACGCCATGACGTGGTCCGAGGGGACGAGCCCGGCGAGCGCTGTCGCGGCGGCCGCGACCTCCTCTGGTGCGACCCGCACGCGGACGACGCCCTCGCCGGCGAGCAGCTCCTTCATCGAGCCCTCCCGGACCAGCCGTCCGGCGGCGATGATGCCGACGACGTCGGCGAGCTGCTGCACCTCCGCCAGGAGGTGGCTGGAGACGAACACCGTCTTGCCGATCGCCGCGAGGTGGCGCAGCGTCTCGCGCATGGCGACGATCCCGGCGGGATCCAGACCGTTGGCGGGCTCGTCGAGCAGAAGGAGCTGGGGATCGCTCAGCAACGCGCCTGCGATGCCGAGCCGTTGCTTCATCCCGAGGGAATAGCGCGACACCTTGTCGCCGGCGCGGTCGCGCAGGCCGACGATCTCGAGGACCTCATCGACTCGCCCGCGCGGCGTTTTGGCGCCGGCCGAGGCAAGGGCCCGGAGGTTCTCCCGGCCCGAGAGATACGGGTAGAACGACGGTGACTCGACGAGCGCGCCAACGTCGAAAAGGCGGCGTCTATCGGACCGCGAGAACGGCCGGCCGAGCATCTCGATCGTGCCGCTGTCGGGTCGCAGGAGACCGGTCAGCAGCCGCATCGTCGTCGTCTTGCCGGCACCGTTCGGCCCGAGGAAGCCGTACACGACCCCCGTCGGGACAGTCAGGTCGAGCCCATCGAGAGCGCGTCGCGATCCGTAGCTCTTCGTCAGCGCGCGCGTGGCAAGGGCAAGCTCTGCGGTCAAGGGAAAGGCCTCGGAAACGAGTTGGGCAACGGCGCGAGCCGAAGTCAGCCTACGTCAGGTTGAGAAATTCCGGACTCGTGGGACGGCGCGGCGCCGTCAGCAGCTCCATCGGTCGCGACTGCGTTCGTCGCGCATGGGTGGTCGAGCGCAAGGCGCCCCCGAGCACCGGAGCGAGCGGGCTCAAACGCCCGTGAGTGAGGAGCGCAGGGGGCAACGCAGCGATCGGCCGCCCAGGCGCGACAGCCCTATCCGCTGAAGCGTTCTTCTTTCCAGGGGTCCGCGTCGTTGTTATACCCGTACCGCTCCCAGAAGCCGAGCTGATCGTGGTCGAGGAACTCGAGGCCACGGACCCACTTGGCGCTCTTCCAGAAATAGCGCTTCGGTACGAGGAGGCGGAGCGGGTAGCCGTGCTCGCGCTCGAGCGGCTCGCCGCCGAAGGTGTCGGCCAGCATGACGTCGTCGTCATCCAGGACTGAGAGCGGGAGGTTGGCCGTATAGCCCTGCTCCGAGTGGGCGACGACGTGCGTCGCCGATGGTCGGACCTGGGCGAGGCGGAGGATCTCCTGGATCGGGACGCCCTCCCAGTCGGTATCGAGCTTGGTCCAGCGAGTGACGCAATGGATGTCCGTGTGGACCGTCTTGCGCGGCAGCTCCTTGAACTGCTGCCAGGTCAGGCTGAACGGGGCGTCGACCTCGCCCCAGACGCGGAAGTCCCAGGTCGCCAGGTCCGTTTTCGGCACCGATCCGTAATGGAGGACCGGAAACTTGTCGGTCTTGTACTGGCCCGGCGGGATCCGCGCGGCGATGGCCGGGTCCTTGGTGGCGGTTCCGAAAAGGCGTTCAAACATCACCCTGCTCCGTGTCGGCTGCGGCGCCAATCGTGACACAGACCGGGTTCGGGACGATGTCGGCTCGATGACGAGCGCCGTTGCGCTACGCTCTGCCCGTGCCTGCGACCGAACCGCCCACCCCGATCGCCGCGCCCGGCGAGCCGCGAGCCCGGGTCATCGTGGTCATGCCCGCGTACAACGCGGCCAAGACGCTCGAGCGAACCTATGCCGATGTCCCGCAGGATCTGGTCGATCAGATCATCCTCGTCGACGACGTGTCCCACGACGAAACGGTCGAGATCGCCCGTCAGCTCGGCCTCGACGTCATCATCCATCAGCAGAACCTGGGCTACGGCGGCAACCAGAAGACCTGTTATGACGCGGCTCTCGCGGCCGGCGCCGACGTCGTCGTCATGCTCCACCCGGACTACCAGTACGACGCGACGCGGATCCCTGCCCTGATCGCACCGATCCTCGAGGGCCGGGCGGACCTGATGCTCGGCAGCCGGTTCCTCGGTGACCCGCTGGCAGGCGGCATGCCGCGCTGGAAGTACGTCAGCAACCGCTTCCTGACGACCGTCGAGAACCTCGCCTTCGGCCTCCACCTGTCCGAGTACCACACGGGCCTGCGGGCCTATTCCCGGCGTCTCCTCGAGGCGATCCCGTACCGGCTCAACAGCGACGATTTCGTCTTTGACCAGGAGCTCGTCGCCCAGGTCGTAGCCGCCGGAATGGGCCGCTCGATCGGCGAGATCGCCGTGCCGACGAGATACTTCGAGGAGGCAAGCTCGGTCAACTTCCAGCGCAGCGTCGTGTACGGGCTGTCGACGCTGCGGGTGGTCCTCCGCTTCGTGCTGCACCGATTGCGTATCCGCCGCTCGAAGAAGCTCACGGCCAGGGGATCGGCTCCCGAGACGACGCCGCCGGCGACCTGACCGGGTGACTCTCAGGCGAAACGCGCTCCTCCGCGGCGGCGTCGGCGCGGCAATCTCCCTCGTCGCGATCTGGCTGGTCCTCCGCTCGGTCGATGTCGGCCAGACGATCGAGATCCTGCGGGCGGCCGATCTCGGCTGGATCGTCCTCGTGGCCGTGTTCGTGGTCGTCGACCTCCTGACGCGAGCCTTGCGCTGGCAGCGCCTCGTTGCCCCGATCGGGCACGTCGGCTATCTCCCGATGCTCGCGTACCTGCTGATCGGCTACCTCGCCAACAACGTCCTGCCGGCCCGACTCGGCGAGCTCGTGAGGAGCCACTATCTAGGTGACCGCGAGGGTCTCTCGCGAACCACGACCCTCGGCACTGTCGTCGTCGAACGGGTCGTCGACTTCGTCGTCGTCGTCGCGATCGCCGCGGCGGCGATCCTCGTCCTGAGCGTTCGGGGGATCGTCGCCAACGCCGTCCTCGTCGGGGTCGCTCTGGCGGCCCTGCTCGCGGCGGCGATCGCCATCGGGATCGCCGCTCATCGCCTGCCAGGCGCGGAGCGGATTGCGGTCGTCGCCGGGCGCTGGCCGCGACTGATGGACCTCGCCGGCAAGCTCCGTGGCGGGCTCGCGGTCGCGGGCCGGCCGCGGACGCTCGGCGAGGCGCTGATCCTCAGCCTGCTCGCCTGGGGAGCGACCGTCCTAGCGTTCGCCGCGGCCGGTCAGGCCGTCGGGATCGAGCTGACGATCGGCCAGGCGTCATTGCTCGCCGCGGGCGTCGCCCTCGTGACGGCGATTCCGGCGGGGCCGGCAAACCTCGGAACGTTCGAGCTGGCGGCCGTCGAGATCGCGAAGGCGGTCGGGGTGCCCCCGCACGAGGCGTTCGCGATCGCGCTGCTCGTCCACGCGACGATCCTGGTTCTGACGTCGGTGGGTGGGCTCGTCGCGTTGGCTCGTCTCGGCTGGCGCCGCGACTGACCGGCGGTGATCAGGAAACCGCGGGGCTGAATCCAAGCGTCGGCGATGACGGCAGGGTGGACACCTGCGGCCCTGGAACGGCCTGCAGTGCGGGAACCGTGTCGTACGGTGCAAACGTGAGGGCGGCGCCGGCATCCGCCTTGCACATGCTGATGAACTCGAGCGTGTATTCCGCGTAGGTTTCCGCGATCAGCGAAACGGCTTCCATGTGTGCCGGCTGTCGGGCAGCGGCCCTCGCCTCCGCGCGGCTGTTCCACAGGCAGAACGACAGGCAGGTTCCGTCGCTGGCGAGCGGGCCCTTGTAGTAGTGGACGAAGCCCGGCGCCCCGCTGGCTTCTGCGTGCGCCCAATCGTCGTACTCGCGGAGGCGCTCGATGTCGGCGTCGGGGTGGACGGTCGACCGAAAGGCGACGAGATACCACTCGCCAGGTTCGATCCCGGACGCGCAGTCGGCCCAGTTGAAGGCGTCCGCCACGGGCAGCCGAGCGTAGGTTTCGGTCGTCGGAACCAGCTCGTCGAGTGCGTCCATCGCGCTCGACGATAGACACACTGGCCAGAATGTCAAGTAGTGGTACTGGCTGGTCCCACTATTCGATAGTACTGTCGGGTCGCGGACCGGCTTCGTCGTCTAGCCCGGCCATGATCGTTCGAGCGGCTTCTGGCAACAATCGGGCGACACGAGACCGCCACGCGAGTCCGCAGCGCGCCTGCGGGCCGATGACGCCGACGGCCCCGACGATGCCACCGTCGCGGAACACGGGAGCGGCAATTCCCACGGATCCGGAAACAAGCTCGCCCTCGCTCCGCGCGATGCCCGTCGCCCGGATGTCGGCGAGCGTCTCGCGCAGGACCGCCTCGGTCGGGGTGTTCGGCGTAACCGCTTCGAGGCCCTGGGCGACGACCTCGTCGACGATCCCCGGCTCCGCGTAGGCAAGCAGGACCCGGTTGATGGCGCCGGCATGGAGTGGCAGCATCGCCCCCGGCTCGAGGGCGACGCGCAGCGCATTCGGGCTTTCGACCTGGCTGAGGCAGACGGCCGACAGGCCGATCCGGCGCATGATGACAGCCGTCTCGCCCGTCTCGGTCACGAGGTACCGCAGGACCGGATCCGAGACGCGGGTGAGCTGCTCGCTCGTCACGTTCGAGCCGCTGCCGATCACGAGGCGCGGCCCGAGCAGGTAGCGGCCGTCGCGGCGATCGACGAAGCCGAACTCCGTCAGCGTTCGGAGATAGCGGTAGACGGTCGAGGCCGGCGTCTCGAGCAGCGCGGACAGCTCCTCCGCCCGGACCTCACCGCGGTCGGCGATCGTCAGCAGGATCCGCAGGCCGCGGGCGAACGACGTGTCCTCGCCGGCCTCTTCCGGGGGATGATCGCGGGCCGTCGTCTGGCGAGCCATCGCGTCAGCCGGCCGCCGGGGTCGAGGTCGCCGAGGTCGGTGCGGCCGAGGTCGCTGTCGCCGACGTCGAGGTCGAGGTCGGTGTCGGGGCCTGTGTCGGTCGTTCGGCCGTCGCCGATCCCGCGGCGAACGCCCCCTGTCCTACGAGCTCGACGAGGGGCTCGATCTCCGGCACGGAGTCGTCGACGTCGAGGAACGGGATGACGCCGCGGACGACGGCGACCGCCGCCTCCGTTCCGCGACCGCGCCGCAGGCCGCGGAGGTCCGTCGCCTGGGCCCCGACCGTCAGCTCGATCGCGACGATCCGCTCGCCGAGACCCACCATCTCCGCCAGCCGCCGAGCTGCCAGCGGCGCCATGGTCGTCCGGTCTTCGATGCCCTCCGCGTGCGTCGTCGAGGCGACCTCGAATGACACCGGCTGGGCGAGGAGTCGAGCTTCCACAGCCAGACTCTGGGCGGCGAGGCTGAGATAGGTCAACCCCGCCGCCGTCGTCCCGGCCACCGGCGTGAGGCCCGTGGGCAGGCCGGACCAGGGCGACCCGAGGATCTTCACCGTCCGCTCCGCCGAGCTCGTGAGGGCCGTGGCAAGGACGAGCCTGAGGTAGTCGAGGGCGACGGCGAGGGGCAGGATCTCGAAGTTCGCGACTGAGATCACCCGTTCCTCGGCAGGGACGACGATCGGATTCCCCTGCGAGGCGTTGAGCTCGATCGCCAGCTGGGCATCCACGTGAGCGAGAACGTCGCGGCACGCGCCCTGGATCTGGGGAAGGTTCCGGAAGGTCAGCGGATCCTGGAGGTTACGAGGCACGCCTGCATCCCAGATCGCGCTGTCGGTGAGCAGCTCACGGAACCGCGTCAGCGTCTCGCGTAGCCCGGGATACGGCCGGACCTCCCCGATCGCGGGGTGGAGCATCGTCGGGTTGGCCGCGAGGCCCTCGAGGCTCAGGGCGCCGGCCACGTCCATCGTGTCGAGCAGGATCTCGACATCGGCGACCGCGAGCGCCGCCCAGGCAGTGGAGAACGAATTGTTGTCGAGGATCGCCGTCCCCTCGCCGGCCTCCAGGGTCATCCCCCGGAACAACGCGTCGCCAAGGTCGGCCAGCGGTGCGAGATCCGCCTGGCCGATCGACCCGATCGTTCGGAGGAGGGGTATCTCGCCGCCGTTGAGGGCGGCCACGAGCCGGTCAGCCAGCTCGGGCCGGACGCCCGCGGAGCCCTCAGCGAAGTGGTTGGCGAGGCGGACCATCGTCGCCCGGACGAGGTCGTCCGACGCGGTCGGGCCCTGGCCGACGATGTGGTGCCGGTTCATCGACGCCGCGTAGCCATCGGCGTCAGTCGCTGCGATGCCGATCCGCTTCAGGACGCCGACAGCGGTGTTCGAGCCGTAGACCGGCTCCCCGCGCTGGAGCACGGCCCGGACGACGTCGCGCGATCGGGTCATCCGGGCGCGGGCCGTCACGTCGAGCTCGACGCGCTCGCCGTCGCGGGCGACGCGGACCACCTGGTCACGATCGAGATCACGTCCCGTGAGCCGGACGGTCATCGGCTGTTCACCCCGTTGCGATTGTCCCCGTCACGAACGAAGCCCGCCCGTTGGTCGGGCGGGCTTCGAGGTGTTGCGGGGGCGGAAGCCTACTGGAGTAGGCCCTGCGCGGTCAGGAACGCCGTGGCGACAGCGCTGACGTCCTTCTGGTTGACAGCGACGTCGACGCCCATCGCCGTGAGCGCTTCGGTGGTCACCTTCGCGGAGGCCGCATCGAGCAGCGCCTTGAAGGCGGTCGCGTCGACCTTGGCGAGGTAGTCGTCCCGGACGATCGGGGCGATGTTTTCGGCAGGCTGAGTCTGCTTGTCGTCGACGAGCTGGACGAAGCCGAACTGGGCGATGGCCGGCTGGGTCGAGCAGAGCTCGGCCAGGTCGATCGCCTTGCCCTGGAGCGCCTGCGCCATCGGGACGTCGCACGCGCCGAGCGCGGTGCGCTTGGCCGGCGGGTAGGTGATCCCGTAGGACTTCAGCGCGCCCGAGCAGATCGGGTTCGTGTCGCAGTCGGCCGGGAGTCCCCACTTGATCTGGGTCTGGACCGCGGCGAGGTCACTCATCTTGGTCAGGTTGAGGGTGGTCGACGTGTCCTTGCGGACGACGAACGCGTTCGAGTCCTGGCCGGGCGAGATGCCGAGAACCGTCAGGCCC